>Ga0209992_10000010_pt1 | contig 322960 bp, 285 predicted proteins | sample 2SBtaG_2_FD_182564 | JGI IMG/M metagenome (GOLD analysis project Ga0209992, IMG submission 182564) | Deep subsurface microbial communities from Kolumbo volcano to uncover new lineages of life (NeLLi) - 2SBTROV12_ACTIVE470 metaG (SPAdes)... | ecosystem: Environmental > Aquatic > Marine >... | reverse complement strand
AGCTTCTGTTTTCAGAATCTGTCGGAGAGATAAGCCCGCGACGCGAAGAACCATTTCCGGAATCGGCGGTCGCCTGGAGATCGGATAGATGGATCTCAACCGAACCGAGGGAGTGCCGTATAACGGAGTGGCCCATAAGCGGCGTGGATCGCCTGCGAAGCCACTTCGAGAAGTTCAAGGTCGTCGCCAGTCTACCACGAGCGGCCTTCTCGCCTTAGGCGAGATGAGGTCGCGGAGATCGCTCCCACCTCGTCAAACGCCATGTCCGCTTCAGGGGCTTGTTATACGGCGGTCACGGAGCTCGCTCAGTCGTCGTTCACGGCGTCGTTTCGCCTCGCTCGGATCTGACGCATAAACCAGAGACTTGCGACGATCCCCAGGATCTCGGCCGTCCCAATCAGAGCATGTGGAGATACCAGCTCCTCGATCTGGAGAGTCTGATACGACTGGGTTTGACGAAAGTAGTGGGATGCTTGCCAGAAGTATCCCACGGAACCCGCGGTCGCGAAGAATGCGAACGCCACGAACAGGAACGTGATCGTGCCTACCTGAGATCGTTCCAGTTCTTCACCGACGAAGTGAGCCGAGACGAGGTACGCCGTCACGATCGAGAGGTAAAAGACCATCGCGCTTACGGCCAAGCCGTGATAGTTCGTGACCGTTTCGAGCAGCTCCGCTTCGCTCAAGACGCGCGCTCCTTCTGGGAGTGACTGCCGCATAACTCATAGTCGACGACACCCCGTGGTCGCCGAGACGCCCAGTATACCCCACACGGTTCACCCCGCGGCGAGCCCATCCGGGTGATACGCATACGAAATCTCGCCTGCTGCACGTTATCCGGCGCACGATATCGAGACGCCTGATAATCAACGTCCGGATAATGTGCGAGCGCGCGACCGCTGGGGTGGCGCTCGTGCGGCGTATTCAGACGATGCCTGTTCACAGCCGGTCGATCGGACTTCGCACGCCCATTGGCCCCCGATCGAGCACGTGCGTGTAGACCATGGTCGTGCGTACGTCTCGGTGTCCGAGCAGGGACTGGACCGTGCGGATGTCCGAGCCGTCCTCGAGCAGATGCGTCGCGAAGGAGTGTCGGAAGACGTGCGGCGAGACGCGCTTGTGGACGCGGGCCTGCACGGCGGCGCGTCGAATGGCACGCTGCACTCCGGACTCGTGGAGATGGTGGCGCCGGACGATTCGGGTGCGGGGGTCGGTGGAGAGGCGAGGAGCGGGGAAGACCCACTGCCATGACCACTCGGACCCGGCACTCGGTAGCTTGCGTTCGATTGCGTGCGGAAGCTCGACGCCGGGTAGGCGCTTGGATCGATCCCGATCGAAGAGGCTGCGCACGCCGGCGAGGTGGCTCGAGAGCGGATCGTGAAGCGCCTCGGGGAAGACCGTCGCGCGATCGTGGTCACCCTTGCCTTCCCGAACGACGATCTGTCGCCGCTTTGGATCGAGATCCTTGATGCGCAGTCGAAGACACTCGAGTAGCCGCAAGCCGGATCCGTAGAGCAGTCCGCCGATCAAGGCGTACTCGCGATCGAGTCCAGCGAGGACGGCGCGCACCTCTTCCCGGGTGAGCACGACCGGCAGGCGTCGCGGTGTCCGGGCGCGGACGGCGCTGTCCAGACCGAGCAGCTCTCTGCCGAGAACTTCGCGGTAGAGGAACACGAGGGCCGACAGCGCCTGGTTCTGCGTCGATGGGGCGACGTTCCGCTCCGCTGCGAGATACGACAGGAACTCGACGACCTCGGTCGAGCCCATCTCGTCCGGATGGCGCTTGCCGTGATAGAGGATGAAGCGGCGGATCCAACCTACGTAGGACTGCTCGGTTCGCAGGCTGCGGTGGCGCCGCCGGAGTGCGAGGCGCACCCGATCCAGCAAGCGGGGCGGGCCCGTCGAGGGGTGCGGAAGCATGCGTTGGCTCCGGCGGGACTCGGTTGCGTCGGCGCCGAAGGATCGCGTTGCACAGAGGCTGGGCCACCCCGTGAACCCGCGGTCTCACCGCCGCGTCGCGGGAGCGAAGATCTCCTTGGCGCCCCTCATCCGCCGGTCGTCGTCGCCGCGGGCGACTCGCCTGCCACACCCGGCTCCGCGCCAGAACGCGTCTCCCGAATCCAGACCTCCGCGACCCCCGAATGGAGAAAGAACGCCAGGGCGAAACAGCACAACGAGAGCCACCGCGCGATCTCCTCGCTCTCGCCCAGCATCAGGAGCGTCGGTACGAAAAAGAGCCGCATGGTCGCGATGCTCGTAGCGATGGCCATCGCCCGGATCATCCACTCGCGATGGGCCGGGTATCGGCGTGCGCGCGCCAACCAGAGACCACGCGCGAGCGAACCGATGAACAGACACGCGAAAGGCCCGACGACGACCATCGCGATCGGACCCGAGTACGGGTACAGCGCGGTCATGACGAGCGCGGTGACGCCGCTCGTGAGGCCCGCGACGACGGCGACGCGACCGAGCGCGCGATGGACGCTCGGCCAGCGCGTCCGCACGCGCGTGGAGAACTGGAGCAACGCGAATCCGAGGTAGAGCGCGCCGAGGGCGACGTGGGAGCCGGTGATCAGCGGGTACTCGACGAAGCCGGCGTTGTGGTGATCGATGTCGGTGAAGTGCTCGGCGGAGAAGAGGATTCCCAGAAGGGCGAGAACCGCGGCGGCGATCGGGATGAATCGTCTCACCTGATTCGTCCTCCTATCTATCGGATCTCTCGGGCACGACGGCCTCGCGAATCAGTGCCGCCGCGTCGTCGGCGGTTACGGTCCCGGTGTCGATTCGCGGCTCGGGCTCTGGGAGATCTTCGTAGAGGAAGACGAGCTGCATGAATCGAGTCCCGTTCGGTCGACGGAGCTCTCGCGGAGTCGGCCTACGAGGGCCCAGCGTCGAGATCAGTCTCCGCGCTCGTCGCGGCCACCGCCGCGAGCGCCGCAACGGCCGCGCCGTGATTTCGAATCGCCTCTTCGGCGAAAGGAAGAAACTTCTTCGAGAGCGCGAGGCGAATCAGCGGCCAGTGTCTCTTCGCGCCCTCGCTCGCGAAGACGTTGGTGTACTCGAGATGCAGGCCGGCCCACGACGAGTGCTCGATCGTCCCCTGGTGGACGTTGTAGAACGCGGACTCCCATCGCCGCACGGCCGACATCAGCAGCATGAGCAGGCGCTGCGAGTCCTCGGCGGAGAGCTCGGCCCCCTCCCACAATCCGGAGAACCAGATCCGACACGTTCCGGGGTCGGTGGCGACGCGGTCCAGGAACTGTGAATGCGAATGGACGACGGCCTCGAGCGAGGCGGCGCGAACCGTCTGCGTGTTCGAGCGGATCTGGACCGCGAGGTAGACGAGGGTGACGATGACGCCGATTCCGCCGATGAAGTCACCGATGTTGCCGAGTTGTTCGAGGGACACGTTCGTCGGGACCTCTGATCCATCGGTTGCAGGGCGCGACCCGTCGCCCCCCTGCGCTCGAAACGCGGGATCGCTCGCCGGGGCGCGGGCCCATCCCGACAAATTCGACGTTATCCCAGGATCGTGAGGGCGATTCGGTTCGTCCGCCCGAGGGCGGCCGAGTGGCGCGCGTCCTTGCACCCGCCCCGCCCCCCGATTAATCTCCGCCGCGCCCGCCCTGCCCCGGAACCCCCCGGAATCGCAGCAGGAATCGCTGCTTCGCGCGCGACGCGGCGGTCCCCTCACCTGCCCGACCCCGAGAGCCACCGTGCCCGACTTCCTCGAAAGAATCGCCGAAGCCGAAGCGCGTTCACGTGATCTCGAGACCCAGCTCTCGGATCCGGACGTCGGCAAACAGCAGGGCGCGATCGAGAAGATCGGGAAGCGCCTGGGTGCGCTGCGTCCGCTGATCGAGACCGGTGAGAAGTACAAGGCGGCGGTCGCGGAGCTCGCGGACGCGAAGGCGATGCTCGACGACGACGATCCCGAGATGCAGGAGCTCGCGCGGGACGACCTCGAGCGACTCGAGGCGCTGGTGCCCGAGCTCGAGGGCGAGCTGCGCGTGCTGCTCACGCCGAAGGATCCGAACGACGAGAAGAACGCGATCTTCGAGATCCGCGCCGGGACCGGCGGCGACGAAGCCGCGCTCTTCGCGGCGGATCTCTTCCGGATGTACACGCGTTATGCGGAGGAGCTCGGCTGGCGGATCGACGTCCTCTCCTCGTCGGAGTCGGCCCAGGGCGGCTTCAAGGAAGTGATCGCCTCGATCTCCGGAACCGACGTATTCAGCCGCTTCAAGTACGAAAAGGGCGTCCACCGCGTCCAGCGCGTACCCGCGACCGAGAGCCAGGGCCGCATCCACACGTCGACCGTGACCGTCGCCGTGATGCCCGAAGCGGAAGAGGTCGACGTCGAGATCAAGAACGAGGACCTCCGAATCGACGTAATGCGCGCCGGGGGCCCGGGCGGCCAGAGCGTCAACACGACCGACTCCGCCGTCCGGATCACGCACCTCCCGACCGGGCTCATCGTGCAGTGCCAGGACGAGAAGTCGCAGCACAAGAACAAGGCGAAGGCGATGACGGTCCTTCGCTCGCGGCTCTACGATGCGGAGCAGGAACGGCTCGCGGCCGAGCGATCGAGCGAACGCCGCTCTCAGGTCGGAACCGGCGAACGCAGCGAGAAGATCCGGACATACAACTTCCCGCAGAGCCGGGTCACCGACCACCGCGCCGGAGTCACGCTCCACAAGCTCGACCAGGTGATGGCGGGCGAGATGGAGGAGCTGCTGAACGCGGTCCATTCGAACATCGCCGCCGCCCAGGAAGGCGAAGTCGCCCCCGGCGGCGGGGCACCGTCGTGAGCGCCCGAAGCTGCTCAGAAGGTCGACCGTCGTGAGCGCCGCGAGCGCGAATCGCGACAAGACCTGGACCGTTCTCGAGCTGCTCACCTGGACCACCGACTACTTCAAGCGGTCGGGGATCGAAGGCGCCCGGCTCGACGCGGAGGTCCTGCTCGCGCACGCCCTCGAGACGGAGCGGCTGCGCCTCTACATCGACTACGAAAAGCCGGTGCTGCAGGAGGAGCGGGACGCCTACCGCGCGCTGGTCCAGCGTCGCGCCCAGGAGCGGGTCCCGGTCTCCCAACTCCTCGGGGAGCGAGAATTCTGGTCCCTCTCCTTAAAGGTCGACTCGGGCGTGCTGACCCCGCGGCCCGAGACCGAGATCCTGGTGGAGTGGGCGCTTTCGAAGACCAGCGGGGGTACGCAACAGTCCACACAAGTTGCTGATTCAGAAGAGAAGATTCGGATTCTGGATATCGGGACGGGTTCGGGGGCGATCACCCTCGCCTTGGCGTCGGAGCTTCCCCACGCCGAGCTCGTGGCGAGTGATCTTTCCCCTGCGGCGCTTCAGATTGCAGCGGAAAATGCCGATGTGTTGCGTGCGGGAGAGAGGATTCGCTTCGTGGAAGGGGACCTCTTCGAGCCGCTGAAATCGGAAGAGAAGAAGGAGAAATTCGACCTGATCGTTTCGAACCCGCCCTACGTGGCGCGCGCGGACGAGGGGTCGCTTCCTCCGGAGCTCTCGCACGAACCCGAGATGGCCCTCTTTGCAGGGACGGACGGGCTCGACGTGATCCGACGGCTGGTGGCAGAAGCGGGCGATCATCTCTCTCCGGGCGGATGGCTCGGAATCGAGCTCTCCCCCGAGCAAGTGGACGAAGTGGAAGCGTTGCTGAAAGAAGCGGGATTCACGGAAGTGGAGCGGCGATTCGACCTGGCGAGCAGGCCAAGGGTTGTGGCAGCCCGATGGCCCGAAGAACGAGGATCGACGAACTAACAGCCGGCGACACACCGGAAGAACATCCAGGCGACCTGCCGAGCGCGGGCGCCGTCGCGATACGGGACGCAAGAAGGAGACTGGGCGAGTCCCGCCGCGACAGGAGGTAGGCATACATGGCCGCCAAAGCGACGAAATTGATGCGCGTCCTGAAGAGCGACGATGCGAAGTTTGCGGACGACTGGTTTTCGATCTGCAATCGACGCGTCGACTCTGTCCTGGACGTGGAAGAAGACGTGGCGAAGATCATCGCCGCCGTCCGCAAGGACGGAGACACGGCCCTCAAGGGCTTCGTGAAGAAATTCGACGGCGCCGCCCTCGACGAGCTCGAGGTGACGCCGGAGGAGTGGGACGAAGGCTGCGAGCAGGTCGACAGCGCGGATCGCGCCGCGATCGGCAAGGCCGCGATGCGCGTCCGCGAGTTCCACCGCAAGCGGATCCCCTCTTCCTGGGAGATGCGTGAGGAAGGCGGCGGCTACATGGGCCAACGCGTACGGCCCCTGGCCCGCGTCGGCCTCTACGTTCCCGGCGGAAAGGCCCTCTACCCGTCTTCCGTGGTGATGAACGCGATCCCGGCCTCGGTCGTCGAGGTGCCCGAGATCGTGATGTGCACGCCGCCTCGTGACGACGGTTCGATCACGCCCGAGGTCCTGATGGCCGCGCGGGTCGCCGGCGTCCACCGCGTCTTCAAGATGGGCGGCGCGCACGCCGTCGCCGCCCTCGCCTACGGAACCGAAGCCGTTCCGCGGGTCGACAAGATCACCGGCCCCGGCAGCGTCTGGGTCGCCACTGCGAAGAAGCAGGTCTTCGGACAGGTCGGCATCGACAGCGAAGCCGGCCCGACGGAGGTCGCGATCATCGCGGACAAGAGCGCGACGCCGGCCTGGCTCGCTGCGGATCTCATTTCGCAGGCCGAGCACGACGAGCTCGCGCAAGCCGTCCTGATCACGCACGTGAAGGGATTGATCACGCGCGTACAGGATCAGCTCACGCGACAGCTGAAGGGTCTCGATCGGGCGGACATCGCGAAGAAGTCGCTCAAGGCGCGCGGCGCGATCGTCCAGACGAAGAACCTCGCGGAGTCGATCCGGCTCGCCGAGGAGTACGCGTCCGAGCACCTCGTCCTCGCGGTCGAGGATCCCGAGAAGATCTCGAAGGAGATCCAGAACGCCGGCGCGATCTTCATGGGGCACTACACGCCGGTCGCCGTCGGCGACTACATGGCGGGTCCGAATCACGTCCTGCCCACCGGTGGCACGGCGCGCTTCTTCTCGCCGCTCTCGGTCGAGGACTTCCTGAAGCGGACCAGCTTCATGAAGTTCGAGCCGCCGAAGCTGCGCGAGCTCGGCGCGGACATCGTCCGCCTCGCCAACGTCGAGGGCCTGACCGCCCACGGCGCCTCGGTCGAGCTCCGGCTGGCCAAGATCCGCCGGGCCCGACGTGAGCGGGAAGCGGCACGGGATCTCGAGCTCTAGCCGGCCACACCTACGACACGTTCTCGAAAGCGGCGGCGCTCCCCAGAGCGCCGCCGTTCTCTTGTGGGCCGCTGACGGCCGTCACTCTGCGAAAATCGGAAAAAGCTTGTAAGATCCCCACGTTCCGGGTCCGCCCCCCACTTGGCGCTGCACCGCAGCCCCCGCCGGACCCCCGAACCGAACCCCCCTGGAGCATCTCCATGTCCTCGACTGCGAAGGACGCGGCCGGCGCGAGCCGGGTCGCGACGATCGCCCGCAAGACGAAAGAGACCGACATCCGGATCCGGATCGATCTGGATGGCAGCGGTCAGTATTCCGTCTCGACCGGGATCCCCTTCTTCGACCACATGCTGGAGAGCTTCGGGCGCCACGGCCTCTTCGATCTCGAGATCGAGGCCAGGGGCGACATCGAGGTCGACCTGCACCACACGGTCGAAGACGTCGGCATCGCCCTCGGCCAGGCCTTCCGCGAAGCCCTCGGTTCCGCGACCGGGATCAAGCGCTTCGGTTCGTGCCTGCTGCCGATGGCCGAAGCGAAGGTCGAGGTTGCGGTCGACGTCTCGAATCGTCCCTACCTCGTCTATCGGGTCGAGCTCGACAACGCGATGATCGGGACCTTCGACGGCACCCTGACCGAAGACTTCATGTACGCCTTCAGCCAGAGCGCCGGTCTCGATCTGCACGTCGAGAAGCGATACGGCAAGAGCCCGCACCACGTCGTCGAGGCGGCGTTCAAGGGTGCGGCGCGCGCGCTGCGTGACGCGGTCGCGATCGATCCGCGCGAGACGGGCCTGCCGACGGTGAAGGGGGCCCTCTAGCTCCCCATGCCCGCTGCCTCTCCTCCCCCCGGCCCCCGCCCCCGAATCGCCCTCGTCGACTACGGCGCGGGAAACATCCGGTCCGTCGCCAAGGCGCTCGAACGATCCGAGCTCGAGCCCGTAGTGACGAACGATCCGGCCGTCGTGCGCGACGCGGACGGCGTCCTGTTGCCCGGCGTCGGTGCGTTCCGCGATGCGGTGACCGCCCTCGAAAGCGCGGGGCTCGCGGAGGCGATCAAGGACGTCACGACCGGCGGTCGTCCGTACCTCGGCATCTGCTTCGGGCTGCAGCTGCTCTTCGAAGAAGGTACCGAGCACGGCATCACCCCGGGCCTAGGTCAGCTCGCGGGTCGCGTGACGCGCTTCCCCGACAAGGACGACGACGGCACGCCGCTGCTCGTGCCGCACATCGGCTGGAACGAAGTGACCTTCGAGGGCGACCACCCGATGGTCGAGGCCCTGCCCGCTCGCGACATCTACTATTTCGTGCACTCGTACCGCCCCGAGCCGACCGACGAATCGATCATCGTCGGCCGCGCCGAGTACGGCGGCTGCTTCGCGGCGGCGGTCGCGAAGGACAACGTGTTCGCGATCCAGTTCCACCCGGAGAAGAGCCAGTCCGCCGGCAAGCGCCTCCTCGACGCCTATCGCGCGTGGCTGGACCAGAGCTGATGGCACGCCCCTTCGAGCTGATTCCCGCGATCGACCTGCTCGGCGGAGAGGCCGTGCGCCTCTCCCAGGGCGACTACGACCAGGCGACCGTCTACGACCCGGATCCCGCGAACGTGGCGAACCGCTTCCGGAAGGCCGGAATCAAGCGCGTGCACGTCGTCGACCTCGAGGGTGCCAAGGCCGGTCGTCCGATGGCGGAAGATCCCGTCAGACGCATCCTCGCGGCGATCGGGGACGTGCCCGTGCAGCTCGGCGGCGGGCTGCGTGACCTCGCAGGAATCGAAGAGGCGCTCTCCTGGGGGCTCGATCGCGTGATCCTCGGAACGATCGCGCTGCGCGATCCCGAGCTCGTCAAGAAGGCCGCGGCCGCGCACCCGAATCAGATCGTGGTCGGGATCGACGCCCGCGATGGCATGGTCGCGGTCGAGGGCTGGCTCGAGTCGAGCGAGACGACCGCGGTCGACCTCGGCAAGCGCTTCGAAGACGCCGGCGTCGCCGCGATCGTCTACACCGACATCGCCCGCGACGGCATGCTCACGGGTCCGAACATCCCGCAGACCGCAGCGCTCGCGCAGGCGCTCACGATTCCGGTGATCGTGTCGGGCGGGGTCGCGACCGTGCAGGACATCGTCGACTCCGCCGCCGAGCGCGCGAAGGGCATCTGCGGCGTGATCGCCGGCCGCGCGATCTACACCGGCGCCGTCGATCTCGACGAGGCGCTCGCGGCGGTCGCCGCGCTCGAAGAGGGAGGCGCCTAGCATCCCATGTCGAACGGACTCAAGAAGCGCATCATCCCGTGCCTCGACGTCGACCAGGGTCGCGTCGTGAAGGGCGTGAAATACGTCGATCACGTCGATGCCGGGGATCCGGTCGAGGTCGCGAAGCGCTACGACGAACAGGAAGCCGACGAGATCACCTTCCTCGACATCACCGCCAGTCACGAAGAGCGGGGCATCCTGCTCGACGTCGTGGCGCGCACGGCGGAGAGCGTGTTCATGCCGCTCTGTGTCGGCGGCGGCGTGCGCTCGCTCCAGGACATCCGCGATCTGCTGAACGCGGGGGCCGACAAGGTCTCGATCATGACGGCGGCGATCAAGAACCCGGACCTCGTGGACGAGGCCGCGGCCAAGATCGGCAGCGCGAACCTGGTCGTCGCGATCGATGCGAAGCAGGTCTCCGCCGACGGCGAGCCGCCGCGCTGGGAAGTGTTCACCCATGGTGGCCGGCACGAGACGGGGATCGACGCCGTCGAGTGGGCGGCCCAGGTGGCCGAGCGCGGCGCCGGCGAGATCCTGCTCACGAGCATGGATCGGGACGGCACCAAGAGTGGCTACGACCTGGCGATGCTCCAGGCGGTCGCGGATCGGATCACGATCCCGGTGATCGCGAGCGGAGGCGGCGGAAGGGCCGCGGACCTCGCGACGGCCCTCGACGACGGACCCGATGGAGGCCACTGCCAGGCCGCTCTCGCGGCCTCGATCTTCCATTTCAAGGAGACGACGGTCGGGGAAGTGAAGGAAGAGCTGTTGGCGGCCGGGATTCCGGTTCGGCCACCCGTGGGGAGAGCGGCGGCCCGTTGAGGCCGGATTTCGTTCGATGAACGGGCAAATTGAGTGCTGGAAACCGCTCTGCTAGGGTCTGCGCCTTTCGCGCCGAGGATCAGCCTTCGGGGTGGGAAGGGCCCAAGGGCAGCCGAGCGCCCGAGGCCACGAGAATTCACGGCTGCAGCGCAGCTGACGAGAAACCGAGAACGACGAGCAGCCGGAGAGCGGCCAGGAGGCAATGAGCACGCGACCGTGACCGGGCGACCCGATTCGCCCGCCACACAGAGAGTGAGACGGATACTCACTTAGGCCGGACGGATGGGTCGGCAGCGCGTGTTGGTTGGTTCCCCGCGACGGCGAGGGAGAGAACATGCCGGTGATCAAGATCAAGGAAAGCGAATCCTTCGAAGGCGCGATGAAGCGCTTCAAGAAGTCCTGCGAGAAGGCGGGCATCTTGACGGAGCTGCGGCGGCGCGAGTACTACGACAAGCCCAGCATCCGAAAGAAGAAGAAGGAAGCAGCCGCGCGCAAGCGCGCGCTCAAGAAGGCGCGGCGCAGCATGAACTAACGGCGCCGAATCGACAGCGAGAGGGCGGATTTGGGCAGGATCCCGGAAACCACGATCCAGGAAATCCTGAGCAGGGCAGACATCGTCGCCCTGGTCTCTCGCTACGTCGAGCTGAAGCAGGCCGGTCGCAACTGGAAGGGTCTGTGCCCCTTCCACGACGAGAAGACGCCTAGCTTCAACGTCAACGAAGATCGCCAGATCTTCCACTGCTTCGGATGCCAGGAGGGTGGCAACGTCTTCGGCTTCCTGATGAAGCACGAAGGCCTGACCTTCCCCGAGGCCGTCCGCTCGATCGCCGCCGACGTCGGCATCGAGGTCGAAGAAGAGCGCGGCGGTCCGGACACCGGGCTCGTCAGTCAGATCTTCAAGTCCAACGAGCTCGCGCAGGCGCTCTACCGCGAGGCGCTGCGCACGCCGGAAGGCAAGATCGCGCGCGCCTATCTCGTGAGTCGCGGCTTCGACGGCAAGGCCGCCGACGAGTACGGGATCGGCTTCGCGCCGGCGCGCTGGGACGCGGTCGCCACGCGACTGCGCGAAGAGCGCATCAAGGGTGACGCCGGGGTCCAGGGCGGACTGCTCTCCGAACGCAAGTCCGGTCAGGGCTACTACGATCGGATTCGAGGCCGACTCACGTTTCCCATCGAAGACGTGCGTGGGCGCGTCGTCGGGTTCGGCGGTCGCGCGCTCGAGGCCGATCAGGAACCCAAGTACTGGAACACGCCCGAGACGCCGGTCTTCCACAAGCGCCAGGCGCTCTACGGCTACCCGGCTGCCCTCGAACCCATCCGCCGCGCGGGCCGCGTGATCCTGTGCGAGGGCTACTTCGATCGCATCGCTTTCGCCCGGGCGGGGATGGGCGAGGCACTCGCGACCTGCGGCACGGCGCTCACCGCCGAGCACGGGAGCCAGATCCGGCGGCGTACGAAGGAAGTCGTGATGGTCTTCGACGGCGACGCGGCGGGCCAGCAGGCGACCGAGAAGGCCCTGGCCGTGCTCCTTCCCCATGGGTTGCGAGTTCGAGCCGCACTCATCCCCGGTGGCGCGGATCCCGACGACTTCCTGAACGCGGAAGGCGCGGACGCGTTGCGGAAGCTGGTGGACGAAGCGCCGGACGCCCTCGAGCTCACGATTCGCAACGCGCTGCGTCAAGGAGTTGCGACTCCTGATCAGAAAGCCGACGTGGTTGCCCATGTGGCACCGCTCGTCGCCCGCGTCTCGGACGCCGTGTCGCGCGACGAGTACGTGAGGCGCCTCGCGATGGCGGTCGATGCCTCGACCTCCGCGGTGGGCGCCATCGTTCGTGACGCAGCGCGTGGTTCGAAGGAAGCCCCGCAGGTCGATCACGAGACGCTAGGTCTGCAACGAGAGCGACGTGACCAGCCCGAGGAACGACAGCTGCGCTCACTCGCACGTCTCTGCTTGCAGCGTCCCGACCTCATCGGCGACGAGACGGCGCTCACGATGCAGGACGTCCTGCCCGTGGGTGCGTGGAAGTCGATCATCCTGCAGATCGTGGAAGCTGCGAGTGACGGATTGCTTCTGACGGGTGAACAGAAGGGCGTAGACGCCGCCGCCATCGAAGCGCGCATGGACGAGGAAGCACAGCGTCGCCTGCGGGAAATCGCGGTCGACGACACGCCATTCGACTCACAGCATAATTCTGACGGCTCGCCAAACACGACGGACAGTGCAGAACGCAGCGTTGAACACGTGTTCGACGACCTGATGCGCTGGTTCGAACGCCGGCGACTCGACGCGCGTCAGCGAGAATTGAATCGCAAAATGCGCGACCCGAACGCGGACCAGGATGCACTCCTAGCTGAGAAGCAGAAGCAGCTTCTGGAGCGACGCGCCCGAATGGGTGTCGGTAGTGCAACCAACGAAGGCCCCGCGCCGCCTACTCACAAAAGTGGCAGCGCGTAGGCAAAGACGAGAAACGTGATCGCGAACTTGCCGGCGGAGGCGGCGGAAGTTCGCAATCGGAAGTAGAATTTTTTGAGCCTACGGAGGACCCCCCCAATGGCCTCGAATGCGCCCAACACGGAGTCGGCTGCGGATCGCGCGCAGACTTCGGAACTCGACGGCGATGCCACGATGGCGTCGCTCGCCGGGGTCGATGCGGTCGAGACTGCTGCTGCGCCGAAGCGCAAGCGGAAGGCCGGGGGTTCGAGTGCGGAGCGGGCACGGAAGTCCACGTCGAAGGCTTCGAAGAAGCCGACGACCAAGCGCAAGACGACCGCCAAGCGAACCGCCGCAAAGGTCGCCGCGTCCGCGAAGTCCTCCGGAGAAGCGAAGTCCCCGACGAACGTCGCGAAGAACAAGGAGCCGCTCGATCGCGAAGCGCTCCTCGAGCTCGACGCCGTGCGTCGCCTGATCGAAGTCGGCGAAGAGAAGGGCGAGGTCAACCGCGAAGACCTGACGACCGCGTTCGACGACAAGGCGCTCGGTCGCGAGGATCTCGACGGCGTCCTCTCGGTTCTGCGTGAACACGACATTCCCCTCGCGCGCACGGCCGCGCCGGAAGCGGAAGACGAAGCCCCCCGGCGACCCGCGCCGGCGAAGACGCGCGCGAGTGACGACGACACGGGCAGCGCCGATCCGGTTCGCGTCTACCTCCGGGAGATGGGCCAGGTCTCGCTCCTCACGCGCGAGGGTGAAGTCGAAATTGCACAGCGCATCGAGCAGGCGGTCGACGCCCACCTCGCCGCGCTCGTCTCCAATCCCTACTGCCTGCGCCGAATGATCGAGCTCGGGCATTCGGTCCAGAGCGGCGAGATCGATCTGAAGAAGGTGGTCGACGGACTCGAAGACGAGAACGCGCCGCCCGTCGACGTCACGCGCAAGAAGTTCCTGCAGTCGATCTCCAAGCTCGAGAAGGTCGAGCACGGCGTCCTCGAGCGTCGCCGCGAGCTCAATCGCAGTGCGATGACCAAGGACGATCGGCTCGCCTGCCAGGCGGAGGTCGCCGGACTCTTCGAAGACGCCGCCAAGCTGCTCCGCACGCACCGCGTGAACAAGGAGCGCTACAACGAGCTCGACCGCTGTTTGCGCGAGATGTACGAGAGCCACCAGCTGCTCGACGAACGCGCGAACCAGATCGCCCAGGACTTCGATCTCGTCGCCGACGAGTTCGAGATCATGGCCGAGCAGTCGAAGAAGCGAAGCGCGGGTGGCAAGCAGGCCCTCGAGCGCCTCGGCGGCGATCGCGAGGTGATCGATGCCGCGGTCGAGCAGCTCGCGAACGTGGGCGTCTTCCGAGGGCGGATCGAGGAGGAGGCGGGGCTGCGCCGCGACGAGCTCGACGCGATCCTGCTCCAGGTCGACGCGACCGCCGCGAGCGCCCAGGAGGCGAAGAGCGAGCTGATCGAGGCCAATCTCCGGCTCGTCGTCTCGATCGCCAAGAAGTACAACAACCGCGGCCTGCAGTTCCTGGACCTGATCCAGGAGGGCAACATCGGCCTGATGAAGGCCGTCGACAAATTCGAGTGGCGCCGCGGCTACAAATTCTCGACCTACGCCACCTGGTGGATCCGGCAGGCGATCACCCGCGCGATCGCGGACCAGGCCCGCACGATCCGGATCCCGGTGCACATGATCGAGACGATCCACAAGCTGGTCCGTGCGACGCGCCAGCTCGTACAGGTGCTCGGTCGCGAGCCGCAGCCCGAGGAGCTCTCCGAGACCCTCGAGCTACCGCTAGAAAAGGTTCGGATGGTGCTCCGGATCGCCAACGACCCGATCAGCCTCGAGACGCCCGTCGGCGAAGAAGACGACAGCCGCCTGTCCGACTTCATCGAGGATCCCAACGCGATCAATCCGCAAGAAGCGGTGATCCAGTCGAGTCTCGCGGAGCACACCCGGGAGCTGCTCGCGACGCTTGCCCCCCGCGAAGCGCGTGTTCTTCGTATGCGTTTCGGCATCGGCGAGCGATCGAACCGCACGCTCGAAGAGGTCGGCCAGGACTTCGACGTGACGAGAGAGCGGATCCGCCAGATCGAGGCGAAGGCGCTCCGCAAGCTGCGCCACCCGAGCCGCAGCCGCTCGCTCAAGGGATACCTGGAGAGCTAGTCCTCCTCACAGGCCCTTGCCCCGCGCACGTGTGAACCACACGCGCGCTACCGTCGTGTTGCCGGCGCGGTTCGCGCGCGCTGCGTTTTCGGCCCTGCTTCTTCAAGCGCCGTTCGTGGCCCTCCGATACGACGCGCGTGAAGCTCGTCGCCTGTCCCGATTGCCACGCCCAATACGACGTCACCGAGATGGCGCTCGGCAGCGCCTTCGACTGTCGTTGCGGGACGTCCCTCGTCGCAACGCCGCCCAAGGGCGTCGACGCGCCCGTACAGCGCTGCACCGCGTGCGGCGCCGTCGCGATCGATGGTGCGGACTTCTGTGCGTACTGCGGGTCGGGCATCGTTCCGGTCGATCACGTCGGAAGCCTCATCTGCCCGGAGTGCATGGCGCGTAACGTCGATGATGCGCGCTTCTGTCTCGCCTGCGGCGTCGCCTTCGCGCCGAGTGCGCGTGAGAGCCAGATTTCCGAGCTTCGCTGTCCATGCTGCGAGACCTGGATGGCCGTTCGCGACGTGGGCGGCCTGCTCGTCCAGGAATGCTCGAAATGTCGAGGCTTGTGGGCGCCAGAGAACGTCTTCGATTCGTTGGTCCAGCGCGCGACGACGGCCGCATTGGAACGGAACGCAGCCGGAGACGGCGGGGCCCCGCGTCTGGACGGCGGTAACCCCTTCGAGGGCCTCGATCCTTTGCGCGCGCAGATCGAGTATCGCCGCTGCCCGGAATGCGACTCGCAGATGGCGCGGCGAAATTTCCAGCGTCGCTCGGGTGTGATCATCGACCAGTGTCGCCACCACGGAACCTGGCTCGACGCCGACGAACTCGAGCGCATCGCCGGGTTCATTCTCTCCGGCCGAGCCGCCGACGCCGCGAAGATCGAGGTCCGCCTCAAGGAAGAAGAGCGCCGCCGGACCGCGCGAAACGCGATGCACGACGCGAGTCGCGCGCGCGTCGCCGAGCCCGGCGCCACGTCGATCTTCGGATCGCGTGATCGCGGCTCGATCGCCGGAGAGTCGATCGTCGACTTCCTCTTCTCGCTCCTCGACTGAACCGAACCCCCTTGCGCCCGATCCCGACGGGTCGCGCACGACAACCGAGAGGTGAACACGACATGGGACTCATGGACAAGCTCCGCGCCGAGCTGATCGACATCGTCGAGTGGATCGACGACTCCGAACACACTCTCGTCTGGCGCTTCCCGCGCTACCGCAACCAGCTCAAGTACGGCGCCCAGCTGATCGTGCGCCCGGGCCAGTCCGCGGTCTTCGTCCATCAGGGGCAGATCGCCGACGTGTTCGGCCCCGGCCACCACAGCCTCGAGACGAAGAACCTTCCCGTGCTCTCCACCCTCATGGGTTGGATGCACGGCTTCGACTCGCCCTTCAAGGCGGAGGTCTACTTCGTCTCGACGCGGCAGCTGACGGATCTCAAGTGGGGCACCTCGAACCCGGTCCCGCTCCGGGACGCGGACTTCGGTCCGGTTCGCGTGCGCGCGTTCGGTACGTACACGCTCCGCGCGATCGATCCGGGCCGTCTCCTCTCGGAGCTCGTCGGCACCGACGGCGTCTACGAGGCCGAGGAGATCTCGGCGCTGCTTCGGTCGATCATCTCGATGGCGTTCGCGGACGTCGTGGCGAGCTCGGGTATCAGCGTGCTCGACCTCGCGCAGAACTACGCCGAGCTGTCGGAGACCCTGCGCAAGGCGGTCGTCGAACGGATCGACGACGAGTACGGCCTCGAGCTCCCGCAGCTCTACATCGTGAACGTCTCGGTCCCCGCCGAGGTCGAACGCGCCCTCGACGCGCGCGCCAGCATGGCGGCGATCGGTAACCTCGGGGCTTTCCAGGCCTATCAGATGGGCAACGCCATGCCGGAAGCGGCCGCCAACCCGGCCGGGGGTCTCGCGGGTGCGGGCGTCGGTCTGGGCATGGGCCTCGCCATGACCAACTCGATGCAGGGCATGATGGGCGGCGCTCCGGCGGGTGCCCCGCCTTCGGCGCCGCCGCCGGTGCCGACCGTCTCGTGGCACGTCGCCGAGAACGGTGAAGCGCTCGGTCCCTTCACGCCGGCGCAGATGGCGCAGGCGATCGCCGGAGGCCGCGTCACGACCGCGTCGCTCGTCTGGTGCGCCGGCATGGACGCGTGGCTGCCTGCGGGTGAAGTCGACGCGCTGTCCGGTCAGTTCGCGCCGCAGCCGCCGCCGGTTCCGGAGGGCTGATCCGGTGATCCGATCGAAGCGCTTCGGCATCGAGCTCTACCCCGGCACCGTCTTCATCTACCGCGGCCCGCGACGCGGCTTCTTCGGCCTCGGCAAGAAGAGCTACGCGATCGGCGAGGTCCTCGCGGTCGACGAGACCCACGGCATCGTGCACGTGCGCACGCTGAAGAGCAACGCGCAGACGGGCCCGAAGGTCGACATCGGCCACATCCCGGTGCTCTTCCGCCAGCTCGCCCGCGACCTCGTCGAGATCGTCGGCAAGGCGTCACCGGACGTCGAGAGCTGGGCGACCGTGAACGAGTTCCGGATGCGCCACGCCCGCGGCGAGGTCGGCGCGTTCGCCGGTCGACTCTGGAAGGCCGAGGCCCTCGCGCGGAAGGCGCTGCCCGCGGAGCAGGAGCGCACGCCGATCCATCACACGTTCGTGAAGCGCATCGACGGCGACGGACCGCTGTCCGTGGTCGAGGTGTCGGTCTAGCGCCGATCCCTCATTCGAACACCCGCGCCCGAACCACCCGCCCGTCGCGGAATTCGACCGTGCGCTCGGCGGTCTTCTTCGAGCCCGTGCCGATCCCGACGCCACCGAAGCCGACCCCCCCGATTCCGATGCCGCCGAGGCTGACGCCCACGCCCGGGCGCGAGCTCGTCCATGCCCAGGTGATGGTTTCGCCATTGGCGTCGATCGACGTCGACTTCTCGTCGGGGTCGCCGAGGGCCACGCGGACCTGCTCCTCGGTCATGCCGAGGTCGATCGCGCCCGCGCGGACCTTCGCCTGGACGTGTTCGGGCCAGGCATCGAAGGCCGCCTGATCGTCGGCGATCCGGGATTCGGGGCTCCCCGCGCATCCGGCGAGGAGTACGGCGATCGCGACGGTCCCGAACGGTGCGAGCGCGGCGCGCGGCATCGCGACTAACAGGGCTCCCCGACCTTCTGCTTCCACGCGGCGTAGTCGGTGAACCCGACCTTCTCGTGCAGCTTCCCGATCCGCTCGAGCAGACCCTGGGCGACGTCCGCCGAAGGCGGATCCGCATCGCCGAGCGCGCTGAGGACGTCACTGACGGTCTCCTCGGCGCCGGTCGCCGTCAGCGCGCCGAGCGCAGCGTCGCGATCGCCTTCGCCCACGCCGAGATAGGCCTCGATCGCAGCCTGGCTCACGGCCGAGGCATGCTTCCGGGAGGCGACGATGTTGCCCTTGCCGGTCACGACGTTTCCGACGGAGAAGACGGTGGGGAAGCCCTCGAGGCGGCCGATGTCCCAGTCCCTGAAGTCGAAGAGCTCGCCGTTCATCTCGATGCCGGGGATCGCTTCGGGAATGGAGCCGATCGAGCTGATGATCGCGGCACCGCGCACCTCGTAGGTCTCGTCCTGCTTCACGACGCGGCCGTTCTCGATCTTCGTGCGGCGGAAGACGATGCCCACGAGCGAACCGTCTTCGACGATCAAGCCGTCCGGTGCGGAAAGCGGCTCGATGTTGAAGAGGTACTTGCTCGTGCTCTTGCCGACCATGCGCACGCGACCCGCCTCGACCTTCTCGAGGCGCGCCTCGTCGGCGCCGGGCGGCGCGCTCATGACGGGCATGTCCTCGATTCTGCGGCGGTAGTAGATGGTCGGCGGCGTGATGCCGAGGTCGTCCCACTCGACGCCGTGCTTCTCGAGGATCTTCGGGATGCCCTTGATCTCGAGCTCCTCGACGTCGGTCTCGATCCCTCGCTCGCGAAGGACTTCGACCGTTCGCTGGAGCGTGTGGATCTTCGCGACGTCGATCGAGGCGAGGCCGCCGCCGAGGATGATCGCGCCGTCGTGGATCTCGTACGTCGCGTCGGGCAGGTCGCCCTTCTCGTCGTGGTTGAACGCGATCACGAAGGGGTTCTGATAGACGAGGCCCTTGCCGACGTATTCGTCGGCGCCGTCGACCGGCACAGGTCGATCCCGCCACGCCCCGTTCGCGAGCACGACCGCGGAGAAGCCCCAGTCCTCGACGAGCTCCTTGAAGTCGACGTCCCTGCCGATCTTAGTGCTCGGCACGAAGGTCACCCCGTCCGTCTTCAGCTTCTCGTCGATGACGCCGTATTCCTTGGTGCGCAGGGCGACGTGCCAGCGCGGGAGACCGTCTTCGATCTTCCCGTAGGGCCGCGTGTTCTGCTCGAAGACGAAGACCTGTACGCCCTTGTCCGCCAGGCGGCTGGCGACTTCGGCGCCGGCGGTCGCGCCACCGATCACCGCTACGAAATGACCTGTTCCATCGGGTGCGTTGGGTGCCATGCGGCCGATATTCGCAGGGTTCCGCCCCCCCGACAATCCCGCCGGCCGTGCGCGCGCACGCGCGAATCCGGCCGAATCCGCGACGCGGTAGACTCCCCTTCGAGGGCCTGTAGCTCAGTGGTCAGAGCAACCGGCTCATAACCGGATGGTCCCTGGTTCAAGTCCAGGCAGGCCCACCACCCTCGAGCGTCACACCCGAGTGTCACGCGTCCCCAGCCCCGAAGCGCGCAGCCAACGCCTACCCAAGCAAGGCCGAAACCAACAGCGTCGAGCAGCCCTCGCCGACCACCCCGCCGACCCGCCGCGCCCCCCCGTCGCCAAACGAGCACCCGGACCGCGGTCTGCTCGGCGCCCAAAGCCGCAAAAAAAGGAAAAGGCCCGGTGGCCTAAGACACCGGACCTCTTCACGGACACTCAAGGGAGAATGGGGGCGCTCTGGTTGCGGCCGGAAGCGACCCCGGAACCACTCTAACCTCGGCGATCAGAATCCACAATGATTCCGGGTGAATGTCCCGTAAGTTGCCGACAAGAAATGGGGCTTCCGGCCGATCCCGGCTCAGGGTGACGGCACTCTGCGTGTGGTCTGGCGGAGTGCTTCGAGGGCGTCGGCTTCGCCGGTCGGGCGGAGGTAGACGTTCTCGCTGACGGCGCCGCCGGGTCGGCCGGCGATGTCGAGGGAGCGGCTCGCGGGCTGCGCGCGTTCGGTCAGTCGGACCGAGATCTCGACGTAGGCGGTCTCGCCCGGCGACAGCCGCAGCTGCTGATCGTTCCATCCCCAGGCCACGAAGGCGACGCTCCGCACACCCGCTTCGATCCGGCGCACGCCGGGCGGCACCTCGAGCGTCGCGTACTCGCCGTCGTGGAGCACCCCGAGATCGCGGCCGTTCACGCGGATGCGCACCGGAGAGATGGAGGATCGCGGATCCACCCGGTAGAGATAGAGCCGCGCACGATCGGCGGCCGGTGACATCGCTGCCGAGAAGGGCGGACCGGTGGCCCGGGGCGCGCACCCGGCCAGCACGAACGCGAGCAGAAGGATCGCCGACGCGGCGAGGTCGCACGATCGACGTCGAAGCATGAGCCACCTCCCGTGCGCGGAATCCGCAGATCCGCACCCGCGCCGAGCCTAGCTCGCCGTGACTGGCCCCCGTGGGCGGGTGTGAACGCTCGGTGTCTTCGAATCGGGCGGACATACCGCTACGCTACGCTGCTCTCCGCGGTCGCTTGGGCCGCATTTCGCCCGTTTCCGGCCGGCATCAGGAACCCGCCCGACCCATGCGCAAGGACAAGGACCGTTATTGGGACTGCCTCGACCAGGCCATGGAGGCCTCGCACGGGGGTCGGATCGAGGAGGCGCTCGCCTGGCTCGACGAAGCGCTACGCGTGCATCCGGACGGCGCCGAAGCGCACAACGGGCGCGGTGAGATTCTCTGGGACGATGGCCGGATCGACGAAGCGCTGATCGAGTTCGATCGCGCGACGATCGCCGACGGCAAGTTCACGGCCGCCCACCTGAACCGGATCGAGCTCCTGATCGAAGAGCTCGGCGAGTTCGCGACCGCGGTGCGTCTCGCGGACGAGCTGCTCTCCGGACGCCCCAAGCTGCCTCGACCGGATCGGATCCTGCAGGCCGAGGTCTACTACCTGAAGAGCAAGGCCCTCTTCTACCAGGACGATCTCGAGGGCGCGCTCTTCCTGGTGCGCCGCGCGACCCAGGCCGGCGGGGAGCTGGGCCTCTACTACGCCTTCGAGGGCCAGGTCCTCTTCGAGCTCGGTCAATACGCCGAGTCGCGGCGGGTGCTGGAGCGCGGCGTCGCGATCGATCCCGATGCGGCCCACACCCTCTATCACCTGGGGCTCGTGCTCGAGCGCCTCGAAGACGAAGGCGAAGAGGCGTCGGCGCCGGCGGTGGGCCTGGAAGACGCGAGCCAGGCGTTCTCCCGGGCGAACGCCCTGGAGCCCCAGCAGTTTCCGCTGCCGATCGAGATCGAGACGGAGACCTTCCGGCAGGCGGTGGACGAGGCCTTCGCGAACCTTCCGCGATCGATCCGCGAGCGGATCGAAGGCGTCGCCGTCGTGATCGAAGACTTCCCGACCCTCGAGCTGGTGCGGGACGAGCGGATCTCTCCCCAGACCCTCGGACTCTTCATGGGCATCCCGCGGACCGAGGCGCTGATGACCGATCAGCCCCTCGATCTCGACCGGATCCTGCTGTTCAAGAAGAACCTGGAGAAGATCTGTCGCGACGCCGAGGATCTGATCGACCAGATCCAGATCACCGTCCGGCACGAGGTCGGCCACTACCTGGGTCTCGACGAGGACGACCTCGAGCGGCTCGGGCTGGCCTGATCGACCCGACATGTCCGCCGTCGAGACCCCGCCCCAGTCGTCGCCGCAAGACGTGCGCGAACCCGTCGATCCTCCCCAGGTCGCACCGCGCGACTTCGTCGAGAAGCTGCGTAAGATCGTCGGGCCCGAGAACTGTCTCGCGCGCGAAGGCGAGCTCTTCGCCTACGAATGCGACGGGCTGACCCTCGAGCCGCGGCGTCCGCTCGCGGTCGTGCTCCCGAAGACGACCGGGGAGGTCTCGCGGATCGTCCATGCCTGTCGCGAGGCGGACGTGCACTTCGTCCCGCGCGGCGCCGGGACGGGCTTGTCCGGCGGCGCCCACGCGACCGCGGGCTCGGTCCTGATCGAGTGCTCGCGCATGAACCGGGTGCTCGAGGTCGATGAACCCAATCGCGTCGCGGTCGTGCAGCCGGGTGTCGTGAACGCCGAGCTGTCGACCGCGATCAAGCACCTCGGCCTCTTCTACGCGCCCGACCCTTCGAGTCAGCAGGCCTGCACGATCGGCGGCAACGTCGCCGAGAACTCCGGCGGGCCGCATACGCTGAAATACGGCACGACGACGAACCACGTGCTCGCCCTCGAGATGGTGTTGCCCGACGGGCGGGTCGCGCGCTTCGGCAACCGGACCGGCGAAGGCCCGGGCCCCGATCTCGTCGGCGCGATCGTCGGCAGCGAAGGAACCCTCGGCCTCGTCACCGAGATCACGGTGAACCTCACCCCGATCCCGGAGGCCATCGAGACGCTACTCGCGATCTTCGACGACGTGGTGCCGGCGTGCCGGGCGGTCGGTCGGATCATTCGTTCGGGCGTCGTGCCGGCGGCGATGGAGATCGTCGACAAGCGCACGATCGAGGCGGTCGAGGCGAGCGTCTACGCGGCGGGTCTGCCGACGAGCGCGGGCGCGGTCCTGATCATCGAGCTCGACGGCGCGCCCGTCTGCATGCAGGGCGAGATCGCCGCGATCCGCGAGGCTTGCGAGGCGGAGGGTTGCCAGACGATCCAGGTCGCGCGCGACGAGGAAGAGCGGCTCAAGTTCTGGCGCGCGCGCAAGGGCGCCTTCGGCGCGATGGGTCGACTCGCCCCGGACCTCTACGTCCACGACGCGGTCGTCCCGCGTATCCACCTGCCCGAGATCCTCGCGAAGGTCGGCGAGATCTGTGATCGACATCGGCTGAAGCTCGCGAACGTCTTCCACGCGGGCGACGGCAACCTCCACCCGAACATCTGTTTCGATCGCCGCGACCCCGACGAGCTCGAGCGTGTCGTGCAGGCGGGTGAGGAGATCCTCGAAGCGTGCACCGCCGTCGGGGGCGTGATCACAGGCGAACACGGCGTCGGCGTCGAGAAGCGCGACTACATGCATCTCGTGTTCGGAGAGCGCGACCTCGAGCCGATGTACCGCCTGCGCGAGACCTTCAACCCGGACGGCGTCTGCAACCCCGGCAAGGTGATCCCGACCACGCGGTTCTGCGTCGAATCGAATCCGAAGGCCCGGGGCTACGACGCGGTGCCGGTCTGATGCCCGGGGCGATCGACGACCTCGGCCTCACGACGAGCGCCGAGACGGTGCGCGTGCCGGGCGCGACGGTCGATCGAGTGGCGACACCCGGAAGTGTCGACGACCTCGGCGCGCTCGTTCGCGCCGCCGGCGACGACGGCGCGGGCCTGCTCGTGATGGGCGGCCGCAGTCGTCTCGACTTCGCGAACCCGGCCGGTGCCCTCGCGATCGGGGTGTCGACCGCCGGGCTGTCGGGCGTCGACGAGTTCGAGCCGGATGAAGGCGTGATCCACGCCGGCGCCGGCACGCCGATCCAGACGATCCGGGACACCGTCGCCGCGGAAGGCTGGGAGCTCCCCCTCGACTCGCCCGGTCCGCGTTCGACGGTCGGCGGCACCCTCGCGAGCGCCGTGACGGGCCCGCGCGCGCACGCGTTCGGTGCCGTGAAGGATGCGATCCTCGGGCTCGAGATCGTGGGCGGCGACGGCGCGCCGTCGAAATGCGGTGGGCGGGTCGTGAAGAACGTCACGGGCTACGACCTGGCGAAGCTCTATTGCGGCTCCTTCGGCGCGTTCGGGATCGTGACGGGTGCGTGGCTGCGACTGCGACCGGCAGCGGCGGCTCGCGAGACGCTCCAGGCGTCGTGCGCCTCGGCTGAGTCGTGCGGCGAGCTCTTCGAGGCCGTGCGAAAACGCGCCGAGCGCCCGAGCCTGCGCGCGCTCGTGTGGAAGGCGACGCCCGAGCCCGGCGAGGACGCTCGCGTGCTGATCGAGCTCGGGGGCAGCCCGGAAGGCGTCGCGGCGGATCGCGCGGCGTTCGCGGAGGTGCTCGCGCTGGAGGCGGCACCGAATGACGCGATCGACGTCGAGCGCGAAGCGCGGGCGCGGGATGCGAGTCCCGTGGCGATGCGCGCGCGGGTGCTCGGCACGAACGCGGCGGTCTTCGCGCACGCGGCCCTCGACGCGGGACTCACGGTCTCCCTCGATCCCGGGCTCGGCGTCGTGCATGCCCAGGGCGCGCCGTCTTCGGTGGAAGTGCTGCACGCGCTACGCACGGAGGCGACGCGACTCGGTGGCTTCGCGACCTTCCCCCGTCTCCCGGACGCGTGGCGGAGCGGCTTCGACGTCTTCGGGGATCCGGACGGCGCGGACGCGCTCGTGGCGACCCTCGCCGAGCGCTTCGATCCCCCGGGCGTCCTCAACCCCGGTCGTTTCGTGTCGGACCGGCTCGGCGGTCGGAATCCGTGAGCGCCTCGAAGCACGATACGACCGCTCCCGGCGGCGCCCCGCGCCTCGCGGCGCTGCTCGACGGGTCCGTCTACGGCGACACCCTCGACTGCGTCCATTGCGGGCTCTGCCTCTCGAGCTGTCCGACCTATCGCGCGACGGGACGCGAGACCTCCTCGCCGCGCGGCCGCGTCTACCTGATGCGGGGCCTCGCGGAGGGACGGCTGACCGACCCCGAGCTCCTCGAGGAGGAGGCGTTCCTGTGTCTCGGTTGCCGCGCGTGCGAGACCGCCTGCCCGTCCGGCGTGCGCTACGGCGAGATGCTCGAGCACGCGCGCGACGCGATCCGCACGCGGCAGCTCGGCCCCGAGCACGACGCCGCGGCCGCGAAGCCGGGTCTCGCGGTCCGGCTCGAGCGCTTCGTGCTCCGGCAGCTCGTGCCGAGGCCCGGTCGACTCGGCGCGCTGGTGTCGCTCCTCGCCGTCGTCCAGCGGCTCCGCCTCGACCGGCTCGCCGCGGCGATCCTGCCCGCGCGCCTCGCGGACATGATCGGGCTGATGCCCGCGATTCCTTCGGCTGCGGAGCGCCGCCGCCTGCCCGCGTTCACGCCCGCGGAGGGCGCGCGACGCGGTCGGGTCGCGCTCTTCGAGGGCTGCATCATGCCGGAGTTCTTCGGTCGCGTGAACGATGCCGCCCGGCTCGTGTTGTCGCGGGCCGGCTACGACGTCGTCGTGCCGGAGACCCAGGGATGCTGCGGCGCCCTCCAGGCGCACAGCGGCGACCTCGACTTCGCCCGGGACCTCGCGCGACACAACGTCGGCGTCTTCGGCGGCGGTGACCTGGACGCGATCATCGTCACGAGTGCCGGCTGCAGCGCCTCCATGCGAGAAGCCGAGGGCTGGATCGGCGACGACGGCAAGGGGATCGCCGCGGGCACCCGGGACGTGCTCGAGTTCCTCGACGAGGTCGACGCGGACCTCTCGTTCGCGCCGATGCCGACGCGCCTCTGCTACGACGATCCGTGTCACCTGATTCACGCCCAGGGGATCGCGGCCGCGCCGCGACGCCTCTTCGCGAGGATCCCCGAGCTCGAGCTGGTGCTCCACGCGAATCCCGAAGCGTGCTGCGGTGCGGCGGGGATCTACAACCTGACGCAGCCCGCGATGTCGAAGCGCGTCCTCTCGCCGAAGGTCGAGGCGCTCGTTGCCGCGGCCCCGGAGATCGTCTCGACCGCGAACCCGGGATGCGCGATGCAGATCGCGGCGGGTCTCGCGGAGGCCGGGGTCGAGGTGAAGGTCCTGCACCCGATCGAGTTGATCGAGCAGTCGACGCGCCCGCGTTAGGCCGCCGCGAACTCGCGGTGATGTCGCGGCGGGATCGCGGCGCCTACCGGTAGAGGAAGGCGTCCGGAGTTTCGCGCGGCGGAGTCCAGCGCGGGAACGCGCCGAGGGAGAAGTCGCCGAGGCTGCCCCGGAAGACCAGCTCGAAGGGGAGCAGCGAGTCGCGCCCCCGGACCGCGCCGTAGCGTTCGCGCAGGCTGCGATAAACGAAGGACGACTGGGCGTTGGGTCGGATGTCGGGATCTTCGGTCAGGCCGAGGGCGGCGCGCTCGAGGTACGTATCGCGGTTCGGATCGGACTCGAAGCGCGCGTCCGCGTCGATCAGGCTGTTACGCTGGACCGCGTCCTCGAGGCTCGTCGTGAGCTGACGCAGCCGCGGATCCGAGAGTTCGACGAAGCGCGACGTGAAGGCGTCGTCCTCGTCGCCGCCGTCCGCGACCAGTCTCAGCTCGAGGACCCGCGCGCCCCGGAGCACGATGCCCTCCGGATGCAGCTCTCCGTCCGCCGGGTCATCGTTAAGCAGGAGCGGATTGAGACCGACGCCGTCGCGGCCGGCGACCTCGGGGTTCTCGATCAGGAAGCCCCGGGTGATCCGGATGAATTGCGGGCTGGCATCGTCCCGCTCCGCCCGCGCCTGCATCCCCGCCGCGCGTCCGCCCTCGGAGTCCGGGAACTCCCGGGCCACGTCGCGCAGGATCGAAGCCCGGGCACCGAACTGCTCGACGCGGTCGACGAGCTCCGTGCGTTCCCCGGCAGTATTCTCGACGAGCTCCGCGCGTTCCGACGGGTCGAAGTCGGGAATCCAATCCGCGAGGCGCAACGCCCGACCCCATCGCTCCTGGTCCGACTCATAGTCGTAGAGCCAGTCGAGGACCGCGCGTTGCTCCTCACCGTCCGGATAGCGGACGAGGTAGCGATAGCCCGCGAGGGCCGGCGCGCGCCGGAAGTCGGGGGTGCCCCCGGTAAAGGGCGACAACATCGCCCGCAACGGCGCGAGCACCATCGTCATCGCGATCGTAGGCGTGTCGATCAGATACGCGACCGGGGCAGGCAGGTTCGGGTAGCGCGGCCGCCGCACGAACTCGCCCGCGAGCCGCCAGGCGAGCTCGTCCCGATTGGCCTTGGAACGCAGGCGCTCGAAGGCCCCTTGCGGGTTCTGCCAATCGTCGTCGAGGACCGCCCGCGCGTGTCGCACCATCGAATCGGCCTCGGCATCGCGGTTGGCGGCGCGCGCGAGCCGTTCGCGTCCCCGCGCTTCACGTCCGCCTTCGTGCTCGGCGAGCGCACCCAGGAAGTCGAGCCGCGCCGCCGCGAAGCGTTCGAGCTCGCGTTCTCCGGCAGTCGCCGCGCGATAAGCGGCGACGGGCGCAGCGATCCGCGCCGGCTCGACCCGCCCCGTGAGCAGCACCGCCGCGAGTGCGCGCTCGCTCTCCCGCAGCGCTTCCGGCGTCGCGTTCGCGGTGGTCGCACGCGTACTTGCCGCGCGCGTCGCGTCGAGGGCGCTCCGGGCTTCCTCGATGGCCGCGTCCGCGGCCCGCCGGGTGCGTGCGTTCGCCTCGGGATGGCCCGCGAGAATCTCGAGCGCGGCTTCCGCGTGGTGCAGCGCGAGTCCCGGCGCGTCCCGGTCGAGCGCGTTCCCGCTCGCGCGCAGGCGTCGCTTCGCGAGGGTCTTCTCGAGCTTCGGCTCGTCGCGGCGGACCTTCTCCTCGACCTCTGCGAGGATCGGACTGTCGGGATGCCGGGCCACGAAATCCTGGCGGAGGGCGAGGGCCTGACGATCCGTGAAGGAGAGTGGCTCGCTGTTCGAGAAGCCGGCGACGTAGTGGATCAGGCTGTTCGCGAGCTGATAGGGGGCGAGGACGAAGCCCGTGATCGCCGAGCTGCCGATCGGCTCGGCGACCGCATTGAACGTGCGGGCCCAGAGCCGGTGCCAGGTGTCGAATTGTCGCCGGCCGGCGAGGCGGAGGGGGTCGTCGGCGATCCTTCGGTCGAGGCGCGACTCGAGACGCGGGTCCAGGTCCCAGCGCTTCGAGAGTTCGCGGGCCCCTTCGCGATCCGCGAGGGGATCGTCGAGGGTCGCGTCGCGCAGGTCGATCGCGAGGGGCACGAGGTTCGCGAGCGCCTCCGGGACGTCGCTCGCTTCGAGCGCTTCGAGGGCGGCTTCGACGTCCGGGTCGGCGAGGCCTTCGGCCGTCGGGCGCGTGACGAGGGCTTCGCGGGCGAGGCGCGCGGCGGCGAGGTCCGCGTCCGTCGGCAGCCAGGGGCGCTTCGTTGCGAGAGGCTCGAGCAGCTCGTCGTGGACGATCGCTTGCTTCGAAGCGCAGCCGATCGACGCGACGACGAGGGCGAAGCCGGCGAGCGAGAACGCCCGCTGCCACGGATTCGATCGTCGCCTAACGCGCGACACGGTCTGCATCGATTCCCAGACCGAGGGCGAGGAATGCCTCGAGCTGTCGCGTCGCCTCGAGCTTCTCCAGTCGTCCGTCGTGGCTCGCCACGAGCTCGAGGAGACGGATCGCCGCGTCAGAGATCTCGCTGAAACGCGCGGGGTCGAAGTCGAGGCTCGCCGGCGGGACCGCGGCGACGTACTCCCGGGCGAGCGCGACGTAGAACTCGGCCAGGTCCAGCAGGTGTCGCAGGCGGAGCTTGCTCGCGCCGTGGCGCGTCGCGACGCGCTGCAGCTCCTGGAGTGCGAGCAGCGTCCCGTCCGGCAGCGCCGCACGCATCCGCACGAAGTAGCTGGCCCGCGCGCGGTCCGCGCGCTCGATCTCCTCCTGCGCGATCCAGCGATAATGCGAGCCTTCGAGCTCGCTCTCGAGCAGAGAGAGCTGCGCGACCCGCTCGTCGAGCTCGGCGCGAACCGCGGCGGCATCCGAGGAGAGCGGCCCTGACGATGCCGACAACGGGTCTTCCAGGTCGAGGCCGATTCCGACGGCGGCGTCGAGTCGTTCGCAGATCGCTGCGTTGCGCACGGCTTCGTCACGAAGATCCGGAGAGAGCCGGGCGCTCTCCCGGTAGTGCTGCGCCGCGAGGTCGTAGCCGCGCAGGCGTTCGAGGGCGCGGGCCTTCGCGAAGAGGATCACGGGATCCATGTACCCGCTGCGGAGCGCGTCGGCTTCGACCCGTTCGAGGCTCTCGAGGCGCAACAGCGACGCGCGGTAGACGTTGCGGCCGCTGAAGTCCGTCGCGGGGGGGAAGCGGTAGGTGTCGTCGGCCACGTGCCGTCGCAGGACGGCGACCGTCTCGAGGATGCCTTCGCTCGGACCGTAGATCGACTCCGCCTGCCGGGCGGAGAAGGTCTCACACCCGGTGGCGGAGAGGAGCGCGAGAAGGGCGAGGCACGAGAGGAGGCCGCGCCGGGTCAATCGCACGAGACGGTCCTGCGCCGGGTCAATCGCTCGACCGCCGCTTGGGCGTGCTGCCGCGCCCCGCGCGCGTGGCCTTCGCGCCCTTCGCTCTCCCGGCTCCGCGGCGCGTGACGACCGCGTTCAACATCTTTTCCGTCGCGATGATCGCAGCGGCGAGCTGGTCCGAGTCGACGCCGAGGGTCGAGAAGCTCTCGCCGCGCTTGCGGCGACCACTCGGCGTGGTCGTCTCCTGCACCCAGGTGATCGTCGTCTCGACGAGCGCGCCGGTCCGACCGCCCGGCGGGATCCGAACGCGATAGTCGGCGAGGATCGGCACGTCGATCTCGAGCTGCTTCGCCGACTTCTTGAGCGCGTTCATGAACGCGTCGTAGCCGCCGTCCCCGCTCGCTTCCGACTTCTCGATGCGTCCGCGATAGGCGAGCGCGACCTGCGCCTTCGGCGGCTCGCCCGAGGCGACGTCGACGCGGTAGCTCTCGATCTTGACGAGCTGGTCCTCCGGCGTCTTGAGCACGTCGGCGAGCAGGTAGGGGAGGTCGTCCTTGGTGACGATGTGCTTCTTGTCGCCGAGCTCGATCACGCGCTCGAGAACGAGGTCGCGCTCGCCCTCGGAGAGGTCGATGCCCAGCTCGATCAGGTTCTGGTCGAGGGACGCCTTGCCCGAGAGCTTGCCGAGCGCATAGCGCCGCGCGCCCCCGAAGCGCGTCGGTGCCAGGCGCGTTCCGTAGAGGTCGCCCTTCGCGTCGCCGTCCGCGTGGATGCCCGCGGTCTGGGTGTAGACGTCGCGCCCCACGATCGGGGTATTCGCCGCGAGCTCCTTGCCCGAGAAGGTCTCCACCATGCTCGCCAGGGCGGTCAGCCGATTCTCGCGAATCGAGGTCGTCGAATCCGAGTGGTCGTGGATCGCAGCGACCACCTCGGCGAGAGAGGTGTTGCCCGCGCGTTCGCCCATGCCGTTCACGCTGGTGTGGACACCGCGTGCGCCCGCCTGGATCGCAGCGAGGCAATTCGCCGTCGACAGGCCGTAGTCGTCGTGGCCGTGGTACTCGAAATCGACCGCCGGCCACGTCGCGGTCATGAGACCGACGTAGCGCGCGACGTCATCGGGAGAGAACTGCCCCAGCGTGTCAGCCAGGTACACCCGGGCGACGCGCAGCTCCCGGAGCGTCTCGACCATCGCGAACACGTAGTCGAAGCTGTCCCGGACACCGCTCGACCAGTCCTCGAGGTAGACGTTCACGGTCAGTCTCTTCCGACGGGCGTAGCGAATCGTCTCGGAGATCTTGTCGCGGTGCTGCTCGGGAGCGAGGCCGAGCTGCTCCACGCAATGCTTCTCCGAGCCCTTGGTCAGCAGGTTGAGGACCTTGCCGCCGGCCTCGCAGATCCAGTCGACGCTCTTCTTGCCGTCGGTGTAGCCGAGCATCTCGACGCGCTGGATGAGGCGCGCCTTCCGCGCCCATTTCGTGATCGCGCGCGCGCCTTCCATCTCGCCCGCGGAGACGCGGGTCGAGGCCATTTCGATCCGGTCGACCTCGAGGTCGACGAGGAGCATCCGCGCGAGCTGCAGCTTTTCGGCCGGCGTGTAGGAGACGTTCGGTGTCTGCTCGCCGTCGCGCAGGGTCGTGTCCATCACCGCGACGTGGCGTGCGCCGTCGTCGGTTCGTTCCGTGCGTTTGCGTGCGGAGTTTCGGGAAGCAGGGGACATGGGGATCGGGACGTCTCGGGCCATCCGGGCCGGGCTCAGGAGGTCGGTGGGGGTCACAGGGGGTGACGGAGAGGGCGACGCGGGGGCGCCGCGGGAGGCCGGAGGGTACCCCGCGGCCCACCTCCCTGCGAGCGTACCGGCCGCTCCAGGGCGCTTCCAGCCGCCTCGCTGCTAAGGTCCGCGCGGCGTTGCCGCCTCGTTGCACATCGAAGGCGGCCCCGCCGGCTCGCCACCTCAGGGGAGCCCGAGCGCCCGAGGTGGTGAAATGGCAGACGAGCAGACCGGCGCGTCGGGCGAAGTCGAGACCGGCACGGTCGAGATCGAAGCATCGGACGCGGGCGGCCGACTCGATCGCGCGCTCGCGAACCGACTCGGCGTTTCGCGCGCTCGCGTGCGACACCTGCTCGAGGTGGGGCGCGTGTCCGAAGCGGGGCGGGCGCTCGCGCTCGCCGACAAGAGCCGGTCGGTCGCGGCCGGCGAGATCTACCGGATCGACGGTGCGCTCCAGGCCGAGAGCGAGACGCCGACGCCGCGACCGGACCTGGACCTCGCCGTCGTCGCCGAAGGCGAGGGCTGGCTCTGCGTCGACAAGCCGGCGGGGGTCGGCGTGCATCCGCTGCGACCCGACCAGCAGGACACGGTGCTGAATGCGGTCGTGGCGCGGCATCCCGAGATCGTTGGCGTCGGGGAAGCGGGGCTGCGTTCGGGCGTCGTCCATCGACTCGATGTCGGAACCAGCGGTGCCCTGCTCTTCGCGACCGACGAAGCCAGCTGGAAGCGACTGCGCGGCGCATTCAGCGCCCACCGTCTCGACAAGCGCTACCACTCGATCGTCGCGGGGCGCTTCGAGGAAGCGCGCCGCGTCGACCTGCCCCTCGAGATCACGCGCCATCAACCGGCCCACGTCGAGGTCCGGGAAGGCGGGCGCGCGACCCGGGAGCGGGTGACACCCCTGCGTGTATTCGAAGACTCGACCCTGGTCGAGGTGAAGCTCGAGACCGGCTTCCTCCATCAGATCCGCGCGACGCTCGCGCACCTCGGACATCCGGTCGTCGGCGACACCGACTATGGCGGGCCCGACGGACCGCGGCCCCTGCTCCACGCGAAGCGCCTCGCCTTCGAGGAGATCTTCGTCGACACCGACGCCCCGGCGGATTTCGAGTCGGCGATCGCAGACCGCGCGGGCGACGAGGACTGACCGGATTTCCGCCCGGATCCACCGCGCCGCGCGACGCGGCGTCCCGACGCGACTATCTTCCCGGCGATGCCCGCCACCGCGCGCGTAGACCGCCGCCACCACGAGTTGCTCGAATTCCTGCTCGACGCCCACGAGCGGGTGATCACCGAGCAGGACGGTCCCGCATTCGCGAAGCGGATCGGAGAGATCCGGACGCTGACCGAGCGGCTGCGGGCACGTTATGCGAGCGCCGACGAGAAGAAGCTCCTGCGCAAGCTGCGCGGGATGAACGCGCGGGATCTGCGGGAGGTCGCCCGAGCCTTCACACTGCTCTTCTGGCTCCTGAACCTGGCCGAAGAGCGCTACACGGCGTCGCTTCGCGGCGAGAAGGAAGGCGCCGCCTTCCGCTCGCTCTTCACTCGCGCGCGCAAGGCCGGGTTGCCTCTCGAGCAGCTGACCGAACGAATCGGCGCGCTTCGGGCGACGATCGTCCTCACCGCCCATCCGACCGAGGCGCTTCGCTGGTCCCTGCGCGAGACGCTGGGACGGATCGACGACCTGCTGACGCGCCGCGAGCACGCGTGCGGGGCCGAACGCGAGGACGTCGAGCACGAGATCCTCGGGGAGATCACCGGGCTGTGGCTTTCGACGACCCTGCGTACGCGCAAGCCTACTCCCGTCGACGAGGTCCGTTATGCGATCCACGTCCTGCGTGACGTGCTGGTCCGCGCCGTCCCCCAGACGACCACGCGGATGCTGACGGCTCTGCGCGACGTCTACGGCGAGAGCGACGCGACGACGTCCGCCGAGGTCGCGCACGCCGCCCACCGCAGCATCCAGGTCGGTTCGTGGATGGGCGGCGATCGCGACGGCAATCCCTTCGTGACGGCGGTCGTGACAGCGGATGCGCGCCGGCGCTACCGGGCCGCGATCCTCGAGCACTACCGCGAATCGCTCACGCCGCTGATCGAGCAGCTGACGGTGTCGGATCGACGCAAGCCGGTCTCGGAAGCGCTCGAGAAGTCGATCCGGCGCGATCTGCGCACGCTGCCCGATCTGCGTGCGCGGATCGAGGCGCGGAACACGTCTGAGCGCTACCGGGTGAAGCTGAACGCGATCGCCGTGCGCCTCGAACAGACGTTGGCCGAGGAGCGAGCGCATCAGACGGCGGGGACGTCGGGCGGATATGCGACGGCGGGTGCGATGCAGAACGATCTCGAGCTCGTTCGGCAGAGTCTCGTCGAGAACGGCGCGGGGCGGCTCGCGAGTGGCGCCCTCGCGCGCCTGATCGAAGAGGTCGAAGTGTTCGGCTTCGACTTCGTGTCGCTCGACGTCCGGCAGAATCAGTCGAAGCATCGCCAGGCGCGCTCCGAGCTGATCTGTCCCGTCGACGGTTCGCTCGAAGACCTGTCCCTCGACGAGCAGCAGGCCGTCCTCGAAGACGCGATCCTCGCCCGGAACACCGTGGGCATTCCCGAAGAGGGCCTCTCGGCGGATGCGCAGGAAGTCATCGACACCCTGCGCTTCGTCGCGAGCGTGCCGATCCCGTCCGTGGGGCCGGCGATGCGCGACCTCGTGATCAGCAACACCGAGAACGCCGTCCCGGTGCTCGAGCTCCTCGCGCTCTGCCGACAGATCGGACTGGTGCGACCGAAGGCGCGCGGCCGCCTCGAGAGCGACGTGAACATCGTCCCGCTCTTCGAGTCGATCGACAGCCTGCGCGGCGCCCTGGCTTCGATGGCGCGTCTGTATCGATCTCCCGCCTATCGTCAGCAGCTCGAAGCCCGCGGGATGCACCAACAGGTGATGCTCGGCTACTCGGACTCGATGAAGGACGGCGGATACCTGTCCGCGTGTGCCGCGCTCGAGGTGGCCCAGCGTGAGCTGGCCGCGCAGGCCCGCGACGAAGGCGTGACCCTCGAGTTCTTCCACGGCCGCGGCGGGACGATCGCCCGAGGCGGCGGTCCCTCCCATCGCGCGATCCTGGCGCAGCCGACCGGGACCGTGGACGGCCGCATCAAGCTGACCGAGCAGGGCGAGATCATCGCGTCGAAATACGGCACCGAGGCGGCCGCGACCCACCATCTCGAGCTGCTGGTCGCCGCGACCCTCGAGTCGTCCCTGGGCGAGGCGATGCCGGGTCGCGCGAAGGAGCCGCCGGAGAGCTGGCGGCGATCCCTCGCGGAGCTCGCGCAGGGCTCGCGCGACGCCTATCGCGCCCTGGTCTACGAGACCGAGGGCTTCGTCGACGCGTTCTACGCGATGACGCCGATCGAGCAGATCTCCGCGCTCAATCTGGGCAGCCGGCCGGCGAAGCGGACGGCGACCCGCGAGATCGACAACCTGCGCGCGATTCCCTGGACCTTCTCCTGGAACCAGACGCGGATCCTGCTGCCGAGCTGGTACGGCGCGGGTGCGGGCGTCGAGGCGTTCTGCGCATCCCATCCGAAGGGGCGGGCGAAGGCGCTGTCCCAGCTCCGGACGATGTATCGCCGCTGGCCCTATTTCCAGACCGTCTTCGACAACCTGGAGCAGGTGCTCGCGAAGGCGGATCTCCACATCGGCGCGCGTTATGCGCGACTCGCGAAGGACGTGCCCGGCGCCTCGGACGTCTTCCTGCAGATCGAGAAGGAATTCCAGCGGACCCTGCGCGCCGTGCGCGACGTGACCGGCGAGAGTCGCCTGCTCGCCCGGGATCCGGCGCTCCGCGAAGCCCTCGATCTGCGCACGCCCTACCTCGACATCCTGTCCTACCTGCAGGTCGAGCTGCTCGAACGCAAGCTCACGGGCCGCGGGATCGAGACCGGAACCGACGACGCCGATCGCGTCGAACGCGCGATCCACCTCACGATCAACGGCATCGCCGCGGGGCTCCGGAACACGGGTTAGTCCATCGAGCGCCTGGCCAACGCCTCGAGCGTATGGGGATACATCCCCTTCTTGAGCGCCGTCATCGCCGGATCCGCCTTCGCGGCGTATTGCGCGGCGACCTCGATCGCCTTCGGCAGCACGTCGGCTTCGGGGACCGCGTGGTCGATGATCGACTTCGCGAGCGCCGCCTCCGCGCCGTAGCGCGTACCGGTCACGATCAGCTCGTGGGCGGTCTGACGCGGGACGCGGGCCTCGATGATCGCGGTCATGCCGGGGTGGAGCGGCGACTTCAGGTCGATCTCGGGCATGCACCAATAGCCGCGCTCGGTTCGCATTACCCGGAAGTCGTGCCCGAGGGAGAGCTGGGCGCCCGCGCCGAAGGCGTGGCCATTCAAGGCGGCGACGGTGATCGTCGGGAAGACGAGAACGCGGGCCATCAGGCCGAGCACCGCGGGGACGTACTCGCCGCGCTCCTCTTCCGTCGCTTCGCCCAGCATCCAGTCGAGGTCGAGGCCGTTCGAGTAGAACTTGCCCGTCCCGGTCGTCACGAGGGCCGCGGGGTTGCCGGCGCCTTCGACCTCGTCGAGGGCCGCGTGCCACTCCGCGAGGGTCTCGGGTCGGAACCGGTTCTCGCCGTTGTCGTAGCGGACGACGAAGACGTCCCCTTCGCGGGTCAGATGGATCGTTCCCATCGAAGCTCAGCTCCCCTGCTTCATCTGGCGGCGCACCATAGGAGCTCAGCTCCCCTGCTTCATCTGCAAGCCCATTGCCTTCGCGCGGGCGTCTTCGGCCTCGGGGATCATGCCCTTCTGCATCAGGATCCGCGACAGATTCGTGTGGGACAGCGGGTCATCGGGCTCGAGCTCGATCAGCTTCTCCGCCGCCGAGACGGCGGCCTCGAGGTCCCCTTGTTTGGCGAGCGCCATAGACAGCCCGTTCCAGGCGATCGCGAGCCCTTCGTCCGCCGCGAGCGCATCGCGGTAGCGCGCGATGGCGCCCTCGACGTCCCCCTTCACGAAGAGCGTGAAGCCCTCCTTGTAGATGGACTTGGCCGGGCTGGATTCATCGTTCGACATGGCGCATCGCTCCTCGGGGCGCGAGTATACTCGCTCGAGATGGAGATCCGGACGCTCGCTGCCCAGGAGAGGATGCAGGTCGCCACGCTGCTCGACGGCTGGCGCCTGGCCGAGGGATGGAGCGCCGGGGATCGGTTCCGTCAGCAGGCGGAGTGGGATCCGACCTGGCACGACGAGAACGTCTTCGTCGCCCTCGAGCAGGGCCGCCTCGTGTCGACCCTCTCGGTCGTGCCCCGTCATCTGCGGATCCTCGGCCACGTGGTCCCGGCCGGTGGCGTCGGCAACCTCTACACCGACCCGGCCTACCGAGCGCGCGGCATCGCGTCGGAGCTCCTGGAGCACGCTTGCGAGGCGATGCGCGCGCGGGGGTTCGAGCTCGCGGTCGCGTTCCCCGGCGCGCCGCCCGCCACGCCCGAGTACTTCGTGAAGCGCGGATGGTTCGGTTGGGGCGGGCAGAAGACGATCCTCCGCGCGGATCCCGCGGTGACGATCGCGGGCGAAGGCGAAGAGAGCGAAGAGATCGAGGTGTCGCCGATCGGGCCGGGGGACGAGCGGGCGCTGCAATCGGTGAAGTCGATCCACGCGGCCTACGCCGCGAGTCGGAGCGGGACCGTCGCGCGCGACGACGCCCTCTGGCAGGCCTGCCTGCAGCTCACGCCCGCGCCGCGCGAGGAGTTCCTGATCGCGCGCCGCGGCGGTCTGACCGTCGCCTACGCCCGCGCGTCGATCGTCGATGACGTCCTGACGATCACCGAGCTCGGCCGCTTCGAAGACGGCGCCGGCGCCCTTGCTCGCCTGATCGCGACCCTGCTCACGCCTCGCGACGACGACGCGCTGGCGCCGAGCGGTCGCGGCGACCGCAAGGCGAGCGAGCAGCTCCGCGCCTTCTGCGTCCTGCCGACCTTCGACGACATCGGCCTGACGGTCGCCCTCGAACACCGGGGCATCCGGTCCCATCCGATGGATGAAGCCAAGGCGAGCTTCCGCTGCGTGAACCTGATCGGCTTCGCGTCACGCCTCGACGTGGATCTCCTCGACGACGAGGACGGTGCCGCCTTCCTGCGCCGGATCCTGCCGCCCGATGCGATGGTCTTCTGGCCCGCGGACCGGTTCTGAGGCTGTCCACCGTGTCCACACGAACGAAGCGCGAGCGCGCGATGATGGGACGGATCGAGGTCCGTGAAAGCCCGGTGCACGGCAAAGGGGTCTTCGCTCGCCGGCGGCTGCGCGAAGGGCAGCTCGTCGGACGCTTCGAGGGGGACCCGACGACCGAGAACGGGACCTACGTCCTGTGGCTGATCGACGACGACGGGAGCGAGGCCGGGATTCGCGGGCGGAACGCGCTGCGCTTCCTCAACCACGGGCACCCGCCGAACGCGGAGTTCCGCGATGCGGATCTCTACGCGCTCAGGAACGTGCAGCCCGGAGCGGAGCTGCTGATCGACTACGGCGAAGCATGGGAAGCCGAGCCGGACTGACCTTCACTGAGCTTCGAACTCGACGAGAGGAACGAATGATGATGCGTGAAATGATGCTGATCGGCGTGATGGGGCTGGCCCTCGCGATGGTGGGTTGCGGCGGGAAGATGCCCGACGACCTGGGCCCGCAGGACGGAGCCCTCGGCCCGTGCCCCGATTCTCCGAACTGCGTGTCGAGCTCGGTCGACGCGAGCGACGAGCAGCACTCGATCGCAGCGTTCGCGATCGAGGGCGACACCGAGGCGGCGTGGAACGCGCTGATCGCGGCGGTCGAGGCGATGCCCCGGACCGAGATCGTGACGCGCGGGGGCGACTATCTCTACGCCATCCAGACCTCCAGCCTGATGCGGTACAACGATGACTTCGAGTTCCTGCTCGTCGGTCGCAAGGCGTTGATCCACGTGCGGTCCGCATCGCGCGTGGGCCATGGCGACATGGGCGTCAACCGCGACCGGATCGAGGGCGTGCGTGCGACCCTCGTCGATCGGGGCGTCGTCGAGGCGCCCTGATCGACGATCGCCTGACGCGCTCGGTGCAGCACGAGCGTCTCGCCTAACGCGTCCGTCGGAGCAGCACCAGCGTCGCACCGTGGCCGCCGAGCCGGTCCGGCGCGGGGGCGAAGGCGAGAACGATGCGGCCTGTCGCCCCCGTCGTGAGCCACTCGGGAACGGCGTCCCGGAGGAGCGCCTCGCCGAGGGGTGAGTGCTTTCCGCGGCCGTGGATCACGATCACGCAGCGCAGCCCCTGGGCCCGTGCGCTCTCGATCCGCTTTCGGAGCAGGGGGCCGGCGGCGTCCTTGCGCGTGCCATGCAGGTCGATGTGCTCCTCCGGGTCCGGCTCGCCGCGGCGGAGCGCGAGGAGCTGCTGATCGCTCACGCCGGAGGCCGCGGCGCAGCCGCGTTCGCTCGGGTCGGGCCATCGGAATCGAGGCCGCGAATCGCCGGTCTCCCGCGCCGTCGGCCTGGGCGGCCCCGCGCGCTTTTCGACGCGGGCCGGGCCGCGGTCGATCGGACGCGCCTTGTCCCCGAAGAGGTCGGCGAATCCGGCGTCGTCGCCGTCGCCGTCGCCGTCGCCATCGCCATCGCCCGGGCCGCTCACGCCTTGCGTTTCCGTGCCGCACGCGCGGACTGCTCGTCGGTCTCGCCGAGAAGCGCGAGCGCCTTCCGGGTCGGGCCGGCATGCGCGAGATCGAGCACGCTAGACGGGGCGACCCACCGGTGGGCGACGTAGCCGGTTCGCCGCACGCGTCCGGCCGGCTTCAGTCGCCCCCGGAAAACGTCGAGGGTGAGGCGGCGATGGGTGAAGAGGTGTTCGATGGCCCCGACGCCCTCGGCGCCCAGGATCTCGAGGCCGATCGTTTCGCGCAGCACCCGCGCGAGCTCTTCCTTGGGCTCGTCGCCCGGGCCGATCTCGCCGCCGGGGAGCTCCCACAGGCCGGCCATCAACCCCTCTTCCGGGCGACGGACGACGAGGACCTTCCCGTCGCGCTCGAGCCAGGCCGCGACCGCGCGCATCTTCGTCTGCTTCTTCTTCATCTTCTTGATCGGAAGCGACTCGGCATCACCGGCGGCATGCGCATCGCACGCCTTGCGGACCGGACACGTGAGACAGAGCGGATTGCGGGGCGTGCAGAGGGTCGCGCCGAGCTCCATCAACGCCTGGTTGAGGTCGCCGGGCCGCTCGCCCTTCACGAGCTCCGTCGCTTCCGCCCACATCCGGTCGACGACGGACTTGGCCCCGCTGTCCTCCCGAATGCCGAGGAGGCGCGCGAAGACCCGGATCACGTTGCCGTCGATGAGCGGCGCCTCGCGGTCGAAGGCGATCGACGCGACGGCGCCGGCGGTGTAGCGACCGATGCCCTTGAGCGTCTCGAGGCCGTCGGCGGTGTCGGGGAGCCGTCCGTCGTGTTCGGCGACGATCGTCCCGGCGGCGTGCTTCAGGTTGCGCGCGCGCGAGTAGTAGCCGAGGCCGGTCCAGACCGCGTAGACGTCGTCGAGCTCCGCCGCGGCCAGCGCCTCGACTGTCGGAAAAGTCTCGAGGAAGCGCTCCCAGTAAGGGATCACCGTCTCGACCCGCGTCTGTTGCAGCATCGCTTCGCTGATCCAGATCGCATAGGGATCGCGCGTACGACGCCACGGCAGGTCGCGCTTGTTGCCGTCGTACCAGCGCAGCAAGGGCGCGCGGATCTGGCGGATCGCGCCGTCGTTGCTGGGCGCTGCCTTCTTGCGGCGGGCGGTCATGACCGGTTCATAGCAGGACCGGCAGGACGCGTTCCAATCGGATGCGCGCCCCGGTCACCCGCGCGGAGAGCGCATGGATCTCCACGCCGGCTCGCGCGGCCTCGCGCAGGGTCTCGCCGTAGGCGGGGTCGATGTCGTCCGCGGGGGCGACGCTGTCGGCGTCCGCGCGCTGGACGACGAAGACGAGCGCGGCGCGTTCGCCGGTGGCGTGGCGCGCCATCAGATGCTCGAGATGTCGCCGGCCGCGGTCGGTCACCGCGTCGGGGAAGCGCGCGCGACGATCGCTGCAGAGGGTCACGCTCTTCACCTCGATCCAGCAGGGGGCCACGCCCCGTGCCTCGTCCGAGAGGCGGAAGTCGAAGCGAGAGCCTTCTTCGGTCTTCTGTTCGGGCGCGACGGTCGCGTAGCCAGCGAAGGGCGCGTAGGCGCCGGCTTCGAGCGCACGCTTCGCCACGTCGTTCGCTTTCACGGCGTGGAGTCCGACCCACGCGCGCCCGACCCGGATCATCTCGAGCGTATGCCGCAGCTTCCGTTTCGGGTTGTCCGAGGTGGAGCAGCGCACGGCTGAGCCCGGATCCTGGGTGCCGAGCATGCTGCCGGGATTCGGGCAGTGGACGGTGACCTCGCGACCGTCCTCGAAGACGACGTCCGCCAGGAAGCGCTTGTAGCGCTTCACGAGTCGCCCGCGAAGCGAGGCTTCGATCGGGAGCGAAATCGGCTGGAGCTTCGGTCGCGACATGTCGAGCAGCGATTCTAGGGCGTCGCCTCCGCGATCGCGCTTGACTGTGACCCATGCCGCGGGCAGTCTCCGCGTCGAGGGAGACCCTTTGAGCGACGCCTTGAAGCGCGTGATCCTGGTGCGACACGGGGAGACCGCGGGCCAATCGAGCATCCGCTACTACGGCGTGACCGACGTCCCGCTCTCGGACGAGGGGCGTGCGCAGGTACGCGCGGCCCGGGACCGGATCCGCGGTGAGACCTACAGTGCCGTCTGGGCGAGCACGCTCTGTCGTTCGTGGGAGTCCGCGAAGATCGTCGCCCCGGGTCACGCGGTCCATCTCGAGAGCGACTTCCGCGAGATCGACTTCGGCGACTGGGAGGGTCTCACGGCCGAGGAGATCGCAGTCGTCGATCCGCGGGGCTACGCGCGCTGGCAGGAAGAGGGGCTCGAATTCACCTTCCCGGGTGGCGAGACACGCGCAGCGTTCCGCGAGCGGGTCGCGCGGGGGTTCGAGCGCGTCGGGGCGACGGGCGTCGAGTCGATCCTGGTCGCCGTCCACAAGGGCGTCGTCCGGACGATCCTCGAGCTCGCGTCGGGGTACACGCTCGCGCGGGGCGAGCCCGAACTCGGAGGCGTCGTGCACGCGAGCCGCGGATCGGACGGCTCTTGGTACACCGGGCGCGTCGGGAGCGACGCCACGGTGAGCGAAGCGGGCGCCGGAATCCCGATGGACGAAGTCCGGCGTTAGGCGTTCGCGCGCGACCGTCCCGCGAGCCCCGCGAGTCCGAGCCCGAGAAGCAGCGCCGTTCCCGGCTCGGGCACCGGCGGCGTCTTCGGATCCTGCGGTCGGTCACCGCCCTGCAGCTTGTCGAGGTCGCCCTCGAAGGGGCGGATGTCGACGCGGGCGAGGTCGAAGAGTAGAGAGAGGCGGGTCGTCCCGGCCTGGTCCGGATCCGTCGCGCCGCCGAAGATGCGGTGTTGTCGACCGGGTGCGTCGAACTCCTTGGCGGACAACGTGGTCGGGAGCGGTCCCCTGAACGCGTAGGGAATCGGGCCGCCGGGATCGATGTCGAAGGCGAGCGTCTCGAACCTCATCAGGTCCGGGCTGTCCTCGAGGGCGATGTTGAACGAGACGCGGTCGGTCGCCACGGTGATCTTGTCGCAGCAGCCGTCGCGCCCTCCGAGGGTGTAGGCGTCGTTCTGTCCGAGGCGGACCCACGCCCCGAGGAAGGGGTCGTGATAGCCACTCGCGCCGCCGCGGTCGGTGATGGACGGGGTGTCGGATTCGTAGATCAGGGTGCCCTTGATGGGATCGCCGCCTGCGAGTCCCAGGGAGCGGTAGACGTCCGGCACTTCGGTGAGCGAGCCAGTGAAGGTCAGCTCGACCGGAATCGCCAGGGCCGGGCTCGCGGGCGCGAGCAGCAGTCCCGCGAGGGCGGAAAGGAACGAAGGGGCGCGCATCGTCGTCTCCCGCGCACCCTGGGCCGGGTGCGCATGGCGCCGAGTTCCATTCCTCCCATCGAATCAGTGGGGCCGAAGGCGCGTTTGTGACGAGATCGAGGTTCCGCCGCAGAACCAAAAGCCGGCAGAATCCGGTCACGCGCGGCCTCCGCGTCGATTCCGCCCCGAAAACGACGAATCCCCGACCTGCGCGCGGCGGGTCGGGGATCCAGCGTGATCGGTCGAAGGGGCTGGCTGCGCCTCAGAGCACCCCGTACGCCAGCATCGCGTCGGCGACCTTGATGAAGCCGCCGATGTTCGCGCCGCTCACGTAGTTGACGAAGTCGCCTTCCTTGCCGTGTTCGACGCAGGTGCCGTGGATGTTCTTCATGATGTCGAGGAGCTGCTCGTCGACCTGCTCGCGGGTCCAGGAGAGGCGCATCGCGTTCTGGGTCTGCTCGAGACCGGAGACCGCGACGCCGCCGGCGTTCGCTGCCTTGGCCGGTCCGAAGAGCACCTCGTTGTCGATGAAGTGCCCGACCGCGTCGAGGGTCGACGGCATGTTCGCGCCCTCGGACACGAGCTGGCAGCCGTTCGCGACGAGGGTCTTCGCGTCGTCGACGTCCAGCTCGTTCTGAGTCGCGCACGGAAACGCCAGGTCGCAGGGCACGTCCCACGGTCGCTTGCCTTCGTGGAAGGTTCCACCGAATTTCTCGACGTACTCGCCGATCCGGCCGCGGCGTTCGTTCTTGAGATCCATCACCCAGGCGAGCTTCTCTTCGTCGATGCCGTTGGGGTCGTGGATGAAGCCGCCCGAGTCGGACAGGGTCAGGACCTTGCCACCGAGCTGGTTGATCTTCTCCGCCGTGTACTGCGCGACGTTGCCGGAGCCGGAGACGACGCAGTTCTTGCCCTTCACGTCTTCGCCCCGGGTGCCGAGCATCTCGCGGGCGAAGTAGACGCAGCCGTAGCCCGTCGCTTCCGTTCGGATCAGCGACCCGCCGAAGGCGAGGCCCTTGCCGGTGATGGTGCCCGTGAACTCGTTCTGCAGCCGCTTGTACTGCCCGAAGAGGTAGGACACCTCGCGCGCGCCGACGCCGATGTCGCCCGCCGGGATGTCGGTGCTCGGACCGATGTGGCGGTAGAGCTCGCTCATGAAGGCCTGGCAGAAGCGCATGACTTCGCCGTCGCTCTTGCCGTGCGGGTTGAAGTTCGCGCCGCCCTTGGCGCCGCCCATCGGCAGGGTCGTGAGCGAGTTCTTGAAGACCTGCTCGAATCCCAGGAACTTGAGGATCGAGATGTTCACGCTCTTGTGGAAGCGCAGGCCGCCCTTGTAGGGGCCGATCGCGTTGTTGAACTGCACGCGCATGCCGCGATTCACGCGGACGTTGTTGTCGTCGTCCGTCCAACACACGCGGAACACGATCACCCGATCCGGCTCGGTCATCCGGTCGAGGATGTGGGCGTCCTTGTATTCCTTCTTGTCCTCGAGGAACGGGACGATGTCGCGCGCGACTTCGTGCACCGCCTGCTGGAACTCGGGTTGGCCGCCATTGCGGCGCTTGAGCCCGGCCATGAAGCGTTCGAGGTACGCGTCCGCGTGAGCCTGTTGGGTCTTCGAGAGTGCCATCGGAACCCCTTCTTTCCGGTCGGATCGACTTGATTCTACTACGCTAGTCGAACATCGGCGGTTACCCGGTGCGAATCCACGGGGGATTCACCCGATTCTGTCCGCCGCGCTCGCGGTCAGTCTTCGTCGCTCTCCCGGAGCTTCGCGAGCACGCTGAAGTCCTCGAGCGTGCTGGTGTCGCCTGCGACTTCCTTGCCGGACGCGATGTCCCGGAGCAGCCGTCGCATGATCTTGCCGGAGCGCGTCTTCGGCAGCGCCGTGGTGAAGCGGATCTCCGCCGGGCGGGCGATCGCGCCGATCTCCTTGGAGACGTGCTGCTTCAGTCGAGCGACCAGAGCGTCGTCGGCCTGCGCCGTTCCGACCGGAGAGACGAACGCCACGATCGCGGTGCCCGTGATCTCGTCCGGTCGACCCACGACCGCGGCTTCGGCGACGTCCGGGCTCGAGACGAGGGCGCTCTCGACCTCCATCGTGCCGATCCGGTGGCCGGAGATGTTCATGACGTCATCGACGCGGCCCATGATCCAGTAGTAGCCGCTCTTGTCGCGGTGGGCGCCGTCTCCGGCGAAGTAGGTCTCGTCGTACTTGCCCCAGTACGTCTCCTTGAAACGCTTGGGATCGCCCCAGATCCCGCGAAGCATCCCGGGCCATGGGTGTTTCAAGACGAGCAGGCCGCCGGCTTCGCCCTTCAGCGAGTTGCCCTCTTCGTCGAAGATGTCGGCGTGGACACCGGGGAAGGGTTTCGTGGCGGAGCCGGGCTTCGTGTCGACCGCGCCCGGAACCGACGAAATCATGATTCCGCCGGTCTCCGTCTGCCACCAGGTGTCGACGATCGGGCACTTCTTGTTGCCGATCACGCGGTGGTACCACATCCACGCTTCGGGATTGATCGGCTCGCCGACGCTGCCCAGCAACCGAAGCGACGAGAGGTCGTGCGCCTTCGGATGTTCGTCCCCCAATCGGATGAACGTCCGGATCGCGGTCGGCGCCGTGTAGAAGATCGTGACGCCCCACTTCTCGATCAGGTCCCACCAGCGATCCGGGCCAGGATGGGTCGGCGTGCCTTCGTACATGACGGTCGTCGCGCCGTTCGCGAGGGGGCCGTAGACGACGTAGGAATGGCCGGTGATCCAGCCGATGTCGGCGGTGCACCAGTAGACGTCGTCGTCCTTGATGTCGAAGATCGCCTTGAACGTCGTCGTGACGTGGGTGAGGTAGCCGCCGGTCGTGTGCAGGATGCCCTTCGGACTTCCTGTCGTGCCGCTCGTGTAGAGGATGAAGAGCGGGTTCTCGGCGTCGAGCTTGGCGGGCGGACACTTGGTCTTCGCCTCGGCCATCAGCTCGTGGTACCAGAGGTCGCGGCCGGGAACGATCTCGACGGGCTGCTTCGTGCGCTCGACGACGATCACCTTCTCGACGCAGGGCGTCTGGGCGACGGCCTTGTCGACGGTCGCCTTGAGCGCGAAGGGAGCGCCCTTGCGGTAGCCGCCGTCGCTCGTGATGACGAGCTTCGCTTCGGCGTCGTTGATCCGGTCGCGCAACGCGTCGGCGGAGAAGCCGCCGAACACGATCGAGTGGGCCGCGCCGATCCGCGTGCACGCGAGCATCGCCACCGCGAGCTCCGGGACCATCGGCATGTAGAGGCAGACCCGATCGCCGCGCTTGACGCCCTGGTCCTTCAGGACGTTGGCGAACTGGCAGACCTCGCGGTGGAGCTGGCCGTAGGTGATGACGCGGGTGTCGCCGGGCTCGCCCTCCCAGATGATCGCGGCCTTGTTCTTGCGCGAGACGCCGCCGGGGCTCGTCTTCGGGTCGAGGTGCCGGTCGAGGCAGTTGTAGGAGACGTTCGTCTTGCCGCCGACGAACCACTTGGCGAAGGGCGGCTTCCAGTCGAGGACCTTCTTCCAGGGCGTGAACCAGGAGACGTTCTCCTTCGCCATCTGCGCCCAGAACTTCGTCGGGTTCGACTCGCCGAGCTTCCGGTACTCGTTGGTCGTCTTCTTGTTCCAGTTCGCCTGCTTGGTGAACTCGGGCGCCGGCTTGAAGGTGCGCTTCTCCTTCAGGAGCGTGTCGATGTCAGCCATGTCCGGTGGAGGTCCTCGTCCTGCTAGCCCGTTACCCAGGCTTCGATGTCGTCCGCGGTCTTGGGGATGTCCCGCGTGAGATTGATCAGTCCGTCGTCCGTGATCACCACGTCGTCCTCGATCCGGATGCCGATGCCCTTGAACTGCTCGGGGGCGTTCGGGTCGTCCGGGGACACGTAGAGACCGGGCTCGATGGTATAGGCCATGCCGGCGGCGAGGGGGCGTGGCGAAGGCTTTTCGTCGCCGTTCTTGACGACGTACGCGCCGACGTCGTGCACGTCGAGACCGAGCCAGTGGCTGGTCCCGTGCATGTAGTAGGGGCGGTAGGCCTCGCTCTCGATCAGGCCGTCGACCTCGCCCTTCAGGAAGCCCAGATCGGCGAGTCCCTGGGTGAGCACGCGCACTGACGCGGCGTGGACCTCCGGGAGCGTCTTGCCCGGGCCGCTCGTCTCCAGCGAAGCGAGGTTGGCCGCGAGCACGAGGTCGTAGAGCTCGCGCGCTGCGGGCTCGAAGCGGCCGTCGACCGGATAGCAGCGCGTCACGTCGGAGGCGTAGCCCTCGAGCTCGACGCCGGCGTCGATCAGGACGACGTCTCCCTTGCCCAGGGGCTGATCGTTCGTGATGTAGTGGAGGATCGTCGCGTTCACGCCCGAGCCGACGATCGATCCGTAGGCCGGGCCGGACCCGCCGCGAGCCCGAAACGCGTAGGCGAGCTCCGCTTCGAGCTCGTACTCGTAGCGACCCGTCTCGCAGATGCGCGCGGCGCGGTGGTGCGCCTCGCGGCTGATGTTCGCGGCGCGCTGCATGATGTCGACCTCGGCGGGCGTCTTCACGAGGCGCATCTCGTGCACGAGCAGGCGCGGATCGATCAACTCGTTCGCGGGCAGCACGCCGCCGCGTGACTGTCGCCGGATCTCTTCCTGCAGCGTGACGATCTTCGCGTCGATCGACGTATCGCGACCGAGCACGTGGTAGATGCGTGTCGCGCCGCGCAGGAGCTCCGGGAGCTTCGTCGTGAACTCATCGATCGGAAACGCCGCGTCCGCGTCGTAATCCGATACGGCGCCATCGACGCCGGGTCGGTAGCCGGTCCAGGTCTCGGCATCGCGATCGCGCGGCTGCACGAAGAGGCTGAAGTCCGGCCCTTCGCGGGTGGACAGGACGGCGATCGCGTCCGGGTGGTCGAACCCGGTCAGGTACCAGAAATCGCTGTCCTGGCGGAAGGGGTACTCGGTGTCGGCCGAGCGCACGGCGAGACGTCCGCCCACGAAGATCGCGACGGCATCCGGGCCCATTGCCTCGAGCATCTGCTGGCGCCGGTCGGCGAACACGCGCGCAGTCTATCCCATTGCCCCATTTCGGGGAGCTTGCCGCAGTGAACGCCCGAACCCGGCGCGGAGCGTGCCGATCGGCCTCATCCCTGTGCGGATCGACGAGCGTCGCTTCGCTTCGGATGCCACTTCGGATGGCAGACGCCGAAAGTGGCACAGAAGGTCAAATAATTGGAATAGAAGGGGAAAGGCGATTCGAAGCAACGAATGGCGGCCTCGTGCCGAGTCACCCTGCAGCCTGTGGAGGCATCTGATGATCGGATGGAGACTGGCGCTCGAAGGCACGAGAAGCGCTGCAAAATCAAACACTTGAGCTTTTTCTCGCATTTTTCTGGCAGTTGGCACGCAACGTGCTTTTACAGAGATCAAGAACGATCTGGAATACTGGCTGGCCCGGACGGTTAAACACGGGCGCGTTCGTTCGGGCCGGCCAGTAAATCCGGGGAGTGAGGAGCCAGCCCCATCAGCGATCCATCGGGTGGATCCGGGGCGGGCAAGATCAAGGCGCTTTCCCCCAGACTGCACCCCACTCACCTTACTCCCCGGTTTCCAGATCGATCAGACATTCCGGCCGGGCCGCATCTCCCGACTGGCCAGGAGATTCCCCTCCTGAAACGCGGAACGCCTCGCTCGAATCGAGCGAGGCGTTCCGCGTTTCGGCGTCTGCATTTCGATGCCGGCGTCTGGGATCCGCGCGGATCGATGCGCGACGAGGTGCGACGGATCAGCCGTCGCTCTTCGCTCGCGTCTGCGTGTTGCGGCTCTCGCTCGAGGCGCGGGTCGAGGTCGTCTTCTCGGGGGATCCCTCGCCGCTGTCGGCCTTCTTCCCTGCGCGCCGGGCGCGCTTCTTGCGCGCGGCGCCCGAACGGCCGCGTCCACCGCGGCGGCTCCGCTTCGTCTTCTCGGGCTTCTCGTCGTCTTCCTTCTCCGCCGCCTCGGCGACTTCGACATCGTGCCGCTCGATCACGCCGACGATCTCGTCCGCGAACTCGCGCACGAACCAATCCTTGAGCTCCGGCAGGCCCTTCAGGTCCTTCGCGTTCGTCGGCGCCGCCCACGCGATCGCTTCGAGCGCGGCGTTCGGGCACAGGACGCCGGGGTCGAGCTTGAGCGCTTCCGCCCGCGGCCCGCGCCAGTCCTTGAGGGTGCCGAGTCGCCGCTCGGTCTTGCGATCCATGCGCCGCCGCCCGCTCGTCTCGAGCTTCGGGATCGGACCGTGCGGCTTGCGCAGGCCCTTCTTGACTGCGGAGACGAGATCCTTGCCGAGCCGCTTGAGGATGAGGTCGGTGATGCCCTTGATCTCGCCGAGGGAGTCGAGGTCCGTCGGCTGGTCGTGGCTGATCTCGAGGAGCGTTCGATTCCCGAGCACCTTGAAGGGCGGACGATCGATGTCCCGGGCGCGCAGGTCGCGCAGCAGGAAGAGCTCACGCAGGATCGCGAGCTCGACCGGGTCGAGGGAGCGGGCGCCCTTGATGCGCAGATAGCCCAGCTCGTCGAATTCGCGGTCGGGCCAGCGTCTCCCGCACAGGGTCTCGAACTCGTCCTGCGCCCAGTCGAGGCGCTTCGCCTTGGTCAGCTCCTTCTCGAGCTTCTCGGCGAGCTGTATCAGGTAGAGCACGTCCGAAGCGGCATAGCTCTGCTGCTTCGGGGTCAGCGGTCGCCGCGACCAGTCCGAGCGCTGCTGGTCCTTGGGCAGCGACACACCGAAGTGTTTCTCGACGAGGGCCGCGAGTCCGATCGCCGGATAGCCGAGCAGCTGGGCGCTGACCATCGTATCGAAGAGGTTCGTGAACTCGAAGCCGCAGTCGCGCTTCAGGACGTAGATGTCGTACTCGGCCGCGTGAAAGAGGACGCGCACCTTGTTCGAAGAGAAGACCTTCGCGAGGGCTTCGAGCTTCTCGGGGCCGCCGATCGCGAGCGGATCGACCAGCCAGCAATCCTTGCGGGTGGCTACCTGCACCAGGCAGACCTTGTCGAAGTAGTGATAGAAGCTGTCGGCCTCGGTATCGAAAGCGACGACGTCTTCCTTCATCAACTTCTTGGCGAGGGCTTCCACGCCTTCGACGGTGTCGATGATCTCGAAGATCGTGTCCTTCGGGACGCCGCTCTTCATGGCCGACTTGCCAGGGTCCTTGCCGCCGTCGCCCCGGGTGGACGACGTCTTCTCGCTGCGCCTGCCGCGCCGCTTGTCGCTGGTGCTTCGATCGCTCGATTTGCCTGCGGTCGAAGTCGTTTTCGATTGGTCGGCCAAGGTTCTCTCTATGGCTGGCGCACGGCGGTCTAGCCCGCCCATCGGCGGTCGAAACCTTTCGCAGCCGGCGAACGGAGGACGACCGACTCGGTCGTGCACCGCTCCTCGAATCTCTGGGTGCCGACCCCGACCCACCTGCTCGTTCGCGTTTCGTGCGCCCGAGGTCGCCTCTACGGCGTCGTCCGGGCCCGACTGCGGACGATCGCTGGCGAGTCGGCCAGCACGTCTATCGGCAGGGGGAATGAACCGCCGAGGGCGGCGGCTCGGGCGCGAATCTAGCCGAGCCGGGCCCCCGCCGAAACCGGGAATTCGGGCGACGCGGCCGAGACTTGCGCGCGCGAGGACCCGATCGGGCGCCCGGGCGTCCGTCGCTCGCTCAGGCGGGCGTGGGCGCTGAAATCGAACCGACCCCGGTCTGGCGGGCAGCGGAATGGTGGCGCTCGGGGACGCCGCCGAGGTATCGACTGGGACCATGTTCGCCCTCGCCACCGCCTTCTCGGAAGCACTCCACCCGGACCGGGCGGCGGAGGCGCTGGCCACCGAGATCGAGCGCGCCCTGCCCGGGGGCGTCGCCGGGGCGCTCGTGCTGTCGACCTCCGCGAGCGGATCGGCGGGTCGCGAGGCGGGGGCTCTCCTGAGCGATCGTTGGGCCGACGGCCATCTCGCGGGCACCGCATTCGAAGGTCTGCTGGCCCACGGACGGGTCCACCGCGATCGCCCGGCCATGCTCGCGATCGCGTGGGGCCCGGCCGAACGGGCGCCGCTTCCCTTCCTACTGGAATCCGACGTGTTCGCCGCTCTCGGGGAAGATCGCCTGGAAGAGGCGGCGCATCTCCTCGAGGAGAATCGCGGTGACGAGGGCTTCGGTCCGGACGACCTCGTCCTGCTCTTCCCGGACTCGATCGCTGGCCACGGGCTCGAGTCGGGGCTCGCCTGGCTCGGCCCCCGCCTCGGAAATCCAGCCTTCCTCGGGGCCGCGGCCTCCGGAGCGGCGCACGCCGGCGCACCTGCCTGGGCCGACGACAGTCAGGCGGAAGGGGGCACGGTCGGGCTCGTCGTGCCCGGAGGCGCGGGGCCCGCGCGCGCCCGTCTGGGGTCCGCCGGAGCGACCCGCTTCGCGAGTCCGTGGCTCGAGATCGGGGACTGCCGTTCACGCTGGGTCGACGAGCTCGACGGTGAGCCGGCCCTCGACTGGGTCCGGAGACAGCTCGGTCTGACGGACGGCGATCCGGTCGAGCCGCACCTCGATCGACTGATGGTGCGGCTCCGGACCGCCCCGGAACCCGCCGAGACCGCGGCGGCGAGCCCCGACGAGGACGATCGGGACTACGTCGAACACTACGTCGTCGGTCTGGACGACCGTCGCGGATCGATCTCGATCCCCGGCGCCTTCGGCCGCGGCGAGCAGCTCGCCTTCGCCCTGCCGGACCCGGCCCATGCCCGATCGGCGCTTCGCCTCGCGGTCGACGGCCTGGCGGACGCGCCGCTCCTGCTCCAGTTCGCCTGTCGCGCGCGCGACGCCTCGCTCCACGGGGACGCCGACCTGGAAGGCGCCCTGGTCCAGCAAGCCGCCGGATCCCGTGCCGCAGTCGGCACCGTCGCCCCGTTCCAGATAGGCCCTGACGCCCGCGGCATCGCCCGCCAGCTCGTCCACACGACGGTCCTGGCCGCCCTGGGCTCGAGCTGAGATCGTTTCGGGCGCTCCCACGGCGGAGCCGCGTATTCCAACGGGTTTCATTATATGGATCTTTGATCTATATAATGGACCGAACGTTCGTGAGGCGCGACCCGTCGCGTGTCATGAACTGACGAGCAGGTTTGCGAACGCAGTCGCGTATCGAATCTCTCCGCTCAGGAGGACCTTCCCATGGCCGGAGCCGCCACCGTCGACAAGGCCCTCGACGTGCTCTTCCACCTCCACGAGGCCGGCTCGCCGGTCGGCCTGACGGAGATCGGGCGAGCCCTCGCCGTGCCGAAATCGAGCTGTCACCGCCTGCTCAGCTCGCTGGTCGATCGCGAAGTCGTCGCGCGGGACGCCCGCGGTCGGTATCGCCCGGGCCTCGCGCTCCTCTCCCTCGGCATCGGCGCCCAGCGCGGCGAGCCGGTGATCGCGGCCGCCCGCCCGGTCCTCGAGGACGAAGCCGGCAGCCTCGGCGAGACCGTATTCCTGGTCGGCCTCCGTCACGGGCGCCTGCGCGTCCTCGACCAGGTCGAGGGGCCGGGCTTCCTGCGCGCCGCGCCGGGGGTCGGGGACGTGGTCCCGGCCGAGCCGACCGCGGCGGGGAAGCTCTACGCGGTCTTCGGTTCATCGACATCGGAGGACGGCGCGGCCGCTTTCAAGGAAGGCGAGGCCGAGGCGATCCGGCGCGACGGCTATGCCCTGAACCGGGACGCCTGGATCGAGGGTCTCTCCGTGCTCGGCGTGCCGATCTGGCAGGGCACCGGTGGCGGCAGCCGGGAGCTCGTGGCCGTGATGGCCCTCGCGGCGTCGTCTCCGCGCTTCGACCAGCTCGGCGAAGCCGCGGTCGCGTCGCGGCTGCTCGAGGCGTCGGCGCGCGTGGGCGCGCGGCTCGGCGGCGGCGCGGAGGCGGGACCATGAGCGCGATCGCGTGGGTGGATGGTCGGATCGGGCCCGCGGCCGAAGCGCGCATTCCGATCCTCGATCACGGCTTCCTCTTCGGCGACGGCGTGTTCGAGGGCATCCGGGTGACCGAGCGCGGGATCTTCCGGCTCGACGACCACATGAAGCGCCTCGAGACCGCCGGCCGCGCCGTCGGAATCGGGGCCGAGGCCGTCTTCGATCGGGCGCGCGAAGCCGCCTGCGAGACGACCCGGGCCTTCGGGCGGCAGGAGGGCTATCTGCGGCTGATCGTGACGCGCGGCGTGGGCGCGCTCGGAATCGACCCGGCCACCTGCCCGGAGCCGGCGATCGTCTGCATCGCGGCGGGCGCCCTCGCGCCGGATCCCGAGCGCGACGCGCGCGGGCTCGCGCTCGTCACATCGAGCCTCCGTCGACCCCCGGCGGACGTGCTCGATCCGCGGGTGAAGAGCCTGAACTACCTGAACAATGTGCTGGCCAAGCGTGAGGCCAACGAGCGGGGCGGGGACGATGCCCTGGTGCTCAACGCGCGCGGCCTCGTTGCCGAAGCGAGCGCGACCAACGTCTTCGCGCTGACCGGTGACCGGCTCGAGACGCCGCCGGTGACCGATGGCGCCCTCGAAGGGCTGACGCGGCGGACGGTGATGGAGCTGGCTGCGGAGCTCGGGCTCGACGTGCGCGAGCGGAGCCTCGGGCGCTTCGATCTCTATGCTGCGGAGGCCGTCTTCTTGACGGGCACGCGGGCGGGGATCGTGCCGGTCGGTGCCCTCGACGGGTCGCCGATCTCGCAGGCCTCGCGGCCTCGGGTGCAGGAGATCCAGGCGGCCTTCGCCACTCGCGCGCTCGAGCTCTCCGTCGACGTGCACTGACGCCTCCGGTCGGCCGCCGTTCGTCCCGCCGCGCCGGCCCGAGGACCGGAGGCGCTATGTTCCCGCGGAATCGCACGGGTGCGCGCAGCAGCCGGCGTTGCGCCCCCCGCACGCGCTGATCGGAGCGCTGCGATCCGATCGCTTCGGGTCGCGAGAACGGAGAGGAGAGAGCCGTGCGCTGGTCGAGCGCCTTCATTCCCACCCTGCGAGACGATCCCGCCGACGCGGAGGCGATCTCGCACAAGCTGCTCGTGCGGGGCGGCTTCATGCGCCAGCTGATGGCGGGGCACTATTCGATGACCCCGCTCGGTTTCCGGTCGCTTCGAAAGCTCGAAGGGATCGTGCGCGACGAGATGCAGAAGATCGGGGGGCAGGAGTTCCGGCTCCCGTGCATGCACCCGCGCGAGATCTGGGAGAAGTCCGGGCGCTGGGGCACGATGGGCGACGAGATGTTCCGCCTGCAGGACCGCAAGGAAGCGGACGTCGTCCTCGGCATGACCCACGAGGAGATTTTCGCCTATCACGCCGCAGAGCTGCGCTCGTACAAGTCGCTCCCGCAGATCTGGTACCAGTTCCAGTCGAAGTTCCGTGACGAGGCGCGGCCCAAGTCGGGGCTCCTGCGCGTGCGCGAGTTCACGATGAAGGATTCGTACTCCTTCGATCTGGACGAGGCGGGCCTCGACCAGTCCTTCGACCGACACTTCGACGCGTATCGCGCGATGTTCAAGCGCTTCGGCTTCGAGATCGTCGCCGTCGAGGCATCGTCGGGCGCGATGGGCGGCAACACGTCGATCGAGTTCATGCTGCGGAGCGACGCCGGCGAAGACTGGGTCGCGGGCTGTGGCGGCTGCGGTTATGCGGCGAACGTCGAGAAGGCCGAGAGCGTGATCCCGGAGGTCGAAGACGGCGCCGGGCTCGCGGAACCCGAGAAGTTCCCGACCCCCGGCGTGAAGACGATCGACGATCTCGCGCAGATGGAGGGCGGTGCACCCGGCGAGCGGCAGATCAAGACCCTCGTCCACAAGATCGACGACAAGGACGTGCTGATCCTGTTGCGCGGCGACCATCAGCTCTCGGAGCAGAAGCTGATCGACCAGGTCGAGTCCGAGTCGATGCGCGCGGCCGAGCCCGGCGAGATCAAGAAGCTGCTCGGCGCGCTGCCCGGCAGCCTCGGCGCGGTCGGCCGGGGCGATCTCTTCGTGATCGCCGACCTTGCCCTTCAAGCGCGAAGGGACATGGTGACCGGCGCGAACGAGGACGGGTTCCACCTGCGCGGTGTCGACATCGACCGCGACATCGAGGTGAAGGGCTGGCTCGACCTGCGCGAGGTGCAGGACGGCGAGGGTTGTCCGATGTGCAAGCAGCCCCTCGAGGTGTACAAGACGATCGAGGTCGGGCACATCTTCAAGCTCGGCACGCAGTACAGCGAAGCGATGGGCGCGAGCGTCCAGGACGAGAAAGGCGAGTCCGTCACCCTCGTCATGGGCTCCTACGGCATCGGCCTCGAACGCAACCTCGCGGCGGTCGTCGAAGCGAACCACGACGAGAACGGCATCTGCTGGCCGGTGAACGTGGCGCCCTACGAGGTCTGCGTGACCGTCGTGAAGCCGAAGGACGTCGACTGCCACGAGGCCGGAGAGCGGCTCTACGAAAAGCTCGGAGAGGCCGGGCTCGACGTGATCATCGACGACCGCGACGAGCGCCCGGGCGTGAAGTTCAAGGACGCCGATCTGGTCGGCTTCCCCTACCGCGTGACGATCGGGCCGAAGGGCCTGGCCGACGGGGTGTTCGAGTTCGTTCGTCGGCGTGACGGCCAGAAGCGGGACGTGCCGATCGAGCACGCCGCGGAGACGATCGTCGAAGCGGTGCTCGACGAGCGTTCCTGACGCCGGGGCGGACACAGGGAGACACGTTGACGGCCAGGAAGGCGAGCAAGAAGAAGGCGGCGAAGAAGAAGGCCGCCGCAGGCAAGCGCGCCGGTGGCTCGGCGGGGGGCCCGCTGGTCCATCTCTTCGACGGCCACGTCTACATCTTCCGTGCCTACTACTCACTGCCGCCGATGACCGCCTCGGACGGGACGCCCTGCAACGCGGCCTACGGCTTCGCGAACACCTTGATCCGTTATGCGGCGGAAGAAGACCCCTCCCACGTCGGGGTCTGCTTCGACGCGGCGATGACGAGCTTCCGGAACGAGGTCGAGCCCGAGTACAAGGCCCAGCGTGGCGACCCGCCGGACGACCTCGAGCCGCAATTCGATCTCTGTCACGAGATCTCCGTCGCCCTGGGCTTCGCCACCTACGAAGTCGACGACTACGAGGCGGACGACCTGCTCGGCGCGATCGCCGACGAGGTGCTCCGGCGGAAGGGCAGCGCGCGGGTCCTGACGACCGACAAGGACCTGTGTCAGCTGGTGCGGGAGGACGGCCGCGTGGTGGTCCACGACCTCGCGAAGGAGAAGACCTTCGATGCGGACGCCGTGCGCGAGAAGTTCGGCGTCTCCCCCGATCAGATCCCGGACTATCTCGGGCTCGTGGGCGACACGATCGACAACCTGCCCGGGGTGCCAGGAATCGGCGCGAAATCCGCGGCCGCGGTCCTGCAGGCCTTCGAGACGATCGAGGACGTGCCCGACGACTTCGACGCCTGGGGCGACGTGACCGTCCGCGGGGCGAAGCGCATGGCCGAGAAGATCGCGGAGCACCGCGATCGCGCGCTCAAGACGAAGGACCTCGCGACGGTCCTGCGTCAGGTGCCCGGAGTGAAGCCCGGCCTCTCCGATCTGGCCTATCGCGGGGCCGACCGCGAACGCACGGAGGAGCTCTTCGAACGCCTCGGCTGGAACCGGATCTACGACCGGATCCCCAAGTGGCAGTCCTGAGTTCCGCATGAGCGTGGTCGCCGGTCGTCTCCTCACCTGGTCGAACGCACTCACCACGGCTCGGCTCATCGCCGCGCCCTTCTTCTTCTGCGCTCTCCTCGGCGACGCCGCGCTCCTCGCGCTCGTGCTCTTCTGGGGCGCCGTCGCGAGCGACGTGGCCGACGGGCGGATCGCCCGGGCGCGGGGCGAGTCATCGGCCTTCGGTGGGCTCCTCGACCACGCGACCGACGCGAGCTTCGTCGCCCTCGGGCTCGCGGCGCTGTCGATGGAAGGGACCGTGCCGATCGCCCTGCCGGTCCTCGTGCTCGCCGCCTTCCTTCAATACATGCTCGACTCGAAGAGCCTCGCGGGCCGTGCACTCCGCGCCAGCTTCCTCGGTCGTTGGAACGGCATCCTCTACTTCGTGCCCCTGGGCGTGGTCACCACTCGCGACGGCCTGGGCCTCACCTGGCCAGGAGACGGGCTGGTCCACGCGATCGGCGTCGCCCTCGTGGCCTCGACCCTGATCTCGATGGGCGATCGCGCGTGGACGCTGCTGCAGTCGCGCGCTGACGCGCCGTCCGACGGGGACTGAGGGGTCCGCCCCGGGGATTCTCTCCCCCGATGTTCCGGAAGCGAATCCCGGTCGCGACTTGCCAGCAACTTTCCGCGCGCTGGACGGTTCGCCTCTGGTAGAAACGATCGAGGTGCGCGCGGGGCGAGTGCGCTGGCCGTGGAGAGACGGACGATGCGGAAGTTGTGGACGAAGCAGGGGCGAGCGCAGCGCTGGCTGGGCGGAGTGGTCGTCCCGTTGGCGATGTCTCTCGCGCAGGTGGTCCATGCGGCGCCGCCGGAGTTCCTGGCCTTCGAGAGCGGGCCGGTGCGTCCCCTCGCGATGTCTCCTTCCGGAAATTTCCTCTACGCGGTGAACACCCCGGACGGCCAGCTCGAGGTCTTCGACGTGAACGCCTGGGGGATCATCTTCTCCCACTCCGTCCCGGTCGGGCAGGAGCCGGTGGCCGTCGCGGCGCGTTCGGACAACGAAGTCTGGGTCGTGAACCACCTCTCGGACAGCGTGAGCATCGTCGATCCGATCGCGCGCCGGGTCACGCAGACGCTGATCGTCGGCGACGAGCCCCGGGACATCCTCTTCGCCGGGACCGGTGACGGCCGCGCGTTCATCACGACCGCCCACCGTGGCCAGCACCGCACCGACCCGTCGATCGCCGCAGTCGCCGGCGCCGGCGACCCGCAGCTCACCACCGAGGGCATCGGCCGGGCCGACGTCTGGGTGTTCGACGCGAACAGCCCCGGCACGGCCTTCGGCGGCACGCCGCTCCAGATCCTCACCGTCTTCGGCGACACGCCGCGCGCCCTCGCGCGCTCGACCGATGGCACGAAAGTGTGGGTCGCGATCCATCACTCGGGCAACCGCACGAGCGTCCTGAACCCGGCCTTCGTCTGTGACGGATTCTCGACCGCGCTGCCCGGGTGCAACCCCGTCGCGGGCTCGACCATCACGGCCCCGGGCGGTGTGCTCGGACCTTCGGCGAACCATAACGGCGACCCCGCCCCCGAAGTCGGCATCATCGTCCGTCAGGACAGCGGCAACCTCTGGCGCGACCGCGCCGGTCGCATCTGGAACACCGGCACGGGTCTCAACTCCTACGTCCGCTTCAACCTGCCCGACTTCGACGTGTTCGAGATCGACGCGAACGCGCTCACGCAGACGACCTCCCACGCGAGCGTCGGCACGACCCTCTTCAACATGGTCGTGAATCCGGCGAACGGGAAGCTCTATGTCTCGAACACCGACGCGCAGAACATGACGGCCTTCGAGGGCCCCGGGACGACCGGTGGTGAGACCGTGCAGGGTCACCTCGCCGAGGCGCGCATCACCGTGATCGACGGTGCGACCGTCTCTCCGCGGCACCTGAACAAACACATCGACTACGGCACGCTCGCCGGCGCGCCCGGCTTCGATCCCTTCGCCAAGGACCACAGCCTGGCGACGCCCCTCGAGATGGCCGTGACCGGGGACGGCGCGACCCTCTACGTAGCGGCGTTCGGCTCCGGCAAGGTCGGCGTCTTCCCGACGACGAACCTCGAGGACGACAGCTTCGACCCGACGGCGCTCTCCTCGGGCTACATCGACGTGACCGGCGGCGGTCCGTCCGGTCTGCTCCTCGACGAGGCGAACGACCGGATGTTCGTCTACACGCGCTGGGACAACGGCGTGTCGATGATCCGCCTCTCGACCCAGAGCGAGCTCGCGCACTGGACCTTCGCGAACCAGGAGCCCGCCGCGGTCGTCACCGGGCGACAGTTCCTCTACGACGCGCAGTTCAGCTCGGGCAACGGCGAGGCGTCCTGCGCGTCCTGCCACATCTTCGGCGACATGGACCATCTCGGCTGGGATCTCGGCAATCCGGACGACGACGTGACCAGCAACCCGATGGTGATCAACTTCCCGCCGACCCCGCCGCCGCCGGGTCTGAACGGCTCGGGCATCGTCGACGAGTTCCACCCGATGAAGGGGCCGATGACCACGCAGACCCTGCGCGGCATGCAGCACGGCGGCGCGATGCATTGGCGCGGCGACCGCAGCAACGGCGCGCTCGGCAGCTCACCGGACGACGAAGACCTCGCGTTCCGCAACTTCATCGTCGCCTTCGAGGGGCTGGTCGGACGCGAGACGCCCTTCCCGGCGCCGGAGATGCAGGAGTTCGCGGACTTCGCGCTCTCCCTCGTGCTGCCGCCGAACCCGGTGCGGCCCCTCGACAATCAGCTCGCGCCGAACGTCGCGGCCGCGCGCACCTTCTACATCAACACGGCGACCGATGGCCCGCTCACCTGCGAGCAGTGTCACAGCCTCGACGCCAGCCAGGGCTTCTTCGGGGGCGGGACCTTCGCGACCGGCGAGGGCGGCACCCAGATCGTGAAGGTGCCCCACCTGCGCAGCGCCTATCAGAAGATCGGCATGTTCGGGTTCCTCGCGACCATCGGCGAGGGCGTGGGACATACCGGCAACCAGGTTCGCGGCTTCGGCTTCCTGAAGGACGGCTCGATCGACACGCTCTTTCGATTCGTGAGCGCGCCGGCCTTCGTCTTCCCGTCCGCGGCGGAGCGGCGCGACCAGGAGCAGTTCATGCTCCAGTTCGACAACGACATCGCGCCGATCGTCGGGCAGCAGGTGACCCTGAACGCGACCAACGGGGGCGTCGCGGGCCCGCGAATCGACCTGATGATCGCCCGCGCCGCAGCCTCGTTCACGTCACTCCTCCTGGACGGCGTGACGACCGAGTGCGAGCTCGTCGTGAAGGGCACCATCGCCGGTGCGGCCCACGGCTGGACCCGCCTCGCGAGCGGGATGTTCCAGCGCGACGACGATCCGACCCAGAGCGCCCTGGTCGACGACCCGACCCTGCGCGGCCTCGCGACGACCGAAGGGCCGCTCACCTACACCTGCGTCGCTCCGGGTTCGGGCGTTCGCGCGGGGATCGATCGCGATCTGGACACCGTCCTCGACGCCGACGACAACTGCCCGGGCCACGCCAACCTCGGCCAGAGCGACGGCGACTCCGACGGGATCGGCGACGTCTGCGATCCGGCGCCTTCGACGGTACCGGAGCCGGGATTCGGGCTCGGGCTGGTGCTCGGCGCGATGGTCCTGACGGCTGCGCGGCGCCGCGTGAGGCGTTAGGCCGGGGCGGCTTCGTCGAAGAGTTCCCGGTTCGCGCGGCGCAGGAAGAGCAGCCCGATCGCCGCGTTGAAGAAGATGAAGAAGTTGTGCTGCACGAAGCCGAAGGCGGCCATCTCGCCTTCGTTGCCCGGGAAGAGCACGACCCACAGGGTGATCGCGACGGTTCGCATCGGCCCCGGCGTCGCCGCGCCGAAGAAGATCACCGGCAGGTAGCCGAGCATCTGCCCCATCGAAGCGTCGACCCCGAAGAGGTCGAGGGCGTAGGTGTAGACGACGACCGCCGCGAGCAGCGCCGGAGAGCGCAGGACGACGATCGTCAGGTAGTGGAGCGGGCCGGCTTCGCGGAAGCTCTTGAAGAGTGGTCGATCGCGGAAGTCGCCTTCACCGCTGCTGGCCCGTCGGAAGAAGACGATCCAGCCGGCGAGGAAGATCGCGGCACCTAGGGCGAGCCACGGGATCAGCCCGAAGACCTCCGGAAGCTCGTCGCGACGCATCGACCACCCGATCGTCGCCCAGCCGAGCAGGTAGAAGAACTCGCAGAACATGATGAAGATCATGCTCGAGCCCACTTCCCAGCCCGGCACGCCGTAGCGCCGGAAGAGGTAGAGCCCCATCGCGCCCTTGCCGACCTGCTCGTTCAGGATCGACAAGATGTAGGAGCTGCCGCGGATCGGGAGGATGCCGGTGTACGAGATCGGCGTGTTGAACCACGAGACGACGCGCCACACGACCGCCGAGTCGATCAGGAAGAAGAAGGCCGAGTAGGGGACCATCAGCGCGAGCCAGGTGATCCAATCGACCCGTCCGAAGATTCCGGAGAGATACTCGACGAGGCCGAGCCCGTCGCGCGCCGCCGCGCCCGAGAGTCGCGTGTAGAGATAACCGAAGCATACGAGCGTGATCAGCCAGGGCAGCGCCTGCTGCCACGCGGCCGGCTTCTTCGGTCCCGCGTCGGCTGCCGGTGCGGGGTCTTCGTTCGTCGGTCCGGATTCGCTCATGCTTCCTCGGTCGTCTGCGGCGCGTCTTCGCGCGGCGGACCGACGTGGTCCGCGAGGGTCTGGTCGAGAGGGGTCAGCTCGATGCCGAGGGCCTTGCAGAACGCGTCGGGGTCGACCCGGTCGTCGTGCTGCAGGATGTCGAACATCGCCCGGCTCACCGGCGGGTTCGAGAGCAGACGGTCGAGCAGCGACACCCCGAACCGCGCGAGGCCCAGGGGCAGACTCGAGATCTTCGGTTCGTTGCGATAGAGGCGCGCGGCGCGCAGGACGAGGGTGCGATGGGACAGGCACTCCGGACCCCCGGCGTCGAGGGCGAGGTCGCGTCCGGAGGTGGCTTCGCACGCGGCGAGGATCGCGGTCACGACGTCGCGCGCGTCGATCGGTTGCTGGAGCGTGCGGCCCCCGGCGATCAGGCGGAGGCGATTCGCCTGGGCCTGACGGCGGAGGGAGGCGCTCGCGGGATCGTCGCCCCCGAGCACCATCGGTACCCGGATCACCGTCGTCGCGACCCGGTCGTCGAGGAGCAGGGTCTCCGCGCGGCCCTTCGAGGCGAGGCAGTCGTTGTCGGCGTCGGGCGCGCTGCCGAGGATCGAGAGGTAGACGATTCGGGACACGCCGGCGCGGCTCGCGGCGAGGGCGAGCGCGTGGCAGGTCTGCTCGTGGGCCTCGACATAACGTGTGCCCGGCATCTCCCTGATGATGCCGACGAGGTGGACGACGGCGTCGGCGCCCTCGATCGCCTGCTCCATCTCCTTGGGGCTCGTGTAGTCGACGATCCGGATCTCCGGCGCCGGCGTGATCGCCTCCGCCTCGATGGTGTCGCGGGCGCGATCGGAACGGACGAGCGCGCGGACGCGATCGTTGCCTTGCTCGGCGAGGCGCCGGAGGAGTACACGCCCGAGCTGGCCGTTCGCGCCGGTCACGACGATCGAGAGAGGGGGGGCGACGGAGGGGTCCACGCCGGGACGCTACCGGCTTTTTCGGGGAGCTGCCGGCTATGTGGCGGGCCTTCGTCGTGCAGCGACGGCCGCACCCGTGACCAACAGTCCGAGCCACAGCCCGAGACTCGCCAGCGCCACGGACAACGTCGTGGTGTTCGCGACGTGGCCGGTCAGCCAGGGTACGACGAACCCGCCGAGGGAGCCGAGTCCACCCGCGAGGCCGACCGCCGTGCCCGACGACGAAGGAAGGGCGAGCCCGGCGAGACCGATCATGATCGGGAACACCCCGCCGAGGAAGAAGCCGACGCCGGACATGGCGAGCTCGGGCGTCCCGATCGCGCCGGCGCCGAAGCTGACCATGAGGACCGCGGCGACGAGGGCGAGGCCCGCGGTCGTGCCCGCGCCGATCGGTCGAGGCGAGAGTCCGATCGCGAGGCGCCCGACGAGGAGGCCGCCCCAGAACGCGCTGATCGTGCGCCCGGCGCGTTGCGGCGCGAGTTCGAGCACGCTCGTCGCGTGATCCGCGACGAAGAGACTGATCGCCGACTCGACGCCGACGTAGGCGAAGCACGCGACGCACACCGCCGCGAGCGCAGTGCGATCGTCCGGTCGATCGGCGTCGCCGCTCGCGGCGTCCGCACCGTGCGTCGCCCTCGAGCGCATCGGCACGAAGAGCGCCCCAACGATCAGCAACCCATGCGCGCCGCCCGCGATCCGGAACGTCTCGTACCAGGCGAGAGGCTCGAAGGACCGCGCGAGCTCGAAGAGGAGCGGCGTCGCGCTCGCGGCGGCGGTGGCGGCGGCGTGCACGAACACGAGGCGTCGCGGCGCGCGCAGTCCGAGGTCCTCGACGACGAGGGCGTTCAGGACGGTCTCGTAGAAGCCGGCGCCGAAGCCGATCGCGATCGTGTGGAAGAGGAGCGCGCGGTAACCGGTCTCGGGTCCCAGGGTGGTCGATGCGACCAACACGAGGGCGCAGGCCCCGACGTAGAGCGGACGGCGGGGCAGGCGATCGATCAAGGGGCCAGCGAGGATGATGCCGACGCCGAGACCGAGGGAGAGCATCGAACCCAGCAGCCCGAGGTCGGCGTAGTCGAGCTCGAGCGAGACGATCAGCTCGGTCGAGTTCGCGCCGTAGAGCACGAGCAGCGAGCCGAACGCGAAGAAGCTCGCGACGGCGAGAATCGTACCGCGGCGGGGATGCACCCCTCTACATCATGTTCAGTTCGAGTCGCGCGGCGTCGGACATCATGTCGACGCTCCACGGCGGATCCCAGACGAGATCGAGGGAGACGTCCTTCACGCCCATCACGTTCCGCACCTTGTCCTCGACCTCCGGCGGGAGGGTCTCGGCCACCGGGCACATCGGCGTCGTGAGGGTCATCGTCACGTGCGCCTCGCCGTCGTCGGTCACCTCGATGCCGTAGATCAGTCCCAGCTCGTAGATGTCGACCGGGATCTCCGGGTCGTAGACGGTCTTCAGCACCGCGATGATCCGGTCGCGGATCTGCAGCGCCGGACTCAGGTTCGGGTCGCCCGGGGCGGTCGTGTCGTCCACAGGCGTCGCCGCTGCGGCCGTCGATTCTTCCTGCATGTTTTCTTCTTCGCTCATCGTCTCGTCCTGCGCCTCGGAGTTCCGGCCGAAGCGTGTCTTCAGGCGTTCGAACATCGCCCTGCCCTCATGCCGCATTCGCGGCGCTCACGCGGCGCTCTCATTCCGTCTTCGCCGACCCTTCGCCCTCGAGCGCCGCCTTCAGCGCATGCCAGGCCAACGTCGCGCACTTCACGCGCATCGGGTATTCGCGCACCCCCGCGAAGACCGCGAGCTTGCCGAGGCCGTCGGTCTTCGCCTCCTCGCCGGGAGGCGCCGTCACCAGCTCGTGGAAGCGCGCGAAGTCGTCGTCGACTTCCGCAAGGGACTTGCCCTTGATGTGGTCCGTCATGATCGAGGCCGACGCCTTCGAAATCGCGCAACCCGAGCCCTGGAACGCGACGTCTTCGAGGGTTCCGTCCTCGGCGACCTGCGCGTAGAGCGTGAGTTCGTCGCCGCACAAGGGGTTGTGCCCGTCCGCCTCGTGGCTGGCGTGCTCGATCACGCGGAAATTCCGCGGCTTCTTGTTATGTCCCAGGATCGTGGCCTGGTAGAGCTCTCTCAGGTCTTCCATTACGCGATGAGCCTTCAGCTAGGAAAAGAGTTCCGCCGTCTTCACGAGCGCTTCGACCAATCGGTCGACGTCGTCGCGGGTGTTGTAGAAGGCGAGACTCGCACGTGCCGTCGCTGGCACGCCCATGCGTTGCATCAGCGGTTGCGCGCAGTGATGTCCGGCGCGCACGGCGACGCCCTCGCCGTCGAGGCAGGTCCCGATGTCGTGGGGATGCGCGTCCTCGAGCACGAATGAGATGACCGCCGCCTTCTCCTTGGCACGGCCGATGATGCGCAGACCCGGCACGGTCTCGAGTCGCTCCGTCGCGTACTGGAGGAGCTCGTGTTCGTAGGCCGCGATCGCGTCCATGCCGATCCCGTCGAGGTAGTCGACCGCGGCACCGAAGCCGATCACCGACGCGATGTCCGGTGTCCCGGCCTCGAATTTCTGGGGGACCGGTGCGAAGGTCGTGCCCTCGAAGGAGACGCTCTCGATCATGTCGCCGCCGCCCATGAAAGGCGGCATCGCGTCGAGGAGCGGCATGCGACCGTGCAGCACGCCCGCCCCGCTCGGGCCGAAGACCTTGTGCCCCGAGAAGGCGTAGAAGTCGGCGCCGAGGGCGTCGACGTCGACGGGCTGGTGGGGCACGGCCTGGGCACCATCGACGAGGGTCACGATGCCGCGCTCCTTCGCGAGGGCGACGAGCTCGGCGACCGGGTTGATGGTTCCGAGCGCGTTCGAGACGTGTGCGAAGGCCAGGAGCTTCGTGCGTGGACCGAGCAGGCTCTCGAGGTGGGCCAGGTCGAGCACGCCATCGTCGTCGATCTCGGCGACCCGGATCGTGGCGCCCCTACGCTTCGCCAACATCTGCCAGGGAACGATGTTCGCGTGGTGCTCCATCCAGGTGAGGACGATCTCGTCGCCCTCGACGACGTTCTCCTCGCCCCAGGTTCGCGCCACGAGGTTGATCGCCTCGGTCGCGTTCCGAACGAAGACGATCTCGCGCTCTTCCCGCGCGCCGACGAAGCGCGCGACCTTCCCGCGCACCGCTTCGTAGCTCGCGGTCGCCTCGGCGGAGAGCTGGTAGACCCCGCGATGGATGTTGGCGTAGTGCTGCGAATAGAATGCAGCCATCGCGTCGATCACCGCGCGCGGCTTCTGCGCACTGGCGCCACTGTCGAGATAGGTGAGCGGTCGCCCGCGCATCTCCGTCTCGAGGATGGGGAACTCGCTGCGGACCTTCGTTACGTCGAAGCTCATGGGGATCGCTCCTCGAGGCGAGCGAGCGCGTCGTCGACGCGTTCGCTCACGAGGGCGCGGATTCCGGGTTCGAAGAGGCCGTCGACGATCTTCTGCGCGAAGGCGCGCGTCAGCAGCAGACGCGCGGTTTCCTCGTCGATCCCGCGCGCGCGCAGGAAGAAGAGCGCGTCGTCGTCGAGCTGACCGATCGTCGAGCCGTGGCTCGCCTTCACGTCGTCGGCGTAGATTTCGAGCTGCGGCTTCGTGTCGATCGACGCGCCTTCGGAGAGGAGCAGGTTCGGATTCGACTGACGGGCATCGGTCTTCTGCGCGTCCGGCCGGACGATCACCCGCCCGCGAAACACACCCTCCGCGTCGTCGGTGAGCACGCCGCGGTATTCCTCGTCGCTCGTGCAGTGGGGCGCGGCGTGATCGACGGTGGTGAAGTGGTCGTGATGCGCGTCGCCGCGACCGAGGAAGAACCCGTTCAACCAGGTCGAGCCGCCCTCGGCCTGCATCGTGACCGAGATCTCGCTCCGGACCAGGCCTTCCGAGAGGCTCACGACCGTCGACGCGAAGCTCGCGTCGCGCTCGAGGGCCGCGAAGGTCTGCGACACGTGCACGCGGTCGGCGGCCTCGGTCTGGAGCTCGACCGAGACGATCTTCGCGTCGGTCGCGAGCCGGAACTCCGAGACGAGGCTCGTGAACCCGGGCCCGTCGCCCGCGCTCATGCTCTCGAACGCGACGAGGCCCTGCGATGATTCGCCGGCGACGAAGAGCAGTCGCGAGAAATGCGCGCTCGCGTTGCCCGATGCGCTCGTGACCGAGAGGAGCCGGAGCGGACGAGCCGGGTGTGCCTTCGCGGCTAAGACCACGACGGCGGCATCTTCGAAGAGCGCGTCGCTCAATGCAACGAAGGGGTCGACCTTCGCGTCTGCGAGCCCGCCGAGCTCCGCGGCGACCACGTCGGGGATCTCCGTCGCTGCCTCGGCGAGGGACAGGATCCGGATGCCCTCGGGCAGGTCGGTGCGAGCGGCGCTGGCCTGCACCATCCGGCCATCGACGAAGAGGACATCCGGTTCGAAGGCCGCGACGCGCGGGTCGTTCGCGAGCGCGTTGCCGACATCGTCGCTCACGCCGACCCGCTCGAACGCGAGATCGGCGATCTTCGACACGTTCGTGCCCTTCCACCGCTCGTCCCGCCGCGTCGGGAGTCCCTGCGCCTCGAAGCCGGCGAAGCCGTCGGCGCGCAGCGCTTCGAGTCGGGTCGCGAGGGGTCCCGACGGCACGTCGGGCCTGTGCGCCGCGATCGCCTGCCGCGCGCGATCGATCGATTCGACGAAGGCGCTCACGACGCGGCGCCCTCTTCTTCGATGCCTTCGATCCAGCCGTAGCCCTTCTCTTCGAGCTCGAGGGCGAGGCTCTTGTCGCCGGACTTCACGATTCGCCCGCCGGACAGGACGTGTACGTGGTCGGGGACGATGTAGTCGAGCAGCCGCTGGTAGTGGGTGATCACGAGCATCGCGCGGTCGGACGAGCGCATCTGGTTCACGCCGTTCGCGACGATCCGAAGCGCGTCGATGTCGAGGCCGGAGTCCGTCTCGTCGAGGATGCAGAACGAGGGCTCGAGCAGGAGCATCTGAAGGATCTCGTTGCGCTTCTTCTCGCCGCCGGAGAAGCCCTCGTTGATCGCGCGGGACATCATGTCCTCGGGCATCTCCACGAGCTTCATCTTTTCCTTGAGCAGCGTGAGGAAGTCGATCGCGTCGAGCTCTTCCTCGCCGCGGTGTTCGCGGACGGCATTCACGGCGGTGCGCAGGAAGTAGTTGTTCGCGACGCCGGGGATCTCGACCGGGTACTGGAACGCGAGGAAGACGCCGGCGCGGGCGCGGATCTCGGGGTCCATCTCGGAGAGGTCCTCGCCGCGGAAGCGGATCTCGCCCTGCGTCACCTCGTAACCGGGCTTGCCGACGAGTACGTTCGAGAGCGTGCTCTTGCCCGAGCCGTTAGGGCCCATGATCGCATGGACCTCGCCCGCGCGGAGCTCGAGGTCGATCCCTTGCAGGATCGGCGTGTCGCTGGCGTTGGCGTGGAGGTTCTTTATGGAGACGAGGGGTGCTTCGGACATCGTAAGGGGATCCCTGGGTACGAAAGAACGGGCGGCCTAACCGACCGCGCCTTCGAGAGAGACGGACAGCAGATTCTGGGCTTCGACGGCGAACTCCATGGGCAGCTCGCGGAGGACTTCTTTGCAGAAGCCGTTCACGATCATCGAGATCGCGTCCTCTTCGCTGATGCCGCGCTGGCGGCAGAAGAAGAGCTGGTCGTCGCTGATCTTCGATGTGGTCGCTTCGTGCTCGACCGTCGCCGTCGGGTTGCTTGCTTCGAGGTACGGGAACGTGTGGGCGCCGCACTTGTCGCCCATCAGGAGCGAGTCGCACTGGCTGTAGTTCCGGGCGCCCTGCGCCTTCGGACCCATGCGCACGAGCCCGCGGTAGCTCTGGTCGCCCTGCCCGGCCGAGATGCCCTTCGAGATGATCGTGCTCGAGGTGTTCTTCCCGATGTGGATCATCTTCGTGCCGGTGTCGGCCTGCTGCTTGTGGTTGGTCATCGCGACCGAGTAGAACTCGCCGACGGACTCGTCGCCGATCAACAGGCAGGACGGGTATTTCCAGGTGATCGCCGAGCCGGTCTCGACCTGGGTCCAGGAGATCTTCGACTTGTGCCCGCGGCAGGCGCCGCGCTTCGTCACGAAGTTGTAGATCCCCCCGACGCCGTTCTCGTCGCCGGGGTACCAGTTCTGGACGGTGGAGTACTTGATCTCGGCGCGGTCGAGGGCGACCAGCTCGACGACGGCTGCGTGCAGCTGGTTCTCATCGCGCTGGGGCGCGGTGCAGCCCTCGAGATAGGACACGTAGGCGTCTTCGTCCGCGACGAGGAGCGTGCGCTCGAACTGACCGGTTCCGGCGGCGTTGATCCGGAAGTAGGTGGAGAGCTCCATCGGGCAACGCACGCCCTTCGGGATGTAGGCGAAGGACCCGTCGCTGAAGACCGCCGCGTTCAGGCAGGCGAAGAAGTTGTCGGAATAGGGAACGACGCTGCCCAGGTACTTCTTCACGAGGTCGGGGTGGTTCTCGACGGCTTCCGAGAAGGAGCAGAAGATGATGCCGTGCTTCTCGAGCTCGGCCTTGAAGGTCGTCGCGACCGAGACGCTGTCGAAGACGGCGTCGACGGCGATGCCGTTCAGGCGCTTCTGCTCGAGGAGCGAGATGCCGAGCTTGTCGTAGGTCTCGAGCAGCTCAGGATCGAGCTCGTCGAGGCTCTCGATCTGCTTCACCTGCTTCGGCGCCGAGTAGTAGACGATTTCGTCGTAGTCGATCGTGGGATACGAAACCTTCGCCCACTCCGGGTGGGCCGCCTCGTCTGCGAGCATCTCGCGGAAGCGGCGGAACGCCTTCAGCCGATAGTCGAGGAGCCACTCGGGCTCGTTCTTCTTCGACGAGATCAGCCGGACCACGTCCTCGGTCAGGCCGGGGGCGATCCGGTCTTCCTCGACGTCCGTGACGAAGCCGTACTTGTAGTCCTGCTTCGCGAGCTTCTCGAGATCGGGATTGGCACCTGCCATGATTTCGGATTCCGTCGGGGGTTCGGGGTGGTTCGGGGTGTTGAGGGATCTTGGAAGAGCGTCGACCGGCGCCGGCTAGGACGAAGGCGCTCGATCGATCTGGAGCATCGGGCTCGAGGAGGACAGGCCCGTGCCATGGCCCCGCACGAGGTCCGCGAGGGTCACGCCTTCGAGCGCGCGTTCGACGACGCGGTTGATCTGCTGCCACGGCTCGCGGACCGCGCAGCCACTCTCATGCGAGCAGACGGCGGGACCGACGGCGCAGTCGGTGAGGGCGAGGGGGCCTTCGAGCACGCGAATCATCTCCGCGACCGGCAGCTCTTCGGGATCACGAGCGAGGGAGTAGCCGCCCTTCGATCCGCGCTGGGAGGAGAGGAGCCCTTCCTTCGCGAGGGCCTTCAGGATCTTGCTGACCATCGGGACCGGGAGATCCGAACACGCCGCGAGCTCGCGCGCGTTCTGGGGCACCGGCGACGGCTCACTCGCGAGCTGCGCCATCAGCACGATCCCGTAATCCGTCGTTTTGCTCAGCTTGAACATCGGGTCCGATCGTTCAGGGCTCCGGGACGATGACGCCACCGACCCCTCGGTCGGCCCGTCGAACTCGGTCTCCGAGCGCGCGAACTATATCGGACCAAATCGGTCCCGTAAATATGGGACCGATCACGTCCCATATACAGACAAACCCCTGAATTTACGACGAAAAACGCCCCAAACCCGCTCGCCTCGGGGGCTCCACCCGCCCCCTTCAAGGGCGAGCCCTCAGCGGTCAGGCGCCGACGGCGACTGACAGCGCGCCCCGCGCGCGCCTGTAGCAGGCGCCGACGGCGACTGACAGCGCGCCCCGCGCGCGCCTGTAGCAGGCGCCGACGGCGACTGACAGCGCGTCCCGCGCGCGCCTGTAGCAGGCGCCGACGGCGACTGACAGCGCGCTCCGCGCGCGCCTGTAGAAACCGCGTCTATAGAAAGGCTGGGGCGGAGCGCCGGGGCTGGCCGAGGTGCAGGTCGAGATTGCCTGCCGGCGACACGATCAGCGTCAGGCTGGCCGAGGCCGTGCCGTCCGCCGCGTGCTGGATGCGGCCTCCCTCGACCTCGATGCAGTCTCCGGCGTCCATCCGAACGCGCTGGTCACCCGCATGCAGATCGACCTCGCCGCGCTCGACCAGCAAGATCGCGCGCTGTTGCGGGGCCAGGTCGAGGGTCGGGAGCCGGCGGTCCCGGCTCACGTCCAATTGCCAGACACCGACGTTTCGAGCGGGGAGCGCAGCGGTCCGCCTAACATCTTCGGACAGGACCGAGGGTGACCTCCCGTTGGCCGCTCCGTTCCCAGAACCGAGGGAAGACGTCTTCTCCTGCTCGGAATCGACGTCTTCACCGTCGATCCGATCGCGAATCAACTCCTCGGGCCGGCATCCGAGACCCTTCGCGATCTTCAGGAGCACCGAGACGGTCGGGACCATCTGGCGCGCTTCGACCTTGTGAATGGTGCTCGCTGCGACACCGCTGCGTGTCGCCAGCTGCTGGAGGGTGAGGCCGTCGCTCGAGCGACAAGCACGGATCTGGTTCGCCATATCCGCGAGAGCGCGGCTGGTATCGAACATCTCTGCTGTCTCCTCACCCGGGGCTCGCCCAAGCTGGCCGGGAAGGGGTGTCGGTGTGACCTGTCCGACACCGCCCATCGTAGGCACGAAACACGCAGAGAAGTGGACATTTCGTCAGACGCTCTATTCCATATGGTCTGAATCTGAGTGGCCGTCAGGCAAAATCTTTCATAAGCCGATTCTCCCCTCGCTCGAGAAACGCGCGAGGGGGACGAAGAGCGGCAGGCCGTCGTGGGGCCAATCGACCGGGGGCGTTTGGAGCCGGCCCGCACTTGTAAAGCGGGATACACCGAGGCGGTGCCAGTCGGTCCAGAATGATTCGTCGTGTCGTCGTATCGAGTCACTTGCCGAATGTTTGTAGGCAGCCGCGAAGCCTTCCAGACAAACGTTCGACAAGTGCCCGGAAAACGCCTCTAGAGCGCGATTCAGGGACTCCACGGAATCGACGCGCATCAGGCGAAGGAAGCGACCGAGGGGTGCGGGTCGCGCTCGTGCGTCCGGTTCGAGGACGACGGTGTAGTCGTCACCCTCGAATAACATTCCGTCGTCGTCTCCGAGTCGCATGCGCGCCGACGAACGCTCGTTCGCAATCGCCACCTTCACGTTCGGCCTGAGCTCGCCGCGCGGAAGATCCTCGGAAGTTCGGGCGAGCGCGGCGGCGACTTCCGAGGCGAATCGCCCGGCCGCGGCCGTGTCGATCCCGACCAGGTACACGACCACCGGCGACAAGCAGCCACTCTGGTCCCATCGAGCCACGTCGAGGGCGAGCCCTGCGGCGACCCGCTTCTGGCCGTCGGTGTCGAGGTCGGGGCCGATCACCCCGATCGAAAAGCGATGGCCATAGCCCACGAATCGCTGGATCGGGGAGAGGCGGCCGACGATCGAAGCGAGGGTTTCGTCCGACCCGGTGGCGACGACGCAGGGCGCCGCGAGCGCTGCGGTCATGGCCGCGTCGTCGTCGGACGAGAACGCGAGCGGTTCGAAGGCCCGTGCGAGATCTTCGTCCCGCGCCGCGAGAGAGCGCGCGACCAGGCCTCCGGTCACGGGGTCCTTCGAGGTCTCCCGCAGCAGCACGGGCGACCCCAGCACCAGGGGCAGCAGCGACGAGAGGAGGGTGGGCATCGGGAGGGCGCCGCCGGCGATCACCGTCGTCCAGTCGAAGGGCGCGAGTCGACGCCCCCCGGCCAGACTCGCGCCGATCTCGCGCTCCGCGCAAGCGACGAAGTCCTCGGATCGCCAGGCCCGCAGCGCGCTGTCCAGTCCTTCGCGGAGCGTCGGGCCCGCGAAGGGCGTGGCATCGGTCAGGGCCTGCGCGAGCTCCCGACGCCAGGGCGAGTCCGCGCGAGTCCAGTCCTCGAGCACCTCCGCGACTGAGCGGAGCCGCTCGTCGAAGGAGCGTGCGCGTAGCGCTTCCCCGGCGACGCGCAGCCGGCCCTCGGCGGCTCGCACGCGCTCCGTTGCGGCATCCGGCCAGTCGAAGTCGATCCGCGTCATCGGGCGCCCCGCCGGCGATCGAATTCGACACCCGTCATCGGGCGCCCTCGCTGCGTGACGCCTCGAGCATCACGTCGGTCGCGATCGAACAGCCCCGGGCCTCCGCGCCTTCTTCGCGACCGAGCACGTCGAAGCCGATGCGCCGGTCGTCGGCGTCGACGATCGCGCGGCCGAGGTCGGCGGTCTGGATCGCGGCCACGCTGCCGCTGTTCGCGAGGTCGTGGATCACGATCTGCCCGACCTCGCCGTCGCGCACGTCGTGACCCGTCTCCGGATCGACGAAGCGAACACGCGCCCAGGGCGGCGCGAGCTTGCGGCGGGGACCTTCCGGATCGACGAGGGTCGAGTCGTAGAACTGACTGCCGAGCTCGGTCATGCCGTATTGGTTCACGACCGCGGTCTCGGGGAGGCCGAAACGCGCGGCGATGTCATGGCGGAGGACCTCGCGCGGAACCGTGCGACTGCGCCCCTTGAAGCCGCCGGTCTCCATCACCCGCGACCCGCTCGGGAGCTGCCAGCGTTCGTCCGCCGCTTCGTCGTCGAGGAAGTGTACGAACGCGAAGCTCGTGCCGGCCACCACTAGCGGACGATCGACGCGCCGGGCCCGCGCGATCGCGTCGGCGAGCGCCGTCGCGTCGAGCCGGCCGTCGCGAAGGTCGAACGCCGAGGCCGGATCTCCTTCGGCCCGACGCAACACGTCGAACATGTGTGACAGCGACGAATCCGCGCTCTCCTCGGCGGACGGTGCGAGGAAGCGCATCTCGACGGGGCGACCCGCGAGATCCGGAATGAAGTCGCGCCGCAGGCTCGCGAGCAGCGACGCCTCGTAGAGCGCGAGCGTGTCGAGCTGGAGCTCGCCCCGGCGCTCGACGCTCGTTCCGCTCGTGCGAAACGTCTTGACCGTGTCGGCTTCGGGAAAGCAGCGAAGCGCGAACTCCTTGAACGCGCCCGTCGGAACCGCGGGCACGTCCTCGAGGCGGACCACGTTCTCCGGCGTACGGTCGAGGGAGCGACACAGGCGCGCGTAGGGTGCGCACGCCGCGAACTGGAACGCGAAGAGCGCAAGGGCGAGTCGTTCGAAACGATCAGGATCCTCCGTCGCCGCGGGATCGACCATCCACGCGAGGAGCTCGCCTTCGATCGATCGTCGCGTTTCGGCCGCATCGGCCGCGCCGCTCACGGGCCTTCGCCCTTCGCGTCGCGGAGCACGTCGACGATCGCGTCCCCCGCCAGCAGCAGCGCATCGCGATCGATCACGAGCGGCGGAGTGAGCGACAGCACCCGCCCGCCGTCGCCCGAGGGCAGGAGGACGAAGCCTCGTTCGAGCAGCGCGCCGGTGGCGGCGAGGGAGACCGCGGGCAGGGCGCATTCGATCCCGATCATCAGCCCGCGCCCACGGACCTCGACGACCGAAGCGACGTCTTCGAGACCCGATCGAAGACGCTCGCGAAGCTCGTCGCCGAGCTTCGCCGTGCGGGCGGGGAGGTCGAGTCGCGCCGACACGTCGAGGGAGGCGAGAGCCGCGGCGCAGCTCGCGGGATGTCCGAGGAAGGTCTGCGTATGGAGCGCTTCGCCTTCGGAGCGCGGCCACGCCTCGAAGACCCCTGCTCGTCCCATGCACGCCGAGAGCGGCATGCCCGAGGCGAGCCCCTTTCCGACGCACAGCAGGTCCGGCACGACGGCCTCGTGATCGCATGAGAAGACCGCGCCGGTCCGGCCGAGGCCGGTGTAGATCTCGTCGGCGATGAGGAGCCAGCCCGCTTCGTCGCAGATCGAGCGGAGTCCGCGCAGGAAGCCGTCGCTCGGGACACGCTCGCCGCCGCGGCCCTGCACGGGCTCGACGATGATGGCCCCGATCTCGTCGCGGGCTTCCGCCGCGACACGCGCGACCGCTTCGAGGTCGTCGTAGGGAACGAAGCGGGTGCGATCCGGGAGTCGCGCCGTAAAGGGCTCGCGGAAATCCTGCCGCCAGGTCGCGTCGAGGGCACCGAACGAGAGCCCGTGATAGGCGCCTTCGAAGGCGAGCAGGCCCGCGCGGCCGGTCGCGAGCATCGCGGTCTTGATCGCGGTCTCGACCGCGTCGGAGCCCGAGGACGAGAGCACGGTGCGGACCGCGGGCGGTATCGGAGCCCCACCCTTCGGATAGAGAGTGGCGAGCCGCTCGAGCAACTCGACCTTCACCCGCGGCGGATGCACGTCGCCCATGCCATGCAGCAGCGTGGTCGCCTGGTCCGCGAGGGCGCGCGTCACCTCTGGGTGCGCATGGCCCACGTTCGCGACCCCGAAGGCGGCGGTCAGGTCGACGAAGCGATTGCCGTCGACGTCCCAGAGCTGCGCGCCCCGAGCGCGTTCCCAGAAGATCGGCACCGGGTCGAGGGCGGTCACGTTCCGGCTCTCGACCTGCGCGAGGCGTTCCGCGAGCGCGCGCGACTCGGGGCCGGGCACGGCCGTGCGCAGCGCCGGCGGAAGGGTCGCGGGCAGCGCATCGGGATCGGCCGTAGCGGTCGGGGCGTGCATGGGGTCGGGTGGCCTTGGCGGTTGGGCGTTCGGGGCTCGGGTCCGCCGTGACTGTTGGGGCGTTCATGGGTCGGGAACTCGCGCCAAAGGGGCGGGGCGCGGAGAATAGGGGACGCGGCCTATGCTCGGGAAACGGGGTCCGGAACCGTGGAGGGCGCATGCGAGCAGGCGGAGAGATCGTCTACGTCGCGTTGGGAGCGAACCTCGGGGATCGCGAGGCGACGTTCTCGTCGGTCATCGCGGCCTTCGAGCGCGAGCCGGACCTGCGCCTGCTGGCGGCTTCGCGGGTCTTCGAGACGCCGCCGCTCGGGCCCCCGGGTCAGCGGCCGTACCTGAACGCCGTCGTGGCGCTGCGCGCCTGGCTCGCCCCGATCGAGTTGCTGCGCAGGCTGCAGGGCATCGAGACCGCGCTCGGTCGGGATCGCGGACCGGACGCCGTGCGCTGGGGACCCCGGACGATCGACCTCGACCTCCTCTTCTATGGCGAGCGGTGCATCACGCTGCCGGATCTCGAGGTGCCCCATCCGCGGGCGCACGAGCGGGTCTTCGTGCTCCTGCCCCTCGCGGAGGTCGCCCCGGCGCTGGTGCATCCGACTCTCGGGCGCTCGATCGCGGAGCTTGCGACGGCGCGGTCCGACGCGGATGAAGTCACGCCGCAGCCGCGGCCGGTGGGTTGGCCGGGCGCGACTGCGCCCGCCGAGCGCGGAGCGCTGGCGTAGACTCCGACCATGGCGATCGCATCCGTCAGCATCTCTCCGATGGGCGTCGGCCTGTCGGTCTCCGAATACGTCGCGGCGGCGCTCCGGGTCCTCGAAGGGCAGGACCGCGTGCGCTGGCAGCTCGACTCGATGTTCACGACGCTCGAGGGCGAGCCGGACGACCTCTTCGAAGTGATCCGCGCGATGCAGGAGGCGGTCTTCGAGGCGGGGGCCGAGCGGGTCGGCACGGTGATCAAGATGGACGATCGGCGGGACCGACCGACGTCGATGGAAGACAAGGTCGCCTCGGTCGAGGCGAAGCTCCGGGACGGCTGAGGGCGCGTGGGCCCATTAACTGATCGGGTAGATCGGAAATTTGATCCAGCAAACCGACTGAGGTAATGAAGAATCCGCGCCCGGCTGCCGAATCGGCCGGAATTCCCCCTGTCCGACGTCGCCGGAGACTCCCCATTCCCATGTTGGCGCTCGCCTCGACCGACGCTCTTGCCGAAAAACCCTTCAGAGTCGAGGTCCTGGACGTGGTCGAGCACGACGCGATGGAATCCGCGGGCGCCGAAGATATTCTGACTTGGGCAGTCGATAATTTTCATCCGCGACTCACGATCTCCGCCTCCTTCGGCGCGCCCGAGGGCATGGTCCTGATCGACATGCTCCACCGCCTGGATCCGACCACCCGGGTCTTCGTGCTCGACACGGGACGCCTCCATCCCGCGACCTACGACCTGATCGACCGCGTGCGCGACCGCTACGACAAGCACGTCGAGGTGGTCTTCCCGGACGCCGACGAAGTGCAGGAAATGGTGCGCGAGCAGGGGATGAATCTCTTCTACGAATCGCACGAGAACCGCAAGCGCTGCTGCCGGATCCGGAAGGTCCTGCCCATGCGCCGTCATCTCGCGAACTTCGACGCGTATGTCACGGGGCTGCGTCGGGAGCAGAACGCGAACCGCGCCGACGCGCGGAAGATCGAGGTCGACTCCGCGAACGGGGACCTCGTGAAGATCAACCCGCTCGCCGACTGGACCCACGAGCAGGTGATGGACTACGTGGCGGAACACAACGTCCCGATCAACCGCCTCCACCAGCAGAACTATCCCTCCGTCGGCTGCGAGCCGTGCACCCGCTCGATCGCCCCCGGCGCCGATCCGCGGTCGGGTCGCTGGTGGTGGGAGAGCGACGATCTGAAGGAATGCGGGCTGCACGTGATCGACGCCCCCGACGAGGGCGACGGCTCCGGCATCTGATTCCGGCCCCTGCGCGGGCTCTCCCCCTCGCCCTCGAGTCCCGAGCCGAATCGCCGGTCTGCGGCGACGCTTGCGCATGATCTGCGGCCGGAAGGCTCAAGACCTCGACTCTTCGCGCCGATTCACTCCAGAGGGATGGAGTGGCCGCACGCCGATCAGCGTGGCCGGCTTGCGCTCGGAGGCCGGTGATGGCGGAGTCGAAGTCGCAGCGAATCAAGGGGATCGACGTCCTGGGCTTGCTCTGCGTCGTCGCCACCCTGGTCCTCACTTCGGGCGTGAACGCAGTGCGCGCCGAGGACGGCGAAGAGGCGCTGATGAGCGTCGATCCGGCGCTGGTCGAGGCCCGAGATGCGAGGCGGGCCCAGCCGTCCGCGCCCGCGGCGGTCCCCGAGGAGCCGCAGGTCATCTTCCTCAACACCCGCGGCTACAACTACGGCCCGCCGCCCGGCGAGATCGATCCAGCCGCGATCCGGTACGAGGGCGAAGTCCCTGCGGCCCCGGCCGCTCCCGCGCCGCGCTGACACTGGCATCAGCTCGCCCACGCGCCGCGCTGCCGTGCGGCGCGCCCTGCTAGCATTCTCCCGCTCCTGAGTGGCCGGCGATCCGGTCGTCCCCTGTGGGCGTCCGGCCGTTTGCATGCGGCTCTCGGTCGGGTCCCGTCACCGCGCCGGTCGGGAATGCCGGTCGAAGTCGGCGCAACGCGGCATCCGGTCGGGGCGCGGACTCCGCTCTTCGCGGCGCCCGGCCGAGTTCGCGAGGCCCGATCCGATGGATCCCGATACCCAGAGGCGCACCCGACAGCTGACCGGCACCGCGGCCGCCATGTGGGCCCTGCTCGCGATCGGTCTGTCTGTGTTCGCGCTGATCTCGCCGCGGCCCGGCGCGCATCTCCCCGTGCGCACCTCGATCATCGCCGGCGTCGCGGTCGTGCACGCGATGAGCGACGCCGCCGAGGCCGCGGGCGTGGAAGAGGGCGACCAGCTGCTCTCGGTCGATGGCGCGCCCGCGATCCAGGCCATCTGGGAACCGACCCTCGAGATGAACGTGGTCGATACCTATCGCCTGCTGAAGCCGGACGGCACGATCCTGACCGCCAGCCTCGAGCCAGTGCTCGCGGGGGACGTCGAGAAGACCGGCGACGTCCTGCTGCATCTGGGGTTGCTGCTCGTGAGCTCCCTCTATCTGGTGATCGCGCTGACGGTGTGGTGGACGAGGCAGGCGAGCCCGGAGTCGTGGGCGCTCCTTCTCTACTGCTCGACGATGTCGGTGTTGCTCTCCTCTGCGATTCGCGTCGACATCATCCCATGGGCGCCGACGCGGGTGCTCGCGACGTTGCCCTTCCTGGGGGCCACGACCTTCCACCTCTTCACGACGTATCCGATCGAGCCGGCGTGGATCGTCAAGCGCCCGAGAATCCGGTTCATCCCGTACATCATCGCCTTCGCGATCCTGACGACGGTCGGCACGCAGTCGGCGATGGGGATCCCGCCGAGCTGGGTCGCGACCTCGGCGTTCGTCTTCGGCATCGGGACGAGCGTCGCGTCGATCGCGATCCTCGCGGGTGCGCGCGCGGAAGCGCGTCGCGCCGGCATCGGCGATCGCGCGGACCTCATGCTGCTCGCGGGACTCGTGAGTCTGCTTCCGGCGCTGCTCGCGCTGATCGCCGAGTGGGTCGTGCCGACGGCGCTCCCCTGGTACATCGCGCTCCTCTGGGTCGGCTTCTTCCCGGTTGCGGTCGGCTACGGCATGGTCCGCCGCCAACTCTTCGAGTTCCGCCTCGCCGCGAAGTCGAGCGCGGCCTACGGTGCAGCGTCCCTCGCGATCACTGGCGTCTTCGCGTTCATGATCACCTTCGCCGACGAGGTCGTGGATCGCTACGGCGTCGACACGCGGAGCGTGCAGGTCGTCCTGCTCTTCCTCGCGATCCTCGCTTTCAATCCGTTGCGCGAGCGTATGCAGGGGCTCGTCGACAACTTCTTCGACCGCGACCGGTCTCAGTACCGACAGGCGGTGCGCGAGATCTCCGAGGCGATGGTCTCGATGTTGTCGATGAACGAGATCGGCGATCGCATCCTCGCCGCGTTGACCGACACGATGGGCGTCTCGCGTGCGATGGTGCTCCTCTTCGACGACGGCGACCGTGTGCTGCGGGCGTCCGCCTGGCGCGGGGACTGGGATCAGGATGACATCGAGACCGAGATTCCGTCCGACCATCCGATCTGGAAGCACCTGTGGATGCGCCGGGAGGAGCTCGCGCGACAGGATTTCGACGACGATCCGGATCCCGAGAAGCGCGAGAGCTGCTGGGACATCTACGACACCCTCGAGGTGGAGTTGCTCGTCCCGATCCTCTTCGGAGTCGATCTGCTCGGCGTCATCGCCGTCGGTCGCAAGCTCTCCGGCGAACGTCTCGCCACCGACGATCGACAACTCCTGCGCACCCTCGCGAACCAGAGCTCCATCGCCATCGAGAACGCCAAGGCCTTCGACGAGATCGCGAAACTGAACGAGAGTCTCGAGATGCGCGTCGAGGCGCGCACCCGGGAGCTGCAGGAGACGCAGAACCAACTCATGCAGAGCGAGAAGCTCAAGAGCCTCGGTCAGCTCGTCGCGGGCGTCGCGCACGAGCTGAACAACCCGATCGGCTTCGTGCACGCGAACCTGCAATTGATCGACGAGTTCGTCGACAAGGCGGCGACCGCTCGCGACGCCGGGAAGGGTGACGAAGCCACGCGCCACCGCGAGGCGATCAAGAAGCTGCTCTCGCGCAGCCGTGAGGGAACCGAACGCGTGAAGCAGATCGTGCAGGACCTGCGGACGTTCTCGCGAATGGACCAGGCCGACCTGCAGACCGCGCAGCTCTCCGACGAGATCGACCGCACCCTCGCGCTGATGGAGCCGCAGTTCAAGAACGCGATCGAGGTGGTCAAGGACTACCAGCCGATCCCGGAGGTCCGCTGCTTCCCCGGGCAGCTGAACCAGGTCTTCCTCAACCTCCTGATGAACGCGTGCGACGTCCTCGACGAGGGGGGCACGATCACCATCCGCACGCGCCCGACGCCGGACGGCGTGCGTCTTCGATTCGAAGACTCGGGCCCGGGCATTCCGCCGGAGGTCGCGTCGCGGATCTTCGATCCCTTCTTCACTACGAAGGAGGTCGGCAAGGGCACCGGCCTCGGATTGTCCTTGTCCCACGGCATCATCGAGCGTCACGGGGGCCGCATCCAGATCGTGTCGCGGCCGGGCGAGGGGGCGGTCTTCGAGATCGACCTGCCGCTCGAGGCCCCGGAGCTCGAAGGCGAAGACGCCGAAGACGCCGGAACTGCGAGTACCGCCACGGCAATGTGACGACGGGCGCGTCGGGACGTAGAATCGGGCGCCCGACCCACAGGAGACCCTCCCCATGAAGCTCGGAATCATCGCCGGTTATTCCCCCGCTACCATGAGCGTCCCGATGGACCTGATCAAGGAGGCCGAGTCACTCGGCTACTCCTCGGTCTGGACCGCGGAGGCCTGGGGCTCGGACGCGGCGACGCCCGCGGCCTGGATCCTCGCGCTCACCGAGAAGATCAACGTCGGTACGGCCATCATGCAGATGCCGGGCCGCACGCCGGCGATGACCGCCATGACGGCGATGACCCTCTACGCGATGTCGGGCGGTCGCTTCATCCTGGGCCTCGGCCCGTCGGGTCCGCAGGTCGTCGAGGGCTGGCACGGGACCGCCTACGGTCGCCCGCTCACGCGCACCAAGGAATACATCTCGATCATCCGCACGATCCTCGAGCGGAAGGAGAAGCTCGAGCACGAGGGCTTCCACTACCAGATCCCGTTCAAGGGTGAGGGCGCCTCGGGTCTCGGCAAGCCGCTGAAGAGCATCCTCCACGGTGATCCCGCGCTGCAGATCTTCACCGCCTCGATTTCGCCCGCCGGCATGGAGTGCGCCGGCGAGGTTTCGGACGGCGTCTTCCCGGTCTGGATGAACCCGGAGCGCTACGACATCTTCGAAGAGTCGCTGCAGAAGGGATTCGCCAAAGCCTCGGGACAGGCCGGCGGCGGCAAGTCTCTCGACGACTTCGAGATCGCGCCCTTCTGCACCGTCGTCCTGAACGACGATCTCGAGAAGGCGCGCATGCCGGTCAAGGCGAACCTCGCCCTGTACATCGGCGGCATGGGCGCGCGCGACGCGAACTTCTACAACGACTACGCGAAGCGCCTCGGCTATCCGGATGCCGCGAAGGAGATCCAGGATCTCTTCCTCGACGGCAAGAAGGCGGAAGCGGCGGCCGCGGTCCCGGACGCGCTCGTCGACGACGTCGCGCTGGTCGGACCGGCGGATCGCATCCGCGACCGACTGCAGGCGTGGAAGGCGGCGGGCGAGAAGAAGCACGTCGGCTCGTTGCTCGCGGGGACGGGTCAGCCCGAAGCCTTGCGACTGCTCGCGGAAGAAGTCCTGTAGGGAGCGCTTGCTAGGCGTCCGATTCGCAGTGCTTCTGCACCTGGCGAAGCGTCGCGTCGACGTATTCGATGACGAGCTTCTGCACGTCGAGGCGCGGGACGACCTCGCCGATCACGGCGATGGAGTTCGTCGCGATGACCTTCAGGCCGACGCGCGTGCGTGGTCCCGTCTCGTCGTCTTCGGTGTGGAAGGTCAGCGTCTGATCGAAGTGCATCGATCCGATCGTGATGCGGCTCACGATTCGGTCGTGTCGATCGGCGCGCAGGATCTCGTCCTGCAGGACGAGGGGCACGCCGCCGAGCTTGAAGCGCCAACGCGTCGTGCGGATCGCCGGCTTGCGACCCTGAGCGCGACCACGCGCTTCGGAACGCTTGCCGGTACGCGAGAGCGCAACGGTGCCCAGGATCCGATCGTCCCAGATCTCGCGTTCATTCGGATCCACGAGGGCGCGCCATACGCGGTCGTGAGGCGCACCGATCGTGGCTGAGAGCGCAACCGTGATCAAAGCGTGCGTCGCTCCTCGCGGATAACATGCGCGCTCGTGCACGTCGGCGCAAGAAGAACGCGCCGCAGTCACGTCTGGTGCGGTTTCGAAAGCCGTCCGCGTGGGGTGAATCCCCGGGTCAGACTTCGGACGCGGATCCGACGACCGCGTTTCGACCGCTTTTCTTCGCGCGATAGAGCGCGCGATCCGCTTCTTCGACGACGTCGTGCCAGGACGCGAAGCGTTGAATAGTGTGACGCGTGACCGAGGTGAACCCGACCGAAATCGTCACGACGGGACCGACGCTCGACTCCGGATGCGGAATCGCGCATTCCTCGACGCTCTGCCGGATCCGCTCCGCGACGAGGTCGACGCTGTCGCCGCCCGTTTCGGGCATCACGATCAGGAACTCCTCGCCGCCGTACCGGTAGACCGTGTCCGACGTGCGCACCGATTCCTGCAGGAGCTTGGCGACCTCTCGGATCGCGTCGTCCCCGGCGACGTGTCCGAGCGCGTCGTTGTACGTCTTGAAGTGATCGATGTCGAGGAGTGCGACGGAGTAGGGGTTGCCGTAGCGGCGTGAGACGTCGTGCACGTTCTCGAGCTTGTCGTTCATCGCGCGGCGATTCAGCAGTCCCGTCAGACCATCTCTGATCGAGAGCTCTTCGAGCTTCGCATTCGCCGTCTGCAACTCGGCCGTTCTCGCCATGACCGCGACCTCGAGGTCGCGACCGCGTCGTTCGAGGGCGGCGTTCATGGCTTCCTGTAGTTCTTCGAGATTGACGATCCCAGACAACTCGTCCTGGTCGTCGACGATCGGAACGCGGCGGAAGCGGCGTTCCTTCATGATGCGCATCACTTCGCGCATCGAGGAGGTTTCGCCGAGCGTGTGTACGGGGCTCGTCATGAGCTCGGAAGCGGCGACGTCTTCGAAGGACTGTCCGTCGAAAGCCTGGTCGAGGACGTCGACGGCGTCGCGCTCGGTGATGACGCCGACCGGGCGACGCTCGTCGCACACGATGAGGTAGCTGGAGACGCGCGATCGCATGAGGGACACTACTTCCGAGAGCGGTGCACTGGGATCGCCCGTGAGGACGTCGCGATTCATGAATTTCGAGATCGGATCGTCGATCATGACTTCTCGTCGATTCGTATCGTGGAACCGAAGGTCGCTTCGCCTCTAGGGAACGGTTCCCGTAGGTGACTCCTCGTCGCGGTTCGTGTGACGCTGGAGACGGAAGTCGCTCCTGGGGTATGAGGGCGGACTTGCTCGATGTTAGTCGGGAGGATCGACCCGGGAGAAGACCGGAGATCACTCGGCCGCGGCTCGGGCGTCCGTATCAGGCGCGGATCGAGACGCGTTGGCCGGGTGCCTGCGCAGCCTGGCGCTGATAGGCGTCGAGCGCCGTGCCGCGCGCGGCGGGGACGCTCGATTCGGGCGACGGCGCGCTCGCGTCGATCGGAGGAACGGTCGACGCGGAGACCGCCGAGGTGCCAGGGGGTTCGGTGGCGCCGCTCGAGAGCTCGAGCTTGATTCCGTCGGCCTGGTCCGTTCGCCTTGCCGTCGTCCGTTCGGCCGCTTCTGCCGCGGTCGGACGGCGCGGTGCGCGCGCCGGCTCGACCTCGAGATCGCGCGCGAACGTCAGCAGTCTTTCGACACCGGAGAGCTGCAAGGCTCACCCCTTCATCGGCCGTCCGGAAGTCGGGCGGTCCACGGATTGAATCGCCGGACCGGCGACTCACTTGAGCGCGAGCGGCAGAAACCGGGGCTTTTCCCGGGTCACGATCAGGCTTTCGCCCGGGCGTGCACGCGTGCGGCGAAGGCGCACACCCGTTCGAGCAGCACGTCGGGTCGGTCGACCGCGACGTGGTGTCCAGCGTCCGGTACGACCGCGAGCTCTCCGTCGGGGAGGGCTGCCACGAGCTCCCGGGCGGCTTCGTCGGAGAGGAGCCGGCTCTCCTCGCCGCGCACCAGGAGCACGGGGCACGCCACGTCCTTCGGGTCCGGCCGCGGGCGAGCCGGGAGGCCGAACCAGGCGGGGTCGAATTTGTAGCCGAAGCGACCGTCCGGCTCTTCGCGGACCGAGTGGGTCGCGATCGCGCGGCGCAGGTCGTCTTCGGCGTGGCTCGACTCGGGAAGGAATCGGAACCGGTCGATCGCTTCGTCGCGACTCGCATAGGTCCGGCGGAGCGCGAGGGCGAGTCGCGCGCGTCGACCGGAGCCGCGTTCGCCGCCCCGCGCGAGGTCGATCAATACGGCGCTCCGGGTCGAGAGGAAGTGGCTCGCGTGATCGAAGGCGACCGCCGCGCCGAGGGAGTGCCCGATCAGATGCACGTCTTCGCGCCCGAGCCAGGCGAGCATCGCCTCGAGATCGAGGTTGAAGGCGCCGACCTCGCGCTGCTCGGGGAAGTCGGAGTCGCCGTGTCCACGGAAGTCCAGCGCGTAGCGCAGTCCCGAGCCGGGGAGTCCGTCGATCAAATGGTCCCACCAGTGCGCGTTCGCGCCGCCGCCATGGAGCAGCACGATCGGCGCGTCGTCGCCTTCATGGGAACCGGCGGGGCTCCACTCGAGGCAGTGGAGCCGCACGTCCCCAGGAGCGGGGATCGCGAGGGTTCTGGGTGGTGTCTGCGTCATGAGAGGGTCATCGGCCCGGTCCGCATTCGGTCGGGAGGAGCGCTCTCCGGCCCGAAATCGAGGTTCTCGGATTCGCACGAGGATACGGAATTCCGTTGCAATCCCAAATGGATGCCGCGACTCGCGAGACTTGACTCCATGTTCCTCCGGTGCTGAAGGTGCGAATACAAACAGCGGTTGTCTCGGGGCCCGAAAAATCCCTTCGATTTCGAGCCGCTCGAGCGGTGTCGAGGCCGTTTCCGGGAACGCCCGATTTCGGGCAGGAGAGGCCGAATGGAGGCGTTTTCGATTGACATGATTCGCGAAACGTTTATGATCGCGCCGTTTGACGGGGTTTCCCGGCCGAACGCGTTTTTCTGGGGGGCCAGACGAATCGGTACGACCCGCAGTGGGTTGGCACCAGGGGTTCGCTGGCGGGATGCGAAGCGACACGACGGCTCCGACCCGAGGCGCGCTTCGCGACGACGAGTGAGAGGAAGCCAACATGGCAGCCAAGAAGAAGAAGAAGAAGGCAGCGAAGAAGGGCAAGCCCGCCGAGCTCATCATCTCGAAGGCTCGAGTCAAGAACGCCGTGAAGAAGTGCAACGTGGGCGGTGAGTTCTACGGTGCGCTCGACGCGGCGGTTCGCGACCTGATCAAGGACGCGGAAGGCCGTGCCCAGGGCAACAAGCGCAAGACGCTGAAGGCCGTCGATCTCTGATTTCTTTCGAAGTCACCTTCGATCGCCTGCATGCTTTGCGGGCGATTGAGCTTCCTCGGGAAGCGTGAGCTTTCCGGGTAATTCGACTTCGATGAGACGACGGAGCTCTCGAGCTGCAGTAGGCGCGTTTCATTGCGTGCTGCCCCCCGATGGTTTTCGAACCCCCGGAGACTGCGATTCGGCTCGAGGGATGCCTGACTGCCGATTGATTCATGGGCGGCGTCGACCGCTCGGGGATCTGGCCGAAAGAAAAGGCCCGCTGCATTGCAGCGGGCCTTTTCGTGTCTCGGACCTTCGGTTGGGACCATGCTGGGGCGTCAGTGGATCGTGGCGTCGTCGTCGGGCGCGTCGATCTCGTCTTCGTCCTCTTCGGTCGCGATCGAGGGGGGAAGCGCTGCGTCCCGGTCGAGGTTCGTGCCGATGCGGAAGAGGCGCTCGAGGGGGACGCGCCGGAGTGTCTCTTCGAGGCCGAGGCCGCTCTCCTTGGCGATGTGTTCGAGACCGTCGCTCGAGAAGCGCGTGGCCTTCTCGATCGCCGCGGGCAGGGACTCGGGGTCGCCGAGCTCCATCCGGTCGGCGACGGCGATCCGATTCGAGAGCGCGATCAAGCCGTAGAAGACCGCGCTGCGTTCGTCGGCGGCGAGCTCACGGGTCGCGCGGAAGAGAGCACGTTCGTCGCTCGCGATGCCCGGCAGCTCCGTGATCCACACGGGCAACGCCCAGCTCTCGAGATCGAGCGCGCTCGTGTCCTCGGGCACGTCGACCATCGCCTCCGGTCGCATGAAACCGTAGATGCGCATCGACGAGTCCCAGGAAGGGAAGCCGAGGTCTTCGAGGCGACCGGTCCGCCAACGCAGCGCCCACTCCTCGTTCTCGGGCTGCATTTCTTCATTGACTGCCTGGATCATGCGGAAGTAGAGCCAGTAGTCGCCCTGGAAGAGCGAGTGCAGGAGCCGAAGAAGCGGCGCGATGTCGTCCTTCGGATCCTTCGCGACGAAGTAGAACTGCCCTTCGAGCGTCTGCGAACCGTCGGGCGCTTGCCAATCGGGATCGTCCTGCTCGCTCGGCTTCATCGTCACGTCGACGTGCCGGCGCAGGTAGAGGGCGAGCATCTCGGGGTCGACCGCGCGCGCGGCGCGGAGCAGCGTCTCGTCTTCCGATGAAGCGAGCGCGGCGACCCACGCGTCGAGTCGCACGGGGTCGACAGTCAGCCCGCTCCACGCGTCGAGGTCGAAGCTCGTGACGATCTGCTGGTCCGTCGCCATCGGCAGGAGCCAGCTCGCGTCCTCGAGGCCGATCGAGCGGCAGGTGTAGGTGAACTCCGCTTCGGGGATCAGCGGGATCACTTCCTCTGGATTCGGCAGCAACTCGATCATCTGGCGACGAATCGAGAGCGGCGCCTCGCAGACGACGGTCGCCTGCTGCTCCGGCGGCAACGCCGCGAGTGCCCGCTCGGCTTCGCGGCGGTCGTCGCGGGCGAGCTTGAGGAGGCGGCGCGCCTCGGGGACGAATGCGCGGGGGAGGTCCATGGCGCGCACCGTAGCAGCCCGCTCCGGCGAGGGCGCTACCGTCGAAGCGTGGACATCGATCACGTACGAAGAATGCTGGCGGGGCACACCCCCGAGCTCGTTCCGGCCGAGGCACACGAGAAGGCCGCCGTCGCCGTCGTCCTCCGGGAGGGGCCCCGCTCCGCCGAGGTGCTGCTCATCGAGCGCGCACACCACCCGAACGATCCCTGGTCCGGGCACATGGCCTTCCCCGGCGGCCGCATGGAACAAGGCGACGGCACCACCCGGACGACCGCGGCCCGGGAGACGTTCGAGGAGGTCGGCATCTCCCTCGACGGTGCGGAATACCTGGGCCACGTCGACGAGCTGACGGGCAACCGCCGCGTGACACCGCGACTCGTCGTTTCCGCCCACGCCTTCCACGTGACCGACCACCAGGACTTCGCCCTCGATCCCGCGGAGGTCCAGCAGGCCTTCTGGTTCCCCCTCGCCGGCCTGCACGATCGCGAGCGCCAGGTCGAGCACGTCGTCGAGAGCATGCCGGACGTGCGCTTTCCCGGCGTGGTCGTCGGCCAACCGGGTCGACACATCGTGTGGGGCCTCACCTTCCGGTTCCTGGATCGCATGCTCCACCTGATCGAGCGCCCCTTCGAACGGACCTGGGGCAACCTCGCGACGCATTTCGCGAATCATCCCGAGGAATCGCAGACGCGTTAGGTCGGGGCGCCATCAGGTCATGCCGAATGCAAGACATCGACTTCTGGTTCGACTTCAGCTCCGGCTACGCCTATTTCGCAGCCCTGGCGATCGAAGACGTGGCCGCGCGCCACGGTCGAAGTGTTCGCTGGCGACCCTACATGCTGGGGACGGCCTTCAAGGTCACGGGCGCCACGGGTCTCTCCTCGACTCCCCTCAAGCGCGACTACGCGCAACGCGACTGGGCGCGTCTCGCGCGCCTGCTCGATGTCCCCTTCGCGCCCCCGGCGAATCATCCGATCATCGCGCTCCCCGCGACCCGAGCGTTCTACTGGCTCGGGCAGGAGCGCCCCGAGGTCGCGCCGCGTCTCGCGCGTCGCGTGTTCGACGCCTACTACGGAGACGGGGCCGATCTCTCGGACCCGGGGCGCGTCGCCGGGCTGGCCGTTGCCCTCGAAGTCGACGAGGCGGCCCTTCTCGATGGCCTTCAGTCCGATGCGATCAAGGCGGTCGCGAAGGCGCGGAGCGAAGAAGCGATCACGAAGGGCGTGTTCGGTTCGCCCTTCTTCATCGTCGACGGCGAGCCCTTCTGGGGCTGGGATCGGCTCCCGATGCTCGAGGACCGGCTCTCGCGCGGCGGTTGGTAGTCGAGACTCAGGCCTCGCCCGCCTCGAAGCCGGCGCACTCGCCGACCGGAAGCGGCGGGTACTTCATGAAGGACGCATCGTCGTCCGCGCGGCCGCAGCGATAGAAGACGGCGCCGCGCTTCGTGTCCTGCTTCTTCACGAACCGACAGAGCGAGCAGAGACCGACCCTCGGGTCCAGCAGCCGATCTGCGTGTTCGTTGCTCATCCGGACAGTCTACCCGGAGACGACTACACTCCGCGCCCATGTCGAATCTCCTCGAACGATTCCAGGCGCGCCTCGAGCCCATCCTCGAGCGGCTCGACCGACTCCTCGCCGGCTTCGTCGGCGACGTCCCCGACGTCGAGCACTTCGAGCGACACCTCGCGTTCCGCTGGCGCTGTTCCCGCGGCGTCGGTCGCCTCGAACCGATCGAAGACGTGTCCCGCTTCGATCTCGACGGACTGATCGGCGCGCAGCGCGCCGTCGCCGCGGTCGATCGGAACACGCGACAGCTGATCGGTGGCCTGCCCTACAACGACGTCCTGCTGCACGGCGAGCGCGGGACCGGCAAGTCGTCCGCCGTTCGCGGCCTCCTCACACGCTATGCGGACAAGGGGCTCCGGATCGTCGAGGTCGATCGCGCCGATCTGGCGGAGCTTCCGGAGCTGTTGACGATGCTCCGGGAAGGGACGCGTCGCGCCCCCGACACCTATTCGTTCCTCGTCTTCTGCGACGACCTGTCGTTCGGCGGGGCGGAAGACGGCTTCCGCGAGCTCAAGGCAGCCCTCGAAGGCGGCGTCGAGGCGCGGCCGGCGCGGGTCTGCGTGATCGCGACCAGCAATCGGCGCCACCTCATGCCGGAGACGATGGGCGAGAACCGCGCGGCCTGGGTCGACGCCGAGAACGAGCTCCATCACGGCGAAGCCCTCGAAGAGAAGCTCGCCCTCTCCGATCGCTTCGGCCTGGTCCTCGGCTTCTACGCCTGCGACCAGCCGACCTACCTCGCGATCGTCACCCACTGGCTCGCCGAGGCGGGCATCGCCGAGCTCGACGACCTCGGCCGCGAAGCCGCGCTCCGCTACGCCCTCGAGCGCGGCGGACGAAGCGGACGCATCGCCCGGCAGTTCGCGAACGAGTGGATCGGCCGTTCGAGGTTGGGCGAAATGCCGACGACGCCGGGGCCGGGGAAGCCGGTCGGGCGGTAGACGAGAACGTCTTGCACTCGGTATTGATGGAGTGATTGGATGTTAGGCGTACGCTCTGCCATGCGTCCCGATTCAGGATCGGATTCCGCGTGAACGCCAGTTCCGTGCTCGATCGATAGAACCATCGCCCCTATGTTTGTTAGGCGATGGAACTCCCCCAGCAGCTCTCGATCGATCAGTGCTTCGTGCATCGTCGTGCGCCTTCGAAGCGGAGAATGAAGCCCGGGCGGAAGCCGGCGCGGCGCGCGCGGGTTCGGCATCGGGAGCGCGCGATCGTTCGGAAGGAACATCCGATTCACGTGACGCTCCGGATGCGCCGGGATGTTCCGTCGCTTCGGAATCCGCGCTGGCTTCGCGCGTTCCGCGACACGCTCGAGCGGGGATGTGAGCGCGGGGACTTCCGAGTCGCCCACTATTCCGTTCAGCGCGACCACGTGCACATGATCGTGGAGGCGACGGACAAGAAGGCGCTCGCGTCTGGGATGAAGAGCGCCGGCGCTCGTATCGCTCTGGCGGTGAACCGCGTTTTCCGGCGGAAGGGACGCGTTCTGGACGGGCGTTTCCACTCGGTCGTGCTCGCGACCCCGCGCCAGGTGCGAAACGCGCTCCGCTACGTCCTCCTCGACGACCGGAAGCACCGGCGCCAGCGAGGCGAGCCGCTCGACCGGAGCAACGCGCCCGATTCGGCCTCTTCCGGTCGCTTCTTCGAAGGCTGGAAGGAGCGGATCAGATCGATCCCAAAGCTCGAAGTCGCCCGTCCGAGGTCCTGGCTACTCGCCAAAGGCTGGCAGCGAGGCGGTGGCCCGATCTCCCTCTCGGAAATCCCGGGCTAGCTCGGCCCGCGGCACGGCGCACGGCATGCCTAAGCGCCACCCACGAACAATGGCGGAGGGAACCACCTCGCCCATCAAAACCGCCTGCACGTCCGGCGCGTACGCACGGCGAGCCCAACGACCACGAGCTGTCGCGACCCGCGCCCACCCGCTCAGATGATCGACAGCTCCCGCCCCACCTTCGCGATCACGCCGAGGGCCTGATCGAGGTGTTCGCGGGTGTGGGTGGCCATGTAGGAGGTCCGGATCACGCCGTGGCCGGGCGGAACCGCGGGGGTCACGACGGCGTTCACGAAGACGCCCTCTTCCTGGAGGCGGTTGGCCATCGCGTAGGTGACGAGGTCGTCGCCGGTCACGAGCGGAATCACCGGGGACTGCGAGCCGCAGGTCTCGAAGCCGAGGCGCTCGAGCTCGCTCTTCATGTAGTTCGTGTTGTCCCAGAGCTGCTGGCGGCGCTCGGGCTCCGTCTCGACGATCTCGATCGCTGCGCAGACGGCGGCGGCGGCCGCGGGTGGGATCGCGGCGGTGAAGAGCTGGGCGCGCGCGGTGTGCTTGATGTAGTCGAGGATGCTGCCGTCGCTGCAGGCGATGAAGCCGCCGACGGTGGCGAGGGACTTCGAGAACGTGCCCATGATCAGGTCGACGTCGTCCTCGAGGCCGAAGTGTTCGGCGATGCCGCGGCCGTTCTCGCCGAAGACACCGAGGGAATGGGCTTCGTCGACGAAGAGACCAGCTCCGTAGGTGCGTTTGTGCTTCACGATCTCCGGCAGCGGCGCGACGTCGCCTTCCATCGAGAAGACGCCGTCCACCACGATGAGCTTGCCCTTGTCCGGGCCGACGTTCTGGAGCTTCTTCTCGAGATCTTCCGGGTCGTTGTGCTTGAACTTGACGGCCTTGCCGAGGCTCATCTGAACGCCGTCGATGATCGACGCATGATCCATCTTGTCGAGGATCGCGACGTCGTGGCGGGAGAGCAGGGTCGAGAGGACGCCGACGTTCACGCCATAGCCGGTCGAGAAGACCAGGACGTGCTCGCGCTTCATGAAGTTCGCGAGCCGCTCTTCGAGGCGAGTATGGATGTCGAGGTTGCCGTTCAGCAGGCGCGAGCCAGCGCAGCCGGTCCCGTACTTCCGGGTCGCCTCGATCGCGGCTTCCTTGACCTTGGGGTGGCTCGTGAGCCCCAGGTAGTTGTTGGAGCCGAGCATCACGACCTTCTGGCCGTCCATCGTGACCACCGGATCCTGCGGCGATCCGATTTCGCGGTACAGCATGTAGACGCCCGCGTCCCGGGCTTCCTGGGCCCGCGTGTAGTCACGACATTTCTGGAAGACGTCCACGATCGATCCTCCCGGTCGGCCGGGTGGCAGGGCGTGTGGCCCCGCGCGCATCGCCCCGATTCGGGGCCGGCCATTCGGTGGGTGGTTGGATGGATTGCCGATGTTTCAGCGATTCCTGCTAGCCGGCGTCCAGGGCATGGACGGCGAGGCTCGTTTCATAGAAGGGATCCCGGTGAGCGATCCGGAGGTCGACTGCGGGGATCCCGAACCTCGCGCCATCCCGGGCGGTGGCCCTCGGCGGCATCGTGGGGGGTGCGGCTCGACCGGGTCGAGCGGGCGCAAGAATACCCCACCGCTTCTTTGGCTGTCATCGCACGGCGACGCGATTCGGGGCCGAAACCCAACGAGTCGCTGGCCGACCCGCGCCGCACTGGCGTCGGATCCGATGGGTCTCGGGTAGAGTGTGGGAGTCGTCGTTCGGAGCCCGCGGGGTGGCCGCTGCGACGGAGGGGGGTGCATGAAGCGTCGCGGCTGGCGGAGCGAGAAGCGAGGATGCGGCAGGTCGTGGCTCGCCGCCGTCCTGCTCGGCCTCCTTGTCTCGGGCCCTGGAACCGCCCTCGCACAGGACGAGGACGCACCCCCCGCCGCCGACACCTCCGAACCCGCCGAGTTCGAGGAGCCCGACCCGTTCTTCGACGACCTCTTCGACGAGGAGTTCGATGACGCGCCGGTCGGCTACCCCGACCCGCTCGAAGAGACGAACCGCGGGACCTTCGCCTTCAATCGGCAGGTGGACCGCTTCCTCCTCGACCCGGTGACCGAGGCGTACCGCTGGGCGGTGCCCGAGGGCGGCCGCAAGGCGCTCGCGCGCATGTTCACGAACCTGAGCTCGACGAAGACGCTCGTGAACGACCTGCTGCAGCTCGAATGGAAGGACGCGACCGTCACGAGCGGGCGGCTCGTGTTGAACACGACGCTCGGTCTGCTCGGACTCGTCGACGTCGCCGAGACGGTCGGCCTCGAACCTCACGAGTCCGATTTCGGTCAGACCCTGGCGCTCGCCGGCACACCGAGCGGTCCCTACCTCGTGCTGCCGGTCCTCGGCCCAGCGAACCTGCGCGACGGGATTGGCACCGCGATCGATGGCTTCTTCCAGCCCACCTACTACATCCTCGGCCCGTCGAACATCATCTTCGGGCCGACCGATATCCTGCTCTACACCGGCAGCTCGGGCATCAGCACGCGCGACCGCCACTACCTGGAGCTCAAGAGCCTCGAGGACAGCAGCATCGACTTCTACGCGGCGATGCGGAGCGGCTACTACCAGGATCGCACGGCCGAGATCTGGTCCCGGCGCGAGGGGCACCGCACGACGGAGGAACCGCGACTCACCTTCGGCGACGACGGAAAAGACGCGGATCCCTTCGACTGATGTCGCCGCGAGACTTCGGCCTGCCCGAACCGCGAGAAGGACGAAGATGAAGCCGATCGAGCCCGCCGATGTGCCGCTGTTGCAGCGTCGCTTCCTGCTCTTGGCGGTCGCCGTCGTGTCCGGGCTCTTCCTGTGGATGATCGGCGGCTTCCTGATGGCGCTCCTCCTCGGTGCGATCACCGCGGGCATGACGAGGCCGATCCAGCTCCGATTGACGAGTAAGCTGGGCGATCGGCCGGTGTTCGCGAGCATCGTCGTCGTGCTCGGCCTGATCGTGCTCGCGATCGGCCCGCTCTCGGGTCTGCTGGGGCTCGTCCTGGCGCAGACCGTGCAGATCTCGCAGGAGATCGGGCCGTGGATCGAGGCGCGAATGGCCGATCCCGATGCGATCACGCTCTGGATCCAAGGCCTGCCGATCTGGGAGTGGCTGCCCTTCGAGCCTGTGCTGCCCGATCGCGAACGAATCCTGGAGCTCGGTGCGAACGCCGTCCGTAGTGCCGGGACCCTGTTGGTCGATGGCCTGGCGGCGGCGGGTCGCGGAACCGCGTCCTTCGTTCTGCAGGTCTTCATCTACCTGTACGCGGTCTTCTTCTTCCTGCTCTCGGGACGCGAAGCGCTCGAGCGCATGCTCTACCTGAGCCCGCTCGAAGCGGACGACGAGGAGCTGGTGATCGAGCGCTTCGTATCGGTCACGCGCGCGACACTCCGCGGCTCGCTCCTGATCGGCGGTATTCAGGGGCTGCTCACCGGCATCGGCTTCGCGGTCGCCGGAATCTCGGGCGCCGCGTTCTGGGGCACGATCGTCGTCGTGCTCAGCGTGATCCCGGGCGTGGGCGCGCCGATGGTGTGGCTGCCGGCGTCGCTCTGGCTGCTGGCCACCGGTGAGGTCGTTCCGGCGGTCGGGCTGACCGCGTGGTGCGCGATCGTCGTGGGGAGCATCGACAACGTGTTGCGGCCGCGGCTCGTGGGCTCGGACGCGCAGATGTCGGACCTGATGATCCTGATCAGCACCCTCGGCGGCATCTCGCTCTTCGGCGCGCCGGGCTTCGTGATCGGACCGATCGTGGCCGCGGTCTTCGTGACGCTCTGGGACGTCTACGGACGCGTGTTCGCGGACGCGCTGCCGCCGGTGGGCCCGCCGGTGGTGACTCGTGAAGAGGGCGGCGAAGAGGCCTAGCTCTCGCTCTCGCCCTTCTCCTTGAGGTCCTCGATCTTGTTCTCGATCGAGTCGACGAGGGCCGGGAAGCCCTCGCGCTTGAGCGCCGTGGAGTACTCGGAGCGGCGCAGGGCGAGCTCGCTGACCGTACCGTTCAGATAGACGTCGATCACCTTCCACTCGCCTTCGCGTTCGATCACGCGGTAGTTGAGCTGGACGTCGTCGCCGTCGGGCACGACGATCTTCGTGAGCACGTTGCGCGTGCCCCGGGCGGCGTCCTCGACGCCGAGGGTCACGAACTCCTCGCCGGTGAAGCCGGTGAAGCGGCCCGCGTAGTTGGCGTAGGTGAAGCGCGCGAAGGTCTGGGCCCAGCGCTGCTTGTCCTCGTCGGAGAGCTTCTTCCAGTGACGACCGACGGTCTTGCTCGCCATGAAGTCGAGGTCGAAGGTATCGGCCATCAGCGGCGCCAGTCGGTTGATCCGGCCCTGGAAGCCGAGCGTCTTGGCCTCCTTCATGATCTGCAGCAATCCGGCGTGGAAGCTCTCGATCCTCGTGACCGGCGTGCCCGCCTCGGCCTCGATGATGGTCTCGGCCGCCGCCGGTGCCGTCTCCGTCGCGGGATCGATCGCGGCCACGTTCTGCGCGAGCGTCGCCTGGGTCGCGAGCACCATCAGCGTCGCCAGCGCGATCGAGCTCCACCGCTGGGACGCCGCAACAAGTGCGATCGAGCTCCACCGCTGGGACGCCGCAACAAGTGCGATCGAGCTCCAGTTCTTTCTCTCAAGCATCTCGGTCCTGCTCCCTCTCGGCATCCGGTTCAGGTGACTGACGCTCGTCGGTCGCTCCCGGCGCGAAGCTCCTCCTGAGGAGCGCGCGGGGTCCTGATCAACGAATGCTTCGTGTTCTGGAATCGTCATCGGTCGAGGGGTGGGCACCGATGGGTCGGCGGCATCTTAGCAGCCCCTCGGCGGCGTTCGGCGCATCCTTTTATTGTCGAGCGTGTCGATGTGGCCGGTCCCCGCGGCGCGGTACCCGCGGGCGCGACGATCACGATGCTCTCGAATTTGTGCAACAGTCTGGCGCGACGGGCGCCGGGACGACCGTTCGACGCCCCTCTTCGAGCCACCGCGCCATTCCGCGCGCGCATGAGTGGGGTCTCCGTGGTCGTGGGTCACCGTTTTGCAGGGTCGGGTTCCGCGGCGCGCGCGACGCGACGCGGTCTCGGGTGCTGCTCGGGGTCGGCAGCTCCGTGATGCAAGACGGCGGAGCCTCTCTGGAATCGCGGCTAGGCGCTCGGCTCGGCGACTGGGTGATGGCTGCGGCCCGCGGTCGGCGTCGAGTCGCGGTCGGTGCCCTCGCGCTCTTCGCGGCGTCTCTCTTCTATGCCGTGACGACCCTCGGAATCCGTTCCGAGACCGAGGCGCTGTTTCCCGAGGACCTGCCGTTTCGCATCCGGGACGCGCGCTTCCTCGACGCCTTCCCGATGCTCCACGAGAACATCGTGCTCGTCGTCGAGGGACCCTCCGCCGAGGGCACCCGCGAAGCCGCGCTGGGCCTGGCCGAGCGCCTCGCGTCCGAGCCCGAGCTCTTTCCCCGCGTCTACGTTCCGGCCGACCCCTTCTTCGAGCGCAACGGTCTCCTATACATGCAGCTCGACGCGCTCGACGAGCTCGCGGACCGACTCGCACAGCTGCAGCCGTTGCTCGCTGGGCTCGTGGAGGACGCGAGTCTACGCGGGCTGATGGATCAGACCCGCGGCGCCGTCGAGGCGCTGCGACGAGAGCGCATCACGGAGATCGATCTCGCGCCGATCCTCGAACGCCTCGAAGAGACGGTGCGCACGACGCTCGTCATGTCGGAGGGCGGGGACGACGTCCACCTGGACTGGTCCGCGATCATCGATTGGGGTCAGAGCGACGGGAACCCGCGCCGCCGCGTGATCCAGATCCAGCCGGCCGTCGACTACGGATCGATGTCCGCGGCGAGGGAATCGATCCTGCGCCTGCGGGACCTCGTCCGCGCGGAAGGCTTCGCCACGACCGGTGATGCGGACCAGGACGGCTACCGCGTGCGCATGACGGGCGACATCGTCCTCAACTTCGACGAGATGTCGCTGCTCGGGGAGCAGGTCGCCGGCGCCGGCGTCGGCTCCTTCGTGGTGGTCGCGCTCCTGCTCTTCGCAGCGCTCCGTTCCGGTCGCCTCGTGCTCGCGACGGTGACGTCTCTGCTCTTCGGTCTCGTCGTCACCGCCGGCTTCGCCACCCTCGCGATCGGTCACCTGAACATGATCTCCGTCGCGTTCGCCGTCCTCTTCATCGGACTCGGCGTCGACTTCGGCATCCACCTCTGCATGCGGTTCCACGAGCTGCGGGTCGGCGGCGCCGCGACGGAGGAGGCCCTCCACGAGAGCGCGCGCGGCGTCGGCAGCAGCCTGATGTTATGCGCGGTCACGACCGCGGTCGGCTTCTTCGCGTTCGTCCCCACCGAGTTCATCGGCGTCGCCGAACTCGGCGTGATCGCCGGCTTCGGAATGTTCATCGGCGTCGCTTCGAGCTTCACGATCATCCCGGCGATCCTCGCCGGGGCGAGGGACTCGTCGGCGGTCGGGAGCGCGATCCCGACCCTGCGCCTGCCGACCTGGCCGGTGCGCCACGCTCGCGCCGTCGTGGTCGGTTGCTTCGTGCTCGCGGCGGCGGGACTCGCTCTACTGCCGGACCTCTACTTCGACCAGAACCCCCTCAACGTGCGCGATCCCGGCGCGGAGAGCGTCCAGGTCTACGCGGACCTGCTCGCAGACAGTGACCGCTCGCCCTGGACCCTCGAGTACCTGGCGGACAGCGCCGAGGAGGCGGACGCGATCGCGCTGCGCTTCGAGGCGCTGCCCGAAGTGGACACGGCGCGCACGCTCTCCGACTTCCTTCCGACCGGACAGGACGAGAAGCTCGAAGTCATCGAGGAGATGGCGTACTTCGTCGACTGGAGCGCGATCGAGCCGGTGCCTCCGCCGACCCCGATGGAGTCGATCGCGAGCCTCGCGGCCCTGCGCGAAGAACTCGCCCGGGCGAGCGAGAGCGGACTGGACCCCGCGCTGGCGCGCGCGGCCGCGAGCCTCGAAGCGTCCCTGTCCGCCGTGTTGGATCGTGTGTCCGCCGTCGGGCCGGAGGAGCGCGCGCGGAGGATCGCGGATCTCGATGCACGGCTGCTCGGGAACTTCCCGGGCCTGTTGGCGCGGCTCGAGCGGGCGATGCGGGCCGGGCGCGTTGGGGCCGACGACGTGCCCCTCGTGGTCCGGGAGGCGCGGGTGTCGCGCGAGGGTCTGCACCGGGTCGAGATCGTGCCGGCTGCGGATCTCACGCTCCCCGGCGAGCTCGACCGCTTCGTGTCGGCGGGGCGCACGGTGACCGAGGACCTCGCCGGTCCGTCGATCCGGATCCAGTCCTCGGCCGACGCGGTGGTGGGCGCGTTGATCCAGGCGGTCGGGGCCGCGGTCGTCGTGATCCTGTTCGTTCTCTTCGCCTTGTGGCGGCGACCCCGGGACGTCGCGCTCGTGATGCTGCCCCTGCTCTTCGCCGGCGTTTCGACCGGCGCGTCGATGGTGATCCTCGACATCCCGTTCAACTTCGCGGACGTGATCGTGCTGCCGCTCCTGCTGGGGATCGGCGTCGACTCCGGGATCCACATGGTCCATCGCGCGCGCATCCGAAAGGACGCGAGCGAAGCGCTGCTTTCGACGAGCACCGCCCGCGCCGTCGTGTTCAGCGCCACGACCACGATCGCCAGCTTCGGCACCCTCGCGATCGTGCCCCACCAGGGCATGGCCAACCTCGGTCAGCTGTTGGTGATCGGCGTGGGCTGGACGGTCCTCGCGAACCTCGTGCTGCTGCCCGCGCTCCTCGAGCTGCGCGAGCGACGCCTCTCATGACGAGCGCGGCCGACGAGCTCACCATCGCTCTGGTGCTCGTCGCCGCGCTGCTCCACGCGAGCTGGAACGCCCTCGCGAAGGCGAGTGGCGATCCGCTGGTGAACATCGCGATCCAGACCTCGACCGGGGGCCTGATCGCGATCCCCCTGATGCTGTGGCTTCCGTGGCCGGGGCCCGAGACCTGGCGCTGGCTCGCGCTGTCTGCAGTGCTGCACTTCCTCTACGAGCTGAACCTCGCGCGGATGTATCGCCTCGGCGATCTCAGTCAGGTCTATCCGATCGCCCGAGGCCTGGCGCCGCTCGGGGTCGCGCTTCTGGGCGCGCTCTTCGTCGACGAACGCCTCGCCTGGACGCAGGTGGCCGGGCTCATCGTGAGCGGCTGCGCGATCGTCGTCCTGGGTCGATCCGGAGGTGGGACGGCGGCGAGTCGTCGCGCGGTCACGACCGCCCTGGTCGTCGCGCTCCTGATCGGCCTCTACACCTATTCGGATGGTCGCGGCGTTCGATCGGAACACGATCCCTTCGTCTACATCGCGTGGTCGATGTTCGTGGGCTGCGTGCCGCTCGCGGCCTTTACGCTCGTCGTTCGCCGGCAGCGGCTGCGCGAGGCCTTTCGTTCGGATGCGCGGCGCGCCGTCGTCGGCGGCATGATGGCGATGGCGGGATACGGCATCGCGCTCTGGGCGATGGCGCGCACCCCGCTCGCCCTCGTGGCCTCGCTCCGCGAGTCGAGCGTGCTCTTCGCCGCGCTGATCGGCGCGCTCGTGCTGCGCGAATCCTTCGGTCCGCGGCGCATCCTCGCGTCGGCGGCGCTCGTCGCGGGGATCGTGCTGGTGCAGATCGAGTTCGGCTGACCGAGCGCCTATCCTGCGTCCATGACCCGAGCGAACGACGCCGACCTCGCCCCGATCCTCTCCGCGCTCCACGGCGGCTTCGAAGCGCGCGTCGACGAAGCTCGTCACGCTCGCGAAGATCCCGAGCGTCTCCGCCGCGGGCTACCCGCCTGAAGAGGTCGCGCGTTCTGACGAGGCGGTCGCCGCGCTCCTCACTGACTCGGGCTTCGAAGGCGTCGAGATCCTGACCCTCGAAGGCGCGCATCCCTACGTCGTCGGGGAGTGGCTGGGCGTCGGACCCGACGCGGCGACCGCGCTCTCCGGGATTCTGTCGCGACTCTTCGACGCCGATGGCCACGTCGCGATTCCCGGCTTCGACGGCGACGTGCCCGCGCCGTCGGACGCGGCGCGCGCACGGTTCGAAGCCTTGCCGATCGATGACGCCGCCTTCCGAGCGGACACCGGCCTCGTCCCGTCGGCGGAGTTGATCGGCGGCGGCGGCACGAATCTGTACGAGCGCCTCTGGTACCGGCCGGCGGTCTCCCTCGTCGGCCTCGAGGGCATGCCGCTCGCGGAGGCGGCGAACAACCTGCTCGCGGAGGCCGCGGCACGGGTCGGTGTGCGGCTGGCGCCGGGGCAGGATCCAGGGAGGATGCGGAAGAAGGTCGTCGGGATGCTCGAGGCGGATCCGCCGTGGGGTGTCGAAGTCGAGCTCAGCGTCGAGACCGAGGCTTCTGGCTGGTCCGTCGAGCCGGACGGTCCTGCATTCGCCGCCGCGGAGCGCGCTCTCGAGAAAGGTTACGGACGCCCGCCCGTTTACATCGGATGCGGTGGGGGAATTCCCTTCGTCGGGCCCTTTGCAGAGGTGCTCGGTGGCGCGCCGGCGCTCCTGCTCGGTCTCGAGGACCCGATCTGCAACGCACATGGCGAGAACGAGAGCCTGGATCTCGCGGATTTCCTGCGCGCGCTGCGCTCCGCGACGATCCTGCTCGGTGAGTTCCCGGGTGTGGGCGCCAGCACGTCTCGGGACAATGCCGTAGCGCGCGCGTGACACGGCATCGTTGATTCCACCATACAGACCCCCGCCGGTGCGCCGCACCGTGCGCTAAGGTGAGCGCGCCTCGAATCCCGCGCGCACGACGAAATTCACTCTGCGCGCGCCCGCGTTCCTCCGATAGACGGGACGCCTTTCGTCTGGGATCCGACCCGTGGAAGAAGAGGCCCATGAACTGGAGGGAGCCACCATGTCGACCGACTCCGCGATCGCGACCACGCCCACACTCGTGCAGAACACCTACGACAAGATCTTTGCTGCCCTCGAGGTGATCCGTGATCGCCTCGGTCGGCCGCTGACCTACGCCGAGAAGATCCTGCTGGGCCACCTCGACGATCCGAAGGGCCAGGAGCTCAACCCCGGCGACTCGTACCTCCTGCTCCGTCCCGATCGCGTCGCCATGCAGGACGCGACGGCGCAGATGGCGCTGCTCCAGTTCATGCAGGCGGGCCGCGACGAGACCGCCGTCCCCTCGACCGTCCATTGCGACCACCTGATCCAGGCCCATCAAGGCAAGGACGCCGACATGGACGCGGCGCACACGACGAACGCCGAGGTCTACAACTTTCTGCGCAGCTGCTCCGCGCGTTACGGCATCGGCTTCTGGGGCCCCGGCGCCGGCATCATCCACCAGGTAGTGCTCGAGAAGTACGCGTTCCCCGGCGGCATGATGATCGGCACCGACTCGCACACGCCGAACGCCGGTGGCCTCGGCATGTTCGCCTGCGGTGTCGGCGGCGCCGACGCGGTCGACGTGATGGCGGGCTTCCCCTGGGAGGTGCTCTATCCGAAGGTCGTCGGCGTGCACCTGACCGGGCAGCTCTCCGGTTGGTCCTCGCCGAAGGACGTCATCCTGAAGGTCTGCGACATCCTGACGGTGAAGGGCGGGACGAACCGCGTCGTCGAGTACTTCGGTGACGGCGTCGCGTCGCTCTCCTGCACGGGCAAGGGCACGATCACGAACATGGGCGCCGAGCTCGGCGCGACGACGTCGGTCTTTCCCTTCGACGAGCGGATGGCCACCTACCTGAAGGCGACGGAGCGGAGTGAGCTCGCGGATCTCGCGACCGCGAACAAGGAGCTGCTCTCGCCGGATCCCGACGTGCTCGCGAACCCCGACGGCTACTTCGACGAGATCGTCGAGATCGACCTGTCGACCCTCGAGCCCCACATCGTCGGCCCGCACACGCCCGACCTCGCGCGCCCCGTCTCGAAGATGGGCGCGGACGCGAGGGAGAACGACTACCCCCTCGAGCTCAGCTCGGCCCTGATCGGCAGCTGCACGAACTCCTCCTACGAGGACTTCTCGCGCGCGGCGGACGTGGCAACGCAGGCGGCTGCCAAGGGAGCGAAGGTCAAGTCGACGCTCTGGTGCACGCCGGGCTCCGAGCAGGTCGACGAGACGGTGTCCCGCGACGGACAGAAGGACGCGCTCGAGTCGATCGGCGCGGTCGTCCTCGCGAACGCCTGCGGTCCCTGCATCGGACAGTGGAAGCGCGACGACATCGAGCAGGGCCAGTCCAACTCGATCCTCTCCTCGTTCAACCGCAACTTCCCGAAGCGCAACGACGGCAACCCCGCGACGCTGTCGTTCATCGGCAGCCCCGAGATCTGCGTCGCCTACGCCCTCGCCGGCACTCTCGACTTCAACCCGATGACGGACGAGATCGAGACCGCCGACGGCACGCGCTTCAAGCTCGATCCCCCCGGACCCGCGCCGGAGATCCCGGACGACGGCTTCGTGATCAGCTTCGGCGGCTACGCGGATCCGCCGCCGACCGCAAAGCGGGCGAGCGTGGAGGTCGACGTGTCGCCGGACAGCGAGCGCCTTCAGCTCCTCGAGCCCTTCTCGGCCTGGGACGGCAACGACTACGAGAAGCTGCCGCTCCTGCTGAAGGCGAAGGGCAAGTGCACGACCGACCACATCTCGATGGCCGGCCCGTGGCTCAAGTTCCGCGGCCACCTCGACAACATCTCGGACAACTGCTTCATCGGCGCGATCAACGCTTTCACCGAAGACGCGGGCACGGGGAAGAACCTCGAGACCGGTGAGACCGGTCAGGGCTTCCCGGCGATCGCCCGGGACTACAAGTCGAAGGGCCTGCGTTGGGTCGTGGTCGGCGACGAGAACTACGGCGAGGGTTCGAGCCGCGAGCACGCGGCGATGGAGCCGCGTCATCTCGGCTGTGCCGCGGTGATCGTCCGTAGCTTCGCGCGGATCCACCAGGCGAACCTGAAGAAGCAGGGCGTGCTGCCGCTCACCTTCGTCGACCCCAAGGACTACGACAAGATCCAGGAGATGGACCGACTCTCCATTGTCGGACTCGACGGGCTCGCCCCCGACGAGAACCTCGACGTCGTCGTGCACCACGAGGACGGCTCGGAAGATCGCTTCCAGGTGGCCCATACGCTGAACGACGAGCAGATCGAGTGGTTCAAGGCCGGCTCGGCGCTGAACCTGCTTCGACAGCAGAGCGCCTGACGTCTCCTAGTCGCCGGGCGCCTCGTCCGGAGGCCCGACGAACACGTCGCGCAGCCAGGCCCGCCCCTCCGCGAAGGTGAGCGGGATCGCGAGCGCGATCGCGAGCACCGCCACGGGTGCGAGCAGCGTGCCCCAGCTCGCGTCGATCAACGCGTTGCCGAAGTAGGCGAAGACCGCCGCGCGGAGCAGACCGCCCACGAAGGCCGCGATCAGGAAGTTGGGCACCGGGATCGGTGTCCACCCCGCGGCGGCCTGCAGCGGAGAGAGCGGCGAGATCGGGTAGCCGAACGCGAGGGCGAAGGCGACGATGCCGGTGCGCCGACTGGTGAAGTTCATCGCGCGCTGCGCGCCTTCGCCGAGCCGCCGCTCGATCACCTCACGGCCGGCATAGCGTGCGACCGCGAACAGGAAGATGCCTGAGAGCATGAGTCCCGTCCCGCCGACGACCGCGCCGACGAAGGTGCCGAAGCAGAGCCCCGCGGCGATCAGGACGATCTGGGAAGGCAGGCCGAGCAGCGCGCGGCCGGCGACGATGAAGATGAAGAAGAGCGGCGCGGCCGGTCCGAGGGCGAGCACGTAGTCCCGCACGGACTCGGCATCGAATTCGATTCCGAGACGTTCGCGCAGGAGTCCGCCGGCGGCGTATACGGCGAGAACCAGCACGCAGACGACGAGCATGCGGCGTGCGGTCGGCTTCATGGCCGGGAGCATATCGGGTTCGGACCTCGCACGTCTCTACCGCTGTCGCTGCCGTCGTCGGAATGATCCGTGCCACGGACGAGCCCGTGAGTTCGTTACCGTGGCGCCGTGGATGCGGAGACGGTCGTTTGCTTGAACCCCGCCAGCGCCGCCGGCCGTACCGGCCGGCGCGAGCGCGAGATCGTCGCGAGCGTCGAAGCCGCGCTCGGCCGCGTGCGCTGCGAGGTCACCCGCGCGCCCGGGGACGGGGCGCGGATCGCGCGAGAGGCACGGGGCGCCGGAGTCTCGCGCCTGATCGTGGCGGGGGGCGACGGCACGATCAACGAGGTCGCATCGGGCCTGCTCGCCGAAGACCGCACGGGGGGTCCGACCCTTGGCTTGCTGCCGCTCGGTTCGGGCTGGGATTTCGCCCGGAGCCTCGACCTGCCCCGCACCCTCGACGGCGCCCTCGAAGTCATCGCCGCGGGACACACGCGCCCAATCGACGCCGGGCGCGCCGTCGTGCGCGCTGCGGACGGCGCACCACGGGAGCGGGTCTTCGTCAACGAAGCGAGCGCTGGACTCTCCGGCGACACGATCCAGATCGTCGGTCGCCTCGCCAAGCGAGTCGGCGCGCGCCTGGGCTTCGCCCTCGGTGCAGTCGGCGCGATCCTCGGCCACCGCGCGCTCGAGGCCGCGGTCGAGATCGACGGCGTGCGCGTGCACGAGGGATCGGTCTCCCTCGTGGTCGCGGCGAACGGCCGCTGCTTCGGAGCGGGGATGCAGGTGGCGCCGAACGCCCGCGTCGACGATGGACTGCTCGAAGTGGTCCTCGTGCGAGGGCTCTCGGTGCCGTCCTTGCTCGCGAACCTGCCTTCGCTCTTGGCCGGAACCCACGGGACGCACCCCGCTGTGTCCTTTCATGCGGGCCGAATTCTGTCGGTCGAGCCGAAGGGGCGCGCGATGTACGCGGACCTCGACGGCGAAGCGGTCGGAACCCTTCCCCTCCGCGCCGAGGTCTTTCCGGCCGCGCTCGAAGTCTTCGCACCGGAGCGGGCGGGTTGAGCGACGTCTTCGACGTCATTCGGGAACGCTGCGCGGAAGTCGCGCGCCGCGCGCGCTTCGTCCGGATCGACGACGTGGGGCTTGCCCGCTTCGCCGACGTGCTCGCCGCCGAGGTCTGGCCCGAGGACGATCGCGATCCCGCCCATCACTTCGAAGGCGACGACGAAACGATGCTCGCCTTCACGCTCCTGCTCGACGCGATCAACTTCGGCTCCGGTTGGTTCCCGATGCTCGCGAAGCGCGACGGAATGTCGGGATACCGCACCGTCGCGACTGCCTGCAAGGAAGCGTTCGAGCGCGACGGGGCCCCGACCGCGGCGGTGCTCCGCACGACGTCGACCGAGGAAATGGCGCGTCTGCTCGCTCAAGACACTGCGCACCCCGAGGTCGCGGCGCTGATGGCGCTCTTCGCGCAGGCCTGGCGGGATTTCGGAGCCTGGCTCGAGACCGAGCACGATGGATGTTATGCGACGGCGGTCGAATCCGCACAGGGCTCCGCCGCTCGTCTGGTGTCGGCGCTGGCCGAGATGCGGCTCTACCAGGACGTCGCGCGCTACGAGGAGCTGGATGTGCCGCTGTACAAGCGCGCGCAGATCACCGCGGCGGATCTCCATCGCGCGTTTCCGGATCGCGCCTGGGGTCGCTTCGAGGATCTCGACCGCCTGACGCTCTTCGCCGACAACCTGGTGCCGCACGTGCTGCGATGTCGCGGCGTGCTCGACTACGCGCCGGCGCTCCTCGCGCGGATCGAGGACGGCGAGCTGCTCGCGGTGGGGGCGACGGAGGAGGTGGAGATCCGGGCGGTCGCGGTCGAGGCCGTCGAACGCCTGGTGGCGGCGCTCGCGAAGCGCGGTCGGCCGACGACGGCGCATGCCCTCGACGGTCTCTTGTGGAATGCCGGACAGGATCCCGTGATCAAGGCGCATCCGCGCCACCGGACGCGATGCTCCTTCTATTGAGTGCGCCCCCGCTACCCTCCCGGCGATGAAGCTCCTCGACAGCAACTTCTGGCTCATCTTCAGCATCCTGGTCGTGCTCTCGGGCGTCGCCTGGTGGCGCGGCGGGACGCCCTTCCTCGGCGAGGCCCTCGGTGGAGGGATGAAGCTCTTCCTGCGCTTCGGGCTCGTCCTCTTCGTGTCGTTTCTCGTGGCGGGGCTCGCCGAGGCGCTGATGCCGCGCGCGTGGGTCCAGTCGGCGCTCGGACCGGATTCGGGGTGGCGCGGTCTGCTGCTCGCGACCGCCGCCGGCGCGATCACGCCGTCGGGTCCCTTCGTGTCGATGCCCCTCGCGGCGGGGATGCTGCGGGCCGGCGCGGGGGGCGCGGCGGTGATCACGTTCCTCTCCGCGTGGAGCCTGCTCGCGATCCATCGTCTCTTCGCGTGGGAGATCCCGATCATGGGCGCGGGCTTCGCGGTGACCCGCTGGGCGCTCTGTCTGTTGCTGCCGCCGCTCGTGGGCCTGCTCGCGCGTGTCGTCTTGAAGAGCTGAACCGCCCGCGCCTTAGGGGTGCCGGCGTTTCGCTGCATTCCGCGGATCGCGCGACGCAGGTAGGCTCGGGGGGCCTGCGGAGGATGCGATGATCCTGCTCGGTCTCGGCGTGCTGCTCTTCGCGCTCGCGCATCTCGCTCCGGCCCTCGACCTCGGCATTCGAACCCGCTCCATCGAACGATTCGGGTAGGACGGCCATCGCGGCGTGTTCTCTCTCGTGGTGCTCGCCGCGGTCGCGCTGATCGTCGTCGGTTGGCGGGGGACGGAGCCCGCAATCCTGTACGCGCCGCCCGCCTGGGGCCGGATCGCGGCGAACGTCTCGATGGCGCTCGCGTTCTGGCTCTTCGTCGTGAGCGGCGCGCCTTCGAACGTGCGCCGCGCCCTGCGTCATCCGCAGCTGATCTCGGTGGTCATCTGGGCGGGGGCCCATCTGGTCGCCAACGGAGACGGGCGCTCGGTCGTGCTCTTCGGTGGCCTCGGGGTGTGGGCGCTCGTGATGATGCCGCTGCTGAACCGGCGGGACGGTGCGTGGGTGCGCCCGGAGCCGACGCCGCTCGTGACCGACGCCGGGGTGCTCGCGATCGCGGGCGCCGTCTTCCTCGGGGTCCGCTGGGCGCATCCCTGGCTCGCCGGCGTTTCCGCGGCGTTCTGAACGGTCGGGCGCGCTCAGCGCGCCGAGCTGAGCAGTCCGACGAGGCCCGCGTGGATCGCGTCGATGTCGTCGTCGGTGAGCGCGTGGCGATCCAGGGCGCGAGCCACCGCATCGCGCGTCGGCGGTGGATCACCGCTCGCGCGGGCGATCACGACCAGTCGCGCGATCCGGTCGCCCAGCTCGATCAAGGCCGGCCGAATCCGCGCGTTCAGGTCCAGTTCGGCCTGCGCGAAAGTCTCCCGCTCGATCGCCGGATTGGATCCGGGTGGCGCCCAATCACGCTGAATCGCCTTCGCCGCCTCGAGCTGGGCGCGATAGAAGCGGCGGACCGCGGCGGAATCGAGCGCCTCGCGGGAGCGCTGCTTGGCCTCGACATCGATCGCGGCGACGGCGGCGTCGAGCACGCGCGCCTCGCGCGCGACGTCTTCGATCGCCCGCCCCAGCACCTGCTTGGCGCGCGCGACGTTCGACATGAGAGAGAGCCGCTCGTCGATGCTGGCCAGCAGCGCCGCGATGGGCTCGGCGGTGCGCGCCGGCGGGAGTCCGTGCTCCGCGCGCCATCGTGCCAGGCGGCCGTCCCCCTCGGCCTCGAGGAGCCAGCGATCGAAGCGTGTGCGTTCCTCGCTCGCCGCCTTCGGGAACCACGCAGCCTTGTGGTCCCGCGTGAGCGGGCCGATCGCGCGCAGTCCCGGGCGGCGCGCGAGCCAATGGGGAGCCTCGAGGTCGTCGGTCACGACCGCGTCGATTCCCGTCGCATCGAGCTGGGAGAGCACGTCCGCGTTCTTCGCGACGGGTCGGATCGCCGCGTTCGGGAAGAGACGTCGCGCCGTCCGCTCGAGGTGGCCGCCGGCGTTGACCGCGAGTCGGACGTCCGGTCGATCGAGCATCGCGGCGTCGGTGAAGACGCTCGCGGCCGGGACGAGCACGACCGCGCCGCTCACCGTGACCGGGAGACTGAAGCGGCCGGCGATCGAGCGGTCGGCGCGTACGGTCACGCCGGACACCGCCAGGTCGAAGCGACCGCGTGCGAGGTCGGCCTCGAGCTCCGCCCAGCGGAAGGGCACCCACTCGACGCGGCGCCCGGTCTCTCGGGCATAGGCGCGCGCGAGCCCGACCGAAAAGCCCGAGTACCGGTGTTCCCCGTCCCCGTTCCTGACCCCGTCGCCCCAGGAGAAGGGGCGGTAGTCCCCGCTCGTTCCGACCCGCAGGGAAGGCAGATCGGGCGGCAGATCGGGGTCGGCGTGCTCCGCGAGCGAAAGGCAGCCGAGGCCCGGAAGGGCGAGGAGTGCCCCGAGAATCAATGCGAACGCGATCGCAGAAGCGATCTGATTCGTCCGTGTCCCGCCAGGGATCAATGAAACATGCATGAATTCAGCCATTTAGAGATTTTTCGGGCGACTGCGACCGAGCTCCGGGATCGTTGACCCGAAGGGTGCCCTCTCCTACTCTCGGCGCCCGCTGCCCCACCTCGGGGCCTTCCCTCGACGCAGGGCGACGCCTGAGGCTCCGGGCGGACCCTTTCCCGCGGCATCCCCTGATCTTCAGGAACGCATCGTTCTCGGCCCGTCCACGCCCCCCGGCGTCGACGAGCCCAGACGGGCTTCGGTGTCGCGCAGACGGAGGGGGGTCGCAACCAACGATCGTTCGGCACGAGCGGAATTTCGCCGCCCGGGCTGAACCCGGGGACGCGGTCGGACGAGGAAGACGAAGAATTGGTCGGGCAGCGTGCCCGGGTGAACGAAGCGAGCGGTGGACGGTGGCGGTCGATCCGGTGAACCGGGTCCCACGCCGCAGCGAAGCAGGGTCTTCGCGACCGCGTTAGGCGCCGATGGGTGCGCCCGCCGCCCCGACATTCGCGGGGACGCGCGACGAACACGGAAAAGGAGATGCGTCATGCTGACTCTCGACGAGATCGAATCCGGACTCTACGTGACGCACAAGAACACCGGCCTCCGCTACAGCGTCGTCGACGCGGAGGACGACGAGGTGCTCCTCGCGCCCGAGCAGGAGGGGCTGCAGGACTTGACGGTCCCCCTCGACCTGTTCCGAAGCGAGTTCGTAGCGAGTGATCGCTTCCGCGCCCCCGGCGGCGGCCGACGAGGCGGTCGTGGACGCCGCCGCACGCCCCAGGCGGGAACCGGCCCCGTGGCCGCGCCGTCGGGTCCGAAGAGCAAGGGCAAGATCAAGAAGATGGTTCGCGATCGGGGCTTCGGCTTCATCCGCGGTGACGACGGCAAGGAAGTCTTCTTCCATCGCTCGGGACTGAACGCCGGGGACTACGATGGGCTGAGCGAGGGCGACTACGTCGAGTACGTGGTCCAGGAAGGTCCCCGCGGCGCTCGCGCCGAACACGTGCGCCACACGACCGCCGAGGCGTCTTAGGCCCAGGAGGCCCAGGAGGCCCCCGACACGCCCGAGGCCTCTGTTGAGCTTGCCTCGCGTTTCTGGCGGGCCCAACTTATGGGCATGCCCTCCCCCACGCCCGGAATTCTCGCCGATCCCGCCGATCTGACGCCCGCGTGGCTCTCCGCCGCACTCCAGAGCGGAGGCCACGACGTCGTCGTGTCCGCCTGCCGGAGCGAAGCGGTCGGCACCGGGCAGATGGCGCACAACGAGAGGATCTTCCTCGAGTATGAGCGGAACCAGGCCGAGCTGCCGCCGACCCTCGTCGGAAAGTTCCCGTCTCGGAGCGAGGAGAGCCGCGCGTCCGGCGCCCGCGGCGGCTATCGGAGCGAGACGCGCTTCTACACCGATCTCGCCGCCGATCTCGCAATCACTGTCCCCGCCTGCCACTACGGCGCGATCTCCGAGGACGAAGCGACCTTCACGCTGCTGCTCGAAGATCTCGCGCCGAAGCAGCAGGGCGATCAGATCCGCGGCGCCTCGGACGACGAGATCGAGGCGGCGGTGTGCAACCTCGCCGGGCTCCATGCGCCACGTTGGGGTGACGCGACGCTGCATCGACTCGATTGGATGGCCGGTGGCATCTCCGACGAGTACGTGACCTACGTGCAGATGGGGACGCCGGTCTTCATCGAGCGTTATCGCGAACGACTCTCGGACGAAGATGCGGCGACGCTCGCGGCTTTCGCCGACGGCGTGAAGAACTGGGTCGACCGACGGCCGTCGACGCCGACCCTCGTGCACGGCGACTACCGCCTCGACAACCTGATGTTCGAGTCGTCCGCCGAGGGCGTGCTCGTCGCTGCGGTCGACTGGCAGACGCTGTCCGTCGGATGCGGCGGGCAGGATCTCGCCTACCTGCTCGGCAACAGCAGCCCGCCGGAGCAGCGCCGCGCGCACGAGGCGCGGATGCTCGAGGCCTATCGCGAGGCGATGGCCGCGCAGGGCGTCGCGCTCTCCGCCGATCAGGTCCGCGCCGACTACGTCTACGGCACGTTCCAGGGGCCGTCGATCACCATGCTGGGCTCGCTGGCGGTGGGCCAGACCGATCGCGGGGACACGATGTTCATGGCGATGGCCGAACGCAGCTGCGCCCAGATTCGAGACACCAGCGCCCTCGACCTGATCGCGTGACCGACGAAGACCTCGCGAACGAGATCGCGGCGCGAAGGCCCGGCTCGAGGGCCGCGTGACGATCGCGGCGCGACGATTCCCGGTCGATCCGACGCCCGACTACGTGGGGAAGGGCCCGAACGAGCTTCCCTACTGATCGGTGCGCCCCTGCATCGCCTGCGCATGGAGCGCGGGGAGGATGTGCTCCGTCTCGCCGCTCTCCTCGATGTTGTGCAGCACCCAGGTCCGGACGAAGTCTTCTCCGCCTAGCACGTGCCTGATGAGCGGATTGAAGAGCCTGGAGATCGGGCCGGAGAACCCGGCGAGCATCTCGGTGTAGAACGAGCAGCCGTCCTCGGTCGCGGCGTACTCGTGGAGCAGGTGTCCGATCCGGATCGGGCCCGCGGGCATCATGTCGAAGTTGAAGGCCTCGTCGTCGAATTTCGTGATGATCGCCTTCGCGCGGACCTCATCGATTCCGCCGAGGTCCTCCTCGATCGCGATCATGCTGCCGACGGTGAGCCGCCCATCGGCGTCGTGCACACGCCTCGGCCATCGCACGCGGATGTGATCGAAGGGATGCCAGAGGCGGTAGTGCGCAACACGGGGACCGCTGAAGTCGCTGCCGTTCCAGGTCGTGAACTCGTCGATGTGCTCGAACCACCAGCGCATCATGGCCGGCGTCACGCCGCGCATCGTCTGATGCTCGATCTTCGCGAGGAGCTGGCCCGTCGGCAGCGTCTCGACGGACCACGTCGCGGAGTCGAGGCCCTTCATGGGGCCGAAGAAGGAGACCTTGGGACCGCTCATGTTCGAGGGCACTCCGTCGGCGCTCATGCGAGCGTCCAGATTCCGTTGAGGAAGAGCCCGACGAGCGCGATCGCGGAGACGCCGAAGCTCGCGGAGCGCGCTGCCGACCAGCCGGCCCAATAACACAGCATGTGTCCGACCCGGCCGGCGAGATAGGCGAGGCAGAGGCCGTTCGTCCAGGCGGCGTCCGCGGCGATGAGAATGGAGAAGAGCGCGAGCAGCCCGAACGCCGCGATCGATTCGTTGGTGTTGGCGTGAGCGCGCGCTGCGCGGAAGAGGAAGCTTCCGTGATCGGCGTCGATGGGTGTCCCCGGTGCGTGCTTCGCCCGTAGCGCCGCGACGTCGGCGACCAGGAGCTGGGCGACGAGGAGGCCCGCGGCGAGGCCCATCGAGAGGACCGTCGATTCGTATCCATCGAGGGTGATCGAGTTCATGTCGTTCTCCGGTCGGGCGTCAGTCGAGGAGGAGCCTCAGCAGAAAGTCGTAGATCGGCTGCATCGTCAGGATTCCGACCCCGCAGCCGAGCGCGAATCGTGCGCGGGGAAGCGAGCGGGCGGCACGGCGAAGGAGGACGAGCGAGACCGGCAAGAGCAGCACGACGCTCGTGAGGACACCGGGAAAGGGCACCGGTCGCGCGAGCGTCCCGCCGACGTGCACGAAGGCATGGAGGAGCAGGTGCACCGCGAGGGTCGCGAATACCCATTCCGGAAAGCGACGGCGGTCCGTGGCGAACGCCGCGCCGAACAGGAGCGCGAACGATGCGACGTTGACGGCGAGCCACGCCTCGTTCGTGAAATCGACGCCCCCGTAGGTGGTCGCCCATGCGGCCGTGCCGTCCCCGAAGATCCGTTCGTCGAGAAGATGAACGAGGTAGACGAGTGGCAGGATCCACCAGCGGCGGACGATCCGGGTCGCGCTCATTCCTCCGCGACCGGATAGACCCAGTTCGTTCCTGCGATGAAGCGCCCGCGCTCGGCCCAGCCGAGGGCCGCGTCGAGATCCGCCACGTCGACCAGGTAGTAGCCGCCGATCGCCCCCCGGCCCTGTTCCGGATTCGCGGCCCGCAGGGTCGCCCCGTGGGCATCGCGCTCGACGGCGCCTCCGGTTCCCGGCTCGAACCGCTCCGACGAGACGAACGCGCCAGAGGCGCGCAGTTCGGACTCGAAGCGCTCGTGCTCCGCGAAGACGGCCGCCTGCGCTTCACTCGAGAGCGCGTCCCAGCTCGGATCGTCGGACATCAGGATCATGAAGCGCATCGACCGTCCCTCCGATCCCCGCGGCGTGCGCAGGGCCTACCCGGTATAGCGGTGGACGATCGGCAGTCGTCGCCCCCCGCCGAACGCCTTCTCCGACGTGCGCAAGACGAGCGGCGTCTGCCTGCGCTTGTACTCGTTGCGGTCGAGTCGCCGCACGATTCCCTGGGCGACCTCTTCGGTCGTGCCGTCGGGCGGCTCGATCGAGGCGAAGCTGCGTCGGCCTTCGATCGCCTGGCTGAGCACGTCGTCGAGGACGTCGTACTCGGGGAGGTCGTCCTGGTCGAGCTGGTCGGCGGCGAGCTCCGCCGAGGGCGGCTTCTCGATCGTGCCGACCGGGATCTTCTCCCCGTCGCGGTTCGCGTAGCGAGCGAGGGCGTAGACGTCCTGCTTGTAGACGTCGCCGAGGACCGCGAGGCCACCGACCGTGTCGCCGTAGAGGGTGCAGTAGCCGACCGAGAGCTCGCTCTTGTTGCCGGTCGCGAGGACGAGCCGGTTCTCCTCGTTGGAGCACGCCATCAGGACCGCACCGCGAATACGGCTCTGGATGTTCTGCTGGGTGAGGCCGTAGTCGTCGCGCTCGCCGAAGAGCTGGCCGAAGACGCCGCGATAGGCGTCGTACATCGGCGCGATGTCCGCGCGACGGACCTCGATCCCGAGCAGCTCGCCCAATCGGAACGCATCGGAGATCGAGTGATCCGAGGAGAAGGGCCCGGGCATCGCGATCCCGAGCACGCGCTCGGCACCGAGCGCCTCGACGGCGAGATAGGCCGTCACCGCCGAGTCGATCCCACCCGAGAGCCCGATCACCGCGCCCGGCGGCAGGTTCTGCTTGAGGAAATAGTCGCGGATCCCGAGGACGAGGCCGCGCTCGAGCTGCGCGACCGCTTCGGGGTCCTCGAAGGCATCGAGCGCCGTGCCCTGTCCCGCCGGCAGCTCGACGACCGAGAGCCCCGACTCGAAGAGCGGCAGCGCCCCGTGGACCTGTCCGTTCGGTGTGATCATGCACGAGCCGCCGTCGAAGATCAGCTCGTCGTTGCCACCGACCTGGTTCACGAACACGATCGGCCGATCGGTGCGGGCCGCGACCTCGCCTAGCATCGACCGTCTCTCCGCCGCCTTGCCGACGTGCCAGGGCGAGGCGGAGGGGTTGAGGATGACGCCGGCGCCGAGGGCCGCGAGCTCCGCCGCCGGGTCGACGGAATAGGGCTGGGTCTGGAACCACGTGTCCTCACAGACCGCGATCCCCAGGGCGGTCTCGAGTCCGGGCGCCGCGATCGGTGACCGCCCCTTCGCCTTCGCGAAATAGCGGGTCTCGTCGAAGACGTCGTAGGTCGGGAGGAGGGTCTTGCTCTGGTGGGCGACGCGCTTGCCGTCGGCGAGGACGACCGCGGCGTTCTCGATCGCCTTCGGTCGGGCATCGTCGGTCCGCACGACCGCGCCGACGACGATCGCGATCTCATGGCTCGACTTCGCGAGCTCGTCGAGCTCGGCGAGCTGATCGTCGACGAAGCGATCCCGCTCGAGCAGGTCCATCGGCGGATAGCCCGTGAGCGCGAGCTCCGGTAGCACGACACAATCGGCGCCCGCGTGCGCCGCCTGCTCCGCGGCTGCTTGCGCGAGCCGGCGGTTGCCGGCGAGGTCACCGACGGTCGGATTGATCTGGGCCAGGGCGATCTTCATGATGGCGCGGAAGATACCCCGGCCGAGGCGCGCCCCACACGGGCCGCGCAGGAACGCACGCCTATACTCGATCGCCCGATCAACCTTCCCGACGCCCCCGGACCCACCAGGACAACGCATGACCGCCCCTTCCGACGGCATCCTCGGCCCGAGCTCGAGCTTCTACGTCTCCCAGCGCCTCAAGCTGCACTTCGTCGACTGGGGAGCCGAGGACAAGCCGCCGCTGCTCCTCGTCCACGGAGGGCGGGATCACGCCCGCAACTGGGACTGGGTCGCCCGCGCGCTTCGCGACGACTACCACGTGATCGCGCCCGACCTGCGGGGCCACGGCGACTCGGCCTGGTCGATCGGTGGGCAGTACACGATGCCCGAGTACGTCCTGGACATCGCGCAGCTGATCGACGTCCTCGACCTCGCGCCGCTACGGATCATGGCCCACTCCCTCGGCGCCGCGGTTTCGCTGCAGTACGCCGGGGTCTATCCGGAGAAGGTCCACAAGCTCGTCGCGATCGAAGGGATGAAGATCCCGGACCCGGTCGAGAAGCTGATGGAGCGCGAGCCCTGGGAGACGATGCGCCACTGGATCGAGAGCGTGAAGAAGAACTCCCGCCGGACGCCGCGTCGCTACGAGACGATCGACGAAGCCGCGGCGCGCATGCAGGAGGAGAACCCGCACCTCTCCGCCGAGCAGGCGCGCCACCTCACGGTTCACGGGGTCGCGCGCAACGAGGACGGCACCTTCACCTGGAAATTCGACAACGACGCGCGGCCGCTCTTTCCGCAGCGGCTCGACCGCGAGGCGCGCGCGACGACCTGGCGGCGCATCACCTGCCCGACGCTCCTCGTGCACGGCAGCGAGTCCTGGCACGGCGACCCGTCCTCGGACGGTCGCGCCGACCACATCGCGAACGCGAGCGTCGTCGGCTTCGACGACGCCGGCCACTGGGTCCACCACGACCAGCTCGAAGGCTTCCTCGCCGCCGCCCGCGACTTCCTTCGCGACTAACGACCCCGGTCTGCGCGATCCAGAAACGTCGCGCGCTCCGGGCGTCGCGGAACGCCTCGACGCAACGAAGGCGTCTCGTCGCCACCCAACCTCACGGATAGTAGACGTAGACGAGCTCGCCCGTGCAGACGGGCCGCTTCGCGCCTTCCACCTCGAAGCGCACGTCGAGGGCGAGCCGCATCGCGCCGCCCGCCATCTCCCGCACGTGCTTCACGGTCGCCCCGAGTCGCAACTTGCTGCCGACGGGAACGGGTTCGCGCATCCGGACCTTGTCGAGGCCGACGTTCACGATCTGCGAGATCTTCGTGACCTCGACGATCTCGGGCAGGAGCGCCGGCGCGAGGGCGAGGGTCAGGTAGCCGTGGGCGATGGTCGCGCCGAAGGGCGATTCCTTCCCGGCGCGCTCGCGATCGACATGGATCCACTGGTGATCCCCGGTCGCTTTCGCGAATGCGTCGATCCGCCCCTGATCGATCTCGTGCCAATCGGTGAATCCGAGGTCGTTTCCCTCGTATTCGGGGAGGGCTGCGACGTCCGGGATGATGAGCGGCGTGGCCATCGTGGGCCTTATACTTGCCCAGCAGGCCCTCGGGCCGCAACGAAGCGTTCGCCATTGGCTGGAGAAGGGCTCTACGAAGCCGAGGCGAAGATCCGATCCGCGTCGCGGATCAACGGAGACGTGCAGGGATGTCGGACGCAGAAGAAGCTGGAACGAAGTCGGGCGGCCTCGCTCGCTGGATCGCGATCGCGGCGGTCGTCTCCCTCGCGATCGGCTGGGCGACGACCGGCGACCTCATCTACCACTCACTGATCGGTCTCGACTCGAGCCACTTCCCGGCCGGCGAGTGGATCCAGACGAATCTGGTCCCGGGCGCGACCAAGGCGATGGGTGGGATCGTGGTCGGCATCGGAATCCTCGCGGTGATGGGTCTCGTGTTCTTCGTGCTGGCGATGCGAACGACGCCGCCGGCGGCCGGAGGTCGTCGCGCGTTCCTGTCCGGCGCCGCCGCCGGAGCGAGCGCCGTCGCGGCGGGTCTCGCGGGCGCTCTGGGTCATACGCTCTTCGGCGTAGGCAAGTCCTCGACCGAGGGATGGATGGGCGTGCAGACGGGCATCCAGTCGAACGACGGCATCGTGAAGACCCATCCGACCTGGGACGACGCCTGGAAGGGCGCGCGCGTCCAGGCCTACCGGCGCTTCGGTCGGACCGACTGGCAGATCTCCGACACCGTGCTCGGCGCGGGCCGCCTCCGCGAAGCGAACTGGAAGCTCGTGACCGAGGCCTTCGATCGCGGCGTGAACTACGTCGACACCGCCCCGGACTACTCGCTCGAGGGCAGCGAGCTCGCGGTCGGCCGCGCGCTCCGGGAGATCCCCCGCGACCAGATCTTCCTCGCCACCAAGTTCTGCACGCCGATCGGTCATCTGCCCGCCGGGACCCCGGTCGAGAAGTACAAGACCGTCGTCGAAGAATCCCTCCAGCGCATGGGCACCGACTACGTCGACCTCGTGCACATCCACTCGTGCGATGAGGTCGACCGCTTGATGGACCCGAACGTCCACGCGGCCTTCGATCAGCTGAAGGCCGAGGGCAAGGCGCGCTTCCTCGGGGTCTCGACGCACACGCCTCGGCTCGAAGCCGTCGCGAGTCAGGCGATCGACTCGGGTCGCTTCGACGTGATGATGCTCGCGTATCACCACGGCATCTGGCCGCGCCTCGGCGAGATCGTCGATCGCGCCGTCGACGAGCAGGACATGGGCATCGTCGCGATGAAGACGCTCAAGGGCGCTCGCCATCGCAACCTCGAAGAGTTTCACGACGCCGACAGCTACGCGCAGGCGGCGCTCAAGTGGGTCCACGCGAACCCGAAGGTGTCCTGCGCGGTCATCTCGTTCTTCGAGCAGCAGCACCTCGACGAGTATTTGTTCGCGTCCGGCAAGACACTCACGAGCGGAGACGTAGCGATCCTCGAGCGCTACGACCACGGGATCATCGGATCGTATTGCGCGCCCCATTGCGGCGACTGCCTGGGCAGCTGCCCAGAGGGCGTGCCGATCGCCGACGTCCTGCGTCATCGCATGTACTTCGAGGACTACCGCGACGAGCGCAACGCGATGGAGCTCTACGCGAAGCTGCCCGTGAACGCGAGCGCCTGCGACGGTTGTTCCGCGCCGTGTCTCGGCTCCTGCCCGGTCGGGATCGACATCCCGGACCGCGTGCAGGGCGCTCACGAGCTGTTGACCTTCGGAGCGTAGACGGCGAAGACGGCGTCAGTCGCTGTCAGTCGGCCACCGCGTTCATCGCAGAGGCGAGCGTCAGGTCCAGCTCGGTGATCCCGCCCGCGTCGTGGGTCGTGAGGTCGACCACGACCGTCGAGTAGACGTTCGACCACTCCGGGTGGTGGTCCATCTTCTCGGCGACGAGCGCGACGCTCGTCATGAAGCCGAAGGCCTCGACGAAGTTCGCGAAGCGGAACTCGCGGTGGAGCTTGCCGCCCTCGAGGGCCCAGCCGGCGAGATTCGCCAGCTGGGCCTCGATCTCGGCCGTTTCGAGAGCTTTCGGCCTCGACACGCGTTCTCCTGTGGCCGCGCGCGCCCTAGCTCTCTTCGCCGTCGTCATGGATCGCGCGGACGAAGGCGTCGTAGAGGGCGCTCTTGATCTGGTTCTTGTCCGCGCGTCCGTAGACCTCGCGGAAGGCCTTCAAGGGAATGATGCCCTTCGCCATGGAGCGGTGACCGCCGCCGACCCCGAGGCCTTCGACGACCGCGCGCACGACTTCGCCGGCGGCGCGGACGTAGCCGACGTTGCGAACCGAGAAGACGAGGTCGCGGCCGACGGTTCCGACCGCGATCGACCACTCGGCGCCTTCGGCCTGCAGCGCCATGTCCGCGACCTGCGGGATCACGTCTTCGCGCACCCGGCCCAGCACGAGGATGTTGATGCCGTCGCGGACGTCGACGCTGGCGAGGGCGCGGCCGAGCGCCTTGAGTCCGTCGTGGGGAAGCGCCGGTCGCTCGATTCGGCGCAAGAGCGCGGGCGAATGCGACGCGTGCAGGTAGGCGAACGAGAGCATGTCGCGGTTGCTCGTCTGGCGGCCGAGGTACTGCGTGTCGCTCTTGATGCCGTAGAGCAGCGCCGTCGCGAGCTTGGCGTTGATCTCGGTGTTGGTCGCGCGCAGGTACTCGGTGAAGATCGACGCGGTCGCGCCGTAGGAGACGCGGATGTCGCGGATGGTCGCGCTGTAGCCCGTGCGCTCCGGATGGTGGTCGATCACGACGTCGGGCTGCTTCAGGCGCTCGGGCGGGTCGTCGCCGAACACGTTCGGTTGGACGTCGACGAGCACGAGGGCGTCGAACTCGGAGAGCTCTTCGGGGGTGATCACCCGGACCTCGATCCCGATCGCATCGCACAGCGCCTGGTTCTCCGGACGCTGGACCTCGCCGAACGAGATCAGCGGCGCCGTCGTCCGCTTGCGGCCGAGCAGGTACCGGAGCGCATAGGCGCTCGCGATCCCGTCGGGATCCGGATCCGGCTGGAGCAGGATGCCCACCTTCTCGCGTTCGCCGAGCAGCTCGCGGATCTTCACCACGCGCTGGAGGTTCGCGAGGTGGTCGAACTCCTCGTTGATGTCGTCGCGGATCAGCGTCTTCCAGCCGGTCCGGCGGAGCGACGCGTGATCGGGCAGATCGTCCTCGGTCAGGCTGTCCGACAGGACGAGGATCGAGGCGTCCTCGTCGACCTTCTGGATCTCGCGGACGGCGAGGCGGGTCCAGGGGCCGTCGTCGCTGACCACCGCGAACTCGTCGTCAGGCGCGGGGTCGAGCTTGGCGATCGCGTCCTCGTCGAGCCCGCCCTGCAGGATCTTGAAGCCGGACGGACGCGCGCGTGCCTCGTCCTCGCGCGGAACCCAGGTGAGTTCCTCGGACTCGTCGGGACCGATGCGACTCCACAAGCGAGCGCTCTCGGCTCCATCACAGATGATGATTCGACGTCCCAAACGGCTCACCCCACGCCGCGGCGCTGACTCGCCTGCGGGTCCGGCTCTTCTCCTTGGCCGGACCGGCGTCTGATCGGGGCCCGCGACCTCCACGGGTGGGCCCACCGGACATTTCGGTGTGCCGGGTCGGGGGGCGGACCTCGGTCGCTTCGAAGGCGGGAAGTTACCGCAAGCCTGCCGGCCGGCGACGGGTGGAATGCCGGAGACCTGCGAGTGAACGATCGTTCTCGGGCCCGAGGGGAAGGCGGGACGGGAGACGGCCTCGGCGGCCTGCGATCGCGCAGAGGCGCGTTAGGATGGGCCCGCCGCGGGTACCCGTGCGGCAGCTCCAAGGAGATCTCTATGCGGTTGGTGAATCTCGAAGGCCGGGCCGGGCTCGACGTGGCCGGGCGCTTCGTGGATCTGGCGCTCCACAGCGGCGATCGATTCTCGTCCGATCCGATGGCCGTCTTCGGGCAGTGGGACGAGATCCGCGCCTGGGCCGCGGAGCAGACCACCGGCGACGCCGGGCCGATCGTCGAGTCCGCGAAGCTCGGCGCGCCTGTGCCGAATCCGACGCAGGTCTTCGCGATCGGGCTCAACTACAAGGACCACGCGGAAGAGGCGAGCCTGCCGATCCCGGACGTCCCGATGGTCTTCACGAAGTTTCCGAGCTGCATCGTCGGTCCCGACGCCGAGGTGCCGCTGACCGGCGAACGCGTCGACTGGGAGGTCGAGCAGGTCGTCGTGATCGGCAAGGAAACGAAGGGCGTCCCGGCGGACCGCGCCTGGGACCACGTCGCCGGCATGACGCTCGGGCAGGACGTCTCCGACCGCCGCCTGCAATTCGCGTCGAAGCCGCCGCAGTTCAGCCTCGGGAAGTCCGCCACGAACTTCGGGCCGACCGGCCCGGCGCTCGTGAGCCTCGACGAGTTCCCCGACCCGGACGCCGTGGGGCTGCGCTGCTGGGTGGCCGGCGAGCAGATGCAGGAATCCAACACGAGCAATCTGATCTTCACCGTGCCACAGCTGATCGAATACATCTCGAGCTACTGCATCCTCTACCCCGGTGATCTGATCTTCACCGGCACCCCGGGTGGCGTCGGCAGCGTTCGCGATCCCCGGCGCTACCTGGCCGAGGGCGAGCTGATCGAGAGCGAGATGGACGGAATCGGTCGCCTCTCGAATCGCTGCGTCGCCCGCGGATAGGACACCCAGGCCCCTCATGCAGCGGATCTTCGTGGGCGACGTCCAGGGCTGCGCGGACGAGCTCGACGCGCTGCTCGATCGGGCCGCGGTCTCGTTCGGGGACGCGTTCGCGCTCTGGGTGGCCGGGGACCTCGTCAACCGCGGCCCGGACAATCGGCGCCCGCTCGAGCGGGTGCGCGCGCTCGTCGAGGCCGGCAGGGCGGAGTACGTCCTCGGCAACCACGAGATCCACCTCATCTCGGCCCATCTCGGCCTGCGCGACCTCTCCGAGAACGACTCGATCGGGGACGTCCTGGGCGCGCCGGACGCGGACGAGTGGGTCACCTGGCTGCGCGGGCGGCCTCTGGTCGTGCCCGGGGAGATCGCCGGGCAATCCTTCGCGATGGTCCACGCGAGCTGCGGTGCCACCTGGGAGCTCGACGAGCTCGTCTCCCGAGGCGCCGCGGCCGCCGCGCGACTCGCCGGAGACGAAGACGCGGCGCGGGCCTTCCTGCAGACGGATCCGACCCGGGACCCCGAGCGGGACGATCTCGCACGACTCACCCGGGGCCGGTCCGGCGAGGCGAGCGGCGCCTGGTCGAGCCGCGAGCCCGATGCACCGGACGGAGCCTGGCACCGCGCGTGGTCCGAGGCGCGCCACGACTACGGCCTGGTCTACGGTCATTGGGCGCGGCAGGGCCTGCACGTGGCGGAGGGTCTGCGCGGGCTCGACACCGGCTGCGTGCACCACGGTCGCGGACGCGACGGGTTCCTCACCGCCTGGCTGCCCGAGTCGCGTCCCCGTGAGCACGGCCGGCCCTTCGACGTTCCCGACGATCGCTTCTGGCAGATTCCCGCGAATCGTCGCTACTACTATCCGTCCCAGGATCGAGGCTGAGATCGCCCGATCCTCCCTTCCCAGGATCGAGGCTGAGATCGCCCGATCCTCCCTTCGCAGGATCGAGGCTGAGATCGCCCGATCCGACCCAGGAGAATCGACATGGCCAAGGTCCTGATTCCGACCGTCTTCCAGGGACCTACCCGCGGGGAATCCGAGGCGCTCGCCGACGGTGAGACGATCACCGCCTGCTTCGACCTGATCGAGGAGAAGTTTCCGGGCCTGCGCGAGCTCGTGATCGACCCGGCGACGGGTGAGATCCACAAGTTCGTGAAGGTGACCCTGAACGGCGAGCTGCTCGATCGCGACGCCGCCACCCTCGCGCAGTCCGTCGGCGCCGACGACGAGATCGAGGTGATCGCCGCGATCGCAGGCGGCTGACCTCCGTTTTCCGCGGGCCGCGCGAAAACCCGGCGTGCCTCCCGAGCGCGTTGCGGTGGGCCGCGCGCTGTTTCAACTTCCCCGTTCCCGTCGCTCCGGCGGCGGTGCGAATACACCCTCTCTTCTTCTTACCGAGGTAAACGAAACATGGCCGGACCCGAGGGAGACCGACTCCTCCACGTCAACATGACGGACCAGACGACGTCCTTCGAGGACTTTCCCGCGGAGTGGAAGCTGCTCGGCGGTCGCGGTCTCTCCGCGAAGATCATGAACCGCGACTGCGATGCGGCCTGCGACCCGCTCGGTCCGGACAACGTCCTCGTGATGGCGCCCGGCGTCCTCTCGGGCACGACCGCGCCGACCTCCGGCCGCATCTCGATCGGCTGCAAGAGCCCGCTCACCGGCGGCATCAAGGAAGCGAACGCCGGCGGCAACCCCGGTCAGCACCTGATGAAGCTCGGCATCCGCGCGATCGTCGTGAAGGGGCAGCCCGCTGACCCGGACAAGCGCTATGGCCTGCGGATCGACGAGGGCGAGATCTCGATCGTCTCCGCCGACGACTACAAGGGCATGTGGAACTACGCCTCGTGCGAGAAGCTCTTCGAAGGCGAGAACAAGAACGCCAGCGCGATCTCGATCGGCCCGGCCGGTGAGCTCCAGCTCGCCGGCGCCTCGGTCGCCTGCACCGACCAGGACCAGGAGCGCCGCCCGGCGCGACACGCTGCACGCGGTGGCGTCGGCGCCGTGATGGGCAGCAAGGGTCTCAAGTGGGTGCTGATCGATCCCGGCAAGGCGAAGACCCGCCAGCCCGCCAGCAAGGAATTCAACAAGGTCAACAAGAGCTACTCGCAGGAGTACCTCGACGGGCCGCAGATGTTCAAGCACGGCACGTCGTCGGTCGTCCCGATGGCGAACATGCTGAACACCTTCGTCTACAAGAACCGCACCGAAGGCCAGAGCCCCGACGTCGAGACCCTCGACGGCGCGCGGATCGTGGAGAGCTTCGACGAGCGCGGCGGCGGCATGCACAACTGCATGACGGGCTGCATCGTGAAGTGCTCGAACATCGTCCACGACGCCGACGGCAAGTACAAGACGAGCGCCCTCGAGTTCGAGACGCTCACGTTGCTCGGCGCGTCCTGCGCGATCAAGACCTTCGACGAGGTGGCCGAGCTCGACCGTCTGTGTGACGAGGTCGGCCTCGACACGATCGAGACCGGTGGCGCGATCGCGATTCTGATGGACTCGGGTGGCATGGACTGGGGCGACTCGAAGGCGGCCATCGAGCTGCTCAAGGACATCGCCGAGGGCACGGACCGCGGCAAAATGATCGGCAACGGCGCCGTCGCGACCGGCAAGGGCACGGGCCACAAGCGCGTACCCCACGGCCGCGGTCAGGCGATCCCGGCGTGGGACCCGCGACCGCTCAAGGCCACCGGCGTGACCTACGCCGCGGGCCCGATGGGCGCGGATCACACCGCCGGCCTGGTCGTGAATCCGGGTCTCGGCCCCGACGAGTACGCCCAGGCGAGCCAGGAGTGCCAGATCGTCAACATGGTCTGCGACTCCTCCGGCTTCTGTCAGTTCATCTCGCCGACCCTCACGCTCATGGCCAACTACTACTCGCTGCTCTACGGCGAGGACGTCACGCCCGAGCAGCTCGGTGACCAGGGCTGGGAGTGCCTCGAGGACGAGTGGAAGTTCAACGCGGCCGCCGGCTGGAAGGACGAGGACAACGGCCTCTCCGAATGCCTGGTGGAAGAGGGCATCGGCCCGGACAACGCGATGAAGTTCGACGTCTCCCAGGAGATCATCAACTCGTCGAAGGTGCGGTTCGACCCGCGGCCGGAGCTCTACGCCGCGCGCGCGAGCGGCTGATCTGCGCGCCCTTCGAGGCGACGATTCGACGGGCAGGGGGGCAGCTCCCTGCCCGTCTTCCGTTTTCAGGCCGGTTCCGAGGAAGATCGAGTGAAGCACGACGTTCGAATGCGCGGGTTCGCGGAGCGGGTCGACGTGGAGATCGTCGACGCGTTCCTGGCGGAGCACGCGCGCGCGCTGCCCGGCGAATCCGTGCCGCTGCTCGACTGCGTCGGTCGGGTGCTCGCCGAGGACGTGACTTCGGAGGTCGACGTCCCGGGGTTCCCGCGCTCCGCGATGGATGGTTATGCGATCCGGGGGGAGGAGAGCTTCGGCGCCTCGGCCTACGACGCGATCCGGCTCGACGTCGTCGGGCTGTCGCTGCCGGGGAACCCGTACGCGGAGACGATGCAGTCGGGACAGGCCGTCCGGATCATGACCGGCGCGCCGATCCCGGATGGCGCCGACGCGGTCGTGAAAGCGGAAGTCTGCGAAGAAGAGGACGGCGTCGTCTCGATCTCGGACGCGGTCGCGCCGCGCAAGAACGTGGGCGCGATCGGTGAGGACATCTCGAAGGGCGACGCGGTCCTCGCCGCGGGCCGCCGGCTGCGCCCCCAGGACGCGGGGCTCCTGTCTTCGATCGGTCGTGATGCGCTCACATGCGTGCGCCGGCCGCGCGTGCGGCTCGTGGTGACCGGCGACGAGCTCCTGCCCGCCGGCTCGGTTCCGGCGGGATCGCAGATCGTCGACAGCAACTCGGTCGTGCTGCGCGGCTTGATCGCGCGTGACGGCGGGGCGTCGCTGCCCTTCGAGATCCTGCCCGACGTGCCCGAGACGATTCGGGAGGCGATGGCGAGCGAGGACGCGGACGTCGTGCTCGTGTCCGGGGGCACCTCCGTCGGTCAGGAAGACCACGCGCCGCGCCTGCTCTCCGCGATCGGCGAGCTCGCCTACCACGGCATCTCGATGCGCCCGTCGAGTCCGACCGGCGTCGGTCGCATCGGGGACCGCTTCGTGTTCCTGCTGCCGGGCAACCCGGTCAGCTGCCTGGCCGCCTACGAGTTCTTCGCCGGCCCGACGATTCGCGCGCTGGGCGGGCGCACACGCGCCTGGCCCCATCGCCGCGCGACCCTGCCCCTCGCCCGCAAGATCGTGTCGGAGGTCGGTCGCACCGACTACGTCCGCGTCGCGATCGAAGCGGGCAAGGCGCTGCCGCTCGCGACCGCCGGGGCATCGATCCTTTCGTCGACGGTGCGCGCCGCCGGGGCGGTGGTCGTGCCCAGGGAGCTCGAAGGCATGCGCGAAGGCGCCACCGTCGAAGTCCTGCTCTACGACGAGGACGAGGCGTCGGTATGAGTCGTCCGCAGCAACAGTTCCTCGAGGTGCTCGACCGCGACGAGGCGGAGGCGCGCTGGCGCGAGGTGGTCGTCGGCGCGGCCCTGTCCGCCGAAGAGATCGCGCTCGAGGACGCGCTCGGTCGCGTGCTCGCGCAAGACGTGCGCGCGGACGTCGACGTGCCCGGCTTCGACCGCTCGAACATGGACGGCTTCGCGGTGCGCGCCGCGGACACCTTCGGCGTCGCCGAGGAGGAGCCCGTCCGGCTGAAGCTGAACGACGAGATCCTGGCGACGGGCATCGAACCGAAGATCGAAGTCGCCGAGGGCACCGCGACGACGATCGCGACCGGCGGGATGCTGCCGCGCGGTGCCGACGCCGTCGCGCCGATCGAAGTCACCGACGTCGACCCCGACGATCCGACGACCGTCCTCGTGCGCGCGCCGCGGGTGCCGGGCGCCGCCGTCAGCTTCGCGGGCACCGACATGGGGCGCGGCGAGACGGTGCTCTTCGCAGGGACGAGACTGTCGTCCCGGGAAACCGGCGTGCTCGCGGCGATCGGCTGCGACCGGCTGTCGGTCGTGAAGCGCCCGAAGGTCGCCATCCTCTCGACCGGTGACGAGATCGTGCAACCCGGTGAGACGATGCGACCCGGGCTGGTCTACGACAGCAACGGTCGGATCCTGGCCGACGCGGTGCGCGAGCTCGGCGGAGATCCGGTCTTTTGCGGTGCCTTCCGCGACGACGTCGACGCGCTGCGCGATGCGCTGCACGCGGCGCTCGCCGACGCGGACATGCTGCTCCTCTCGGGAGGGACGTCGAAGGGCGAAGGGGACCTGAACGCGATCGTCGTCGGCGAGCTCGAGCCCGGCATTCTCGTTCACGGCGTCGCGCTCAAGCCGGGCAAGCCGATCTGTCTCGCCGCTCAGGGCGACAAGCCCGTGGTGATCCTGCCGGGCTTCCCGACGAGCGCGATCTTCACCTTCCACGAGTTCGTGGCGCCGCTGATCCGCGACCTCGCGGGTCAACCCTCCGAAGATCGCGAGACGCGCTCGGCACGCCTCGCGATCAAGACCCAGAGCGAGCGCGGCCGCCTCGAATACCTGCTCGTCGGGCTCGTGGCCGACGACGCGGGCCGGCTCTCTGCGTACCCGATGGGCAAGGGCAGCGGCAGCGTCACGAGCTTCAGCCGCGCCGACGGTTTCGTGCGCATCGGTCGCAACATGGAGCTCGTCGATGCCGATACGAAGGTCGAAGTCACGTTGATCGGACGCGACGTCGCGGTCGCCGACCTCGTCGTGATCGGCAGCCACTGCGCCGGCCTCGACCTGATCGCGAGCGAGCTCGCGCGTCACGGCTTCGGCGTGAAGCTGCTCGCCGTCGGATCCCACGGCGGACTCGCGGCGGCCGGCCGTGGCGAGTGCGACCTCGCGCCGATCCATCTCCTCGATCCCGAGACCGACTGCTACAACGCGCCCTTCCTTAAGCCGGGGATGAAGCTGCTGCGGGGGTATCGGCGCATGCAGGGGATCGCCACGAGAGCGGACGAGACGCGCGAAATAGAAGCGCTGCTCGAGGACCCGTCGGTTCGCATGGTGAATCGCAATCGGGGTGCAGGGACGCGCGTGCTGATCGATCGACTGCTCGACGGACGTCAGCCGCCCGGCTTTCCGTACGAGCCTCGTTCGCACTACGCGGTCGCCGCAGCGATCGCACAGGGGCGCGCGGACTGGGGCCTCACGATCGAGTCCGTCGCGCGCGACGCGGGGTTGCGCTTCCAACCTCTCCAGGCGGAGGAGTACGACTTCGTCGTGCCCGAAGCGCGCTGGGACCGACCGGCGATCCGCGTGCTGCGCGAAATCCTCGCCGACCCCGAGGCCGCGCTACGGACCGACCTCGCCGCGCAGGGGTTCGCGGTCGGCGACTGAAAACGATTCGCAAATGTTGGGTCGTTGACGTTTCGATCCCGTCCCGTCGCATTTTTGCGGCCTTCTACCGAGGGCTCCGACCCGCGAACGCCCGATCGGATCTGCTAGTCGACGTGCCGATAGGGTGAGGCGTGAGGGCGCCGTTTCGAGCCCTCGGGGACCCTGGCAGCATGAAGCGCTCGAGCGATGCGAACGGCGAGACGACCGACGTCCATGACGTCGAGATCGAGGACGTCCTGAAGGACGCGCTCGCACGTTCGCGCGCGTTCGCGCCGACGGACCCCGTCGATGCGCGTCAGGTCTTCGCAGACCTGGCCTGTGATTGGGCCTTCGTCGTCCGACTGGACGCGGACGGGACCTGGGAGCGGGAGTGGATCGGCGGGAGCGTTCCGTCGCGTCCCGAGGTCGCCCTCGGCGAACTCGATCCCGAATCGTGGGAGTCGTACATCGTCGACGAGGACCAGCCGACCGCGGTCGCGCACTTCGTGCGCGCCCTCGATCGGGGTCGGGATCGCGTCCAGTATCGGCTCGACCTGCCTGGGATCGGCGAGCGATGGGTCGAGAGCTCCCTGCGCGTCATCGCGGAGCCCGGGGAGGACGGCGAGGGCGGTGTGGTGCGCGTCTACGGCGCGATGTCCGACTTCACCGTTCGTCGCGCGACGGAAGAAGCGCTCCGCAAGAGCGAGAGCCAGTACCGCGCGCTCGTCGAGCAGGCCTCCGATGGCATCCTCGTCTTCGACGAGCAAGGACGGATCCAGACCTGCAATGGCGCTGCACTCGAGCTCTTCGGACTCTCGCGCGCAGCCCTGCAGGCGAAGCGCGTCGTCGAGCTCTTCCACCCAGACGACGTCGACGACGACCCGCTCGTGCTCCAGAACCTGGCGGGGGGGATGACCCTGCGCAGCGTCCGGCGACTCAAGCGCCAGGGGCGCAACGGCTGGATCTGGGCCGAGCTGTCCGCCCGCCGCCTCGCCGACGGTCGCGTCCAGGCGACCGCACGAGACATCACGGCGCGCATGGAGGCGGAGCAGCGCATCCGCCACCTCGCCTACTTCGACTCCCTCACTTCGCTGCCGAACCGCGAGCTCTTCCGCGAGCAGATGGAGTCGGCCCTCGACCGGGCGCGCCGGGGCGAACGCGTGCTCGCGCTCCTCTTTCTCGACGTCGACCGATTCAAGCAGGTGAACGACTCCCTCGGGCATTCGATGGGCGACGATCTGCTGATTCAAGTGTCGGACCGACTGCGTTCCGCGGTCCGCGGCAGCGACTCGGTGGGTCGCGCGCGCCGCGAGCGCGTGGAGTTCGAAGCCCGCGGCACGCCGATCTCGCGACTGGGCGGCGACGAGTTCACGATCCTGTTGCAGGACCTCGAACACGCCCAGGACGCGGCGCGGGTCGCACGCCGGGTGCTCCACCTGCTCTCGAGGCCCTTCCAGGTGCAGGGGCGGGAAATCTTCGCCGGCGCGAGCATTGGGATTGCGGTCTGGCCCGAGGACGGCGAGGACGCGGAGGCGTTGCTGCGATCCGCGGACGTGGCGATGTACCACGCGAAGGGACGCGGCGGGAACACCTACGAGTTCTTCTCGCCCGAGATGAACGCCGCCTCGACGCGGCGCCTCGATCTCGAAACCGGATTGCGGCACGCGATCGAACGCGACGAGCTGGTGCTCCACTACCAGCCGATTCGCGACACCCGAACCGGTCGGGTCTCCGCGGTCGAGGCGCTCGTCCGTTGGGTGAACGAAGAGGGCGAGATCGTGCGGCCGGACGAGTTCATTCCCGTGGCCGAGGAGTCGGGCATGATCGTCCCGATCGGCGAGTGGGTCCTCCGCACCGCCTGCCAGCAGGCTGCCGCCTGGCGCGAGGCGGGCTTCGAGGGCGTGCGCATGTCCGTGAACCTGTCGGTCGAACAGCTCCGCGATCTCGGCATCGCGAATTCCGTCGAGCAGGTGCTCTTCGATACCGGCCTCGCCGCCGGCGACCTCGAGCTCGAGATCACGGAGTCGTCGATCCTCGACGAGAGTCCGAACATCGTCGCTGGAATGGGGGCGTTGTCGGCCCTCGGGATCGGCTTCGCCCTCGATGACTTCGGCACCGGCTACTCGTCCCTCTCGGCCCTCCAGCGCTTTCCGATCGAGCGGCTCAAGATCGACCGCTCCTTCGTGTCCGGCATCGGTGACAGCGAGAGCGACGAGGCGCTGGCCTCCGCGGTCGTGGCCCTCACCAAGCGCCTCGGGCTCGAGGTGGTCGCCGAGGGCGTGGAGACCGAGACGCAAGCGCGGGTGCTGACGGAGCTCGGCTGCCACGAGCTGCAGGGCTACCTCTTCAGCAAGCCCCTGCCGGCGGAAGAGTGCGAGAAATTCCTCCGCATGGACGCCAAGGTGGCGGAGGAAGCCGGCGAGGAGTGACGCCGCGCCCGAGAGGGGTCCGCGCGACGACCGAGTTGCTCGGCCCGAAAGCCCGGGGTAGCCTTTTTTCAATCAATGGACCCCGCCTTCCCAAGTCCGGATTCGGACGACCCCCCTCCTCGTAACGACCTTCGACAGGGTCGCGACGCTCGGCGCCTGCGCCCCCGCAGCCCGCGTCGGTCGGTCCCGCTCTGCGTGAATCGTAGGGTTGGCCCCACTGTAGCTGCGCGTCAGTTGCACCGATGGGAGGAGTGTTGATGTCCATCCTCGGCGCCGTCCTCATCATCGTCGGTTGTCTCGCCGCCTCCGCCTTCTTCTCCGGGAGCGAGACCGCACTCTTCCGCCTGCGGTCCCACGACCTCGATGGCGAGAACAAGGACACGGTCGGTCCGGCGGACGTCGCGGTCCGTGACCTGACCTCTTCCTCGTCGCGGCTCCTCGTGACGATTCTGCTCGGCAACAACGTCGTGAACATCCTCGGCGCGTCGGTCGCATCGGGCCTCGCGATCCACCTGCTCGGCACCGAGCTCGGCATTCCGGTCGCGACCATCGTGATGACGATGTTGGTGTTGGTGCTCTGCGAGATCCTGCCCAAGGCGGTCGCGGCGCGGCACCCGCGCGGTGTGTCGCGGGTCGTCGGCCTGCCCCTGTATCTCTTCCACCAGATGCTGCGCCCGATCCACGGCCTCTTCGATCGCGGGATCGAGCCGCTCGTGCGCCGGGTGACCGGCGGCATGGGCAGCGCCGAGTCCCTCGGCTCCGAAGAGGTGCTGCGCCTCGCGCGTGAAGCGCTCGACGACGTCGACGACGCGGGCTCTCCTCTCGCGATCATCGGCGCGACCTCGAACGCCGCCGAGATGGACGTATCCGAGATCATGGTTCCGCGAACCGAGATCGAGGCCTACCCGACCGACACGCCGGTGTCGGAGTTGATCGAGAAGCTGCTCGAGGGCCGCTACACGCGTGTCCCGATCTACGAAGAATCGATCGACCACGTGCTCGGCGTGATCCATCTCAAGGACTTGATGAAGCTCCACCGCGCCGACGGCAAGGAGCTCTTCGGCATCCTCAAGCCGGTCCTGCGCGTGCCGGAGCGCAAGCCCATCCTGCGACTCCTGACCGAGATGCAGCGCGCCTTCTGTCACGTCGCGCTCGTGAAGGACGAGTTCGGGGTGACCCAGGGGCTCGTCACGCAGGAGGACATCCTCGAGGAGATCGTCGGTGAGATTCGCGACGAGTTCGACTCGGAGGAGCTCCTCACGATTCGCAAGCTGCGCGACGGGAGCCACGAGGTGCTCGGTCGGGTGAAGGTGCTCGACTTCAACCGGGAGACCGGGTGGCAGGTGCCGGCCGAGAAGGGCGACACGATCGGCGGCCTCTGCTTCAACACCCTCGAGCGCGCGCCGCGCAAGGGCGAGCAAGTGAGCGTGCCCGGCTACGTCCTCGAGTGCATCGACGCCTCCGGCAGTCGCATCACGCGCGTCAAGATCACCGAAGAGCCCAACGGCCTCACCGACGTCGACTGATCCGCGCATGCCCCCCGAATCGACGGACGATGCCGTGATGCTAGGCGTCGTCGAAATCACCGCCTTCGCGGCGGAAGGCGACGGCATCGGCCGCCTCGACGACGGTCGGGTCGTGTTCGTCGCGGGCGCCGTTCCCGGAGACCGGGTCGAGCTCGCGGACGTGCAGCCGAAGAAGCGATTCGTCCGGGCGCGCATCGGTCGCCTGGTCGAGGAGAGTTCGGCGCGCACGACCCCACGCTGCCGCCATTTCGGCGAGTGCGGGGGCTGCCTCTGGCAACACGTCGCGTACGACACACAGCTCGAGGCGAAACGGAAGCGCGTCGCCGACGCCCTGGAGCGGATCGGGGGGCTCGCCCTCGACGCGAAGATCGACCTCGTCGCGTCGCCCTCGCCCTACGCCTACCGCGGTCGTGCGCGCCTCGTCGAATGCGAAGGCGGGGTCGGCTATCGCGCGCGGGGAGGGCCGGGCGCGCTCGCGGTCGACGTCTGCCCGGTCTTGGTGCCCGACGCGGAAGCGCGGCTCGCGGAGCGCGGAGGAGCGGTCCGGGCCACGCCGGCGACGCCGGCGAAGGAAGCGCCCCGCAAGAGTCGCCGAACGCGCGACTGGATCGTGACGACCGGCGCAGGCGGCGACGCGATCGTCACGCCGTCCGGCGCGCGAATGGGCAAGCGCCGGGACCCGGCCGCTCCACGCGCCGTCACGATCACGGTCGCCGGCGAGTCGCTCCGCGTGAGCGGCGAGAGCTTCGTGCAGGGCAACGTGCTGCTCTGGGACGCGCTCGTGACCGCCGTCCGGGACGCCTGCTTGGGCGGCGACGACAAGGACACCCGCCCGGCGCGTTTCACCGAGCTCTACGCCGGGACCGGCTTCTTCACGCTGCCCCTCGCGCGCGCGGGTCTCCGCGGCGCGGCCCTCGAGAGCGACCGCTCGGCCCTCGCGGACCTCGACCACAACCTGCGCCAAGCCAGACTGGCCGACGCCGTCGAGATCCTGGCGGGCCCCGTCGAGTCCCGCGGCGACCTGACGGCGCGACTTCGTCACGCCGACGTCGCCCTCGTCGACCCGCCACGTACGGGCCTCGATGCGCCCGTTCGCGACGCCCTGGCCGCCGCCGGCCCGCGTCGCCTGGTCTACCTCTCCTGCGACCCGGGCACCCTCGCCCGAGACCTCGCCACCCTGACCGCCGCCGGCTACGCCCTACGCAAAGTCACCGCCTTCGACCTCTTCCCCCAGACCCCCCACGTAGAAGCCCTGGTCGTCCTCGAACGCGAAGAACGATCGCGTTAGGCGGACCCCAGGCGCGCCGCGAGCGCAAGACGCGGCCCCCAAAAGGCCGCGTCGAGAGGCGCGCAGCGCCGCCCAATAAAGAGACGCGCAGCGCCGACTAATGAATCAAGGCTCGATCAGCCCGTGCCGAAGCGCGTAGCGCACGAGCTCCGTCGCCTTCCGCACGTTCAGCTTGCGCATCAGGCTGGTGCGGTGGGCCTCGACGGTCTTGGTCGAGATCGAGAGCTCCGTCGCGACTTCCTTGGCGGAGAGCCCTTCGGCGATCAGGTGGAGGACTTCGCGCTCCCGGGCCGACAGGAGCGTGAAGGGATCCGGCGACTCGCTCTTGGGCGAGCGCACCTGCTCGACGATCTCGCGGGCGACCGCGGGCGAGAAGTAGCTGCCGCCCTTCATGACCTCGCGGATCGCGGTCACGATCTCCGATGCGCGACCGTTCTTGAGGACGTAGCCGTCGGCACGCAATCCGATCGCGCTCTGGATGAAGGGCGGATCGTTGTGGACCGAGAGCAGGATCACCTTCGTGTCCTTGTGGTCCGTCCGCAGTCGTTCGAGGGTCTCGAGTCCGCCCATGCGCGGCATCGTGATGTCGAGCACGACGATGTCGGGGCGGCTGCGTTCGACCTCGGTCAGGACTTCGCGGCCGTCTTCGGCTTCGCCGCAGACTTTCAGGTCCGCCTCGGCTTCGAGGAGTCGACGAAGCCCCTCACGCACGATGCCATGGTCATCGGCGACGACGATCGAGATCATGGGGCCAGAATACCGATGGTATCCACCTGGTTCAATCACTCATATGGGTGCATTCGAAAGTGTCACGACAGTATTAGGCGTGTCGTCGGATTCCCGAGAGGATCACCGCGGATGACACGAGACGTCCGGCGATCTACGTTGCGGTCCACGGGGATCCGGATCCCTCGAGGATCCCCCGGGAAGGAACCAGGCCCAGCCGTGCTCCGGAGTCGGCGCGATCGCAAGGTCAAGTCGGCCGCCTCGCGACGAGGCGGGAGCCGGCGCGAGGACGCGGATTCGCGAGACGAGTCCGGAGGTTCCGACGAATCCGGGGACGCGCCGCGTTCTCGCGATCGAAACGGCCGCGGCGCGCGCCGATCAGCGGCGGACGGCTTCGTTCTCTATGTCGAAGGCGCGCGGGATCGTGAGCTGCTCGAAACCTGGGCACGGCGCGTCGAGCCGGCGGTCGCGCGCTGCATCGAGGACCGCACGGTCATTCTCGGCGGACGGCAACCGGCGCGCGCGCTGGTCGACTTCAGGAAACGTGGCGGGACGGAGCAGGGCTGGCGCGGCCTGGTCGTGCTCGATCGCGACCACCACGACGATGCCGCGGAGCCGGGCGACTCGGCTGCCACGGATCTCGCTGCGGAGCCGGGCCTCGAGCTCTTCGTCTGGGGCCTGCGCCACATCGAGAGCTACCTGCTCGTGCCGAGCGCGATCCGCCGCATGCTGGCGGGGGCGGTCGCGGACGACCGCCTCGAGCAGGTGCTCGCCCTCGAGCTCGCCGCGAACCGCGGGACGAACGGATTCGTGGCACGCGCAGCGGAAGCCCACGAGTCGCTGCATGCGAAACGGCTGCTCGGCGCCGGTGGCTCGCTTTCCGAGGCGCTCGGGCAGGACCTGCGCGCGGGGGAGATCGCGCGCGCGATGCGCCCGAACGAGCTGCACGAGGACGTGCGCGTGCTGCTCGCGCGCATCGGATCGCTCTCCGGGGTCGCCACGCCTGGCCCCGAGGTCGTGATCCGTAGGAGCTAGGGGTCGAGCTCGTCGAGACCTAGGGGTCGAGCGCGTCGAGACCTAGGGGTCGAGCGCGTCGAGACCTAGGGGTCGAGCGCGTCCCGCAGGATCGGCGCGCGCACGGACTCGACGTGGCCCCGCGTCTTTCGCAGGTCGGCGAGCAGCGTCATGGCCCGGTTCAGGAACAGCACGCCGATCAACACGTGCATCACGAGGAAGATCACGTTCGTCCAGAGTGCGAACGCGTAGAGCGACGCCTCGTCCCCGTAGCCGTGGAACATGTTCGCCCACACGATCTCGCGTGGACCGAAGTTTCCGAACGACGGGACCATGATCCAGAAGTAGAGGACGGGGACGCCCGCGAAGAGGGCCGTCCAGGCGATGTCGTTCCCGAAGGCGCGGCTCGCCATGCCCTGGAACAACACGTCGGCGACGGCGAAGGTCGCGAAGACCCAGAGATAGGGCAGGAGATCGCGCAGGTTCACGCGTCCCTCGAGGACGTCGAGGCGCAGCAATGCCCAGAGCCGATCGGTGACGCCGAGGGCGCGGGCGACGACGAAGGCCGTGACGAGTACCCAGCCGAACACGACGACGCCGACGATGACACCGAATTGCACCTGCTCGCGCGCGACGAAGAAGACCGCGACCGTGCCCTGGAGCAGCAGCACCAGAAAATGCGCGATGAAGGGCAGGGTCGACACAGCGACGACCGACTGGAGCGGCGCACGACAGAGCTGCCAGACGCCGAGGAAGAACGTCGCGTCCGAAACCGAGTAGTTCAGCGCGCGGACCAGCTCGGCACCGCCCTTCACGGCGATGATCTGCCGCCGCGGTACGGGCGCCAGGAATCGCCGCACCATCGACGCCTGCACGAGCGTCCACACGAGGAAGAAGACGATCTTGTCGGCGATCGTGATCGCGACGAAGAGCGGCATGTTCGCGCGGTCTGTCGCCTCGGGGATCGCCTGCCAGTCGATCGCGTAGCCGAAGACGTAGATCAGGGCCGCCCCGGAGATGACCAGGGGCAGGACGTGGCGTGTGAGGACGGCCTTCGCGCGGGACACGCGCGGCAGCATAGCTGCTCGGGGCTCCGCGATCGCCGCTTCCGCGCGGGTTCGGGCACTCCGACGCTCGGCGCAGCGGGCCGGCCTGCTACGCTCCGTTCCATGGATCTCGGTTTTCGCATGCATGCGGAACGGACTCCCAACCCCGACAGCATCAAGTGGGTTCTCGGCCAGAAAGTGGCCGATGGGGTCTCCTCCGCTTCGTTCTCCGGCGACGTGGCTACGGACGTCTCGCCCCTCGCTTCGGCGATCCTGGCGATCGACGACGTCGAGGGGGTCTTCCTCGGGCCGACCTTCGTCACCGTGACGAAGGCGGATACCGCGGAGTGGACCGAGCTCGCGGCGCCGATCGTCGCCGAGATCAAGGCCTGGGCCGCGAGCGGCGAGGCCGCCCTCGGGCCGGGCTTCGAGCCGCCCGAGGCCGAGGACGACGACGAGGTCGTGGCCAAGATCCGCGAGATCCTCGAGCGCGACGTGCGCCCCTACGTCGAGTCCGATGGCGGCGAAGTCAGCTTTGCCGGCTTTCAGGACGGCGTCGTCCAGGTCGTCCTGCAGGGCGCCTGCGCCGGCTGTCCGAGCTCGTCGATCACCCTGAAGATGGGGATCGAGGCCCGGCTGAAGGACGAGATCCCCGAAGTCGAGTCCGTCGTTGCGGTCTGACCGGACGCGGTCGACCTCCCGGCGTGGTCGCGGCCTGCGCGGCGAGGGTCTCTCACGTGCGCGCGGACGTCGCTTGCTCTACCGCCGCGGCAATCGGCGTCGCGGCGGCGGACGATTGACCGGCGCCGGTCGCCTGGCTGCCCTGCTCGTCGTCGCGATCGTGCTCGGGCTCGGCTGGGCCGCCCACGCGGGGTTGCGCGCCTGGCGGAGCACCGAACCGGAGTTCCTTCCTGCGGTCTCCGCGCCGCCGCCCGGTCGGACCCTGACCGCGGATCGGCTCATCGACCTGCCACGGACCCGGGAGCGCTTCGAGTTCGCGCGCGCCCGGGCCGCCGAGTTCGATCCGCAGGCCGCACCGCGCCTCGTCGAGTGGATGGGCGCATCGGTGGGCCCCCCGACCGCGACCGAAGGGCCGCCGCCCGACGGTGCCCTGCGGGTGGAGTACAGCCTGGACGAGCGGCTCTCGGCGGAAGTCTTCGAGATTCTGCGGAAGGGCCGCGTTGATCGCGGCCACGCGATCGTGATCGACCCGCGATCGGGGCGGCTGCTGAGCTACGTGTCGACCGACGCCGAGCGCTTTCCCGCCGGTCACGCCTATCCCGCTGCATCGATCGTGAAGGTGCTCGCCGCGGCCGCGCTGCTCGAAGAGGAGGCGAACGGGAAGGACACCTCCTGTGTCTACCGAGGCAACAAATATCGGCTGAATCGCCGGCGCCTCGACCGTCCGCAGTTCGGACGATCCTCGGGTCTCGAGGACGCCCTCGCGACCTCGAACAACCAGTGCTTCTCGCAGTGGGCGGTGCACACCCTCGGCGAGCACCGACTGCGCGAGACCTTCGAGCGATTCGGTTGGCTCTCGCCACCGGCGCCGGGCCACGACCCGGGTCGCCTGGACGCGATCGAGTCGCGCCTGGACCTCGGCCGCCTCGGCAGCGGTCTCGACGGACTGCGCGTCACGCCGCTTCACGTCGCGGCGTTGACGACGATTCTCACGGACGGCGCCCTGCGCGAACCCTGGTGGGTGGATCGCGTCGTGGATCCCGCGGGTCGCTCGGTGCCGATCGCGCCGCGTGCGGCGCCGCGTCGGGTGCTGCCCGCGGCGAGAGCGGCGGAGCTCCGCGACATGCTCGTCGCGACGACGACGCGGGGGACGGCGAAGAGCGCGTTCCGGAGTCGACGAGGACGTCCGCTGCTCGGCGACGTCCGGGTCGCGGGCAAGACCGGCAACCTCACCGGGCGCGATCCCTTCGGGCGCTACGAGTGGTTCGTCGGTCTGGCACCGGCGGACGAGCCGACGATCGGCGTCGTCGTACTCCAGCTCCAGAGCAACCTCTGGTGGAAGAAGTCGAGCGAGCTCGCCGCCAGCATCCTGCGGGAAGTGTTCTGCGAACGTCGAACCTGCGATGCGAAGCACGCGGCGCGATACACCGGGGATCTCGGCCCGGAAGCGCGGCCGCGGCGGATCTCGGAGCTCGACGTGCCGCTTCGTGTGGCGGGGGTCGCGCGTGAAGGCGTGGATACGTCGTCCACGCAATAACGCGACCTGCGCGCACCAACGATCGCGCCTCCGATCGCGCGTCCGATCGACGAGGTCCTGAATCGGCTCCCGCGTCGACCCGCGATCGACGAGGTTCCGAACCCGCTCCCGCGTCGGCCCGCTATACTCGCGAATCTGCGCTGGTTCGGACCGGACGTGCGCCCAGTCGGGCGGGCGAGCGGGTAGCGGGTGTGCGCTTCCGGGGGGCGAGCGATGAACGAATCCGATCGAACGAACGTGGACGAACCGAACGTTCGAGGCATGGATCCGGCCGAACGCCCCGGCGCCTCCGGACACCGCTTCGGTCCCGACCTCGCTTGCTCCGAATGCGGCATCCATTGGGATGCGCACCAGCGGGAGCCGGCGCCCTGCGCGAAGGATGCCCCCGGCGAGATCTTCCTGCGCCGGCCCGCGCTCGAGGGTTAGGCAGGGTTAGGCGACCGCGACCGCGCGCGTTCGACGCCCGCTTGCCTTCGCTGATCGCTGCACGTCGCCTGCGTACGTCTTGCCGGCAGTGTTCCGTTCAGACTGCGAAGCAGTGACGGATTTCGTCCCCGAGGCTGCCCGTAGGCGTCACTTTTCGGCACGAGCGACGTGTTTCGGCATGGCGGAAAACCATCGCCCGGCTTCCGTTTCGAAATAGTTCAGCTTCGAATCCGGGAAGCCGATCGGGTCTCTGCATGCGGACTTGCGGGTCGCATGGTGGATCCGACCAGGATTTTTCCGGAGCTGGCACATCGCTTGCTCTTAGGACTCTCCGGCGGAACCAGCCCCCCTCCTGGACGGGAACTCGGGGAGACCGCAGCCAACACCTGCACAGGGCAGGAACTCGATCACTCGAGTGACCTAACAGTCTGATTCTTTAGGAGAGACACCACAATGAGCAAGCTCATTCGCAAGTCCAAGAAGGGCTTCACCCTCATCGAGCTCATGATCGTGGTCGCCATCATCGGTATTCTGGCCGCGATCGCGATCCCCAACTTCCTTCGCTTCCAGCTCAAGAGCAAGAGCTCCGAGGGCAAGGTCAACATCGCCGCGATCCGCACGGCCGAGGAGTCCTACCTCGCCGAGTTCGGTTCGTACGTCGCGGTCGCGACGGCCAACCCGGCCTCGATCCCCGGCTCGTCGAAGATCGCCTTCGTCGCCGGCGGTGGCTTCGACACCCTCGGCTGGTCCCCGGAAGGCAACGTGTTCTTCCAGTACGCCGTGAACAACACCTCGGCGAACTCGAACGCGTACACGATCTCCGCGGCTGCGGACATCGACGCGGACGCCGCGCCGCAGGCGTGGGGCTACGTCAAGCCCGACGGCGCGGGTAACACCATCGCCGGCATCACCGCCACGGGTCACAGCCTCTGTGTCGCGGCTGGCGTCGGCTCGGCTCAGAACCAGCAGAGCACGGTCGGCCCCTGCGTCGGTACGCACGGCCAGTCGGTCTTCTAGGCTGACTCGGACGCGAGTCCGAAAATGAGAACGGGGTCGGGCGTCATGCCCGGCCCCGTTTTTTTTGTTCGCTTCGCGTCGCAGGCCTCGCCTGCGCTGCGGTCGATCCCGAATCAGCTGATGATCCGGCCGCCGCCTCCCGGCATTCCGCCCGGACCGCCCATTCCGCCCGGTCCCTGCCCGGGCACGACGATCCGGTTCGCCTCCTGGCGCTGCATCTCCCGGGCCTCTTCCATCAGCCGCTCCACGGCATCCTGGACGGCCTGCGGGAACGCGGCGAACGCGTCGGTCAGGGTCTCCGCCTCGATCGGGCAGTTGATCGGGAGCGGGCCGCGTGCGGACATCAGCGTCGTCTCGCCGATGAAGAGCGTCGGTCGGCTCGCGTCGTCGAGGCCCTCCGCGGTGACGGGGGTCAGGCGACGGATCGAGGCCACCTTCAGGTCGCTGAAGGTCTCCTCGCGGTAGAGGTTCTCGGTGTCGACGGCGATGTCGCCGAGCGGGTTCGCTTCTTCGCTCACAGGGGTCTCCTAGGTTGACCCCATGTTCGCAAAAGCCCGAGCCGAACGCCCGGATCCGCGACCTCGAGAGCGCAGCTATGCCGGTCGGGTCTGCACGATCTCCGACAGGATGGCGCCGAGGCCTGCGGCCTCGCCGTCTTCGAGGGACTCCACGTCGGGTAAGCAGGCGACCATCTTCTCGAGCGCTTCTTTCGCCTCTTCGGCCAGGCCGTCGAAGACCATGCCGAAGCCACCGGCGCCATCGTCCCGGACGATCTCGGCGTCGACGACGATCGGCTCGCCGAGGGTCGGCGCGTGGAGCGCGACGGTGAAGTGATCGCCGACGTGCAGGTCCGGGTGTCGCTCGATGGCCATGCCGCCTGCGGAGAGATCGCGACCGATCAACACGAAGGGTCCCTCGGCGCCCTCGGCGACGATGGAGGTGTCGAAGTGACCCCGCGTGTGAACACGTCGGTCGCGGGGATCCTCCTCGGTGGGTGCGGTGGAGCCGGAACCCGCTCCGAGCTCCACGGCGATCTCGGAGCTCGCGAGGATCGGCGGATCCGTCTCGTCGTCGAGGGTGAGGTCGGGGAGCGAGGGCAGCTGTGTCGCGGGGATGGCCGGCGCGCCGGCGACGACCGCGGCATCGAGGGCCTGAGGGCCCGAGGCCCAGTGGTTGATCAGCGCGGTGAGTCGCGTGCGGTCCTGCTCCGGCATCTCGGCATCGAAGAGCACCGCGAGCATCGAACGATCGTCGCCGGATTCGCGCACCAGCCGACGCACGGTCCCGTGAAGGGTGAGCGGTCCCTGACCGCACCACACGCGATCGTTCTCCGGGATCGTGAACTCGATCGGGTCACCGACCGTGAGGTTCGCGGTGGTCTGGAGCCGGCAGCCGCGATTGGAGAGGTCGACGAGCACGGTCGCGCGCTGGGCGCGTTCGAGCTCGACGAGCGAGCCGACCGCGACGCGGGGGTCGTTGCGTCGTTCGCTGCCCTTGTAGAGGGCGCGGGCGACGAGCAGACGCCAGATCTCGGTGTCTGCGGGCAGGCGGATCAAGAGGTGCAGTCCGTTCCGGCGCAGGCGCCGTCGCATCGCGGGGGAATCCTCTGCGACCGCGATGATGCGCAAGGGCCGGCCCGGCGCGGCGTCGGACGGGCTGCCCCGGCGGACGCGCTCCACCCGCCGCGGCGTCACGATCAGCAGGTCCCGCGGCGGCGCGACCTCGTTCGGGATCTGGCCGCCGCGCAATCGCGTGTACGGCGTGCCCTGTTCGTCGAGGACGCGCGCGACCTCGTCGAGCTCGCCGTCGTCGACGAGAAGGATGCCCGGGCTCTTCGGCGCGATGCTCATACGGACTCCGCTGCGGCGCGCGACGGCAGCGTCGGCGCACTTCACGGCTTGTTCAATCGTCCTCTCGAGCGCGCGCCTGAAGGCTCGCCGTGCGACCCCGGGTGTCGCCCGACTCGCGACGGGTCCGATCCCGGCAGGTCAAGCGGAGCTGCGCATCGATTGCACGAGCGCTGCGATCGCGCTGCCGGCGACGAGTGTCGCGACGACGGAGAGGCCGTCGCCGTAGCCGACCGACGTCGTCGACAGCCCCGCGACGGCCGCGTTGTTCGCCACGTGGGCGGCGATCGCGAGGGGCAGGCCGAAGGCCGCACGGATCGCACCGAGCTGCACCCCGAGCAGGGTCGCGACCCCCGCCTGGAGCGGCCCGCCGTGCACGGCGCCGAAGAGCAGGGCAGGACCCACGACCGCCGCGCCCGTTCCCCAGCGCGGCTGCAGCCAGCCGAAGAGGACGCCTCGGAAGACGATCTCCTCGATCACCGCCTGCCCGAGGGCGAAACCGAGCGCCAGCGCGCCCGGGAACGTCGCTGCGCTGGCCTCGATCCCGCCGCCGATCCAGCGCGTGAGGATGTGGTTCGCGGCGAGCAGTCCGAGGATCTGCAGGAGCGATTCGGCGGGGCGCGGACGGCGGGTGAGGCACGGGGACACGGCTCGCGCAGGGTATCGCGCGCGCTGTGGCGGTTGGCCGTTCCGACGAATGGATCGGCGCAGGGCCCGGCTGCTACGCTTCTCGCGTGTCTCGAAGCGAGCTCTGTTCGTCGTTGCTGGTGGCGATGCCACAGCTCTCCGATCCCAATTTCCGGCGCGCGGTCGTTCTCGTGGTCCATCACGATGCCGAGTCGACCTTCGGGTTGGTGCTGAACCGAGAGGTCGAGCTGACGGTGGACGAGCTCTGCGAGAGCCTCGAGTTTCCGTGGAACGGGGAGCGCGACGCCGAGGTGGCGTGGGGCGGACCGGTGGAGTCGAATACCGGCTGGCTGCTCTTCCAGGACAGCGTCGAGATGGAAGTCGACGACGAGCACGTGTCGCGGCTCGAGGGCTCGCTCTGCTTCGCGGGCTCGATGGACGTGTTCCGGCAGCTCGCCGGGCAGCCGCCCGCGGACCTGCGGATCTTCCTCGGCTACGCCGGTTGGGGTGGGGGTCAGCTCGAGATGGAGCTCGCCCAGGGCGCCTGGGTCGTGGCCCCGCTCTCGTCGGACGTCGTGTTCGACGTGCCCCGGGAAGCCATGTGGGATCACGTGCTGCGCGCGATGGACATCGATCCGGCGACGCTGATCTCGACGGCGGGGGTGCATTAGGCATGCGGATCGCCTCGCGCGGAAAGTCGTCGCCCTACGAAGTGCGCTGTCCGCGCTGCGACGTGAGCTTTCCGGTCGAGACGCGGACCTGCATCCACTGCGGCGGGCCGACGGCCGAGGCCGGGGCCTTCTTCGCGATGGACGATCCGGCGGAGCTGGTCGCACCCCTCGAAAGCAGCGGCGCGTCGACGCGCCCTTCGTCCATCGAGCCCGAGACCGGTGCGGACTCGCCCTTCGGTGGGATCGGGGAGAGCATCTTCGGCGAGAGCACGGCGACCCACGACGACGCCTACCACCACCATGACGCCCACGAGGCCGACCACGCCCATGTGGCACACGGCGAGTACGGCGACGATCGCTCGTACGAGGGCGAGCACGGGCCGCCGAGCTTCGTCCAGAGCCTGATGCGTTCGATGGGCAGCCTGATCTGGATCGTGATCCTGATCGCGTTCTCCCTCTCCAGGAGCTGTGGAAACTGATGGGTGACACGAGCAAGCCTTCCAAGGGTCGACTCCACGGCGTGAGCCTCTCGCCCTTCGTGCGGAAGGTGCGCGCGGTCCTCGCGATCAAGGGGATCGACTACGAGCTGGTGAACGTGATGCCCGGGGCGATGGACCCTGCCTTCCTCGCGATTTCGCCCCTCTCGAAGGTCCCGGTCTGGGAAGAGGAGGGCTTCAGCGTGCCGGACTCCTCGGTGATCGCGGCCTATCTCGAGCGGATCGTGCCCGAGCCCGCGCTCTTGCCAGAGGATCCGCGTCGTCTGGCGCGGGATCTCTTCTGGGAGGAGTACGCCGATACCCGCCTGGTCGAAGCCGGGACCCCGGCCTTCTTCCAGCGCGTGGTGCGGGCGAAGATCTTCAAGGAGGAGCCGGACGAGGAGCTCGTGCAGCGGCATCTCGAAGATCTGCTGCCGCCGGTCTTCGACCAGCTCGAGGCGACCTTCCTGCCGGAGGTCGATGCGGATCGCATCACACTGGGCGCGATCTCCGTCTGGTCGCCGATGGTGAATCTCGAGCACGCAGACGCCGCGCTCGACGCCGCCGAGTGGCCGGGGCTCGCCGCGTTCGTCGATCGCCTGAACGCGCAACCGCAGCTCGCCGCGATCGTCGCAGAAGAGCGCGCGATGCTGGGGAACGCCTGACTCGACCGCGACCAGGGAGCTGGGCGTGTTCGTGGCGAACGCCTGACTGCGCTGATTCGCTGGCGCCCCTGGCGACTGCCTCCTTATACTCGCGCGTCTCGAATCACCGCGCGCGAATAACACTGTGCGCTCATCGGAGGGGAATGGAATGAAGGTCGAAGCCGCGATCGCCGTGGAGGCAGGGAAGCCGCTCGAGATCGACGAAATCGAGCTCGAGGGGCCCAAGGAAGGGGAATGCCTGATCCGGTTGGCCGCGACCGGCGTCTGCCATACCGATGCGTTCACCCTCTCCGGAGACGATCCCGAGGGCCTCTTTCCCGCCGTCCTCGGACACGAGGGCGCTGGCGTGGTCGAAGAGGTCGGTCCTGGCGTTACGTCCCTCGCCGTCGGGGACCACGTGATCCCGCTCTACACCCCCGAGTGTCGACAGTGCAAGTTCTGCCTCTCGGGCAAGACGAACCTGTGTGGCGCGATCCGCGAGACCCAGGGCCAGGGCCTGATGCCCGACGGCACGAGCCGGATCACCTGGAAGGGCAACAAGATCCACCACTACATGGGGACTTCGACCTTTGCGCGCGCGACCGTCGTGCCCGAGATCGCCCTCGCCAAGGTCCGCAAGGACGCGCCGCTCGACAAGGTCTGCCTGCTCGGCTGCGGCGTGACGACCGGGATCGGCGCCGTCCTCAACACGGCGAAGGTCGAGCCGGGCTCGACCGTCGCGATCATCGGCCTCGGCGGAATCGGCCTCGCGTGCGTGCAGGGCGCGGTGATGGCCGGCTGCGACCGCATCATCGCGATCGACACGAATCCGAAGAAGTTCGAGCTCGCGATGCAGTTCGGTGCGACCGAATGCGTCAATCCCAAGGACGTGGGCGACGTCGAGGCGCACATCATCGACGCGACCGACGGCGGTGTCGACTACTCCTTCGAGTGCATCGGCAACGTCGAGACGATGGGCACCGCGCTCCGCATCTGTCACAAGGGCTGGGGCGAGAGCGTGATCATCGGGGTCGCGGGCGCCGGTCAGGAGATCCACGCACGCCCGTTCCTGCTCGTGACGGGCCGCGTCTGGCGCGGCACCGCATTCGGCGGCACGAAGGGCCGCACGCAGGTCCCGGGCCTGGTAGACCGCTACATGAACGGTCGCGTGAAGCTCGACGAGATGGTCAGCCGGACGATGCCCCTCGAGAAGATCAACGAGGCCTTCGACCTCATGCACGAGGGCGAGGTCATCCGCAGCGTCATCACGTTGTGAGGAGCGGTGCGAGGCCGGACCACACGAGGCGGAGCGCGACCAGGGTCAGTGTCGCCTTGTAGAGCTGCGTGAAGCGGGCGTCGTCGAGGCGGTGCAGGACGCGGGTGCCGAGGGCGGTGCCCGCGATCACGCAGACCGCCATCGCGGCCATCAGGGCGCCGTATTCGAGGAAGCCGAAGCCGGCGATCCCGAACAGGATCATCTTCGCGACGTGGGTGCCCGCCTGACAGGCGGCCTTCGTGCCGATCAACTCGGTGCGCGTCAGGCCGATGCCCAGGAAGAAGGGCGCGATGAAGGGGCCGGTCGCTCCGAGGATCGGGCCGAGCGCCCCCGCGCCGCCGCCCACCAGCGCGAAGCGCGCCCGCTCGCCCACGCGCTCGGGGTCGAAGCCGAGCAGCAGCCACTCCTTCTTCCAGGTCGCGACGATCGTGAACGCGCCGATCGCGAGGCGGAGCGTGTCCGCGGGGGCGATCTCGACGAGTGGCAAGGTGAGCCAGCCGGCGGGCAGCAAGAGCAGGGCGAAGGGATAGAGGAGGTCGCGTCGGACCTCCTTGCGGTGGATCACCGCGCGGCTCGAGTTCGAGGTGAGCTGCACCAGGGCATGGATCGGGATCGCGATCGCCGGCTCCAAAAAGAGGAGCATGACCGCGAGCAGCATGATCCCGCCGGCCATGCCGAGGACTGCGGACACGCCGGCCGTCGCGAGAGCGGCGGCACACAGAATCGCGAAGGCGGTGGGCTCCACTGCGGTCCGGGTCCTTTCTGGCCGATTCGTGCGGATCTCGGCGCGATCGCAGCTTGACAAGGCTCGCGACATTGATCAAGTTGAGTGGGACAATCAATGATGCACGCCTCGATCGACTCGATCGTAGTCGAGTGTCTGGATTCACCTTCCTCCATCCATCTCTCCCCGGATGGCGAGGCCGCGATGGAAGAACCCGACGCTTTTCCGACCGACCAGCCCAACGTCGCCGGCCATTTCCCGCGCGAGAGCGAGAGCGAGTTCCTGAGTGCCCGGGAAGCCGCGGCGATGCTCGGCGTGAAGCTCCCCACCGTCTACGCGTACACGAGCCGCGGCCTGATCCAGAGCGTTCCCGGCGGCAAGGGCCGCTCCCGGCGCTATCGACGGCGCGACCTCGAGCGGCTCTGCGCGCGCCGCGACGCCCGCGCCGGTCACGGTCCCGTCGCCGCGGCGGCCCTCCGTCAGGGCGAGCCGGTGATGGACAGCTCGATCACCCTGATCTCGATCGAGCAGGGGCCGATCTATCGCGGCCGCGCGGCCATGGATCTCGCCCGCGAAGGCCGCAGCTTCGAATGGGTGGCCGAGGGGCTCTGGTCGGGGGACTGGACCGATCGGCCGCTGCCCGACAGCTGGCAGCCGAGCGGCCTCGGGGTCGATCTCGACGCGCTGATCCGGATCCTGCCGCCGAAGGCGGGGCCCCTCCCCGTCCTGAGCGTCGTGATCCCGCTGCTCGCGTCCCACGACCCCGGTCGCTTCAGCTGGCATCCCGACGCGGTCCTCGCCCGGGCCCGCTTCCTGCTCCACCGGACCGCCGCGCTCCTGGCCCTCGGCCGCGAGGGAGAGGATCCGCGCCCGGCGGTCGAGGCCGCCCTCGCCGCGCCGAACATCGCCTGCGCGGTCGGCGCGGCCTTCTCGCTCGAGCTCGCGAGCGAGGAGATCGACCTGCTCGACCAGGCCCTCGTGCTCGCCGCCGACCACGAGCTGAACGCGTCGACCTTCGCCGCTCGCGTTGCCGCCTCGACCGGGACCGACATTTATGGCTGCATTTCTGCGGCGATGGCGGCGCTCTCCGGGCCGCGTCACGGCGGCGCGGCGGATCGCGTCGACGCGTTGCTCACCGAGGCGGGTCCCCCCGAGCGCGTCGAGGAGGTGGTCCACGACCGCCAGCGACGAGGCGAGGTGATCGAGGGCTTCGCGCACCCGATCTATGCGCCCCAGGCAGATCCCCGCGGCGCGCGCCTGCTGGCGCTCGCGCGCGAGCTGCGCGGGGAGCGGGCCGAGGTCCAGTCGGTGATCGCGCTCTCGCACGCGATGCAGCAGGGGGGCTTCGGGGGTCCCTCGATCGACGTCGGTCTCGTCGCGGTCGCCCGGGCGCTCGGGTTCCCGGCCGGGACGGCGACGGCGCTCTTCGCCCTTGCCCGCACCGTCGGCTGGGTCGCCCACGCGCTCGAACAATACGACGCGGGATTCCTCGTTCGCCCGCGTGCCCGCTACCGGCAGGATCCCGCGGCGACTTCGCTGGAAGACGGGTAGTCTCCCCGCGCTCGCGCCGGGCGGCTTCCCTCGCGCCCGGCCGGAGAGGGTCGATTGAGCGATTCGAACAGTGACGCCGGCGCCGCTGGCGCGTCCACCTTTGCGGGGCCCGTCGGCTGGCTGCTGCTCGCGGCCGCGGGGATCGCCGCCACCCTCTATTACCCGCTCTTCTTTCCGGAGACCCACTACACGGTCGCGGCGCAGAGCGAGGAGTTCTTCTTCGAAGCGAACGAGTCCGCCGGCCTGCCGGTGCTCGTGCTGGCGGCCTGGCTCTTCTACCGGCGCAGTCACTATCTGGACGTCTTCCGCTCGGGCGGCGAGCCGCTGCTGGCGGGTGCGATCCTGGCGCCGACGGCGGCCCTCTTCGCCTGGGGGCACTTCACCGGCGCGACCGATCAGCAGCTCGCCACGGTGATCCCGCTCGGATTCGGCCTCGTGATCGCGCTCGGCGGACGTCCGGCCGCCAAGAGGTTCTGGGTACCAATCGTCTTTCTCGGCTTCGCCCTGCCCCTGCCGCCGGTTCCGCTCGCCGCGTTCATCTTCCCGGTCCAGCTCCTGACCGCCGACTACGCTGGCATGATCCTCAACTTCTTCGGCGTGAAGTCGCTGGTGCAGGGCGATCAGATCCTGCGCCCGCAGAACACCTTCATCGTGATCGAGACGTGCAGCGGCGTCCGGACGATCGTCACCCTGTCCATGCTCTCGGTGCTGATGATCGACCTCTTCGAGCGGCGCGGGCGCCACGCCCTGCTCCTGATGCTGCTCGCGCCGGTCGTCGCATTTCTCGTGAACGGCCTCCGCGTCGTGACCCTCGTGCTGAATCCGCACTCGTCGATCCACGAGATCCACAACCTGCAGGGCATCCTGATGCTGCTGGTCGGCCTGACCATGATCTACGGCCTCGACCTCGGCCTCGAGCGGGTGTTCGCGGGGCGGGAGTCGGAGGAGGCGCCCGCCGACTACGGCTCCGTCGCGGTCGGCAGGCGGCGGGGCGGCGTCGGCGGCGCGGCCGTCGTGCTCGCGAGTGTCCTCGCGATGCTCGCCGCGGGCCGAGCGATCACGCCCTACGCGCCGCAGGGCGGGATCGACGAGATGCCGAAGGCGCTGCTCGAGCGGGTCTACGCCGACTCACCCGGTCGCGAGATCAAGCCGGACTTCGATTTCCGCGGGAGCATCCGGTACCTGGTCCACCACGACCGCGAGCTGCGCTTCGAGGGCGAGCCGCTCGGGGTCTTTCTCGGGGTGGCGAACGAACGCATCCGGACCCACACCGTGCTGAGCCCGCGCCTCGCCTGGCATCGCAGCGGCTGGGTGCCGGTCGAGGACGAGCGAGTCGATCTGGCCGACGACGCAAAGGGCGTTCGTCGGGTGCTCCTCGAGCGCGGCGGCAAGCGCGTGATCACCTACTCCTGGTACCTCCGCGCAGGAAGCCTGGCGGGGGAGTGGTGGAGGCAGGCCCTGGCGCTCGACCGCTCGCCCTTCGAGCGCGAGGAGCACATCCTGGCCGTTCGATTCTCGGCGCCCATCTCCCGGGGCGAGACCGGCCTGCGCGAGGCCGAGGACCGGATCCGCCGGGCGTGGAAGCAGCTCGTGCCCGAGCTCGAGGGCTATGCGCCCATGGTCGCTGGGTCCTGATCGAGGCCTCGAGGGAACACGATTACCTTTCAGCGGTAATCTTTTTCCTGAGAGTTTCGCATGTGCTCATCGGACACCTGTAAAATCAAGCACTTAGGTGCTCAACGGCGCTGGCATGTCGATTGCTTTGCACTCTCGATGAGTCTCCCGAGTGGGCGGCTCCCATCATCACGTCGTATGCTCAATCAAGGAAGCCCATTCACGATTCTGGACCAAGCCTTCACTCGATCTGCATCGAATGCTCACTCGATTCAGCTAGAATTCCCGAGGGGATTCGAGTAGGGTTTGGACACAGGGAAGATTCCCCTCAGATATCGAGAATTTTTCCTTGACCTTTTCGGCGCCTGATGGCCAAATGGTTTTTACTGGCTCGTACTCTCAAAGGAGAACCCTACCCATGAAGCTCAAGCTCATTATGCTTGTTGGCCTTTTTGCTCTCGGCCTTGCGTTCAACGCGAACGCGGGTGCCGTCGTCGATCTCGACGGCGATCTCGTGCCGGACGTCTACGACAACTGCAGTGACCCGACGACCGGCGCCAATGGCCCGAACGAGGCGTCCAACCAGGTCGATTCCGACCAGGACGGCTACGGCAACCACTGCGACGCGGACTACGACAACGACGGTCTGCTGCTCGTCAACCTGCCCGATTTCTCGATCTTCCTCGCGGCGTTCACGGGTGCGACCCCGGACCCCTCGACGGATCACAACGGTGACGGATTCACGACGGTCGCCGACTTCGGCACGTTCCTCGCGGCGTTCCAGTCGGGTCCGCCCCAGGTCGGCCCCTCGGGTCTCGCGTGCGCGGGCACGATTCCCTGCCTGCCCTGATTTGATTTGCAGCGGTCGGCCGGGAATGGTCCCGGCCGGCCGCGGCAACCCCTTGTGTCCTTCATTCTCGTCAGATCTGAATCTGCCTCGGATTTAGATCGCCACCAAGACGAATCGAAGGTCACTACCTAGCGAGCTGCTGTAGAACCTATGCGGATGCTCAGAGCTCATTTTAAGGAGAATGGATAAGATGCGGCTGTTTATTTCTTTGATCGCGGTTGCGATCTTCTTTGCGGCTTCGGCTGCGAGCGCGGCGGTTAGCTGGGCCGTCAGTGGGTCGTCCTCGGGCGACATCAACAACGCCCAGGCTGGCGACGTGATCACGATCGACATCACGCTCAGCAGCGATGGAACCCCGACCTTCGGCGTCGGTGGCTCGGTCTACGGTCCGGACGTCGGCGCGGTCTCCCTCGTTGGCGGTACGACCTCCTCGGCTGCCCTCGTGCAGTTCGGGACGGGTCCCGGCACTGGCTTCGGTGGCCTCGACAGCACCCAGGCGGTCGCGCTCGACCCGGCCGGTGGTACGGCGGGCATTCAGTTCTTCAACGGCGTTTCCATCACGGGTACCCCCGCGACGGGCGCTGGTGACATCAGCCCGGTGACCGGTCTCCCCGGTGGCCCCCAGTTCCAGGTCCAGGTTTCGGTCAACGCTGGCCTCGCCCCCGGTACGTACACGCTGGACGTTGGTGCTGGTCATCCGACGGACGGCGTGATCGGCACCGGCGGTGCGGCCCTCGCGTCCACGGACGGCTCGGTGTCCTTCACGGTCGTTCCGGAGCCGGGCACGGCCCTGCTCATGGGCCTCGGCCTCGCGGGTCTCGCTGGCGCGGGTCGCCGCAAGTAGGGATTTCGGCCATCCGATCGCTCGGGTAGCGAGTTCGCTCACTGCTCGGTTCGATCGAGGTTGATCCAGACAATGAAACGCCTCGATCTCTTCGGAGATCGGGGCGTTTTGTTTTTTTTTGGGGGGGGTGGGTGACGGATGGGGCAGGACGGCCGGGGCTCCGAGGTGGACCGATAATTTGACCCGAGGCGCCCGTGTGCGATCGACTTGGCCACCCCGCACGCCAAACACCGCTACCTCGCGAAGACCGCGCGATGCTCCACGCAGTGCTCGATCGCTCGCGTCGGAATCCGGCCGAAGTAACAGCTCGCGAGCCAGCCTGACAGCTTCGCGTCGTCCGGGAAGATCCGCCTCGAGAGGATCTGCGGGATCGTGAGCGCTCGCTTCAGCAGCCCCAGCGCCTTCGCCGGGGGACCCATCCGCCGATTCTCCGATCGGTCCTTCACGTAGTTCCGCCACACGGTCCAGATCGCCGCCCGGTAGAGGATGGACTGTCGCCGCTTCGAGAACGCGATCGTTTCCCGCTTGTGATTTGCGCTCGAGTGACGCAGCAGCATGTCACTCAGATTCACCCGGAAGAGCGGATTGCTCTTCGTGCGCGGCTCCTTCGAGTTCGTCTGCCCGTGTCGGAACGTGCGATCGCGCAAGCGCTCGATCGCCCTCGGATACGACAGGTGTTCGTCGGACCGAAGCTCTACCGCCCCGCCTGGCGGCACGACGCGTGCGAGCAGATCGTGTACCTGCTTCCGCGTCGACTGCGGATCAGGACGTCCGTACTTCTTCTCCAGGATCCGTCGCTTCACCGCCTGTGCGGGCCGCATCGCCCCACTCCGCCGGAGCTCCGCGTCGTTGAACCCGTAGACGAACAGCGATGTCCCGACGACCAGGTTCAGATCCATCGGCCAGTACTGGCTGTTCTCGAACGTGCGAAACCCGTCGAGGACCAGCGGCTCCGTCGGGCAGGCCTTCGGCCTCATTCGCTCGTGGAAGAGCAGGCAGTGCCGGCCGAGGCGATCACTCAAGTGCCGAATGGTCGAGTGCGAGACACCGAACTCGCGGGCGATCTGACGGAACCCGGAGCACGACACCAGCCGGTGGAACGTGGCCTCGAGCAGGTCGGGTCGTTTCAGCCAGTAGGTGGTCGAGAAAGTCTGTGAACTGAAGCTACGTCCGCAATGAGTACAGCGGTACTTCTGGATCCGCTTCGGGTGGCGGTCGCGGAGGTAGAAGCCCTTCTTGATGAAGCGCCAAGTCCCCGAGTTCGTGTGCGATTCGCAGGACGGATTCGGGCAGTGCGGCGGACGGCGGAGACGGCTGACGATCGGCATGCCCACGCCATCGCAGGTCTCGTGCCAGGAGAAATTTCCTGTCCACCTCCGATGACACAGAAAAAGAAAGGGGCCGACGCCAAGCGTCGACCCCATCCAAAAAACCAGAACTCAGTCAGCAGCCCCCAACAGGACCACCCACCCAACTCAGCTCTTACGTCGCCTCAACCCAACGACACCCAGAACCGCACCCATCGCGGCAAGGCTCGAGGCGATCGTGGTCGGCTCCGGAACCGTGAACACGACGGAACCGTCGGTCGAACCGAGCGGCGCGCCACCGTTCCCGATCGCGCCATCCGTCGGGTGATTCGCACCGACGTTCAGCGTGTAGGTTCCGTCGGCGACACCGCTCGCGACCTCGACGATCACCTGGAACTGCTGGTCCCCGGCGTTCATGGTGACCGGGCTGATGTCGCCGGTGCCGTCCAGGGCCGTACCCGTAATGGAGACGCCATTGAAGAACTGGATGCCCGCGTCACCACCGGCCGGGTCGAGGGCGACCGCCTGGGTGCTGTCGAGGCCACCGAATCCCGTGCCAGGCCCGGTCGCAAACGCCACCAGCGCCGCCGAAGAAGTCGTGCCACTGACCAACGTGACGACGCCATTCCCGATGTCCGCTCCGTAGATCGATCCACCGACACCGAAGGTCAGGGTGGTGTCCGATCGCAGCGTGACGTCGATCGTGATCTGGTCGCCCACCTGGGCGGCGTTGAGATCACCCGTCGACGACGCGACGACGGTCCAAGTAATGGCCGAGGAAGCGGTGCCCGCAGAGAAGGCCGCGATGGCGGCCGCGGCGAACACACCGCCGCGCAAGATCTTCTTGATCATCATTCGGAGAAACCTCTCGAATCGAATCCGGTCGCGATCGAACCCAGGGCGTAGCTTCGCCCGGGGTGCTCTTCGCGACGCGGTGTTAGTTACAGGAGAGCAGGATCGCGTAGTCGGCCATGGAGACGGTTCCGTCTCCGTTCAGGTCGGCCGCAGCGATGTAGCCTTCGTCGCCCTCTCCGGTGCCCATCGCGGACTGCATCACGGCGACGTCATCGGCGTCGGTCACGCCGTTGCCGTCGAAGTCCGTCGCGCAAGAGTCCTGCGCTTGTGCCGTACCGGCAGCGATCAGGAAGGCTGCCGCAACGATGGCCTTCCCCCATCCAAATCTCGTCATCGAATAAGACTCCCTCATGAGGGCACGTTCTCCCTATGGATCGCGCCAGTCCGGAGTCTACACCCTGTCTCATCCGGGTACACGGCTGCAGCTCGATTAAGGTCATCTGAAACGACCACAGAAGAATCGATCGTCCGACGAACCTCTTCACTCGCGTGATTCGCTTCGAGCTGTGACGTTCTCGCGAATCGATGCTCCATCAGATTCGCGATCGCGGGTATATTCGAGGGTGAATTCACCCCACGCGATCGCGGTTCCCGACACCCTCCACGGAGCGCGAAGGTCGGGGCGCCCATCGAGGACCCAACGATGACTCCCCCTTCGCGTTGCTACGACGAGCGACCCCGCACGGGCCGACCGGGGGCGCGCCCCGCGGCCGAACGCGACTCGCGTGAATGCAGCAGCCGAGGGCGAGCTAGCCAGGCAGTCCCTACGATCGTGATCGTCGTCCTACTCCTGGCCCTGCCCCTGTGCGGTGTCGCCGGCGCTCAGGATGTCGATCGCCCCTCGGGGCTCATCATCAAGTACCGCTCCGAGGGCCCCCACGCACTGACGGAATGTGCCGCCCGACTGAGCGCCCGGGGCGACCGGTTCGCCACCCACCTCGCCGATCGATCGGAGGCGCTCGACACGCTCCAGGCGCGCTACGGGCGCCTTCGGCACCGTCCGGTCTTCCGCTCCGCCCCGTCAGGCAGCTTCGCTGCCGAGGCCCGTGCGCTCCGCCAGCGTCTCCGAGCGGCCCGGAGCCGCCGGGGCCGCGGCGCTCGCAAGCGGATGCGGGACGACCGAGCCCTGCCGGAGCTGGCTCACGTGTATCGCGCCCTGGTCCCGCGGGGCACGGAAGCACAGGACCTCCTCGACGCCCTCCGCGCGCTGCCTCACGTCGAGTACGCCCACCCCGACTACGCGATGACGATCGAGCAGGCGACGCCCTTCTTCGACGACCCGTTCCTGGCGAGCGAAGGCAGTTGGGGGCAGCCCTACGCGGATCTGTGGGGGCTCGAGCGGATCGGCGCGCCGGAGGCCTGGGCCGGCGGGATCGGCGAGGGCGTCGTGGTCGCCGTCGTCGATACCGGGATCGACACCGAGCACCCGGATCTGCGCGCGAACGTGTGGGTCAACGCCGGGGAGGATCTCGACGGGGACGGGGTCGCCGAGGCCAGTGACCGGAATGGCTTCGACGACGACGGCAATGGATTCGTCGACGACCTGGTCGGTTTCGACTTCGGCGATTCGTTCGACGCCAACGAAGACGGCGACTACGACGATCCGGGCGACGTCTCTGACGCCGACCCCTTCGACGAGTTCGGGCACGGCACCCACGTCGCGGGCACGATCGCCGCGGTCGCGAACAACGGCGAGGGGATCGTCGGGGTGGCGCCGGGCGTTCGCGTGATGGCGGTCAAGGGCTTCACGTCCGAGGGCACGGGCCGCGACTCGGTGCTCTGGCGCGCGGTGCTCTACGCCGCGGAGAACGGCGCCGACGTGATCAACAACAGCTGGTCCTGCAGCGGCGCGTGTCCGAACAATCAACTCGCGACCGACGTGCTCGCCCACGTCGAAGCCCTCGGCACCGTCGTCGTCACGAGCGCCGGCAACAGCGCGACCGACGTGGCCTCGCTCAGCCCCGAGAACACGGACCAGGTCGTCACCGTGGGCTCCCTCGGCTTCGACGATCTGCTCTCGAGCTTCAGCAACCGCGGCTGGGGCGTCGACGTCGTCGCGCCGGGCGGCGGCCCGTCCACCACCCCCGGCGTGCAGGTCCCTCGCCGCAACATCCTCTCGTTGCTCACGAGCGCACCGCTCGAGAACGAAGAGGCCTTCGTGGTCGACGATCGCTACCGCCGGCTTTCGGGCACCTCGATGGCATCGCCTCACGTCGCGGGGGCGGTCGCGCTCGCTCGCGCGCGCCGGCCGGCTCTCGACCCCGCCGCGCTACGCGAGTGGTTGCGGCTCGGTTCGCGGGACGTCTCCGCCGAAGGGCACGACTGGCTCTACGGCGCGGGCGTGCTCCACCTGCCGACGCTCTTCGCCGACGCGCCGCCGGAGCTCACGCTCGAAATCGATGCGCCGGCCTCCGGGAGCATCGTCGATCCGGGGGCAGGGCCCGTTCGTCTCGAAGTCGTCGCGAACGGCGCAGACGTCGACAGCGTGGACCTCGCGATCGCCGAAGGCAGGAGCGGGCGCGTCTTCGTCGCGCTCGACGCGCTGCCGGAATTCGCGCGGGTCGCGGTGTCTCGACCCGCGGATGCCGGGATCGCCTACGCGTGGGATCCGACCGACGTCGAACCCGGCGCGCGGGTGTTCCGGGTTCGAGTCGTGCTGCGGGACGGACGCGAGGTCGTGCGGTTCCGGGTATTCGGCCTCGAGCGGGTGCACCCGACCGATCACACCCTCGGCGAGCGCGACGTCGGCGGCCCGGCCACGGACGGTCGGCGTGTCGCGTGGCCGATGGAGATCGAAGGAGAAGAGGGCGGCACCCGGGGCGTCGCGGTCGATCGGCTCCGCGCCCCGTCGCTCCCCGAGCCGACCCCCTTCGACGTCGAAGGTCTGGCAACGGTGGTCGACGTCGACCGTCGCCTCCTGGCCTGGCGTCTCGGCGACGTCTCGGCCTTCTCGATCGGAGGCTGCGTGCTCGAGCCCGCGCGGTCGAAGGAGAAGTCGAGCAAGAAGAAGGGCGCAGGGCGAGCTTCCGAGCGAGCGGCGCGGGGCAGCGGGCCGGAATGCGTCCCCTTCTCGATCGATCGACCGGGCGAAGTCGTGTCGCGGCCCTGGGTCGCGAACGGGTGGCTCGTCTGGCAGGCCGGAACGGGTCCGGGCTCGATCGAGGGCTGCCGCCCGACGCGGGAGGATCCGCGCTGCAAACCCTTCGAGCTGGTCGCGTTCGACGACGGGGATCCGCCCTGGCGACTCCAGTCCTTCGATGGTCGGACCCTGCTGCTGCAAGCAGGAGCGCGGGTGGCGCGCTGTACGCCCCGTGCTGACCGGCAGCTCTGCGAGCTCGAGGAGATCGCGTTCGCGCCCGGGACGCCGATGCCGGACACGCCGCTCCACGACGGCGACCTGCTCTTCTTCGGGGACGTGGGGATCGCAGTTCTCCCGCCCGAAGGGTGTCTCCTCGGAGAGCTCCTGCCGGAATGCGTCCCCCAGTTGACCATCACGACGCGGCTGCACGCGTGTGCGCTGACCGAGAGCGAGGTCTCGGCGGAACCGACCTGCACGCCAACCGCGTTCACGCAGCCGCTTCGCTTCGATTCGGTCGTCGGTCGCTCGATTTCGGGCCGGCGTCTGGCGTGGTCGACCGCGGATGCGCTCGAAGCGCCGTCGATCCGGCTCTGCGAGTTCGACCCGCGATCCGGCGAGTGTCCGGTCCAGCGCGTGACCGGCGCGTTGTCCGAACAGGTCGCCCCCGACCTGGGTCGACGCACGCTCGTTTGGCGCGGCGCGCGCGACGCCGGCGAATCGATCTGGTCCCTCGCGCTGCCGGAGCTGCGTGGCCCCAGCCGGACCCAGAAGGTGCGGCCGGGGCCGTTCCGGGTGCCGTTGCGCGCCTGGGCGGGCGCCGGCGGAGATCTCGACTTCAGGGTCGAGGTGCTCGCCGCCGATCCCGGGCTCGCTCTCGCGCCCGAGCTGGAAATCGTCGACCCTGGCCGGCCCGGCGGGCGCATCTGGCTGCGCGGCCGCACCGGGAAGTCGGTGGAAGGCACCGCGCGCGTGCGGATCGTCGCCTCGGATGGCACGGGGCTCGAGAGCCGGTGGGACATCGACCTCGAGGTGGCGCCGCGAAAGCGCCCGTGGTCCCGAGCGCCGCATTTCCAGATCAAGGAGAGCGACCTGTACTGACGCTGGCGTCGCGGTCGCGCGGGCGCCTAACGTCTGGGCTCGAAGCCGTCGGTGCGATCGTCCCGGGCCTGGACGACGACGTCGTGAGCGGGGGAGAGCGCGCAGGCCGGGTCGGTCAGGCTCGCGTCCCCCAGCAGCCGGAAGGCCTGGCAGCGGCATCCCCCGAAGTCGTTCTCGCGCTCGGGGCAGCTGCGACAGGGCTCGGACATCCAGTCGGTGCCGCGATAGGCGAGCATTCCCGGGGCCTCGTTCCAGCACGCGCGAACCGACCGCTCCTGCGCGTTCCAGAACTCGAGCCCCGGGATCTCGCTCGCCTCGTGGCAGGGCAGCACGCGGCCGGTCGGATCGACGACGATCGCGAGCTGCCCCCAGCCGCCCATGCACGGCTTCGGCCGCTCCGAGAAGTAGTCGGGTAGCACGAAGAGCATCGCGGTCCCGCCCCCCGCCGCATCCTGACGCGCCTGTGCCTCGCGAACGACGGCGCTCGCCTCGGCCAGCTGCGCAGCCGTCGGCATCAGCGCCGACCGATTGCGCAGGGCCCAGCCGTGGTACTGCGTGTTCGCGAGCTCGAGGCGATCCGCCCCGAGGCGTTCGGCGAGGGCGATCACATCGCCGATCGCGTCGAGGTTCTCGCGATGCAGGACGCAGTTGATCGTGAGCGCGAGGTCGAGGTCCTTCGTGCGTTCGCAGAGGGCGAGCTTGGCGTCGAAGCTCCGGGTGCCGGCGATGCGGTCGGACTCGCTGCCATTCGCGGCCTGGACGCTGACCTGTACGCTCCGCAGCCCGCGGTCGGCGAGGTCGGACAGACCGTCCGGGGTGAGCGGGAGGCCGGCGGTCACGAGATGCGGGTAAAGGTCGGCGGCGATGGCGCGGTCGACGATCTCGGGCAGGTCGGCGCGCGCGCTGGGTTCGCCACCGGTGAGGCCGAGGTGAACGACGCCGAGCTCGGCCGCTTCCTCGAAGACGCGTCCCCAGTCCTCGGCGGAGAGCGCTTCGCGTCGACTCCGGAAGTCGATGGGATTCGAGCAGTAGGGGCACTGGAGCGGGCAGCGATAGGTGAGCTCCGCGATCAGGTTGAGGGGGGCCGTCATGCGCGGGCCTCGCCGCGCGGTCCTTCACCGTCGTCGAAGGCGAGTCCGCCGAGCCCGCTCATCTCCGTGAGGAACCGCTCGACCTCCTCCGCCAGGCCCGCCGTCCCGGGGTAGCGCTCGCCGAGCACCTCCACGATCTCGTCGCGGGTCCGGGTGCCGTCGCAGAGCGCGAGGATCTCGCCACCGCTTCCGGAGAGGCGGATCGCGCGTTCCGGGAGTACGAGCACGTCACCCTGGGTGCGATGCTTCAAGTCGGCGTGGCGGGAGAGGGCGTAGCGCGCGTCACTCATCGCTAGACCTCGACCTCGAGCCCGTCTTCGGCGACTTCGACGCCGGCGTCGAGGATCCGTTGCAGCTCCTTGGCGTGGCGAGCGGCGATCGGATTGCTCGCGGCGAGGTGGACGTAGATCGAGCGTCCACTCATGCCGGCGAGCACCGCGAGCGATCCCTTCGCGCCGTCGATCGGCGCGTGCCCGAGCTCGACCGAGCTGCGGGCACCCGGTCGAAGTCGGCGCGCCTCGTCCGCCGCATAACACGTCCCGTCCACGAACCGGACGTCCGCCTCCCGCAGCTCCGCGAGGGTGGCCGAGTCGAGGCGTTCGACGCGGGGGGCCCAGACGAGGCGCTGCCCGCTTCGGCGATCGGTGATGCGCACGCCACTGCGCGCTCGCCCGGCGGCCGTCGAGCGGTCACGAAGATGATCCGGGACGGGGCCGGGCAGGGGAAAGAGGCGGGCCTCGAGGTGCCCGTCGCGGTCGAGAGGAAAGGGACGATCCCATCCGACGCCCGTCCACAGGGGCTCGAGCGTCACGAACGCCGCGTCGTGATCGAGTAGCTCGCCGCGCAGGTCCGCCGACGAAGTGATCCGCGTCGCGAGTCCCGAGCGCAGCGCGAGGGCACCCGCGCAGGCGTCGAGGTCGCCGCTCGTCAGCACGAGAGAATCGATCGGCACCGCCTGGCTGCCCGGCGCAGGCGCGAAGCGAGGCTCGGAGGCGAGCATCGAAGCGAGGGGAAAGGGCGCTTCGACGAGGGAGAAGCGGAGGCCGTCTGCGCTCACCGCCAGGCACGCCGGTCGTCGCCGCGGATGCTCCGGATCCCGTGCGCGAGCGCCGCGCGCGACCTCCGAGCCGTCGTTCCAGGCGGGCACCCCTGTCGAGACGCCGGACCCGAGCAGCCACGCCCTCAAGGCGTGAGCTCCGCGTCGATCACGTGGTGCGCGATGTCGCTCGAGAAGCCGCGACGGGCCAGGAAGCCGAGGTGCCGCTGGCGTTCGGCGATGCGCTTGTCGGGGTCGGGGCAGTAGGGGCCGAGTCGCTTCTTGCGCGCGATCCGGAAGGCGGCCTCGACCTCGTCGGCGTGGGCGTGGCCGCCGCCCTGGTCGGTCGCGTCGCCGGTGGCTTCTGCGCTGCGCGACCGCTGGACCTCGCGCAGGGTCTCCTCGTCGATGCCCTTGGCGCGCAGCTGGTTCTCGATCCAGGCGCGGGAGCGTCCGGCCTTGCGGCCCTTCTCGAAGAGGTGCGTCGCGAGGCGCCTGTCGTCGACGTAGCCGCGCTCGACGAGGCGCTCGACGATCTCGGGGATCCGGTCGCGCAGGACCTCGCCGTCCTCGCCGGTCCGCTCGCAGCGCGCATCGAGCTTGCGCCCGACGGTTTGGATGAGCCTGCGTCGGGAATGGTCGGACCGCGCCAGAGCGTTCTTCGCTTCGTCCTCGAGCCACCCCGCGTCGAGGGGGCGGGCGTCGCGATTCCGGGAGCGCGGCGGCCGGTGCGGTTCCATGACCCGCACGCTACCAAATCGGCGATTCGCCGTGGGCCTGCTCGGTGATCGATGGAGTCCTCCACAGGGGCCCTGCGCCACAACCATCCGCGGGTCCGAGGAACGTTGCTGGCGATGCCCGAGCTCCCCGAAGTCGAGACGACCCGCCGCCGGATCGCGCCGCTGCTCGTGGGCAAGCGCGTCGAGCGCGTCGTCACGACCGCCCCGAGCTACTTCTTCATCACGCCGCCGGACGCCCTCCGTGCGTCGCTCACCGGCCGCACGGTCGAGTCCCTCGATCGCGTGGGCAAGTACCTGGTCGCGGGTCTCGATCGCGGGGACCGCGTGCTTCTCCACCTGGGCATGACCGGGCAGCTCTTCTCGAGCGAGGCGACCAGCGTGCGTCTGCTCTCCGCGACCGCCCGGGCGTCCCTCGACCCGGGCGAACAGCGCGGCTTCGAGCCCGACGAGCACACGCATCTCCGGCTCACGATGGCGGGTGGAGGGCCCGAGGTCTTCTTCCGGGACGTGCGCAAATTCGGGAAGGTGCAGTGGCTCCCGGTCGGTGAGGCGAACGACCGCCTCGACCGGCTCGGGATCGATGCGCTCGAGGTGACCGGCGAGCTGCTCTTCCGGGCGAACCGCGGCCGGCGGGTCGCGATCAAGGCGATGCTCCTCGACCAGTCCGTCGCGGCTGGCGTGGGCAACATCTACGCCGACGAAGCGCTCTTCCTGGCGAGGGTCCGGCCGGGTCGGGCCGCGAAGCGGGTCACGCGGCGGGAATGCGACGCGATCGCGGAAGGCCTGCGCAAGGTGCTCCGCCGCTCGATCGAGACCGGGGGTTCGAGCATCAGCGACTACGTCGCCCCGGACGGCAGCGACGGCGGCTATCAGGACGAGCGGCGCGTCTACGGACGCAAGGGCGAGCCGTGTCTCACGTGTGGCGAGGAGATCAAGCGGCGTGTGATCGCCCAGCGCTCCAGTCACTATTGCGCACGATGCCAGTCGTAGCCGGCGCTACGCTCGCGGCATGCTGAGTCTCGTCGAGCTCGAACGCGTGGCCGAGGCGCTCCAGTCGGCGTTCGCCGGGGGACGGATCGAGCGCTGGGTCGAGCCCGACCGCGGCCGGCTCGCGTTCACGATCTACCGCCGCGACGAAGACGGCAAGCGCAAGCTGACCCTCGGGATCGATGCGCGACCCGAGCTGGCCCGGATCGGTCTGCTGGGTCGCATGCCGAAGGCACCGGAGAGTCTTCCCGCGTTCAGCGCCTATCTCCGCGCGCACCTGTCCCGCGCGCGTCTCGAGCGGGTGACGCTCCGCGGCGGCGACCGACAGCTGGCGCTTCGTTTCTCGGCGAAGGAAGGGGAGTACACGCTGCTGCTCTCGATCTTCGGGCGCCGCAGCAACCTCTACCTGCTCGACGGGGAGGACCGGCTGATCCAGGCGCTGCGTCCTCTGGCGGATACGCGCGCGGAGCTCGCCGTCGGCGAGCCCTGGGTCGACCCGGGCGGGGACGCGCCGACCCGCGGCAAGGACCGCTTCGAAGACGAAGAGGGGCTCGACCTGCTCGAGGCGATCGAAGCCTGTTATGCGGAGGAGATCGGTGAGCGGAGCACGGACGAAGGTCGGCGCCGGCTGAAGGCCGCTCTCAAGAAGGAGCGCAAGACCGCCCAGCGACGCCTCGAGCGGATCGAAGCGGAGCTCGCCGAAGCGGACGAAGCGTCGACCCTCCAACAGCACGGCGAGCTCCTCAAGGCGAACCTCGGTCGGATCGAGGCCGGCGCGAGCGAGGTCACGGTCGACGACTTCACGACCGGGGCCCCCGTCGTCATCGCCCTCGACCCGAAGAAGTCGCCCAAGGAGAACCTCGAGGCGATCTTCAAGCGCTACCAGAAGCTGCTGCGCCGCCTCACGAAGGCGGGGGGGCAGGTCGACGGCGCTCAGCAGTCCGTCGATGCGATCGCGGCGCTCGAGACGGAGCTCGCGGAGAGCGAGAACCTCGACGCGTTGCTCGCCCGGGACGATGTCCAGAAGATCCTCGCGCGCCACGCCACGAAGAGCGGGCGTGCGAGCGTGACGCGCGCGCCGGAGAAGCCGGCGTTGCCCTCCGCCTATCGGAATCTGCCGAAGAAGCTCCACCCTCGTCGCTACCGATCAGCGGAGGAGCTCGAGATCTGGGTCGGACGGAGCGACGAGGCGAACGACACGCTGACGATGCGCCTCGCCCGGGGCAAGGACCTCTTCTTCCACCTCGACGGCGCGCCCGGGAGCCACGTGATCCTGCGGACGGAGGGCCGGGACGATCCGCCGTCCGAGGCGGTGCTCGACGCCTGCGAGCTCGCGGTCCACTTCTCGAAGCAGAAGAACGCAGGGCGCGCCGACGTGCACGTCGTGCCGATCAAGAACGTGAAGAAGCCGAAGGGCGCGAAGCGCGGACTCGTCTACGTGGCCGGGGGCAAGTCGGTCCACCTGCGCCGGGAGCCGGATCGCCTCGCGCGGCTCCTCGAGTCGAAGATGGACGACTAACGTCGATGACGCGGGACGCGTAGCGCGAGCAGCGCCGGCAGGACGACGAGGTTGCTCACTACGGTGAGCACCATGCCCATCGCGAGGACGACGCCGAGGCTCGAGACCCCGCGGTGGGACGAGAGCGCGAGGGTGCCGAAGCTGACCGTGGTCGTCAGCGCGCTGTAGAAGACGGCGCGCGCGGTCGTGCTCGCGAGGAGCTCGCCGCCGCTCGGGGTCCGAGCGAGGGCTTCCGCGCGGTGGACCAGATGGATCCCCGAGTCGACGCCGATTCCGAGCAGGAGCGGCACGACGACGACGTTCACGAAGTTGAACGCGATCCCCGAGACGCTCATGAGGCCGATCGTCAGCAGGTTCGAGAGCAGGAGCGGAGCGAGGACGAGGCCGACGGGCGTGACCCGCCGCCAGAGGAGGGCCAGCAGGAGGGTGATCAACACGATCGCCGCGACGAGCGCCTCCTGGAAGCTGTTCCGGGTCGCTTCCGCGAAGGCGACCATGTTCATCGGGAGACCGGTCGCCCCCGGCACGACGGCCTGGACCTCGCGGGCGAAGCGCGTGAACGCGACCTCTTCGGTCAGGCGCTCGGCGGGGAAGATCTGGACCCGCGCGCGACCGTCGATGGTCAGCATCCGGTTGCGGAGCTGGTCCGGGAGGTCGTCGAGGGTGACCCCCTCGATCAGCGTCGCATCCCGCAGGCGCGCGAGCTGGTCGGTCAGTCCGCCGAGGAGGACTTCTTCGAGGCGGGCGAGGGCTGCGTCGACGTCTTCGTCGGCGTCGGCCCGCGCGAGGAACTCGTCGAGGTTGGCGCGCAGGCTGCGCATGCTCCGCCCCAGGACGCTGGCGTCGTCGTCGATCGACGGGTCGCGCAGGAAGTCCCGCAAGGCACGCAGGGCGTCGACCTGCTCCGCGGTCGACGGATTCTCCTGATACACGGCGACGCCCCGCGGCGCGTCGAGGATCATCCCCACGTCCTCGAGCACGTAGAGCTTCTCTTCCTGGTCGGTCGGGATGTAGTCCGCCAGGCAGATGGCGAGCTCGACGACCTCGAGCCCTTCGACTTCGCTGGCGATCCGCGTCGCGTCTTCCAGGTCGTCGGCGATCACGTCCATCGGCCAGGGCGAGCGCTGGCCCGCCTCCTCGAGCATCTCGTTGAAGGTCTGGACGCTCTCGGTCTCCGGGTCGCGCATCCGCACGACGTTCGCGTCGAACTCCACCTGGACCGCCTGCCACGCGCCGAAGACCAGGAGCGCGAGGGCGATGCCGGCGATGGTGCGCGGCCAGTTCGCGAGGGCACTCCACCAGGTGCGGCGGAAGGTCATCGCGCGGGGCGCGCCCCGCGCGGGGTCGAGGCGGCAGCCGCGCGCGAGGAGCGCGGGCAGGAGCGTCGTCGTCAGGAAGAGGTTCACGATCATGCCCGTGCCGGCGATCATGCCGAGCTCCGCGACCCCGACGTTGTCGGTCGGTATGAAGACGTAGAAGCCGATCGCGGTCGTGACCGTGCAGATCACGAAGGAGCTGCCGACCTGTTCGAAGCCGTGCTCGAGGGCGGCGACGTGCACGTCCGCGACGCCGTCGTCGATTGCGCGGCGCAGGCCGTCGACGTAGGCCATGCCGAGGTGGATCGCGAAGTCGACGCCGAGACCGATGAAGAGGATCGCGAAGGCGACCGAGATCAGGTTCAGCGCCCCGACCGTCGCGGCGGCGAAGGCGCCGGTCCAGACGAGGCCGGCGAGGAGCGTGGCGACCGATGCGATCACGAGGCGGACCGAGCGCAGCGCGCGGAAGAGCACCACCACCACGAAGCAGAAGGTGATCACGCCCCCGAGGCCGATGTCCCAGAGGAGCCCTGCCATCTCTTCGTAGTTGAGGACGGGGTTGCCCGTCAGGCGGATCGTGACACCGTGGTCGGCGTCGAGCGCGTTCTCGCCGGCGATGCGCCGGATCTCTGCCATCGGGGCGGCCGCGGCGAAGATGCTCCCGAAGTCGAGGACGGGGTCGACGACAATCACCCACCGCTTGACGGTCTCGACCGACGAGCCGCGCAGCAGGATCTCCTCCCAGGAGATCGCGAGCGGAAACTCCTGGTAGGCCTCGACGGTCGCGTCGCCGATCCGGTCGAGCAGCGGCGCGAGGTCGTCGAGCTCGAAGGCCGAGTCGTCGCGCTGTTCGAGGCCGCTCTGGATCAGCGAGGCGAGGTTGGCGACGGTCGGCTCGCGTTCCAGGGCGGTCAGGATCGGCTGCACGCGCGCGATCTGGACCGAGAATTCGTCGAGATCGTCGAGGTCGCGGTAGAGCAGGCCGTACTTCTCGAAGAAGGGGCCCGAGCCCGGGATGTAGACCTCGTGGAAGAGGTCCGGGCGCGCGGCGAGGGCGTCGCGCAGGGTGTGCGTCGCTTCGCGCGCGACCTCCGGCGTCTCGCCGTCGACGACGACCAGCATCACGTTCTCGATGTTCGGGAAGCTGCGCGCGAACTCGAGATAGTTCTGGCGCGCGGGGAGGTCCTCGGAGACGAGCTGGACGTTGTCGGAGTTGATCCCGAGGTTCAGCGCGGCATGGACGAAGAGCGCGAGGGTGACGACGCCGATCGCAGCGAGGGTCGTGCCGGCGCGAGCGTGTACGCCCAGTGCCCACCGGACGAGCGCGCGGGACAGCAGGGTCTCGAGCCGGTCCATCGATGCTCCTGGTGCCTGGCGGATCAGGGGTCGGGTCGTTCGCGCGAGGCCGCCCATCGGCCCGCGAGACAGGCACGAGATAGCGAATGGGGTCGCGCGCTACGAATGGGCCGTGGCGTGGGCGGTCGGTTCGGTTGCTACGGCCGCGGCCGAGGGGCGCGACAGACCGCGAACAGGTCGAGGCTGCGGTCGTGGGCCGCCTCGATCGGAAAATCGTCGAGGTCGACCCGGGGCAGGCTGGCTTCCGCGCCGATCCCGCGACGCACGAGGACCGCCAGACGCGCGAACAGGAAGCCGACGAGGGCGCGAGGGAGTCGGCGGCGTAGACCGAGCGGATCGATCCGGACGATGCGTCGGATACGGGCGAGTCGCGCCTCGTGGTAGGCGAGGGCTTCGCCGCGGGCCGAGACGCCGAGCATCTCGACCTCGTCGAAGCGCCGACGCAACAGCGCCTCGAGCTCGCCCGCTTCGTACTCCTTCACGTGGAAGGGGTTCTCGCGGTCCGAGAAGCGCGCGTTCGGCGTCGTGACGAGGGCCTGGCCGCGTGGGGCGAGGTGGTCCGCGAGGGCGTCGAGCCAGGACGTCGGATCTTCGAGGTGTTCGACGACCTGGAAGCTCAGGGCGAGATCGAAACGCGCGCCGCCGAGCGGCGGGTCATCGAGGTCGCCGCGCAGGAAGCGAGCGGGGCTCCGGCGGGCCGGGGGGAGGGGTGCGACGCGGTCGAGTCCGACGACCCGCGCCGCTTCGCCCGACGTCTCGGCAAGCGCAGTGGCCACTTCCGCGGTTCCGTAGCCCGTGCCCGACCCGAGCTCGAGGACCCGCGTCGCGCCGGTCGTGCGCGCGCGGCGAATGGCCTCGCGATAGGCGGCGTGATGGCGCAGCAGGTCGATCCCGAAGCGCGCGTCGTCGGCGTGGAGTCGCTCACCGGTGAAGGTGAGCGCGTCCTCGGACGCAGACGGCTCAGGCATCGCCTTCCCCGGCGCGCGCGGCTTCGAGCGCTTCGCGGGTGAACTCGGGCGCGAAGACCAGCCCGAGGAGCGCGCGGCTGGCGAGGATCGAGGCCGACAGCACGATCGACATGGCGAGCAGCTCGGGATCGCGCGCGAGGCCTTCGAAGACGGTCACGAACACGACCTGGCCGGTGCCGATCCCGGCCACGGCGAGTGGGAGTGCCGAGACGACGAGCATGACGCCGACGCCGAAGATCAGCTGCACGAGGGACACGTCGACCTCGAACGCCTGGAAGAGGCCGCCCACCAGGGCCGCGAAGCAGGCGACCATGGCGCTGCGGAGTGCACCCACTTCGAGCAGGACCGGGATCGGAGCGTGCCGGGGCGCGCGAAAGACCGGGAGCTCGCGCAGGCGTTCGAGGGTGCCGAGGTCGAAGGGCGCGCGAAGGAACACGAAGCCCAGGACGATGAGGCCGATCAGCGCGGTGACGACGCCGAGCCGCAGCTCTGCGCTCTCGAACTGGAGCAGACCACCGCCGATCGCGACGCAAGCGAGCACGCTGCCGATGTCGAGCAGCGCGATCAGGAACACGATCCCTGCGGCCGCGGCGATCGAGGCGCCGGTCCTCCGCCGAACGAGCAGCGAGAGCGCCGCGGCGCCGAGGAGGTGGTTGAGGAGACCGAGCAGGTAGCAGGCGGACTTGATGCGCGCGGCGACGATCCTCGATAGCGGCGCGGCATCTCCGGGGTTCGCGGCGACGACGCGGTGGAGGCAATGCGCTTCGATCACGACGGTCACGCCCGAAAAGAGCAGGAGCGGAGCCAGGAAGCGTGAGAACACGTCCGCGGTCACGTGGTCGAGGGCGAGTCGGATGTCGATCCGATCGAAGACGTAGACGAGCAGCCCGATGCTGACGACGAAGGGCACGAGCGCGCGGGCCATCCGCTCGAGTCTGGCGAAGAAGTGCGGCGTCGGGTCGTCGTCGCCCGTTTCGTTCGGTCGATTCGCGTCGCCGCTCATTCTCGCTCCCTCGCGGCCGCCGCGGCGATCGCGTGTTCCATGTCGTCCGCAGCGCGGTCCCAGTCGAAATGGCCGGCCCACTCGAGACAGCGCGTGCGCACCGCGAGGGTCGCCTCGTCCTCGTCCATCAGGGAAGCGATCGCGCGCGTCCACGCATCGATGTCGTCGTCGCCCTCGCTTCCGACGAGGAGTCCCGTCTCCTCGTGGCGAACGGAGTCTCGCAGGCCCGGCGCGTCGCGCGCGACGACGGGCGTGCCGAGGGCGTTGGCCTCGATCACCGTCAGACCCCAGCCCTCCTTCTCGGAGGGGAAGACGCAGACCCGCGTCCCCGCCAACAGCGCATCGCGTTCCCGATCCTCGACGAAACCGGTGAAGCGCGTACGACCCTCGAGCCCGAGATCCCGAGCGAGATCCTCGAGGTTCCCCCGCTCGGTCCCCTTGCCGATCACGAGCAGCTCCAGGTCGGGAACCGCCTCGACGAGGCGCGCGCCCGCGCGCAGCAGGACGTCGACGCGCTTGTAGCGCTCGAGTCGCCCGACGTAGGTCACGCGCGGTGGCCGGGTGGCGGCGGGGTCCACGTCGTAGGCGCCCGGGTCGATCCCGGGAGGAGACACGGAAATGTGTCGGCGAGGAATGCCCCTCGCTTCGAGATCAACGGCCGTGCTGTCGGAGATCGCGAGGAAGGGCACGCGACGATAGGCGCGAGGGATACCGGCTTCCGCGATGACGACCGCGGTGGCGAGCGGCCAGGCCACCTGATCGAAGGCGACGCCGCCGAAGAGATGGTGGCAGAGCGAGAGGACCGGCGCGTCCACCCAGAGCGGAGCGTAGAAGGGCAGCTTGTTGAGACACTCGACGATCACGTCGACCTCGCCGCGGGCGACCCTGCGCCGAACGCCCAGGGGGAGCGTCGCGTAATAGAAGGGGAGGGGGCCGCGTCGCTGGACGTCGATGCCCGAAATCTCCGTTCGTTTCTCCGCGGCGAGGAAGCCGGTCGAGAGCCAGTGGACTTCGTGTCCGCGTGCTGCCAGGCGGGAGAAGATCCGTTCGACGTGGATCTCCGCACCGCCGGCGCGGGGATGCTCCGGATCACGCTCGTTCAGGACGAGGATGCGCAGCGGCCGAATCGTCGGGCTCGGCACGCCGGATGCGGTCGCGGACGCCATGTGCGGTGGAGTGGTTTGCAACGAGAGCGGGGGTTCCTGCTCGGGGTGAGGTCAGAGCCGTCCGAGGACGCGCGCGAGTCGCAGCCACCAGACGATCCAGAGCGCCTCGACGCCGATCTGGAGCGAGAGCTTCGACTCGCCGCGGGTGCGGTCGAGGAAGAAGAACGGAATCTCCTTGATCCGCGCGCCCGCGTGCACGAAGCGGAAGTTCATCTCGATCTGGAACGCATAGCCGTCGGCGCGGATGCGTTCGAATCCCATGCGCTCCAGCATTTCGCGTCGCACGCAGCGGAACCCGCCGGTCATGTCGCTGATCGGGAGCCCGGTCGCGAGGCGTGCATACTGGTTGCCGAAATACGAGATCAGGATCCGCTCGATCGGCCAGTTGACGACCGTGATGCCGTCGAGATAGCGCGAGCCGAGCACGACGTCGTGCTGCTCGATCTCTCGGAGCAGGGTCGGGATCTGGTCCGGCGGATGCGAGAAGTCCGCGTCCATCTGGATGACGACTTCGGCCCCGAGCTCGAGCGCGCGGGCGATCCCGGCGCGATAGGCGGCCCCCAGCCCCTGCTTCCGCGAGCGATGCAGGACTTGCACGCGCGGATCGTCCGCCGCGAGCTCGTCGGCCAGCTTGCCCGTGCCATCCGGGCTGTCGTCGTCGACGACCAGGACGGACACCTCCTCCGACTGGGCGAGGATCTCCGGCACGATCAGCGGGAGATTCTCCGCCTCGTCGTAGGTCGGCAGGACTACGATCGTCCGGGTCATGCTCGACTCCCGAGAGCTCCGGGCCCCGGTTCGGAGGGTATGCCCTCCACGGGTCCCGTGAAACGTAGGCGCCCGATCCGTTGCCGCCGCGAAACGTTCGCGAGGGTGGCTCGGGTAGAATGGCGCCATGATCGACGACGCCTTTCGTGCGCAGTTGCCGCGTTTTTCCGGCCCCCTGCTGGCGCTCTACACACGAATGGGTTGGTCCCCGAACCACGTGACGGCGCTCGGGCTGGGAATCGCCCTCCTCGCCGCTTCTGCGGTCGCAATGGGATACGAGTGGGTGGCCCTCGGGCTCTGGTGGGTGTCACGCCTCGCGGACGGGACCGACGGCATCTACGCGAGGGCCAGTGGCCAGGAGAGCGACTTCGGAGCCTATCTCGACATCGTGCTCGACATGGCCGCCTACGGGGCGATGGTGATCGGATTCGCCGTCGCCTGGCCCGCCTTCCAGCTCCAGTGGACGGCGATGCTCTTCCTCTACGTCCTGTGCATCGCGAGCGCCCTCGCCCTTGGCACGCAGGAGGCGAAGCGGGCGCTGCCGCCGCGGGACGACCGCGGCTTGCGCCTCGGCGCCGGCCTCGCCGAGGGAGGAGAGACCGGCATCGCCTACAGCGCGTTCCTCCTCTTCCCGGGTCTCCTCCCGGTCACGACCTGGATCTGGGTCACGATCCTGGCGATCACCGTCGTCGCCCGAACGGTCCTCGCGCGCCGCCTCCTGCGCTGATCCGTGGGGAACACACGTCAGCGCCGCCGCGATTCGCGCGGAGTGTGACATCGATCATCAAGGGATCGCCCGCGCTCGGCCGATAGATCACGGAGTTTCGCATGCAGCGAGGCCGCAGGCTCCGGACTCGAGTGCCGCGAGCCGACGCCAGGGGGCGATCCGTGACGGGCGACAAGCATTTCTGGGCAGCCGCGCTGCTGGCGCTGGCGATCCTCGCGTTTCCTGGCGCGAGTGCGGCCGACTGGGAGGTCTACGTCTCCGGTGGGCTCGGCATCTCGACCGCGACGGGCAATGCCGTCGGTCAGCAGAGCCTGACGCCGAACGTCTTCGGCGGCTCGGAGTCGGACTCGTCCCCGATGGTCGACGGTGCCGTCGGTCTCGAGGTGCCGATGGACGAGCTGGTGCCGCGCGAGCTGCTCGTCGACGTGCGCCTGCCCGACTGGCCCGTTCGAATGGAGCTCGAGGCCGCGGGGTTCCGCGAGTACGAGCTCCGGACCTACGTGGTGCCTGCGACGCTCTTCTTCTCGCAGATCGAGACCACGACGGTCTTCTTCAACACCTGGCTCGAGATCCCGCTCACGACCGCGTACAAGCCGGCCCAGTACGTGTTCGGGCTGGGTCGACAGCCGCGGGTCCGGCAGTTCCTCACGCCGGCGCATCTCTATTTCGGCGTGGGCATCGGCTACGCGCACACGGATCTCCGGGGCGTCGGCGGCGTCTTCGCCGCGTCGGACGAGTTCGACGAGTTCGCGTGGAACGCCGGCGTCGGCATCGACTACGCCCTCACCGACTTCGTCGACCTCTCGGCAGGCTACCGCTTCGTGTGTCTCGCCGGCGAACAGTGCATGGCCCACGACGACGGCTTCGAGCTGACGACGACCGGCGGCGCCGTCGGTGCGAACGACTACCTCGAGTACGACGTCCGCGCGCACGAGTTCCGGGTCCAGGTCCGGGTCGAGGTCTTCGAGTTCCTGTCGCCCTGGCGATAGCGCCTTCGTCGTTCGCCAAAGGGACGATCCGAAGGGCGATCATTCCCGCGAGTTAGCCGCGGGGGCAACCCTCGGATAGCCTCCCGGCGTGAAGCGATCTCCGCGCCGTCTGCTCACGCGACCGAGCCGGATCGCGACGATGATCCTGCTCGTGATCTTCGCCGCGGCGCCGCTCGTCGCCTTCGAGGCGTCGGCGCAGCAGGGCGTGCGCGCACGAAGCGCCGCCCGTCCCGCCGAGATCAACCTGAACCAGAAGCGGATGCGGATCGAGCAGCTCGTCCGCAAGGTCGGCGAGGCCGCCGGGCGCACGATCCTGCTCCCGGACGACGTGCGCGGCACCGTCTCGATCGTCGCGAAGCGCCCGATGTCGATCGACGAGGCGTGGAACGTCCTGGAGTCGTCGCTCTCGCTCCTCGGCCACTCGCTCCTGCCCGCGCCGGAGGGGCTGTGGCGGGTCACGAAGGTCGCGGACTCCGTCGGCGAAGCGCCCTTCACGCCGCGTCGCGAGGGCACCAGTGAATCCTTCGTCACGACGTTGATCCCGCTTCGCGAGGCGGACGTCGAGGATGTGATGCCCGTGCTCGAGCCGCTGTCCGGCTCGCGCGTGACCCTCGTGCCCTATCCCGAGACAAACAGCGTCATCGCCAGCGGCTCCGAGGTCGCGATCGCGCGCCTCACGACCCTCGCCGACGAGCTCGATCGCGTCGAGCAGGCCGCGCTCCGGATTCGCGTCCTGCGCTATCGCGGAGTGGGTGACGTCGAGCCAATGGTCGAGAGCTACCTCGAGGCCGGTGACTTCCGGGTGCAACGCGTCCAGGTCTGGAGCGACGAGCGGACCAACAGCCTCGCGGTTCGCGGCGAGCCCGAGGGCGTCGACCAGGTAGTCGCGTTCATCGACGACGTCGACCAGCCGCCGGAGGGCGGCGGCGCGATTCGGATCCTGCGCGTCCTGAACCGGGACCCCGAGGAGGTCGCCGAGCTGATCCGGAGCCTGTCCGACGGGACGAACGCCGCGAGATCCGAGGCGCGGGAGGTGGCCGGGCCCCTCGATGGCGCGGACTACGCGATCGCCGTCGACGGTCCGACGCGTTCCCTCGTGGTGCGCGCCGCGCCGGAGACGCAGGTCGCGATCCGACGCGTGCTCGAGATCCTCGACGCGTCGCCGCAGCTGATCGCGGTCGACATCACGGTGTCCGAGCTGCGACTGCCGAAGGCGTGGGCGTTGGCGACCGGCTTTCAGCTCCCCTTCGCGACGGGCTCGAACGACGGAAACGACCTCGTCGGATTCGTGAAGAACGACGTCCCGTCGACGGACCAGACGATTCCGGTCGGCGTGATCGGCGCGATCTCGCGCGACACCGGCGTCGCAGTCCAGCAGAACGTGAACGGGGTTCCGGTGTCGATCCCGATCCTGCAGTCCGGAACGATCGTCGGCGTCGACTTCGAGGCGGTGAACGAAGTCCTGATCCAGCCGAGCCTGGTCATCACCGCCGGTGACGAGCACGAGATCTTCGTCGGCAACAACGTGCCGATCCCCGTGACCGACTCCGGGGGGATCGACGAGAACGCCACGATTGCCGGCGCCAACGTCCCGCAGATCTCGCGCACGACGAACTTCGATCGACAGGACATCGGCACGCGCGTCGCCCTCCAGGCCACGGCCGGCGAGGAAGGAAAGATCCAGCTCGACCTCGAGATCGAGCTCTCGAACATCGACTTCACGCGCGCGGGGCTCGCCGGCAACCCCGCCGACGTCGGTCCCGCCTACGTGCAGCAGAACCTGGTCGCGAAGGCCCGTCTCGACCACGGCGAGACCGCGATCCTCGCGATCAACAGCAAGGAGAAGGAGGTGCGGCGGAACTCGGGCGTGCCCTTCCTGCGCGACATCCCCGTCCTCGGCCGCTTCTTCCGGAGCGACGGCAGCCAGGTCGACCAGATCCGCCTCGTGATTGCCGTGCGTGCCCGCCGCGTCTCGAATCCCTCGGAGCTGGTGGCCGACACCATCCGGCGACGCCTCGCCTTCGAGCGTCGCGCCGCCCGTGAGTCGAATCTGCCGCAGGTCGACGGTCCGCCCTACGGCGTGCGGGTGACGACGCGACGGATCGAAGAAGACGCGCGCTCGATCGCCGATGCGCTCGCCTATGACGGACACGCGACCCGCGTGCAGGGCTGGCATTCCGACGCCGACGACTACTGGGACGTGTACGTGACCGGCCTCGCGTCGATGGTCGACGCCGGCGGGGTCGCTCGCGAGCTCGCCGAGGACGGTTGGGAGACGGACCTGGTCGTCTTCTCCAGGCGACGCTGATCAGCGCGTCGCGTCAGAGCCGCCCGATGGCGCGCGTCTTCTCGCGGGCCGCGACGCTCCGAGGCGCCTCGCTGACCAGCTCGGTCTCGCCGAAGAGCCGACCCGACTGGGTGATGCCGAGATGCGGCAGGCCGACGTCCGCGAGGAAGGACTCGGCGCCTGCCTCTTCGTGCAGCATCGCGATCGTCGACGTCACGCCCGCGACGAGGCAGTGGTCGGCGCGGACCGAGACGCACGCGGGTCCGCCCCGGAAGCTCCATCCGGTTCGCGGGTCGAGGATGTGCGAATAGCGGACGTCGTCGACGACCATGCAGCGCTCGTAGTCCCCGCTGGTCGCGAGCCCGCCGTCGTGGAGCGCGATCCGCGCGATCGCCTCTTCGGGGGCGCGCGGGTTGCGGACGCCTACGAGCCAGGGCGATCCGTCGGGCTGCGGTCCGACGACCGCCATGTCCCCGCCGAGGTCGACCAGGCCGTGGGCGAGGCCTTCGCCGCGCAGGAGCTCCGCGACCCGGTCCGTCGCGTACTCCTTCACGAAGCCGCCGAAGTCGAGCTGCATCCCGACGACCGGAAGCGTCAGGTGCGGCTTCTCCCAGCGGACCTTCGACCAACCGACGAGGCGAAGCGTTTCGTCGACCTCGTCGCGCGTCGGCAGGCAGCCCGAGCGGAAGTCCCAGACACGACGCAGCACGCCCGAGGTCGGATCGAAGCGACCGTCGCTCTCTGCATGCGCGGTCGCTGCGAAGTCGAGGAGCGCGGCCGTCTCGTCGTCGACGACGATCCCGCAGGCGCTCCCGGCGCTGCGGTTGATGCGCGACGCGAGGCTGTCCTCGCGGTAGCGGGAGTACTTCGTTTCGAGTCGCGCGATTTCGCGGCAGGCCGCATCGGCGGCGCGCTCGATCGCGGTCGTGTCCGGGCCGTAGAGCTCGAGCTTGCAGGGGCTGCCCATCGCGCGGAAGCGGAAACGCCGGTGGTGCGCGCCCCCGCTCCCCACGTCAGAAGCTGCCGGTGATCGTGAAGGCCCCGACGTGGAAGCTCACCAGGCCGGGGCTCTGCTCGAACTCTCCGACGGTGGTGAGACCGAGGTGGCCGTCGGAGAAGTAGCGCTCGTAGGAGAGGCCGAGGATCAGGTCGAGGCCTTCGCTGAAGCCGTAGTCTCCGAGCGTGCCGTCCACTTCGTAGGCGAGACAATCTTCGAGGTCGACCTCGAGCTTGAGGCGGGCGGCAAGAGCGCCGTAGGGCGAGAGGCGGAAGTCGCTGCTTCGCTCGATCGGCGTACTCCCACCGGTCAGGGCCGCGGCGACCATGGGCTCGTAGAAATCGGCCTGGCTCTGACTGTAGTAGCGGAAGCTCGGGGCGATCCGAACGATGTCGGCGAAGGTCTGCGACCAGCCGAGTTCGGCGGTGTGCGACGTGACGCCCCACGAATCGAAGTAGAAGCGGTAGTCGAGCTGGAGCGTGCCTTCGACGTCCTCGAAGTGATGGCGGTAGCGCGCCATCACGCTCACCTGATCCTTGTCGTGCGGCCGCGCGTCGGGAAGGTTCGCCGCGGCGCCGCCGATGTAGGCGATCTGCTTGTAGGGATCGTCGAGGAAGCCGTCGGAGTGCTTGTAGTTGACGGTCACCTGCGCGACGGAGGCGCGCGAGACGATCTGCGTGAGACCCGCGAAGAGATCGACAGACCACTTGTGATCGCTCTTCACACGATTGAAGCCGCCCGCGGCGCCACCATCGGTCGGTTCGATCTCGTCGAAGGACCAGGACCACGCGACGTTCATCGTCGTGTTCTTGTCGTTGAACTGCCGCTCGTTGGCCATCCCGAAGTGCCAGGACTCGTAGTCCTTCTCCACCGAGAAGCCGGCGGAGACGGTGTCCTTACCGGAGTCCATGTAGTAGTCGAGGTCGATGTTCAGGTCGTGACGCTGATCCTCGATCGTCGCGCCGCTCATGAACTGGACGAAGCGACCGCCTTCCTGCTGGACGAACCAGGGTGAGGCGCCGCTCATGTCCTCGAAGAGGTAGTCGATTCCGACGTCGGTTCGTTCGCTGGTGGGGAAGTCGATTCGAAGCTGCTTCGTGAACACCTCGTATCGCTCGGCCGTGCTGGTCGAGAAGAGGCGCTTGTTCTCGACGTCGTCTTCGCGGTAGTAGCTGAAGCTCGTCGACGCGCTCGCGCGCTCGATCGGTGCGTCCGCACGTGCGGAGCCGGCGATCCCCGGGAGCGCGAGGGCGCTGGTCGTCAGCGCCGTGAGCGTCTTGCCGGGGCGCGGCATCGCGAACGTCGGACGATCTTCGTCGCCCTCGCTCACCGTCGCTCGCCCTGCTTCGTGCCGCCGGTCCATCGTCCCCGTCCTTCGAACCAAGGAGCCGTGCTCCGAGCGCGGATCAGTTGCAGCCGCAGCCGCCACCACCACCGCTGCCGCCCGGCATGGAGGCTTCCTTGCTGAAATAGATGTGCGCTTCGCGCTTCGCTTCGAGGCCGTCGGGTTCGAAGGCCATGTCGCGGCGGGCGAGCAGGTCGCGCTCCCAGGGCTTCACGGCGACGCAGCCAGTCGTCGCGAGGAAACCCGCGACGAGCAGCAGCGAGACCAGAACGCGTAGACGACGACGCATCTACTTCTTTCCCAGCTTCTGCTGCTTCAGCAGCATGCGGATCTCTTCGCGGATGCGGGAGCCGTCCCCGCGCGAGAAGCCTTCGTGCACGTACCGGATCACGCCGTCGCGATCGATCAGGTACGAGGTCGGCATCGTCTCGAGTCCGAACTGCGCGGGCAGCTTGCCCTTCGGGTCGGCGGCGCTCGGATAGCCGATGGGATTCTTCTCGAGAAAGCGCAGCGCCTTCTTCGCCTTCTGGTCGAGATTCACCGCGACGACCTGGAAGTCGTCGGCGGGGAACTCGCCGCGCATCTCCTCGATCTCCGGGATCGCCTTGAGGCACGGTCCGCACCACGAGGCCCAGAAGTCGAGATAGACGACCTTGCCGCGATACTGGCTGAGGTCGACGTTGCCGCCGCCGAGCAGCGACGGAATCGAGAAGGCAGGCGCGCGTTCTCCCTCGTCGAGGGCGGCCGCCCCCATCGGGAGCGCGCAGGCGACCAGCATAACGAGCGGTGCGAGAAGAGGGCGGATCATCGACGGAGCTCCCAGGCGCGCGCAGGCGGACCATCGCCTGCCCCGTGCGGGTTGCATCGTCCCGTCGGCGCGTGGTGCTGAGGAAAATGTGATGCCCGTCTCATACCCGCGCGGACGGGACGGGGTCAGATCGAGCGCCTCGGCGTCGCGGCGTCGATGGCCGCGAGGACCTCGCTCGCGCTGAGCAGCTCCGAGAGCACGCGCGGCGCATCGGGCCGGTCGGGCGAGTAGACGAGGTAGAGCGGGACGCCCGCGCGCCCGTATTCGGCGAGCTCGAGGCGGATCGTTTCGTCGCGCTGGGTCCAGTCCGCTTCGAAGAGCGCGTAGTCCGCTGCCCGGAAGGCGTCGATCACGCTCGCGCGATCGAGGACCGTCGCCTCGTTCATCTTGCACGTGAGGCACCAGTCGGCAGTGAAGACGACGAAGGCCGGCCGGCCCTCGGCGAGCACCGCCGCGACGGCGGCCTCGGACCACGGGCTCCAGGCGGCGTCCTCCGCCGTCACGGCGCCCTCGTCTGGCGCGTCGTTCCGGACGCGGTCGTAGCCGATCAGGTTGAACCCGGTGAACGCGACCGCCGCGATCGCCACGGCAGCGAAGCGACCGAGCCAGACGCTGCGCACGGGTTGCAGGCGCCCGAAGGTCCAGAGCAGGAACGCCAGCAAAAGGAGCATGCCGGCCGTCGCCACGACCGCGGGGACGCCGCCGCTCTGGCCGAGGACCCACAGCAGCCACACGCAGGTGGCGAGCAGCGAGAAGCCGAGACCGGCCCGAAGCGTGTTCATCCACGGTCCGGAGCGCGGGATGAAGCGCGCCGCGCTCGGCCGGAAGCTCACGAGGAGGAAGGGCGAGGCGAGTCCGAGACCGATCGCGAGGAAGATCGCGAGGATGCCGGCTCCGTGGCTCGCGAAGGCGAAGCCGACGGCGGTCCCGAGGAACGGCGCCGTGCACGGCGTGGCGAGCACGACGGCGAGCAGTCCTTCGAAGAAGGAGCGACGCCAGCCTTCGGCGTCCTGTCCGACGGTCGCGAGGCGACCCTGTCCGAACTCGATCTCGAACGCGCCGAAGAGGTTCATCGCGAACGTGACGAGCACCGCGGCGATCGCCGCCACGAAGAGCGGCTCCTGGAACTGGAAGCCCCAACCGACCGAGTGTCCCGCGGCCCGCAGCGCGATCACCACCGCCGCGAGCGCGGCCATCGAGCCGAGCACGCCCGCGCCGTAGGCGACGCCGTGGCGTCGGACTTCGCGCGGAGCCTTCTCCGCGAGGTCCGCGACGGCCACGACCTTGATCGCGAGGACGGGCAGCACGCAGGGCATGCCGTTCAGGATCAGTCCGCCTAGCAATGCGAGGAAGAGTACCTGCAGCCAACGGCCGAGGGACGCGCCGCCCGTGGACGGCGGGCCCGCGCTCGGCGGGTTCGCCGCCGCGAGGGCGACGGCTGCCGCGGCTTCGTCGGGCTCCGGGGCCGGGGTGGGCTGCGCCGTTGCTGTGTCGGACGTGGTGTCGGACGTAGTGTTGGACGTGTCGGTCCCGTCGAGTGCGACGTCGATCGCGACGTGAAGGAGCTCGCCTGCGGCCGAGCGCATCGGCACGAGACCCCGCAATCGCTCACCGGCAGCGGGTGCGGCCTCGAGGCGGGTGAGCGCGACGTCGACGACGGTCGCGCTCGCGTTCTCGCTCGATGTTCGCAGTGTGGCCTTCGACCACTCGAAGCGCTCGCCGTCGCGCGGGACGAAGAGCGCGCCGCCGCCTTCCGTGGCGAGCCGCAAGCAGTCGGGTGCATCGTTCGTGCAAGGCTCGACGGTGACCGCGAGCGTGCCCTCGTCGTCCAGGCCGGGCGGAGCGTCGCGCCAACGCGCCGAGACCGACACGCCCGTGTGGGCGGGCGCGACCGGGGTGCGTGAAAGGGCCAGTGCGAAGCGATCGTCCACGCGCGCCTGCTCGCCCGGGGGCAGGGCGGGATCGACGGGAGACGCGAGGGCGAAGGAGGCCGGAACGCATTGCGTGCGGCACACGAGGACGTCGATGTCGGCCTGGATCATGCCGGACGATCCGGTCGTGGGTCGAAGCGGCGCCGAGAGAAGGACGGAGCCTTCGTAGCCCCAGGTCGTGAAGAGGCCGTCCGCCTCGACGAAGGTCTGCGGTGCGGGCCAGTCGACCTCGCCGACTTCGTGGCCGGGGACCGAGAGACCGAGGTCCGGGGCGATGCCGGTGCCGCCGGCGTTTCGCCAATAGAGGTGCCACCCGGGAGCGAGATCGAAGAGCACGCCAGCGCGTAGCGTGCGTTCGTGGCGACCGACGAGGAGCCGCGCCGCGAGCTGCGGGACGTCGTCCTCGACGACGCCCGAGCCGATCGCCGTTTCGGGCAGTGACGGAAGCGCGACGGTCGGCGCCGCGGTCAGGGATTCGAGCGGACGCGCGGCGGTCGCCGCCGTGCTCGCCAGACCGGCGATGCAGAGCGTGAGAAGGAGTAGAAGACGGTGCGTCGGCAGCGAGCGCGGTCGCCTGACGTCGGGGCGCATCGGTCGGGGGCTCCTCGAAGGGGCTAGTCGGGTGCGCGCGCACCGAAGCCCCGGGCATTGCCCGATATCGGTCGGCGTGCCCGCCGAACCTTTGGGCTTTCGCACGAACGGGTCGCGTCGCGCGTGACGCATGACCAGAACGCCGAGCGCCCGCAGCGATGCGCATTCCGCTGGCAAGCCCCACGCAAATCGCCGACAAGGGTGAATGCCCGAGGCAATTTCACCACCCGATCGGAGACATGCGTCGAATTGACCACAAATTAGTGAGCCAGATCACCGAGAAGACCTGCCACTGGCCGAATGGGGGATGAGCCCCGTCCCTCTTTCTGTTGCTGCGTTCGGTTGGGGACCGGGAAGGCGCAGGAGGGAGCGCGGCCAGGTCGAGGTCCAGCTCCAATGATCGATCACGCCTCAATCAAGACGACGACGCGCTCCGCCTCCCCGGCGGCGCGTGCACGCGTCGTCCACCTACTCATCGCCCTCGCGATCGCGCTCGTGGGTCTCGCCCCCGAAGCGCTCGCGCAGATGGACGACACGGATCGCGCGCGCCGGATGCACGATCGCCTCGCGGGCGTGCCGCCGTCGGACGTCGTGCTCGCGCAGATGACGACGCACATCGCCAACGGGGACGCGGATCTCGCCGCGGACCTCGCGATGCAGAACCCCAACTTCTACAACGTCGTCCTCAAGAACTGGGTCACGCCCTGGACGAACGAGGACATGACCGTCTTCGCGCCGCTGAACGACTTCACGGCGACGGTGATCGGCATGGTCCGCGACGACGTGCCCTTCAACACGGTCCTGTCCGAAGACATCATCTATACGGGCGCGAACGGACTCGTCACTCCGAACTACGAACAGACGAGCAACGACCATTACATCGCGCTCGAGGATCAGGGGATCGACCTCTCGAACCCCGCGAACCTCGTGCGCCGTACGCAGTCGGGCCTGCCCGGCTCGCAGCTCGCTCCCGGCGACGCCGCGGGCGTGACGACGACGCGCGCCGCCGCCGAAGCGTTCTTCCCGGCCGGCACGAACCGCGCGATGTGGCGGTACACGTCGCTCAACTTCCTCTGCCGCGACATGGAGCAGCTGAACGACATCACCCGTCCGGGCGACCGCATCCGGCAGGACGTGACGCGCAGCCCCGGCGGCGACTCCGAGATCTTCCTGAACACCTGTTATGGCTGCCACAGCGGCATGGACGGGCTCGCGGGCGCCTACGCCTATCTCGACTGGGACGACGTCAACGAGCGGATGGTCCACACGCCGGGCGACGTGCAGGACAAGTACCTGATCAACGGCAACACCTTCCCGGCCGGCTACATCACGACCGACAACAGCTGGATCAACTACTGGCGCGAGGGACCGAACTCGCTGCTGGACTGGCGCGGCGCGTCCGATCGCGGCTTCGGCCCGAAGAGCCTCGGCGCGGAGGTCGCCTCGACCCGCGCGTTCTCGGTCTGCCAGGTCGAGAAGGTCTTCGAGCAGGTCTGTTTCCGTCCGCCGAAGGACCAGGACGATCGCGACGCGATCGAGCTGGCAGCCGACAACTTCGAGCAGGGTGGCATCTACAGCCTGCGCGGCGTCTTCGCAGAAGCCGCCGAACACTGCATGGACGAGTGAGGAGACGGCGATGACCGGTACTTCGATCCGCTCGGTCCAGCCGAGCACTACGCCGCACGCAGGCGATTCATTCCGCGAGGGGGCGGGAGTCCACGACATGAACCAGCAGCTCCCCAGCCCGAGGACGCGACGCCCCTTCGTCGCCTTGCTCGTCGCACTCGTCGCGGCGATGACCGTCGCTTGCGGCGACTATGGCGCGCCCTCGACCGATCCCGGCTCGGCGGCGTCGACCAACCTCGGTGGCAGCCTGCCCCAGGGTCTCTCGGTCGCCGAACAGGTCACGAGCTTCGAGACGACCGTCTACCCGGTGCTGCGCACGAACTGCGCGGCCTGCCACGACGCCGCCGGTCCCGGCGCGCCGCGAATCGCGCACGTCGATTCGGCGACCGCCTGGTCCGCCGTCGTCGACAACCAGAAGGTCAACTTCTCGGATATCCCGCAGTCGCGGCTCGTGCGACGGCTCGGCTCGGACTTCCACTTCTGTTGGTCCGACTGCGCGACCGACGCGAACACGATGATGACCGAGATCCAGAACTGGCAGAACGCGATCGAGGCCGCGGGTGGCTCCACCGCTTCGGTCGACGTCTCGAACCTCGCGAGCAACACCCGGACCAGCCTCGACGGCTACGAAGAGGTCGGCTCCGAGCGCATGGACGACGGCATCATCGCGCGTTGGGACTTCAAGGAGTTGACCGGTACGACGGCGCTCGACACGAGCGGTGTCGCGCCCGCGATCGACCTCACCCTCGAGGACGACGTGACCTTGATGTCGAACTACGGCATCGACGTCGCCGACGGTCGCGCGATCGGCACGGATGTCGCGAGCCGCAAGCTCTACGACCGAATCGCGGACGGCACGACCGGCTCCCAGCAGTACACCCTCGAGATGTGGATCGCGAACGCGAACATCACGCAGGATGGCCCGGCGCGGATCTTCACCTACTCCCGCGGCACGGGTCAGCGCAACTTCATGCTCGGCCAGGTCGCCTATCAGTACGTCGTCCGCAACCGCTCGTTCAGCACGGCGACGAACGGAAACGGCAACCCGGAGCTCGAGACCTACGACGTCGACCAGGACGCGCAGGCCACGCTCCAGCACGTCGTGGTGACCTACGACCAGGCGAACGGCCGCCGCATCTACGTGGATGGTCGCTGGACCGACGACGTGGACGAAACGCCGACGAGCCCGCTCTGGAACTGGCTCACGAATCAACGGGTCGTCATCGGCAACGAGGTGACGGACGACCGTCAGTGGATCGGCCAGGTGCGCTTCGCCGCGGTCTACGACACCGCAATCAATCCCGAAGCGGTCCAGATGAACTACGAGGCGGGCATCGGCAAGCGCATCACCCTCGAGTTCGACGTCTCTGCCTGGACCGGCGGCACCTCGACGATCGAGTTCCAGCTGACCGAGCTCGACGCCTACTCCTACCTCTTCTGCACGCCCACCTTCGTGACCGACGTCGGCGCGCCGATCCGGGTGCAGAACATGCGGATCTCACTGAACGGCGTCGTGCCGGTGAGCGGCCAGGGCTTCACGACGATGGACGCCCTCGTGACGACCCCGCGCCAGCTGCTCTCGCGCCAGTGCTCGGTCGTCGGCGGGCTCGTCGACCCGAATACGGACACGTTCCAGCTCTCCTTCGAGCAGCTCGGCATCTTCCAGGAGCCAGTCACCCCGCCGACGCCGCCGCCCCCGGGCGCGGAGGACTTCGGCGATCCGGTGCCGCTGGTCGGCGTGCGTGACTTCGCGCGGGTGAACGCGTCCATGTCCTCCGTCACGAGCGTCGATCCCCAGACGGCCGCGGTCGACGCGACCTATGACGCGCTGGTGACGCAGCTGCCGTCGACGACGGATCTCCGCACCTTCGTGGCCGCCAACCAGGTCGGCGTGGCGAAGCTCGGCATCGAGTACTGCGACGCCGTCGTCGAGGACGCCGCGCCCGGCGGAATGCGCGAAACCTTCTTCGACACCGCGGCGACGTTCGGTTGGACCGATCTTCCGGCGACCGCCTTCGCGGATCCCGTGGACGTCGACATGATCACGGATCCGATCCTCGACAAGATCATCGGCGCCGGTCTGCGCGGTGACGTGTTGGGCATGCCCGCGCGGGACCAGGCCGAGCAGGATCTCGACGATCTCGTCACGGCGCTCCTCGGAAGCTGCGGAGGCCCCGGCCCGCCGCCCGAGCCGGTCTGCGACGAGGTCTACACCCGAGCGATGGTGAAGGGCCTGTGTACCGCCGCCGTCGCGAGTGGCGCCGTCCACATCCACTGAGCCCGAAGTGCTTCCGCGCGATCCGCCCGTCGCGGAAGCGCGAAGACTCCCCACTCCCTCGCGGAGGACCCGACATGAAACCCCTCAAGCGACTCAAGAAGTGCCCCACGTTCGAAGGGCGCGGCAAGGAGAGCGACGCGCCGATGCTCCATCCGGATCATCCGCGTCCGGTCAGCCGCCGCGAATTTCTCGGCCAGGGCTTCATCGCGGGCACGGCCACCGTCGCCGCGCCGTCGATCCTCTCGCTCCTCGGCGCGGGCGACGCGTCCGCGCAGATGTCGTGTGCGTTGAACGGCACCGGCGCGGGGATGGTGCCTTTCATCGCGATCGACCTCGGCGGTGGCGCCAACATCGCCGCCTCGAACGTGAGCGTCGGCGGCCCCGGCGGGCAGGAGGATCCTCTCGACGAGAACGGTTACGAGCGTCTCGGACTGCCCCTCGACATGACGCCCCTCAACGCTGCGATCGACTCCTACGACCGGACGATGAACCTGCGCTTCCACTTCGACTCGGCGCTCATGCGCGGCATCCGCGATCGGGCCGACCCGATCACGACCTTGCCTAACGTCGAGGGCGTGGTCGTCCCGTCGCGGTCGTCGAACGACACCCAGAACAACCCGCTGAACCCGATCTACGGGATCGGCTCCGCGGGTGCCGACGGCGGTCTGCTTCGCCTGATCGGCTCGGACAACACGGTGTCCGGCGGCCGCAGCGTCGCGCCCATGTCGATGATCATCCCGGAGTGGCAACCGACGAAGATCGATCGTCCCGACGACGTCACCGGCCTCGTCGACACGGGCAAGCTCCCGCAGCTGCTCGGCGCCACGGGCGCGGGCCAGGTGGCCGACGCGATCCAGGCCCTGTCCGCCCTCAAGGTCGAGCAGATCAACGAGAACGCCGCGGTCAAGGACATCGTCAACTGCGCCTATCAGCAGAGCAACGACCTGATCACGCTCTTCGGGTCGCCGGATGCGCTCGATCCGCGCCTCGACACGATCATCTACGACCCCGATCCGCTGAATCCCTCCGGCGCGATCTTTGCCGGAGACGACTTCGACGAGAGCGAGTTCCGCAAGACCGCTTCGGTCATGAAGCTCGTCTGCGAGGGACACGCGGGCGCCGGCACGATCGAGTTCGGTGGCTACGACTACCACGGCGGTACGCGGTCGCGGGGCGAGCTCAAGGACTTCACGGCCGGCCAGTGTATCGGCGCGATCCTCGAGTACGCCCAGCGCAACCCATTGGTCGGCGACGTCATGATCTACCTGTTCAGCGACGGTTCCCTCAGCAGCGATGGGCAGATCGACAACTCCACCGACGGTCGCGGCAAGGGCGCCTGGCAGTCGGACAACTCGAACACCGCCGCCGGTGTGCTCCTGGTTCACCGCGCCGCCTCGAAGCCGGATCTCACGCCGGCCTTCGCGATGACGCGCCAGATCGGGCACTTCCGCGCGAGCGGCTCGGTCGAGACCGGCGCCAACTCCGTCGCGAACAACCCCGAGGCCCTCGCCCAGCTGGCGATCCTCAACTTCATGGCGCTCCACGGCTTGGACGCCAACGACTTCAACACGCTCTTCCCGGGCAATGCCCTCGGAGCGGAGGCCGCAAATCTGATCGCGTTCACGCAGATCAGATAACGCTCGACACTCTGCGGGCCGATGCCCGCTGGTGCACGTCGTGCACCGATTTGGAGGGGACGATGCAGCAGACGGACGGCGCCGCGCCGGCCTGGCTCTTCTCGTTCGTCGATCTGGCATTCCTGATGCTGATCGCGATGACCCAGCTCGCGCCCGATCCGGGCGCGCGAATCCCGAACCTCGGCGAGATGATCGTCCCGAAGGTCGGCGCCGCCGCGTCGACCGAGATGGGCGACAGCGCCGCCGAGGTCTGGCAGCTCCGCGTGCACCCGCCGGAAGAGGAAGCGACGAGTCCTTTCGAGCTCGTGCGCGTCATCGGCGGCGAAGCCCAGCAGGACGGCGAGCGCATCGAGCCGGACGCGCTCCGTCTGCAGCTCGTCGACCTCGAAGCCGGTGGGCTCGGCAAGCCGATGCTCGCGCCGCACGAGGACTCGCGCAGTCAGGACATGCTCGAAGCAGCGGCCATGATCGAGGAGCTCTGGCCGGGTCGTCGGCGCGCCGCCGTCAGTCGGGTCTTCGACCGCGGATGAGCACCTGGCGCGTCCATCGCCACTATGGCTTCGGCGCCGGGCACGTGCCCCTGCGCGCGGAGCCCTTGCGTACGCAGCCCGGCGGCTATCGCGAGGGCCTGGCGACGATGTTCGGCGAATTCTTCGCCGGCAGTCCGCTCGTCGTCGCGCGCCGGATCGTGGCGCACACGCCGGCGGTCGCCCTCGGCTTCCTCCTGCTCGCGACCTTCGTCGTGACACTCACCCGCGACCACTCCGATCCGTCGACGATCGAGGTGGTGATGCTCGAGACGCCGCCGCTCGTGCCGGTCGCGCCGGACGAGCCGCCGCCGATCGAAGTCGCGGAGCTCGAACCCCCTCCGGCCCCGCCGCCGGTCGAACCCGAGTCCGTCGTCCCGGAGCCGCCGCCGCAGCTCGTCGAGAAGCCCCCGCCGCCGCCTCCGCCGGTCGCGAAGCCGAAACCGAAGCCGCGCCCGAAGCCCGTGGTCCCGCAGATCGCGCGCGTCGAACCGCCGCCTCCGCCGCCGGTGCAGCGCGCGGAGCGCCCCGTTCGCGAACGGCCGAGGCACGCGCCGAAGCCGCGGGTCGCGCTCGATCGCATGAAGCCCGCGCCGCTGGCCCCGGCGCCGCCGCCCGAGCGGATCGCCCGCGCGGACAAGCCGGCGCCGCGCATGCCCAGGAACACCCCGGCGCTCTCCGCACCGGCCGCGCCCGCGTTCGACGCCCCGCCGCCGCCCGAGAAGACCTTCCGGGTCGCGACGGCGCGGCCGCCGCCGGGCGAGCGCCCGCGCCCGATGCCCGGTCTCGCGCCGGCGGCGCCGCGCCGTGCGAAGGTCACGCCTCCGCCGCCGGGTCCGCGCCCGGAGCGCACCCGTGCGCCCGCGCCACGAGAGGCCCGTCGACCCCGCGCACCGGCTCCGGCCATGAGCGCGGCCGTGGTGCCCGAGGCCCCGCGACCCAGGCTGCCGGCTCCTGAGCGCGCCGAACGCGCTCGGCCGACGGCCCAGCCCGCTCGCCGTGCGCCGCGTCCGGCCGCCGCGCCGGCCCGTGCGCCGCAGATGCCCGCTCCGGCCCCGCCGCAGCTCGCCTCGCGGGCCGGACGGACCGCCCCGAGCGCGCCTCCGAGCAGCTCGGGTCAACGCCCGGGTGTGGCCGGAGTCCCCCTCGGCGATCTCGCGGCCTGCCTGAGCGACCGGGAGGAGGATGGCCTCAAGCAGGCGGTCGTCGCGGCCGTAAAGACGCAGAAGGAGTGTGTAAGTCGCAAGGGCACCTACCGATTCGTCGAGACCAGGAACCTGAACGCGTTCCTGATGTGGATCGATCGGGGGCCGAGCGCTTCCGCGGGTGATCGCTGCGACGAGCTCCGCAACGCACTCGAGTGTCTCCAGAGCGCCAGCCGTCGTGCGGCGCGTTAGGAAGAAGAGGGAATCGTGATGAGACGACACACGGTACGCGGAGCGATCCTCGCCCTGGCGTTGGTCCTGTTGGCGGGGGTGGCGAACGCGAACGTCGGCGCAGCGTCCTGGGACGACTATCTCGACTTCGCCTACGTGTTCAGCTCGTCGGACGCCGACCAGCTGCAGGATCGACTCGACGGTTATGCGGCCGAGATCGGTCTGCCCCTCGACGCGTACGTGAAGCGCACGATCGAGGATCGCGAGGCGAAGGGCGGCGAGGACTCGTCGGTCACGCGTCGCCGCGCGATCGCGCAGCTGCTCCAGTACCTGTCGACCCGCGAGCCCGAGCACCTCGACGAGAGCGTCGACACGGTCGAGGTCTTCGCCGACGAGAACAGCCGGCACGAAGACCGCTACTGGTACCACTATATCCACGCCCATCGCGCCCTCGAGCGCGGCAGCGACACCGACTTCGTGCAGCACGTGCTCGCGCTCTGGATGGACGTCGTCGTCCCCCTCGAGTCGCCCTTCGAGACCCTGCAGGCGCTGTCGCTCTCACAGTCCGCGAACTCGGGCTTCGTTTCGGCCTTGCCCTACGTCTTCGAGAACGTGGCGCGCCTCGTCCTCCTGCGCAGTCAGGAGATGGGCATGGGCTACGGCCTCGACCCGCTCGCTTCGGTCGTGCGTCTTCTCGCCGACCAGCGCGTCGGCGCGCACCCCGACGTGATCCCGGTCGAAGCCTCCGTCCGTGACTACCTCGAGCGCATCATCCACCGCCTCGAGGGCCCGGAGTCCGACGGCGGCAGCCTCACCTTCACGCTGGTGCTCTTCGAAGCCTCCAAGGCCCACGACGCGAGCCGCGGCCTGCTCGCGACCGAGGGCCTCTCGGACAAGACGATCGCTTCGATCCGCGCGGCCTCTTCGTCGTACGGCCGCGCGATCGATCTCGCGGAGACGCCCTCCGGCCAGTCCGCGGTGTACACGCGGGTGCTGCGCCAGATGGGCGAGGTCTTCGCCGCGAAGCAGCGCCTCGGCGTCGACCCCGACATCGAGGTGCCCTTCACGATCGAAGGCGCGCTGCAGGTCTACGGCATGCTCCACGACGCGCGCGACGGCAGCTGGGCGAAGCTCGGCTTCCGCACGAGCGGCTACGAGAGCTACCTCGAGTCGATGCGCGGCCTGTGGGAGGAGATCCAGGAGGCGACCCTCAACAGCGCCGACTACTACCTCTCCCGCGCCCTCGAAGATCCCGCGCGGAGCGCGGAGATGACCCGGAACGCCGCGCGTCTCTACTCCCGCTATCTGGCGCACTTCGAAACCTATGCTTCGGCGGATGCGACGGACTACGTGCCCGACTCCGCCTACTTCGCCGCCTACGAAGCGGCGCGCGGATACGGGGACGCCTTCGTCGCCTACGGCGTCGCGAACCCGGGACCGGCGGAGATCCAGCTCGCGGTCGAGCGCTATCAGCTCGCCCTGCGCGCGTTTCCCTTCGACCGCACGCTCTGGCCCGCGCTCACGACGGCCCTCGAACGCCGCGGTCGCGCGAACGACTTCCTGGCCCTGGCGCGGCCGATCGCGGAGACCGTCGCCGGTTCCCGGCATGCGGCTTCGTGGGTCGCGCAGGACGGCGCGGGATCGAAGACGATCGCGAGGTTCCGCCGTGGTCTCGGCGACGAGCTCGTCCTGATGTACATGGGCTTCGCGGATGCCTCGGGTCTCGCCGAGCTCGAAAAGAGCCTCGACGATCTCCGCGGGCGTCGCGGAACCCTGCGCCGAAAGCTCGAGCAGCTCGCGGCGCGTCGTGACGCGAACAAGCGCGGCAATCCGGGCCCGGCGGCGATGGGCGCCGGCGGAAGTGGCGGCGACGAAGCCGTTCGCTTCGGCACGGCCGAGTCCCGCCGCATCGCACGCGAGCTCGAGGATGGCGGCCGCCAGCTCTCGAAGCTCGAGAAGCAGATTTCTGCCCGCGCTCGCGCACTGCCGCTCTTCCGAGCGGTCGTCGAGAGCGGTGATCTCGCACCGGACCTGCGCAGCCAGCGCCAGCACCCGGTCCATACCCTGCTGCGCCGTCTCTACCACGAAGGCTAGGCGAGGAGGAATCGAACGATGACGACCTTCCGAACGATTTCCCGGATCTTCGCCGCTCTGGCGATCGTCCCCTTCGTCGCGTGCGCCGGCGGTGGCGATCCCGACTTCGACGCGATGGAAGCCGAGGCGGCAGTCGAAGAGGCACCGCTCGGCGGTGAGGCGCTCGCCCAGCGGCGCATGGACCTCGATCGCGCGTGGCGCGACCTGCTTCACTTCGAAGCGACGATGGAGAGCATGGTCGACCGCCGCGACAGTCGGTCGGTCGCGCTCCTCGACGGCTTCCTCGACGAGTACATGGGCACGCATCTCGGCGGCCTGCTGCGACCGCAGTGGCAGAGCTCTCATCCCGAGGTGATGGCCCTCGACGCCAACCTGCGCTTCCTGCAGGCCGAGCTGCTCGCGCAGATGCGGTACACGCGGAAGGTCCAGGAGTCGATCGAGGACATCGAGACTCGCTTCATGGGTCGAGAGAACATGCTCGTCGAGTACCCGCCCGGGGAGCAGCGCCCCTTAGGCGAAGCGCTCGAAATGCTCCGCGACCGCAAGTGGTCCAGCTAGTCCGCCCATCCCAAGGGCTCGAGAGGACTCCCAATGCTCGGTGACGAAACGATGACCTTCCTGGTGACGGGCGTAGCGCTCGCCGCCGTCTGCGTGCCCTTCTTCCAGGGCATCCGCACCGTCCTGTCCGGCTGGGCGGCGACCCGCCGCGCTTCGATGGACGAGCTCAAGCAGGGCCGGGCCGCGAACCAGGGACGGACGGAGCCCCTCGCGTGCCTGATGATCCGCGTGCTGCAGAAGTCGCTGCGCGACGGCGAGCGCGAGGGGCAGCCCGCCGATTTCGTATTCGACGCGACCCGCCAGTACGTCGTGAACGAGTACGAGCACAACTATGCGCGGCTGATCACGATGTACGCGAGCCTGCTCCCGCCGATCGGCTTCATCGGAACGACCGGCGGCATGTTGATCCTCTTCCTGTCGATGCACCTCGCCGACGACTCCCTCGAGCTCGGTGCGCTCGCGATCGCGCTGACCTCGAGCGTCTTCGCCCTCGTCGCGTACGCCGCCCTCGAAGGGCTGAAGATCCGGATCTACTCGCGCCTCCTGGAGTCGCTCCGCGACGTGGAGGCGCTGTATCAGAAGGCTGATGCGCGCCGTGAGCAGGCTTCGGCCGATCGCTCGGCGATGCCGAAGGGAGCGCCCGCTTCCGCCTAGACGTGACGCATCGCCCTCGGGCGATGCCGCGGTCCGAGTGTGAGGCGTTAGGTGCCTTCGTCCGCGAGCGAACGGCGCGCGTCGGTCTCTCTGGTCCTGCCGGGGCGCGGGCGCCCCTGCGGATCGGAAAACGCGCCTGCGCTCGCCTGGAACTCCCCCGCAGGCGCGAAAATCCGCATCATGAACGCGTCTTCATGATAGGCTGACCAGCGAACTCCCAGGAGATCGCTCATGTCGCCTCGTCGGATCCTCTCGCTCTTCGTCGCCACCCTCTCGTTCATCGTGTTGGTTTCCACGACCGCTCACGCCGACGTGACGTGGGTCGTCAGCGCGAGTGCGACCGGCGACCTGGGGAGCATCACACCCGGCGACACCATCACCCTCGACATCACGTTGATCTCCGACGGGACCCAGACCTTCGGGATCGGCGGATCGATCTACGGGCCGGACGTCCAGAACTTCGACCTGGTCGGTGGGACGACGTCCTCCGCGGCACTCGTGCAGTTCGCGACGGGACCTGGGGTGGGTTTCGGGGGTCTCGACAGCAGTCAGCCGGTCGCGCTCGATCCGGCGGGTGGCGACGCGGGGATCCAGTTCTTCAACGGCGTCTCCATCACGGGCACTACGACAACGGGCGCGCTCGACATCAGCCCGATCACCGGCGCGACCGGGGGACCGCAGTTCCAGGTCCAGCTCTTCGTGCCGTTCGGACTCATTTCTGGCGTCCACACGTTGAACATCGGCGCCAATCATCCGACCGATGGCGCGGTGGGAGCCGGCGGCTCGCCGCTCGTCTCCAACGATGCACAGATTCAGATCACCTACGTGCCCGAGCCTGGCACCGCGCTTCTGATGGGTCTCGGTCTCGTTGGACTCGCCGGAACCCGCCCGCGCCTCTGATCCTTGCCATCCGCCCGCCGCCTGCCAAACTCCCGGCCCACGGAGGAGCGCAGAACGATGGGCGGGCCGGATTTCGACCCCTATTTCTCGCACTGGGCCGACATTGCCGCGCGCAAGGTCGTCGCGGCGCATCCGCGTGAAGCGGGGGACGAGCGCCCGATCGTCGTCGCCGCCGGGATCACGCCCTCCGGTGTCGTCCACATCGGCAACTTCCGCGAGGTGATGACCGTCGACCTGGTCGCGCGCGCGCTGCGCGATCAGGGGATCGCGGTTCGCTTCATCTATTCCTGGGACGACTTCGACGTCTTCCGGAGGGTGCCGAAGGACGCGCCGCAGCAGGAGATGCTCGCGGAGAACCTGCGGCGCAGCGTCGCGGACGTGCCGGATCCGTTCGCGGACGAGAAAGACGAAGCGGCGGATTCCTACGCGAGCCATCACATCGGGAGCTTCGAGTCGAGCCTCTCGCCGTTAGGGATCGCGCCGGAGTTCATCCGCCAATCGAAGGCCTATCGCGCGGGCACGTACGCCGAGGGCATCCGCAAGGCGCTCGACGACAAGGACGTGATCCGCGGCGTGCTCGACGAGTTCCGCAAGGAGCCCCTCGCCGACGACTGGCTGCCGCTCGCGGGGTTCTGTGGCACGTGCGGTCGAGACGAGATCGACTTCGCGTGGGACGGGGACTGGATCGTCGACATGGCGTGTCGCGATTGCTCTGCCTCCACGCGCGTCGATCTGCGCGAGGGTGGGGACGTGAAGCTGCCGTGGCGGATCGACTGGCCGATGCGCTGGGCGTACGAAGGCGTCTGCTTCGAGCCCGGCGGCAAGGACCACAGCTCCGCCGGCGGGAGCTACGACACGGCGAAGAAGATCGTGGGCCCGGTCTACGACGGTTGGGCGCCGGAATACGTCCCCTACGACTTCGTCCGGATCAAGGGACGCGGCGGCAAGATCTCGAGCTCCGCGGGCGAGGCGGTGACCGTCGCCGATTGTCTGCAGATCTTCGAGCCGGAGATGCTGCGCTGGATCTTCGCGAGCCAGCGGCCCAACTCCGAGTTCCAGATCAGCTTCGACCTCGACGTGATCAAGCTCTACGAGGACTACGACCGCGCGATCGCGACGGCCTTCACCCCGGACGACGGGAGCAAGAAAGACAAGAAGCGACAGATCGTGCGCCGCACGATCGAGCTGTCCTCCACGTCCGCTCGGCGCATCTCGCCGGGCGACGCGCCGGTGCGCGTACCGTCGTTCCGCCCGCTGTCGATGATCCTGCAGGTCTACGACGGTGACGTCGATCGCGCGCTCGCGTGGTACGAGGCGAGCGGCGACGTGGCGAACGACGCGGAACGTGACCGCTTCCGCGTGCGCGCCGAGCGCGTCTGGAACTGGGTCGAGGAGTTCGCGCCGGAAGACTTCCGCTACCGGATCCGCGAGACGCCGGACGCCGGCGCCCTCGAAGGCGAGCCGCGCACGATCCTCGAGCGGCTGGTCGGCGTGCTCGAGGCGACGCCGGACATCGCGGAGGACGCGCTGATCGAGCACCTGAAGACCCTCTGCGAAGGCACGGAGCTCGGTCCGAAGGAGTTCTACCCCTACGCCTATCATCTCCTGATCGCGCGCGAGAAGGGCCCCAAACTGTCGACGCTGCTGACTGCGATGGGGAGCGCCCGGGCACTGCCGCTACTGCGGGCCGGACTCGGCTGACGCCCCCTCGAAATCGCGCTCAGGCCGCCCCGAGCGGGCCGATCGGAAAGATCGACATTTCGACTCGCGCCTCCCCACGTTCTCCTACGGGGACCGATCATCGGCCCCCACGGAGAATGCGAGGGAGACGAGAATGGCGAAGAAGCTCGGTTCGATCGGTGGCGTGCTAGTCGCAGGCACGCTTCTTCTCATGGCCTCGAGCGCGAATGCGGCACTCTTCTACACGATCGACGCGACGCGAACGGACGGGAGTCCGATCGGCGTTCTCCAGTCCGGTGACGAGATCCAGATCGACGTCACGATCCGCTCCGACGGCGAGCAGATCTTCGGCTGCGGAGTCTCGGTCTATGGCTTCGACCCGGCTGCCGCGTCCCTCGTGAGTGGAATCACCTCGTCAGCCGCTCTGGTCGCGTTCGCGACGGGACCGGGCACGGGATTCGGCGGTGTCGACAGCTCGCAGGTCGTGGCCCTCGATCCTGCGGGCGGCGACGCCGGAATCCAGGTCTTCAACGGTGTCAGTATTACCGGCACGACGCAGACGGGCGCACTCGACATCTCACCGGTCACCGGTCTCGCGGGCGGTCCCCAGGTTCGCGTCGTGCTGGCGATTCACGAATCGGTCACGCTCAACGTGGGCGCCGGGCACCCCACGGACGGCGCGATCGGCGTCGGCGGCATCTCGCTCGAGACGAGCGACGTGGCGCTCGCGCTGACGGTCGTTCCCGAGCCCGGGACTGCGCTTCTCATCGGACTCGGGCTGATCGGACTCGCCCGCGCCGGTCGCCGCTAGCGTTCCGACCTGGGTCGCCCCGAGCACGCGCACGACGCGCAGCGAAGCTACCCTCGGGCGATGCCCGCTTCGCCGGACCGACTCGCGCTCCTTCGTTGTCCCGCGTGTGGATCGACACTGACCGAAGCGGAAGAGACGCTCGACTGTGCAGCGTGCGAGGCGCGCTTTCCCACCACTGGGGGCGTGCCCTGGCTCTACCGTGATGTCGCCGGCTCGCGCGCGCAGTGGGCCGCGAAGCTCCAGCGCTTCCGCGCAGAGCTCCTCGCGGATCTCGACGCCCTCGACGCGAGCGCCGACCGCGACGACCTCGTCCCCTCGACCCGAGAACGGCTCTCGCGCCAGCGCGCGGGGCTCGAGCGTTTCGGCGAGCAGGTGATGGCGCTGCTCGCGCCCTTCGCCCTCGGCCACGCGGAGGCCGGCGCGGTCGTCCCGACGGACCGGATCCCGAGCGGACAGCACGTGACGAGCTACCTCGACACGGCCTATCGCGACTGGAGCTGGGGACAGGCCGAGATCGACGAGACGATGCAGCTCGTCGCACCCCTCGCGAGCAATGCGTTCGCGCGCGCACTCGTCCTCGGCGGTGGCGCGGGTCGCATTTCCTGGGAGCTCGCCGCCACGCGACCCGAAGCGACGGTCGTCCAGCTCGACCTGAATCCCCTCCTCACCCGAATCGGGGCCCTCGTCGCCGACGGCGAGCCGACGACGCTGACCGAGCTGCCTCGCTTCCCGCTCTCGGTCGAGGACGCCGTCGTCGACCACCGGCTCGAAGCGCCTCACGAGTCCTCGAAGGCGCCGCTCTTCCTGCTCGGCGACGCCTTCGCGCCGCCCTTTGCCGAAGAGACCTTCGATCTCCTGCTCACGCCCTGGTTCGTCGACATCGTGCCCGAGGCCTTCCCGCGCCTGGCCCGGCGACTCGCCCGCCTGCTCGCCCCGGGCGGCCGCTGGGTCAGCTTCGGTCCGCTCTCCTTCGAGCGACAAGACCCTGCCGACCGCCTGACGCCTGAAGAGGTCACAGACGTGCTCGAGATCGAAGGCTTCGAGGTCCTCCAGGCCGGAACGGAGACGGTCACGTATCTCCACTCGCCGCACGCCATGCCGCGCCGGAACGAAGAGATCTTCGCGTTCGAGGCGCGGCGTCCCGAGACGCTCGCCGACGTCGATGACTTCGTCTTCTATCCAGCGTGGCTGACCGACGGGCGAACGGCGATTCCTGCCGATCCAGGGTTCGAGACCCTGCGCGCGGAGAGGACCTTCGACGTCGAGATCCTGAAGCTGATCGACGGGCGCGCATCGATCGAGGATCTCGTCGTGATCCTGTCCAGCCGCTACGGACTCGCCGAGGACCGCGCCCGGGCGACGATCGACCGCTTCTTCGCGCGCTGGTTCGAGGGCGAGGGCGGCTCTTCGGGTTAGGCGCGTTAGGCGTGCACCGAACAAGCAACGCCCGCCACGATCGACCCCAGCGGTCGAATCGGGCGGGCGGGCTGTTGGCGGCTGGAACGCGCTGCCTCATGGGCAGCGAGAGGGCCGGGCGCAGCGGCAGAGTCCGGAGAGACGAGGAGACCCCGTGCCGCGCTGGGTCGTGGATCAGGCCGACTGCGCGACGTTGTCGAGCACGACCGAGAGCTCGGGGACGTTGTCGGCGAGGACCGCGCGGCTGCGGCGAAGGCTCACCTTCACGGCCTCGTTCGACTTGCCGACCTTCTCGGCGATGGCCTTGATCGAGTGACTCTCGCCGTAGCGCAGGTGGAAGATCTCCTGGTGCGCCGCGCGGCGGTTCTCGGAGAGGATCTCGTCGCAGCGGTCGAGGACGCGGCCGGCGTCGACGCGGCGCTCGATCGTGGACTCGACCGGCTTGTCGTCGAGCTCGCGCGCGTCCTTCGGGCCGACCATCCAGCGGGAGCAGTGGCGGAAGAAGCGGGAGCAGACGTTGTGCGCGATGCCGAAGGTCCAGGTCAGGAGGCTCGAGCGGCCCTCGAAGGAGGGGAGCGAGCGGTAGAGCTGGACGAAGGTCTCCTGGGTCAGGTCTTCGGCCTCCGCCGGGTCGCCGACGCGCTTGAGCGTGAAGGCGTACACCCGCGGGAAATAGGCGTCGTAGATCTCCGAGAAGGCGGCCTGGTCGCCCGCGATGACGCGTTCGACGAGCTGACGATCGCGCTCACGATCGCTCTCGGTGGCTTGGGTGTTGATCTGGAAGGTTTGCTGGGGCTGCATGGGACTCACTCCTGGTGGAGCCGGCGTCTCGCCCTGCCGGCTCGGGCCTCGTTCTGTGAATGCATCCCTAGAGTGGTTTGGATCACACTTCCCAACTGTGAAGAGGTTCACACAAGCATCAGTTTTTCCAGTGTCTCGTGCGATTGAGGGCCCCCAGAGCGGGAAAACGACGGATTCTCGACAGGGTGGTGCCCGCTCGACCGGGTCGGGGACCGATCGAAACGGCGTCCTGAGAGCGGCTGAAACGGAAATGAGCGGGGTTTCAGCGGGGTGCCGCGCTGGCTGAAACGCGTCTGAGCGGCGTTTCAGCGGTGGCGGCGCGTCGGGCCCGAAAATCGGGCCGGATCATGCCGGATCAGGCCGGAGGCGCGGGCAGTCCGGTCGTCTCGCCGAGACCGAGCATCAGGTTCAGCGACTGGATCGCCACGCCCGAGGCTCCTTTGCCCAGATTATCGAGGATCCCGACCAGCAGCAGGTGGCCCGCCGGGTTCGGCAACACCTGGAGCCGCAATCCGTTCGTGTCGTTCATCGCCTGCGGATCGAGGGCGAAGTCGTCGACGGGTTCGAGACCGGTGTAGGCGGCCATGCGGACGAAGGGCTCGCCGGCGTAGCGATCGGCGAGGATCTGCCAGACCTGCTCGCCGGTCGTGCCGGCCGGCAGCAGCGTCTTGTGGATCGGGACCTCGACGCGCATGCCGCACTTGAACGGGCCGACCGCGGGCACGAACTGCGGCGGATGCTCGAGCAGCGCGTAGGCCTGCATCTCGGGCAGGTGCTTGTGGATCCGATCGAGGGAATAGGGCGCCTCGTAGGGCAGGCCGACGCGTCCTTCGTCCGGCGACTCCCACCTCTCGATCAGCGTCTTCCCCCCGCCCGAATAGCCGGAGAGGCCGTGAATCGCGAGGCCCGCGCTCTTCGGCACGAGCCCTTCGTCGACCAGGGGTCGGATCAGCGGGACGAAGATCGACGGGTAGCAGCCGGGGTTCGACACGAACTGCGCGCCGGCGATCACGTCCCGGTGGCCCGGGGCGAGCTCGGGAAGGCCGTAGACCCAGCCGTCGGCGACGCGGTGGCTCGAGCTCGCGTCGACGATCCGACCGCCGTTCTCTTTCGCCCACCCTGCCGCTTCGATCGCGGCGTCGTCCGGCAGGCAGAGCACGGACACGTCCGCCTCCGCGATCGCCTTCTTCCGCGCCTCTTCGGATTTCCGTTCCGACTCGGGCAGCGTCCAGATCTCGCAATCGTCCCGTCCCGCGAGCCAGTCGCGGATGCGGAGGCCGGTCGTGCCGACGTGGCCATCGATGAAGATCCTGGGGGTGGACATGGCGGCGGACCTTAGCAGATGGGCCCGCAGGGCCCGATTCCGGCGTTCTCGCGGGGAATCGAGGGTCGGACCAGGAGGCCCGGCGCGTCTGCCGAAGGGCGATGCCCGGGCGCCCGGTTCTGCGTACCGTCGGGCCCGCCGCGCGTGCGCCGCGCGGCATCCACGAGCAGGAGCAGACAGCCATGAGCCAGCAAGAGAATGGCATGAGCGAAGAACAGACGAGTCTCGAGCGCGTGATGACGGGCAAGACCTGGGAGGAGTTCTGCGACACGCTGAAGGTGGCCGGGAACGTGATCCTCGCGGAGGGTTCGCCGGAGGATCCGCTCGATCGTTCCGAGGGCTTCCGGTACCTGAGCCGCCTCACCCGCGCGGCCCTCGAGCAGTTCATCGAGCACGCGGACCCGCGCGCGCCCGTGCTCCATCGCCCGGTCCACGAGACCGCCAAGATCGGCGCCGACAATCCGGACAACTACTACCAGTCCTCTGCGATCTCCGGGCAGTACGACTACCGGATCCGCGGCCAGCGCAACACGATCCACTACCTCGACTTCGGGACCCAGTCCGACGGCGTCGCCTCGAGCGGCGAGTCGACCCAGGGTGGCCACCTCGACGCGAACGATCTCGAGATCGACGCGGATGGCCGATTCGAGATCCTGCTCTCCTGTGAGCCGAAGGAAGGCAACTGGCTGCCGATGCAGCCGGACACGTCGATGCTGATCGTCCGGCAGACCTTTGCGGATCGGGAGACCGAGACGCCGGCGGATCTCGTGATCGAACGCCTGGGTGGCGACGGCAAGCCGACACCCCTCACGCCGGACGAGCTGGACGGTGGGCTCGAGCAGGCGTCGGGCCTCGTGCTCGCGTGTTCTTCCCTCTTCTCGAACTGGGCGCAGGGCTTTCGCGCGAACCACAACAATCAGCTGCCGAAATTCGACGACTCGGTGTCGATGGGTGCCGGCGGCGACCCGAACATCTGTTACTACCACTCGTACTGGGAGCTCGCGCCGGACGAGGTGCTCGTGATCGAAGCCGACGTCCCGGAGTGCGACGCCTGGAACTTCCAGCTCGACAACCACTGGATGGAGAGCCTCGACTACCGCCACTTCCGCATCCACGTGAACCAACACACGGCCGAGTACGAGGCCGACGGCTCGGTTCGGATCGTCGTGGCCCACGAAGATCCCGGCGTGCCGAATTGGATCAACACCGTGGGGCACGCGCGGGGCACGATGTGCTTCCGCTGGATCCGCGCGAAGGAGCACCCGCAGCCGAGCACGCGGGTCGCCAAGTTGTCGGAGATCGCGGGTTGAGCACGGCTTCGTCGCAGCTCTTCCAGGTTCCGCCCTTTCCCTTGCCGATGCGCGCCGCGCTCGGCGCCTGGAAGGCGGCCGCGCGCCTCGGGATCGGCGTCCCCGACTTCGACGAGTCGAAGATGATCGCGGAGGCGCGTCGCAAGACGGGCCTGCATCATTTCGGGTCGGACGACTTCCGCGTCCCGATGCGCCGCCTCCTGCGCGCGTTCGACGACGAGGCGGATCTGCATCTTCTCGGTCGCGCCGTCCTGCGCGGCGCCGCGGTCCGCGCTCTCGAGTGTCGGCTTCGTCTGGAACACCTGTCCGACCTGAACCCGGCCCTCGCGACCCTTCCCGTCGAGCGACCCGTCTTCATCACGGGCATGCAGCGTACGGGGACGACCAAGCTCCACCGCCTGCTCTCGTGCGCGACCGAGCTGAGGCACCTGTCGGCGGTCGAGGCGCTCCGGCCCGCGCCGATCGGCCGTCCGATCGCGAACGAGCCCGGTGACCTCGAGAAGCGGGCGCGAGAGGCCAAGCTCGCGGAGTGGGGCATGCGGTACTTGTCGCCGGACCTCTTCGCGATCCACCCGATCGAGGCCGATTCGCCGGAAGAGGACGTGTTCCTCTTCGACGTGACCTTCATCAGCCCGGCCGTCGACGCGTCGCTCTCGGTGCCGACCTATACGCGCTGGATCCGTGAGATCGACCAACGGCCGCCCTACGAATACGTGCGCCGCCTGATCCAGCTGCTGCTCTGGCAGCGCGGCGGTCGCTACCTCGGCAAGACGCCCCACCACCAGGAGAACCTCGACGTCCTCTTCGACGTGTTCCCGGACGCGAAGGTCATCCACACCCACCGAGAGCCGCGCGAAGTCGTGCCGTCCTTCGCGAGCATGATGGCGCACACCGGCGCGCTCCTGACCGACGACGTCGACTCGAGTGCCGTCGGTCGTCGCGTCGCCGATCAGATGGCGAACAGTGTGGAGCGCGCGATCGTCGCGCGACGCAGCGTCGGCGAAGGGCGCGTGCTCGACGTGCAGTACCAGGAGCTGGTCGGCGACACCCTCGGTACGATGCGGCGCATCTACGACTTCCTCGAGCTCGAATGGTCCGATGAATCGGTGGGTCGCATGCAGCACTGGATCGGCGCGAACCCCCAGCACAAATACGGCCGCCACCGCTACACCCTCGAGGACTTCGGCCTCGACGGCTTCGAACTCGACGAACGTTTCAAGGCCTACCGCGAACGCTTCGGCGTCGAGCGGGCACGGGGCTAGGGGTGGCGCGCCGACCGCTCGACACGGACATGACGGGTCGCGTGTGCCTGGTATCCGGCGCGACGGATGGACACGGTCGCGCGGTCGCGAAGCTGCTCGCGGCGCGGGGTGCCGACGTCGTCGTGCACGCGCGGAACGAGGAGAAGGCGCGCCGGGTCTGTGACGAGATCGCGCGCGAGACCGGAAAGAAGGCGCCGGAGATGCTGCTCGCTGACCTCGCGCGCGCCGAAGACGTCGATGCGGCTATCGAGCGCTATCGCGCCAGCGGCCGCCCGCTCCACCTGCTCGTGAACAACGCCGGGCTGGTCGGCCTCGACCGGCGCACGAACGACGCGGGGTACGAACTCACCTTCGCGGTGAACTACCTCGCGCTCTTCCGCCTCACCCTCGGCCTGCTCCCGGTCCTCGAGTCGTGCACGCCCGCGCGCATCGTGAACGTCTCGTCGGACACCTACCGGATCGCGAAGCTCGACCTCGACGATCTCATGCTCGAGCGCGACTACGGAATCATGAAGGCCTACGGGCAGTCGAAGCTCGCGATTCTGTATTTCACGCTCGAGCTGGCGCGGCGGATCGAGGGGCGTGAGGTGACCGTGAACGCGGTCGATCCGGGACCGGTCGCCTCGAACATCGGTGCCGACAATCCGGGACTCGCCTATCGGCTGGTGAGCCCGCTGATGCGCGGCTTCTTTCCGAATGCAGAACGCGCGGCACGGACGGCGCTCTGGATCGCGACGGACCCGGCGCTCGAAGGCGAGAGCGGGGGGTACTACCGCTCGCTGAAGCGACGGGAGAAGCCCCTCGACTTCGATGCCGAGTTGAGCGCCGGTCTCTGGGCGGAGAGCCTTCGCCTGAACGCGCTCGAGGACCCGCTCTCTTCCTGACCGATCGCTCGCGCGGCGACGTCAGTCCGCAAGGTCGACGAGCAGCGCGGCGTGGTCGCTGAGCGCGCCGCGTGCACCTCGCCCCCAGCGATAGGCCACGCGCTCGACGTGCGACTGGAGACGTGGGTTCACCATCGCCTGGTCCAGGCGAAATCCGTTGCCCCCGTTCGGCGAGTACCACGTGTAGGCCCGCGCGCGACCGCGAACCTGCCGGAACGCGTCCGTCCACCCGAGCTCCTCGAAGCCATCGAAGAAGCGCTCCTCGCCCGCCCCGAAGCAGGCGACCTCCTCGTCGATGCCCGCGCGCCCGGAGTTCGTGTCGCCGACGACGAGCGCGGGGCGCCGACGCCAACGTGACACGACCGAGAGCGCTTCGTGCTGGAAGGCGTATTTCCGACCGGTCGCTTTGTTGGGGACGTGCAGAGCGCCGATCTGGATCGGCGTGGGCGTGGCGACCGTGACGGCGAGCCAGCGGTGGGCGTCCGACGAGGCGCCCACGTGGGAGAGGCGGCGGAGTGGCCAACGCGATGCGACCAGCAATGCGTTTCGTGCAGGATCTACGGCGCTGGCCGTCGTTCGTTGGTGATGGAGTCCGTAGTTTCCGACGAAGTCCGCGAGCCACCGACTCGGCGGGGTCGCCCGAAACTCGGAGAGAACGACGATGTCGGGGCGCCAGACCGCAAGCTGCGCAGCGATCCGTTCGATCCGCTTGCCGCCGCCCGCCCGGATGTTCCACGAAACGAGACGCACGTCGACACCTAACGCGGATCAGATTCCCGCATCCGCCGCCACCCCACGAACGCCACTCCCGGCGCCACCACCCCGAGCGCGTTCAACACGACCCCACCCCACCGCGCCCACGGCGAAGGCCAGAGCGACGGGTCCGCCACGAACGCGTTCTGGATCGTCAGCAGCGCGGGGACCGCGATCAGCGACGCGATCGCGACGTACGGGCCGGGGAACCTGCGGACCATCGCATAGAGCGCTCCGGTCGACGCGACGGCGAAAATCGCGACGTTGCCCGACGCGGTCGGCCCGAGCGCCGGTCGATCCGACGCGAGCAGCCAGAGCCCTACGATCTGCCAGAGCGCAACGAGCACGCCATAGGTGACCTGGAGGCGAACCGCGAGGCGCAGGGTCGACGGGATCAAGTCACTTCTTCCCGAGGCTCGCGTTCTCCGCGTAGTCGATCGGGCACTCGATCACGTTCACGCCGCCGTCGGACAGGCACTTCGCGAGAATCGCGAGCAGGTCGTCGGTCTTCTCGACGCGATAGCCGCTTGCGCCGTAGCTCTCGGCATAGCGGACGAAGTCGGGGTTGCCGAACTCGAGTCCCCAGTCCGGGAAGTTCGCGTCGTCCTGCTTCCACCGGATCATGCCGTAGGAATCGTCGCGCAGGACGAGGGTCGTGACGTTGCGCTTCATGCGCACGGCGGTCTCGAGCTCCTGGGAGTTCATCATGAAGCCGCCGTCGCCGCAGATCGCGAGGACTTTCCGGTCGGGGTAGACGAAGCTCGCGCCGATCGCCGAGGGCAGGCCCGCGCCCATCGTCGCGAGGGCGTTGTCGAGCAGGATCGTGTTCGGCTCGTAGGCGCGGTAGTTCCGCGCGAACCAGATCTTGTACATGCCGTTGTCGAGGCAGATGATACCGTCGTCGGGCATGGCCTTACGCACGTCGGCGACGAGGCGTTGGGGACAGAGCGGAAACCCCGGGTCGTCGGACTTCTCGCTCGTGTGCTCGTCGACCTTCGTCTTCACGTCGCTGAAGGTGTCGAAGTTCCAGTGGTCCGCGTTCTCGATCGACTCGTTGATCTGCCAGACGGCGTTCGCGATGTCGCCGACGACTTCGAGCTGGGGGAAGTAGATCGCGTCGACCTCCGCCGAGGCGAAGCTGATGTGGAGCACCTCGAAGCCGCCCTCGCTCATGAAGAAGGGGGGCTTCTCGATCACGTCGTGGCCGACGTTGATGATGAGGTCCGCCGAAGCGACGGCGTCGTGGACCGAGTCGTTGTCCGAGAGCGCGGCCGTTCCGAGATACTTCTCGTGACGTTCCGAGATCACGCCCTTGCCCATCTGGGTGCAGATGAAGGGAATCCCTGTCTGGTCGACGAAGCGTGTGAGCTGCTTGCTAGTGCGCTTGCGGTTGGCGCCGGCGCCGACGAGCAGCAGCGGGCGTTGGGCCTGCTCGATCATCGCGACCGCGCGCGCGACCGCCTTCGCCTCGGCCGCGGGCCGTCGCGCCGCCTCCGCCTTGAAGAAGAAGGGCTCGTCGACCATCTCCTCGGCAATGTCTTCGGGCAGCTCGAGACAGACCGCGCCGGGGCGCTCCTCCTCGGCGAGCCGAACCGCTTCGCGGACCGCGGAGGGCACGTTTGCGCCGTGCACGATCTGACGCGAGTGCTTCGTCACGGGCTGCATCATCTCGACGACATCGACGATCTGGAAGCGCGCCTGCTTGCTCTTCTTGATCGGCTTTTGCCCCGTGATCATCATCATGGGCATCGCGCCGAGCTGCGCGTACGCGGCCGCCGTGACGAAATTCGTGGCGCCCGGTCCGAGGGTCGAGAGGCAGACGCCGAGACTGCCCGTGAGGCGTCCGATCGTCGCGGCCATGAAGCCAGCACCCTGTTCGTGTCGCGTGAGCACGAGCTGGATCTTCGAGTGTCGCAGGCTCTCGAGGATGTCGAGATTCTCCTCGCCCGGGATGCCGAAGATGTACTCGACGCCCTCGCGTTCGAGCGCTTCGATCATCAGGTCCGAAGCCTTGGCCGGCTCGCCGGGGGAACGATCCGATATCGCGCTCATCGAGGCACCTCCTGCACCGCTCGCTCGCGATGCAGGGCGGATGCTACCCCAGCGGAGGTGCGTCGGCGCTCACCCGATCGCGCTAGGCGACGCCATTCGAAAGGGACGCCTCCGCGTCGCCCGTCGCTTGGGACGGTCCGTGCTTCGTGGCATCCGGAAGACGCGCGTTCGTCTCGATCGGGTCCGGACTCGGCAGCGATGCATCCTGGGCGACCCCGAGCTCGGCCATGCGTCTCGCCGAGACGTGGACTCGCGATTCCAGGCTGCCGATCGCTGCGTTGTAGGCCTCGACCGCGCCGTCGAGCTTGCGTCCGAGGTTCGAGAAGCGGTCGTTCAGCGACACGATCCGCTCGTAGAGCTCGCGGCCGAGCTTCGACACGACGACCGCGTTCTCCGCCATCGCCTCCTGCTGCCAGCCGTAGGCGATCGCGCGCAGGAGCGCGATCAGGGTCGTCGGGCCGGCGAGGAGCACGCGTTTGTCGACGCCACGCTCGATCAGCTCGGGGTCGCTCGCGAGGGCCGACGAGAAGAAGGGTTCGCCGGGCAGAAAGAGCACGACGAACTCCGGGGAGCCTTCGAGGCGGGACCAGTAGGCGCGGCCGCCGAGGTCGTCCACGTGGCGTCGCACGTGCCGGGCGTGCTCGGTGAAGAGCCGCTCGCGCTCGGCCTCGTCCGCACACTCGCTCGCCGCGAGGTAGGCCTGGAGCGGCGCCTTCGCGTCGATCACGACCGAGCGCCCGCCGGGCAAGCGGACGATCAGGTCGGGTCGCGAGCGCCGGTCCGGATCGTCGATGGTGACCTGTTCCTGGAAGTCGCAGTGTTCGAGCATGCCGGCGAGCTCGACGACGCGTCGCAGCTGGAGCTCCCCCCAACGCCCGCGCACGTTCGGCGTGCCGAGGGCCTGGCGCAGGCCCTGGGTCTCGCTCGCCAGGCTGCTGTGGCTCTTGGCGACGAGCTCGAGGTGGCTCGTGAGCGAGCGGTAGTGCCCCTCGCGCTCCGTCTCGACGCGGTGGAGCTTCTCGTCGACGCGAGCGAGGGATTCGCGGAGGGGACGGACGAGCGCCTCGACCGCGGCCTCGCGTCGCGCGAGCGCCTGATCGCCGGAGTCGTTGAGGGCGCCGAGGCGCTCGCCGGCCAGAGTGAGCAAACGGTCGCTGCTTCGGTCGAGGGCCTCGCTCGAGAGCGCGGCGAAGCGGTCGCCGAGCCGCGCGTGGGTGCGGCCGAAGGCGAGGGCGGCGAGGCCGGCGCCGAGCAGCGCACCGAAGCCGAGGCCGATCGCGAGGCCGAGGCCGGCGCCCGCGACGACGACGGCGGCCGCGTCGGCATCGAGTCCCGGGAGCAGGGGAGCCATGATGTCGGCGAGGCGTTCGGGGAGGGCAAGCAGGCGCATGTCGGGCGGGACCTCTCAGCAGGCGGGGGTCCTCGAACCTTAGGCACCCGGTGTGTCGGAACCGGTCACACACGGATCTCGCCCGGCAGCGAGGCGGCAGGCCCGCGGCAGCCGCCCTAGGATTCGTCCTCGCGCCTGCAGGCCGGGGCCCACAGGGATGGGTCGCCGCGCGGCGCACGAGGAGAGAGCGATGTTCACGATGCGCTTCGACATGCGGGCGCCTGATTTCGGGGCGGCGCGGGCGGATCTCTACAACGCGGCGATCGAGATGTCCGAGTGGGCGGAGAGCCGCGGCTGCGTTTCGATCCAGGTCTGCGAGCACCACCGCTCGAAGGACGGCTACCTGCCGGCCCCGATGATCCTCGCGAGCGCGATCTCGGCGCGGACGAAGACGACGCCGATCCAGATCGCCGCGCTGATCGTGCCGCTCCACGATCCCGTCGAGCTCGCGGAACAGATGGCGGTCCTCGACATCGTGTCGGGCGGGCGCGTGACCTTCGTTTGCGCGATCGGCTACGTGCCGGCGGAGTACGCGATGTTCGGCCGCGACATGAAGGGCCGCGGCGCGCGACTCGAGGAGTCGATCCGGGTGATGCAGCGCCTCTGGAACGGCGAGGAGGTCGAGTACCAGGGCCGCGCGGCGAAGGTGACGCCGCTCCCGCACACACCGGGCGGGCCGCCGCTCTTGATGGGCGGCGGTGTCGCCGCGACCGCGCGCCGGGCCGCGCGCCTCGGCGTCGGGATGCTCGCGATGGGCACCGATCCGAACCTCGAGACGATCTACCGCGAGGCCTGTGAAGCCGAGGGCATCGAACCGGGCATGTGCCTCAACCCGACCGACGGCGCGCCCTTGTCGGTGTTCGTCGCCAAGGACCCCGATGAGGCCTGGGCCAAATGGGGACCGCACCTGTTGTACGACGCGCAGGCCTACGCCGAGTGGATGGGCGACGACATCGACTCTGCGACCAAGAGCATTGCCGGCTCCGTCGAGGAGCTTCGCGCCGAGAACGGTAACTACCAGATTCTCTCGGTCGACGCAGCCATCGCGGCGATCCGCGCGCGCGGCATGCTCATGACCCAGCCGCTCTGCGGCGGCCTGCCGATCGACTACGCCTGGGAATCCCTGGAGACCCTGGTGAACGACGTGCTGCCGAAGGTCGCTGCGGGATGACGTGGCGGCGGATCGTGCTAGGCGCACAGCTCGTAGGCGCACTCGCGTTCAGCTCGATCGCGTTGGGCGCGCTCACGTCGCGCGAGGCCGCGGAGACGCGGGCGTTCTCGTTCGAGTACGAGGTCGTCGTCCCGGCCGAGGTCGGGGATGCGGAGACCCTCACGCTCTTCCTGCCGATCGCGCAGGACACGACGGGTCAAAAGATCCGCGGCGTCGACGTCGAGACGAGCGAAGGCTTGCGCGGGCGCTTCGGGCGCGAAAACCGTCACGGCAATCGCTTCTGGGTCGCCGAGCTCCCGGCGCGGCGCCCCTCGCCGACCCGCATCGTCGTGAAGTACGACGTCGCGCGCGACGTGGTGCGCGCCGGCGACGACGCCGGAGACGCAGCGAGCGCCCGCGCGTTCCTCGGCGCCGATGCGCGCGTGCCCGTCGACCATCCGATCCTCGAGCCGATCCTCGCGGAGGTCCGCGCCGCGTCGCCGGACGCGAGCCCCGCGGCCCGAGCCCGAGCGATCTACGACTGGGTCGTCGACAACGTCGAGTACAAGAAGACGGGGACCGGCTGGGGCAACGGGGACACGTTCTGGGCGTGCAACGAGCGCTACGGCAACTGCACCGACTTCCACTCGCTCTTCATCTCCCTCGCGCGGACCGAGGGCATCCCCGCGCGCTTCGAGATGGGTTTCCCGGTGCCGCTCGACCGGACGGGCGGCACGATCGCGGGCTACCACTGCTGGGTCGAGTTCTGGCTGCCGAACGGGGGCTGGGTCCCGATCGACGCGAGCGAAGCCTCGAAGCACCCGGCCAAGCGGGAGCTCTTCTACGGCACCCACCCGGCGGATCGCCTCCAGCTGACGCGAGGCCGCGACCTGCGCCTGGGCGAGACCCATCGCGATCGGCCGCTCAACTACTTCGTCTACCCCTACCTCGAGGCGGACGGGCGAAAGCGGGACGTCGCCGTCGAAACGCGCTTTCGGTACGCGGAAGCGCGTCCGGATCAGAAGATCGCGATCGCCAGATAGAGCAGGTAGGTCGCGATCAACACGGAGCCCTGCGCTCGCCGGATTCCGCCGGGCCGAGCGACGAGCACCAGCCCGGCCATGCTGGTGGCGATCAGGATGACCCCGTCCATCGGATCGACGTCCGAGGCCGAGAGCGGGCGGATCGACGCCGTCACACCGAGCACCCCGAGCAGGTTGAAGACGCTCGAACCGATCGCGTTGCCGACTGCGAGGTCGCCGTGGCCCTTCTGCGCGGCGATGATCGACGTGCCGATCTCGGGCACGCTCGTGCCGAGGGCGACGACCGTGATGCCGATCGCCGCTTCGGAGAGCTGGTAGGGGGCGAGGGTCTGCAGCGAGCCGTCGACCAGCCACTTCGCGCCGAGTCCCAGGAAGAGGATGCCGAGGAAGGCGCGCCCGAGCGGCAGGAACCAATGGGCGTTGTCGTCGCCGAGCGCCTCCGCGACTTCCTCGCCGAGCAGCTCGCTCATTTCGTCGTCATCGGCGGCCCGACGAAGGTTCCAGACGACGTAGGCGAGCAGGCCGAGCGCGAGGAACACGCCCTCGACGCGCGAGATGAGCCCGTCGTGCACCATGAAAGTGAAGAGTGCGGAGACGGCGATCAGGATCGGGAAGTCGACCCGGTACACCTCGGGGGACGCGTGCAATGGACGGATGAGCGCGCAGATTCCGAGCACGAGGATGATGTTGCAGACGTTCGATCCCACGACGTTGCCCACCGAGATGTCGGAGAGTCCCTTCAGCGCCGCATCGAGACTGACCGAGAACTCCGGCGCGCTGGTGCCGATCGCAACGACGGTCGCGCCGATCGCGATCGGGCTCATGCCGATGCGGTCTGCGATGAACGTCGAGGCCGACACGAGCATGTCGCCGCCGACGTAGAGGAGCGCGCATCCGGCGAGGATCAACACGAGCGACACAACCAGGTCGGGCACGGGCGCGGCGGTCTCCAGACGACGGGGAAGGCTTCGATCGGCGAGCGCGAAGCGGATGCCCTCGCCGAGGCCGGCCGAGTTTAGCTCCGCTCCTCCGAGTTACGAGCGTGCGACGGCGCTCGAAACGCACCGGCGGGAGGCTGGACCCGTGGGGCGCGGGTTCGGCCGGCGTCGGGTAGCCACGGAGGAATCCTGACGATCAGTCGGCCGTCGCGCCGCTGGACGAACGGATCGAATCCCGTCACGCTAGACGGCGGGGAGGCAGTTCATGAGCGGATCCGGACACTGGCGACGCTGCAGCGCGTGCAAGAACGACATTGCACTCGGCGCGATCCACTGGGTCTGCAGCGTTTCGACCTGCAATCGCAAGCGAACCGGTCTGGTCTTCTGTTCGGTCGACTGCTGGGAGATCCATCTGCCGACCGAGCGCCACCGGGAGGCCTGGGCGGTCGAGGCGCGCGCCCCGGCGACGGCCGAGCCCGCCGAGCCCGCGAAACGAACGCCTCGGGCGAAGGGACCCGGCGCCTCGCGCGGCGAGTCGGGGTCGTCCGGGAGCACGAAGTCGGCTCCCGCGACGCCTCGCGCGTCGCGCGGCGACACCGAGATCCTGGTCGTGGCGAGTCGCCTCAAGGCCTACGTGAAATCCGTTTCCGGCTTCAACACGTCGGACGGCGTGCTGCCGGTCCTGTCGGACGCGCTCCGCGCGATCTGCGACGAGGCGATCGAGAATGCCCGCCGCGCGGAGCAGCTGACGGTGATGGCCCGTGACGTGCCGCGACCCGAGCGCACGACCGGCCCGACGGGCCGGCCGGCGCTCATCCGTCGCCGCGGCGAACGTTAGGCCCCGGTCGGGAGCGACCGGAGCTCCGCCACGCGCACGAGCGCGCGCTCGAGCGCCGCGAACGCGTCGTCGAGCTCGGCGTCGGTCACGTTGAGGGGCGGCAGCATGCGGATCTTCGTCGGCGCGCCGCCGGCGGTCTGCAGCAGCACCCCTTCCTCGAGCGCCACCTCGACGATCTCCCCCGTCGTGTCGGCCTCGCCGGACCAGGGCACGAACGCCTGCATCGCGCCGCCCCCCGACCGCCGCGTCACGACGCTCGGAAGTCGCGCAGTGAGGCGCGTGAACGCCTCGTCGAGGCGCCCTTCGAGTCGATCGATCCGACCGCCGGTCCCTGCATAACCCTCGCTCTCGAGGCGCTCGAGGACGCGTGCGCCGAGGGCCATGCCGACCGTCGAGCCGGCCCAGGTCCCGGCGATCAGCTTCGGTCGCGGACCGTGGTCGGCGGTGAAGAGGGTCGCGCTGCCGTGGAGGATCTTGCCGACGGTCACGACGTCGACGTAGGCGTCGAGGCCGAGGGTGCGAAACGCGAAGAGCTCCCGCGTCCGCGCGAAAGTCTGGATCTCGTCGATCCAGACGCTGACGTCATGTGCCCGACAGACCTCCATCAGCGCGACGAAGAATTCCGCGGGCGCATCGTGGAAGCCGCCTTCGCCCTGGATCAGCTCGAAGCACATCGCCGCGTGCCGGCCCGGGTGCGCTGCGAGGACGGCCTCGAGTGCGGAAACACTCTTCTGTGTCGACGCCGGATCATCCGGGTCGTAGAAGGGCACGCGATCGACGAAGTCCCGGGTCGGGAGGCCTTCCCGGTACTCGGGCCGATCGGTCAGCTCGGCCATCGCGAGGGTCCGTCCGTGGAACGCCCGCTCGAATGCGATGACGCGATCCGCCGGCGCTCGCCGCTGGAAGATCATCTTGAGCGCGTTCTCGTTCGTCATCGAGCCTGACATCGATAGCCACGCGTGCACGAGCCGTGGCCCGGCGAGGGCGACCAGGCGCTCGGTCAGCGCCGCGTATTGCGGACCCGGCAACACGTGGCTCTGGAACGCCACGTCGTTCGTCGCGGCGATCGCGGCCGTCTCGAGCAGGTCGGGATCGGCGTGGCCGAACGCGTAGGGACCGAGCCCGGCGACGAGGTCGATCACCTCGCGCCCGTCCGCCAGCCGAACCCGGGCGCCGTGGCCATGGCCGGTAGCGAGGAGCGGGAGCGCCGGCGCATGGGCGCGGGCCGCGCCGAGGGCAGTCAGCGCCTCGGCGTAGGTGTCGGGGGAGAGGGCCGGCGCCCCCTCCGCCTCGCGGACGCGGGTGGTCACGAGGTGGGCCGCCGCCTCGGCGGTCGAATGGCTGCGAGCGTGAAGGGATGCGGGATCGATCTCGGACATGTCGGAACCTCGCGGCGGGCGCGCGCCCGAACGGGCGGGGACCCCGCCGAAATGGGATCGGTCGGGCCGGCGAAGTGCGCTCGATGGACGGAACGCGGGGGCCGGATCGGTTTCAAAGAAGGGGCGGGCTCGCGGGGGCGGCGCCGGACACAGCGAATTCCCACGGGGAAATCCAGTCCAGCGCGCTCAGGACCCGAGCGGGTCCCGGGCCGCGAGCCTAGGGACGGCGCAGACGGAGTCGTCGACCGATGTCCGCTCCCCCGAGCACACGACGGCCCGGCCCGGAGAGGGCGGGCGCGGACGCGCAGCAATCGAGGAGGAAGGCGGACATGGGAACTCCGGAGGGGCCGTTCGAGGCGGCCCGGCGCTGGCTCACCCGGCGTTCGGGCGAATCGGCCGCCGCATCTTACACTCCCGCTGCGCGACCCACACGTCCCGCGGATTCCGTCCTATCGAGGCGGCGCCCGGGACCGGCCGACGGCGCCATCCCGCGCTCCCCGGCGCGCCTGGTCAGCGAGGAATCCGTGACAGCGAAGCGAAAGAAGGGCGCCCGCCGGCCCGCGAGCCGGAAGACCGGCGAGTCGCCGCGTGATTCGGCGAGTCGGTCGAGAGTGCAGGACCTGCGCGATCGCGCCGGCCGGGCCGCGTCGCAGGAGCTGCGGGACCGCGCCAGCCGGGCCGGAGATCGCGCCTCGGAGGCGACTGCGGCCGCGCGGACCTTCGCGCGGCGCGCCCGGGACCAGTCCGTCGAGCAGCTGAAGGCGTTCGGGAGCCAGGCCCGATCGTCGGTGAACCAGGCCCGGGCTTCGGCCACCAAGGCCCGGGAGCAGGTCGCGAACGCGCGAGAAGAGGTCCGGAAGCTGCCCCTCGACCCGCATTTGTGCTTGGTCATGGGCCCCAGACGGCCGATACCGCCTGTGATCATGTCCGACTCCGTGCGGGTAGCCACGTACAACGTCCATCGTTGGCAGGGTGCGAACGGGCGAGCCAAGCCCGACGTCGCGAGGGCGGGGTACGTCATCTCGGAGATGGGCGCGGACGTGGTCGCCCTCCAGGAGGTGCTCCGGCCCTTCGACGAGGCGGGCCCGACCGCCGACGACGAGCTCGGGCAGCTCTGCGAAGAGCTCGACCTCTACCTGGTGTTCGCCGCGACCCGCCGCCACCGCCGAGGACAGCTCGGCAACGCGATCCTCTCCCGGTTCCCGATCACCGGCGTCTCCGTTCTCGACATCTCCTACTCGCGGATCGAGCGCCGCGGCGCCCTCTTCGCACAGGTCGGCTGCGCCGGGGCGAACCTCGGCATCGTCGCGACCCACCTCTCCCTGGTGGACGGCACGCGCCACCGGCAGGTGCAGTCGCTGATGGAGCACCCGGCGCTGAACTCGGGGCCTGCGGTGCTGATGGGCGACATGAACGCCTGGCGCAACTGCAAGGGATCGCAGGTGCTCGAGGAGACGCTCGGTCTGCACCACAACCACGACTGGCCGGCGAGCTTCCCCTCCGGTCGTCCGATCCTCTCCCTCGACCGGATCTACACGCGCAAGACGGAGGTCCTCGCCGTCTCGGAGCACGACACGCCGGCGGCGCGCAAGGCATCGGACCACCTGCCCGTCGTCGCGGACCTGGGCTTCAAGAACGGGACCGGGGCGTGACGACGGTCGAGCGCGCAACGGGGGACCTCGCGTGAACACGCAGTCGGTGTACGAGCGGCTGCCGTGGCCGCTCCAGGACCTCGCCTGCACCTGGGCCGGTCGCCAGCGCTACCGCGCACGCTTCACGCCGCACTTCGAGCGCACCCTTGCGCAGCTCGAGTCCCACGAGGACGCCTCGCTCGCGACGCTCCACGCCTATCAACAGGGCCGGCTGGTCGAGCTCGCGAACCGCGCGCGTCTCCACGTTCCGCACTACCGCGCGCAGGAGCTGCCGGTCTTCGAGGCCGGCGACGATCCCGCGAAGGGTCTGCGCGAGATCCTCGACGCGTTCCCCGTGCTCGAGAAGCAGGCCTATCGCGATGCCCCCGAGTCCTTCCTCGCGGAGGACGTCCCCGCCGACCGACGCCTATCAGGCAAGACGAGCGGGACGACCGGCAGCGCGCTCCCGCTCTGGTACACGAGCGAGTCCCTCGCCGAGGAGTACGCCGTCGTTTGGCGCCTGCGAAGACGCCAGGGCGTTCGACTGCGCAACCCGCACTTCACCTTCGGCGGTCAGCTGATCGTGCCGCTCGGGCAGAAGACGCCACCCTTCTGGCGCACGAACCACTGGAGCCACCAGACCCTCTTCTCCCTCTATCACATGACGGAGGAGAACTTGTCGGCTTACGTCGATGCGATGCATGACCTGCCCGTCACCTACGTCGAGGGGTATCCGTCGTCGATCCATCTCCTGTCGCGCGCGATGATCGAAGCGGATCGCCGGCTGCCGGCGGGCCGTGTGAAGGCGATCTTCCCCTCCTCCGAGTCACTACTTGCGTTCCATCGCCGCGACATCGAGGACGCGTTCTCGACGCGCATCTACGATCGCTACGGCACGAGCGAGTTCGCCGTGTCGATGACCGGCTGCAGCGAGGGCAACCTCCACCTCGACATGGAGTTCGGGCTCGTCGAAGTCGAGGCGACCGAGGAGACCGACGACTGGGTGCGGGGCGCGCTCCTGGTGACGGGCTTCGCGAACGATGCGACGCCGTTCATCCGCTACCGGATCGGCGACGTCGGCACGCGTTCGAAGCACCCATGTCCCTGCGGCCGGGCCGGAGAGGTCTTCCTCGACGTGGACGGTCGCGTCGAGGACTACGTCGTGACCCCCGACGGCCGCTGGATCGGGCGGATGGACCACGTCTTCAAGGAGCAGCTCGAAATCGCCGAAGCACAGATCCTGCAGGACGATGCATCGGCGATCGAGGTGCGGATCGTGCCGCGCGCCGGCTTCGACGCCGCGGCGGAAGCTTCCGTGCTGAACGAGATCCGAATGAGGCTCGGCGACGAGATCCGCGTCGACCTCCGGCGCGTGCGCGAGATTCCGCGTGAGGCGAATGGTAAGTTCCGGGCCGTGAAGTCCCGGGTCGGCGGACGACCGGATAACGGGACCGCCGAGACGGATCGTGGGGGAGAGGGATGATTCGTGTCGGGTTGGCGCGCTGCCAGCCGAGCTATGCCGGAATCGCGGCGCCTTGGGGTCCTGGGAAGGACTATCCCGAGATCACGAGACTGCTCGGCGAAGGGGCCGCAACCGGTCCGCCGAACGAGGTGTACGCGGCGGTGCGCGCCTCGCTGCTCGGCCTCGGCCTCGACGCGGACCGCTTCGGGACCGCGGACTGGAATCCGATCGGCGACCTCGTCGCAAGCGGCAAGCGCATCATCCTCAAGCCGAACCTGATCCGACACTGGAACCCCGCGGACGACGGCCGCGGCGGGACGGTCGACAGCGTGATCACCCACGGCGCGGTGATCCGTGCCGTCGCCGACTACGCGATGATCGCCGCCGGTCCCGAGGGCAGCGTCGCGATCGCCGAAGCGCCCCAGATGGACTGCGACTTCGATCGCATCCGCGAGATCGTCGGTCTCGACGACATCGTGCGCGTCTACGACGACGCGATCGGCCGCGTGCTCGAGGTGATCGACCTGCGTCGCGAAGCCGTGATCTTCCGGGACGGGATCATCGACGAGCGTCGCACGCTCCCGGGCGACCCCGCCGGCTACCGCGCCGTCGACCTGGGCGACCGCAGCTTCTTCACCGGCTCGGGACTCGACCCGAACCGGTTCCGCGGCGCCGACTACGACCCGGGGCCGACCTCCGAACACCACAGCGGCGGCCGCAACGCCTACCTGCTGTCCGAGACCGTGCTCTCCGCGGACCTCGTGGTCAACCTGCCGAAGCTCAAGACGCACAAGAAGACGGGCGTCACCCTGGCGCTCAAGAACCTCGTCGGGATCAACGGCGACAAGAACTGGCTGCCGCACCACAGCCTCGGCGGGGTCGACGAAGGCGGCGACGAGTTCCCGCAGAACAGCCTGATCGATCGCCTGCGGAGTCGCGCCACCGAGATCGCCCGCCCGCTCCTCGCGAAGGGCCGCGGCCGGGGGTTCTTCCAGATGGCGCGCCGCGTGGAGACGGCGACCCGCGGCGACCAGTTCATCCGCGCGGGCAACTGGTATGGCAACCGCACGACCTGGCGCATGTGCTGCGACCTCAATCGTTGCCTCTATTACAGTGACAAGGACGGGCTCCACCTCGATCACGACGGACCGGTCCGGACGGTGCTCACGATCATCGACGGCGTGCTCGCCGGCGAAGGGGAGGGGCCGCTCGCACCCGCGGACGTGCCCCTCGGCAGCGTGATCGCCGGTGCGGATCCCGTCGCCGTCGACCTGGTCGCGGTTCGCCTGATGGGCTTCGACGAGACGAAGCTGTCGAAGCTGCGCGGACCGATGCAGGACGAGGGGCCGCGCATCACAGCGGTTCGCTCCGCGGCGGACGTCGAGGTCGGCGAGGTCGCCGAGGGGGCGGGCAACGCCGACACGCGAACGCTCGACGAGATCACGACGACGACCGCGTTCGAAGCCCACGCCGGCTGGATCGGCCACGTCGAGCACGCCGGAGTCACCGCGACCGGGCGCGCTGCGGGGAAGAACGCAGGCGCCGACCGATGAAGCAGATCCTCCAGAACGCGAAGTCCGGCTCCCTCGAGCTCGTGGACGTGCCGGCGCCCGCCGTCGGTCGCGGGCAGGTCCTCGTGAAGACGGCCTACTCCGTCATGTCCCCGGGCACCGAGAAGATGGCGATGGACTTCGCGCGGAAGTCGCTGCTCGGGAAGGCGCGCAGCCGCCCGGATCTCGTGAAGCAGGTGCTCCGCAAGCTCCAGCAGGAAGGGCCGCTGCCCACCTATCGCACGGTGATGAATCGGCTCGATGCGCCGCAGCCGCTCGGGTACGCCTGCGCGGGCGTCGTCGAAGAGGTCGGCGCCGGCGTGACGACGCTCTCGGTCGGCGATCGTGTGGCCTGCGCGGGCGCGGGCTATGCGAACCACGCGGAGTTCGTCGTCGTCCCCGAGAACCTGACCGCGCACGTCCCGGAGGACGTGTCCCTCGATCGCGCCGCCTTCTCGACCCTGGGCGCGATCGCGATGCAGGGCCTGCGCGTCGGCGAGCCGTCATTAGGCGAAGTGGTCGTGGTGATCGGGCTCGGGCTGATCGGCCAGCTCACGGTCCAGCTGCTGCTCGCGAACGGCTGCCAGGTCTACGGAGTCGACGTCGATCCCAAGCGGATCGAGCAGGCGAAGGCGCAGGGCATGCAGCACGGTGCCGCCCCGGGCGACGACCACGATCCCTTCTTCGCACGCGCGACCGGCGGACACGGCGCGGATCTCGCGGTCGTGACTGCCGCCTCGGACAGCTCCGCCCCGATCGCCCTCGCCGCCGAACTCTGCCGCCATCGAGGCCGGATCGTCGCCGTCGGCGCGACCGCGATGGACCTCGATCGACGCGTCTTCTACGAGAAGGAGCTCGAGCTCCGGATGAGCATGTCCTACGGGCCCGGTCGCTACGACCGGCGCTACGAGGAAGAGGGGCTCGACTACCCGATCGCCTACGTCCGCTGGACGGAGCAGCGCAACCTGCAGGCCTTCCTGGACCTGGCCGCACGCGGCGTGATCGACCCGCGCAAGATGGACGTCGAGACGGTGCCCTTTGGTGAAGCGACGGGGACCTACGAGGCCCTGGCCGGGGGCGAGCGGAAGTCGCTCGCGGCGGTCTTCGAATACGACGCGGACGTCACGCGGGAGCGCATTCGAAGACTCGGCGGAACGGCGAAGCGCGCGAGCGCGCGCGGCGACCGGGTCGGCGTCGGCTTCGTGGGCGCGGGCAACTACGCGAAGGCCGTCTTGCTTCCGGCGTTGCAGGGCCTCTCGGGTGTCGACCTGACGTCGGTGGTGACGGCGACCGGGCCCTCCGCGATGCGGACCGGCGAGCGTTATGGCTTCGCCGATTGCGGGACGGATCCGGCGCAGGTCTTCGAAAACGACACGGTCGATCTCGTCTTCGTGACGACCCAGCATGATTCACACGCGGACCTCGCGGAGGCTGCATTGCGTGCGGGCAAGCACGTCTGGCTCGAGAAGCCGGTGGGCCTTCGCGAAGAGGAAGTCCAGCGCGTGCTGCGCGCCGCGTCCGACTCGGCCGGCCTCCTGATGGTCGGGCACAACCGGCGCTTCTCTTCCCACGCCATCGGCATCCGCGACGTCTTCGCGAATCGCGAGGGTCCCATGGCGCTGCAATACGTGGTGGCCGCGGGCGCCACGCCGGGCGGGACGTGGCTCACGGACCCGGACGTTGGCGGCGGCCGGATCGTGGGCGAGGCCAGCCATTTCGTCGATCTCGCGAACTTCGTGATCGCGAGTCCGCTCGCGACGTCGGAGATCCGCCCCCTCGGCCGCGATCCGGAGAGCGATGACTCGACGCTGCTGGTGCTCGGCTACGCCGACGGCTCCCAGGCGACGATCGCCTACCTCGCGAACACGGGCCCCGACCTCCCCAAGGAGCGTTGGGAGGCGCACGCCGACGGGAAGAGCGCGTTCTGCGAGAACTACCGGACGTCGCAGCTCCCGAACGGCAAGAAGATCCGCGGCCTGAACCAGGACAAGGGGCAGGCGGCGGCGCTGGCGGCGATCGTGTCCGCGATCCGCGAGGGCGGGGCGTCGCCCATGCGCCTCGACGAGATCGAGAGCGCGGCCTTGGCGACCCTGCCGACGACGTCGGGGAGCGACTCGAGCGAGGGGTGAGCGCCCCATCTTCGCCCGCGGTTGCGATGCTTGGACGGAACCGGACTTGCTGGCATGCTTCGCGCGACTTCGTAGGGAAGAGGCCATGTCGCGCTTCGGGAAAAGCGCTCAAAGGAAGGACGGCGGCAGTCGATGAGCAAGGGTGCGGAGGGATCGACGTCGATCGCCGATCCGCTCCCCCACGTTCCGATTCCGCCCGGAGTTGATGCATGACAGATTGGCTTGGCGGCACCCCGCGCAGGATCCTGTGGCGCTTCGGACGAAAGCTCTACCGAGCAGCTCGCGGTGAGACCGACAATCGCATGGCGACGAACGGAGAGGCCTTCGTCCAGCGATGCGTCGCGGCGGGCACCGGGAAGGACGTGCCCGGCCCGATCACGGTCCTTGACATCGGCGCGAACGTCGGCATCTGGACGACCGGCCTCTTCCCGCATTTGAGCGCCGCGCAGCGCGAGTCCATTCGCTCGTACGCGTTCGAGCCGATCCCCGAGACCTTTGATCGGTTGCAGCAGAACCTGGCCGCCCTCGACGGCGCGGCTCCCCGCCCGATGCAGATCGCGTTCTCCGACGAGATCGGGGAAGCCGAGATGGTCGTCATGCAGAAGCTCGGCGGGACCAACTCCCTCGAGTTCGACGCGAGCATGGCTTCGGCCGCGGAAGAGATCGTGCGCGTTCGCAAGACGACCCTCGCCACGTTCTGCGACGAGGAGAAGATCGACCGGATCCATCTCGTCAAGATCGACACCGAGGGTCACGACAGCTTCGTGCTGAAGGGGGCCATCGACCTCTTCCGCGAAGGTCGGATCGACGTCGCGCAATTCGAGTACAACCATCGCTGGGTCTACTCGCGATCCTTTCTGAAGGACGTGTTCGACCTGCTCGAAGGGCTGCCCTATTCCGTCGCGCGCATTCGCGGCGACCGACTCGAAGTGCTGGACGAATGGCATCCCGAGATGGAGCGATACTTCGAAGCCAACTACGCGATCGTCCGCGATTCGGCCCTTGGCTGGTTCCCGGCGCTCCACGGGCGTTTCGATGAATCGAATACCTATGCCTGAGCCTGAGACCTCGAAGACGCCGCGTTTCGGGAGGTCCCGAAGGTGAGCCTGCCGCACGTCTCGCTCGCGAATCTCGGCGAGCGGCTCCGCTACTGGGCGACCGTCGCCATCAGTTGCGTTCCGCCGAATCGGTATCGATCCATCTTCGTGTTGGGCTATCCGCGGACGGGAACCAATTGGTTGTGCACGATGTTGACACACTACTTCGGTATTCCGATCAGCGAGCCCTGGCTCCGGAAGACGCCCGCCTTCCATCCGGTGATCCTCCACCTCCATCGCTTTGCGATCGTGCCGGACCGCACGATCTATATGATTCGCGATCCTCGAGACATCGTCGTCTCGCATTATCACAAGATCCTGGCAGAGCCGAACTCGCCGGCCGGAGAGATCGCTTCGCGGTTTTGCGAGGCACCGCTCGCTCACGAGAACCTTCAACGCAATTTGCCAGGCTATCTCCGGTTTCTGTTCGATCCGAGTCAGCCGGCTTCGATTCCGATGGATCGTCATCTCCGGAAGGCGCAGGCGCTCGGCCTCTACACGGCTCGCTACGAAGACATGCTGGCGAGCGGCGAGGACACGCTTGCGGGGATCGTCGAGCACCTCGCTTGCGAGAAAGCGGACCCCGACCGCGTGCGCGAGACGCTGGAGCTCACGAGCTTCGAACGTCATACCGGCCGCAGGCGCGGTGAGGAGGACGTGAACGCGGTGGTCGGCCGAAAAGGCGTCGCCGGCGATTGGGTCAACCATTTTACGCCCGCTGCTGCGCGCGCGTTCGACGAAGTGGCCGGCGACCTGCTCGTAGAATACGGATACGAGTCGGACCGTGGCTGGGTCGATCGCTTGTGCGACGACGGTGAGGGAAGCTGACCGACGTGGTGCACGATGGCTCCAGATCCGACTACACGAGCTACCGCGGTTGGAAGGGGTGGCGTCCGGACGCGTTCGGCGCGATTACAGCTGAGGACCGGGCATACTTCGAAGGCGAATTCCGTCGCTGTGGCGCGGGCGACCTGTCGGACGCTGATGTGCTCGAGATCGGTTTCGGGAACGGTAGCTTCGCTGCGTGGTGTTCGGAGCAGGGCGCGCGCTATCGCGGAACGGAGCAGATCGTGGAGCTGCTTGAGATCGCTAGGGCCCGGGGATTCGACGCTCTCGACGCTTCAATGCCACTTGAGTCTTTCGTCGATACGGGCTCAGTCGATCTCGTCGTTGCCTTGGACGTGTTCGAGCACCTCGAACTCGGGGATCTCCGCGAGCTCGTCCGCTCCCTTGCGGGACTGTTGAAGCCGTCGGGCCTACTCGTTGCCCGTGTTCCGTCCGGCGACAGCCCCTTCTCCCGTTCGGTTCAGTACGGTGATCTAACCCACCGGACGATTCTCGGGTCGTCGTCGATCCAGCAGCTGGCCGATGAGGTCGACCTCGAAGTCGTCCAGACGCGCGAGCCCGCGTTTCCGCTGCGGGGATTGGGAATCATGGCCTGCATCCGCCGATCAGCGGTCTTCCTGGTCCGCAGCCTCGTCTATCCGCTCACGACACACGCTCTGATGGGCGGGGGGCATCCGATTTTGACGCCGAATCTGGTCTTCGTGCTGCGGCGACCCGACCGCGACGCAGCTCGCCCGGGGGCCAGCTAGTGGCGCGGCCCGGGACGATCCAGGTCGCCCATTTCCAGCGAAGGCCTGGCCCTGGCTCGTTCAGCGTCGAGCGACTCTTCGAGGACGTTCGCGCCGAGATGCCGTCCGACGTTCGAGTTCGGCTGCGGATCAATCGCTTCATGAGCCGCGGTGTGGTCGGTCGCGTTTGCGACGCGATCGCGGCATGGTCGAATCGAAGCGAAGTGAACCACGTGCTCGGCGACGTCCACTACATGGCCTGGTTCCTACCGAGAAAGAGAACGGTCCTGACGGTCCTCGACTGCGTGACGCTCGAACGGCTGACGGGCTGGCGGCGTCGAATCTTCTGGCTCCTCTGGTACTGGTGGCCGCTCAGACGGTGCGATCACGTAACGGTGATCTCGACCTATAGCGGGGAGTCGCTCCGGCGCTGGGTGTCGGTCCGGCCAGAGCGAATTCACGTGATTCCACCGCCGCTCTCGAGCGAATTCAAGCCCGCTCCGCCGGGACCGCGCGTTGGGAAGACGCGATTGCTTCAGGTCGGCACGGCGCCCAACAAGAATCTCCCGCGCGTGCTAGAGGCGATCCAGGGGCTACCAGTGCTGCTCGTGATCGTTGGGGAGCCCGACGCCGCGATTCTCGCTCGAATCGACGAGCTTGGAGTCGAGTCTGAGATTCACGGCGCGCTCAGCCGCGAGGACTTGTTGGAGCAGTACCGCCTGTCCGACTTCATCATCTTTGCGAGTACCTACGAGGGATTTGGGTTGCCCATCATTGAGGCGCAGGCAGTTGGACGACCGGTGATTGCAGGCGACGTCTGCGCGATGCCTGAAGCTGCGGGCGGCGCGGCGTGCATGGTCGACCCCTTCAGAGTCGAGGCCATTCGCGCTGGAATCGTTCGCCTGCTCGAGGACTCGGATTACGCAGATACGCTCGTGAAGCGCGGCTTCGAGAACGCGCGGCGGTACGCGCCTGAACGGATTGCCGGTGAGTATGCGGAGGTCTATCGCCTCGCGGCGGGCTGCGAAACGGGCAAGGCCGATGACCGATTCACCGCCTGAGGCAGGGGAATCTTCGCGCTCCACACCCTATCCGTCCGGACCCGGTCGGTGGGTGCCGAAAGGGTCCCTCTCGAGCTTCCTTGTGACCGGAACCGCCTGGGCATTCGGTGCGCGACTGCTCGCGCTCTTCGCGGGGATCGCTTCGCAGGCGATCCTGGCTCGCCTGATTCCGCCTGAATCACTCGGGGCGTACTTTCTGATTCAAAGCTTCGTGATCATCGCCGCGAATGTCGGCGAATTCGGACTCAATCGTCCGATCGCGCGCATGATATCGACGGATCTCGGACAGGAGCGTCCGGGTGCGGCGCTTCGCGCGCTCTGGTCGGCACTCGAAATCTCGGCGATGTCTGCTTTCGTCGTCGTAGTGTTCATCACGGCGGGTCCAGGTAAGTGGTTGTCGATCCACGTCTTCGACTCGCAGACGATGGCAGACTCCGTTGCGCTGATCGGTCTCTGGATCATCGGTCGGATCGTGCTCGACATCGGATCCGCCGCGTTGCAGGGCCTACACCGGGTCGGGATCTCCTCTTTCCTGAGCAGCGCCCTCTCGCCGACCCTGATCGCAGTAGCATTCGGATCACTTCTGCTGGTCAACGCGTCGGTCGACTTCGAAACGGCCATGCGTATCGCGGCCGGCGCCACGATCTCGAGCGCGCTGCTCTGTGTACTGATCGTCGCGCGTCCATTTTCCAGCGTGCGCGCCTCCGGCCCCTCGCGCCGGCGAGAACTGTTCGCGAGCACTCTTCCCGTCTTCGGGGCCGGGATTCTCCAGGTCGCCTCAGCCCAAGCGGACATCTGGATCGTCGGCGCTCAGCTGAATCCCGAAGAAGTCGCGTTTTACGGCGCCGCGAAACGACTCACGACGCTGGTCGGCTTTCCGGTCCTCGTGCTTGCTGCGGTGGTTCCGCCGATGATGGCCGACCTTTATGCGCGGGACGAGCGATCGCGACTCGAGGGGCTCTTGCGAATGGCGACGACCGCGGTGAGCATTCCGATGCTCTGTGGTCTCTCGATTTTTCTCCTCTTCGGGTCCGAGATCCTGAGCTTGGCCTACGGTGATGCCTATGCCCCCGCCGCTCCGCTCCTCCACATCCTCTGCGTCGAGCGCTTCGTCTACACGATTCTGGGAACGGGATCTCTGCTGCTCGTGATGACCGGCCACGAACGTGCGGTTCTACGGATCACGCTCGTCTCCGCGCTCCTGTCGTTCGTTGCACTCTACGTGGGCGGGCGCGTCGGCGGGACGGTCGGTGTCGCCGTCGGTTTCTCGGTCTCATCGATCGGGACTACGATCTGGTATTTCCTCGAAGCGCGTCGCCGAACCGGGATTTGGGTCCACGTGAACCCCATGGCGACGGGGCAGATGGTGGAGTTCCTCAAACGGATGGCACGGGTGAAGTCGTGAGCACCACACCGACCGCAGATCTGTCCAACCGAAACGCGTCGTTCGACCTCCTGGCGGTCGTTACGACCGGTCTCGGAATCGTCTCCGCTTGCATTCTCGTTATGATGATCGGGCTCGCTTCCGGCGTGAGTGGCGAAGACGTACCGCTCCTGCTGTGGGCGCTCGTCATGGTGATCGTCGGGTTCCTGCCGCTTGCGATCGACGTTGGGCGACCGATGGAAGAGCGGCACACCTTCCTCTCGATGCTCGCGATCGTGTACACGGTCGGCTTCGTCATGCCGATCTTCGTGCACTACATTCCGGCCGTCGGCCCGGTGGATCCGCCGGCGCTCAACGACACGAACCTCTGGCCATCAGATATTGCGACAGGCCAGTGGATCGCCATCATCGGATTGATCGCCTTCTACGTAGGATACGGGCTGCCGATCCGGCAGGTGGTCAAGCCCGTCCTGCCGGCGGTCGGGTACGAGTGGACCCACCGCGCATCGATCATGGCGACGGTGGCCATCGTGATGTTCGGATGGTTCGTGTTTCTCGGTCGCAGCTTTGGAATCATCCCGGCCGCGCTTGGCTCCGGGGTGCTAGGCGCGATCGCGAACGCGACGGTCTTCAGCTCGTCGCTGTTGATGGCGACCTACCTCAAGTACCGGTCGCGCATCGCGCTCGCCTTGCTCGTCACTTTGGTTCCCATGACGATGCTGATCAACTTCATGACCGGATCGAAGAAGGCGGTGCTGATGCCTGCCGCTATGGTCGTGCTGACGTGGGTCGTCCTCGAACGCCGTATCCGGCTTCGCTGGATGGTCGGGGGCGTCCTGGCGCTCGTCCTTCTCTATCCCGTCGCCCAGTTCTGGCGCCACGACATCCTCCAGGCGAATACGCTTACGATTGCGGACGTGCTCACGAATCCGGGACCCGCGATCGCACGGACCGGTAGGTTCGTTGCGAGCGGTCGCGCTGGAGACTATTTCGTCGACGGATTCGAGGCCGCCAGCCGCCGTCTGGACGCGATCGGCGTCGTCTCGGTGATCGTGCGGGACACACCCAGTGTCTCGCCCTTTCAGAACGGTCGTACGATTGCGCTGATTCCGGTCGCGTACGTTCCGCGAGTTCTCTGGCCGGACAAGCCCGTGATCACGATTGGGCAGTGGGTGACGGAAGCCTATGTACCGGGCGGCCATCTGATCGATTCGAGTCTCGGGACGACCTGGGTCGGCGAGTTCTATCTGAACTGGGGCGTGACGGCAGTCTTCTTCGGGATGCTCGTCCTGGGGACGATGCTGCGCTTCGCGCACGAATCCCTCATGCGACCGGCCGCGACACTTCCGCTGGTCGTGGCGGCGACCATCGTCGTAAGCCAATCGTGTTTAGCGCTCCAAGGCGGAGTCGTGGTCGCGGTCAACGGCCCGATCTTCACCATGATCCCGCTCGTAGGCGTTCATCTCGCGGTCCGGTTCTTCGGCGGCGTTCGACGCGTGTCGTTCTCGGAGTCTGAACCCGAGTCGAAGGACGAACCAACGGCGACCGTGTGAGACCCCGATGATCGTCCACGCAGCCACATTAGCGACGTTCATCCCAATCTTCGCGCTCGTGGCGTTGACCGCTTCCGTGGGAGGCACGCAGGAGGTCGCCACGCCAGCGCGACCCGAAACCTACGACGGGTTCGTGGACGCGTCGAGACATCGAAGCCTGGCGCGCGCGATCGCGAACGCGAGCCAGGTCTACGTACGCCCTGGCAACCATGTCGTCGAGAATCCGATCGTGATCGATCGTGATGGACCGCTCTTCCTGCACGGTGCGGATCGGATGGGTACATCGATCGTCGGGAAGAACCAGGGTAAGCCCCTCTTCTTGATCCGGAGGGCCACGGCAGTCGGATTCGCGGGTCTCCGCCTGATCGCAAACCAGGACCCCAATGGAGTCGACCAGGTCGCCGTTCGAATGGAGAACGCGGCTCCTCTCTGGTTGGAGATCTTCGACGGAGTGATCGAGGACTCACGTCTCGAGGTCGGTGGTCCCGGAGACGTTCGTATCCAGGCCGTCAGCTTCATGCCACACGGGCGCGTCTCGTCTTCGGTCCTGGTCGACCACCCGGACGCGCGCGTGACCATCGTCGGCGGGAACGTCAGCAACAACCAGGAGCGAGCGCGCTTCGACGTGAGCGAGGCGGCGCACTTGTGGCAGAAGCGCGGGCGACTCCGCGTCTTCGGGACCGGAATGCAGTCGACGCTTGGGCCCTCGGACATCCGGATCGAGACTCCGTCCAACACGGGTCTTCACGCCCTGGTTGGTGTTCGTAGCGAGGGTGCGAACGGATCGAATCGCGGTGTCCATCCCTGCCGACTGCTCGTGGTCCCGAAGACGCCGCTCGCGGTCGACGTTCTCGTCGAAGCGAACAGCATCGTGTGCGGTCCGCTCGGGCGAAGCGATGGCGCCTTCGTCGACTACAACGCTCGTGGCAGCCTCTGGCTGATCGGAAACAACGCGCTGCCGGGCGCGGCCTCTCTCGTCGTCGGCGATACGTCGGCGAGCCGGATCATCGCCGTCGGCAATCTACTGCAACACGCAAAGGCGCTCGTGCCGACGACGACGGCGGTCGTGAAGGTTGGCGCCAACCTGGCGAAGCCGTCGCGCCTGTCGCGAAGTCCCGGGATCCGCTTCGCTCCTCCGCAGCCTGCGCTCGCGAAGGGGACGTTCGCGCCACCGAAGATTCGGATCCCGGACCCGCTCACGCGTCCGCGGATGTCCGCGGCGTTGCCGGGGATGCTCGACGCGTGGGATTTTGGCGCGAAGGGCGACGGGGTCCATGACGACACGCGGGCGCTCCAACGCGCGCTCGACGTGTCGTGTGGCGAGAAGCCGAAGCTCCTCTTCTTGCGAGCCGGTACCTATCGGACGACCGAGACGCTGAGATTCAATCACGAGCGCTCCCGGTGTCGGAAGCACGTGGCCGGAGGCTGGATCGCCGGTGCCGGCGCGGATCGGACCACCATCCGCCGCGATCCCCTCGGCCGGCGTGGAGGCGTCTTCGCTACTCAGGGCATGGCCTATGCGACGATCCAAGGTCTCCGCTTCGAGACACGCGCATACGATCCCGCGCGCGAACGCTCGGCGATCGAGCCTGCGTTTGCTCTCGAGTACGAACGCGCGATCGGGCCGGCGAGCCAGGGCGTCAGCTTCTACGACATCGTCTTCGACGGAGGGTCGAGTGCGATCGCCATCGGCGTCGAGAGCCCCGAGCAGTGCTCCGAGAACGTTTTCGTCGATGCTTCCTTCAGGAACGGTCGTTTCGGCCTGGCCGTCGGGGCGTACAATGCCCTCGCGAACATCGTTTATCGCGGAAGCTTCGAGAACAACGACGTCAGCATGGGGCATCCCGACGACGCGCTGTCGGGCGGGACCTGGATGGTCCTCGGCGCGCGGATCAGGGGCACGCGCGACCGTGATCTCAGCCTTCGAAACTCGGCGACAAGTGCGTGGTATATGAACGGGATCGACTCGGACACGCCGCGACTAGTCGCGGTCGGTGGAACCGGCGCTGCGTTTCCAATCATACTCGAAGATTCGACGTTCCGACCGCGCGAGACGTCGCCGGAGCCTCGCTTCATCCTCTTCGGCGGCGGCGGCGGCGTGATCTTCCTACACAGCAGCGTGTCCAGGCTGCGCCCCAGCCTCCTCGGCGGCGGACTCGCCTCGAGCTACTTCGTTGGTCTCGACAGTGACCTACCAGATTTGTCCGGGGTAACGCTCGGGCCGAACGCGATCGCTACGCGCGGGGCTGTCGCGACGGCGGGTGCCAGCGGCGCAGGTGGAGGAGACGTCCGAATCGACCCTCCCGTTGCGCCCCTCGCTCCGGTTGCGCCGGCGCGTTGACCCCTGGTTTTCGACCCAGATTGTGACTCGGGGCCGGACGCGGCTACTGGACGCTTGCCACGCTCGCGAGCTCAGGGAAGCTCAGCTGGGGAATCCGGTCCACGGTCGGCTCGGGCTGCATCTTCGAGGCGTGCTCTACGATCCCGAGCACCCGCTGAGCGTAGCTGTAGCCGCCGAGCACGCAGCGGCGGTGACCGCGCTCCGCGATCTGCTGGCGATCCGACTCCTGCTCGAGGTAGTGGCGACATTTCTCGATCAGCTCATCGATGTCACCGAAGTACTCGGCCTCGATGCCCTCGCGAAAGAGGCGCTCGTGCTCGTCGGTTCGTTCTGCCAGCATGAAGCCTCGGCACGCCGGGATCTCGATGCTGCGGGTCGTCTGCAGGTCGCGATTGACCTTGCGCAGGAAGCCCAGGTTGATCTTGGTTGACGCGATCGACCGCGGATAGCGGTAGTCGTCCATGTAGGCGTCGATGACGCGCAGGTTCGGGTGCGAGCCCTTCATCATGCGGCTCCAGCCGGGGCCACGAATCGTCACGGGGAGCCCGGCCTCCGCCAGGCGCAGCATCATCTGCGCGCGGTCCTCTTCGTACATGCCGACGAAACCGATCTCGGCGCCGAGATCGGCTTGCTCTTCCGGAGTCGTCTCGACCGGGCGATGGATCTGCGGGTCGTACGAATTGTCGAGGAAGAGCACCTCGCGTGCCCCGAGTTCCTCGAGCTCGGCCACGTTGTAGCTCTTCGTCGAGACATGGAGGTCGAAGAGCGGGAGCGAGTCCAGATAGCGCCGCGACTGGTTGTGCGGGTTCATCATGTCGTCGCCGCTGTACTGCACGAAGCGCGCATTCGGCTGGAGCGCGCGCAGGCGGCGGAGCGTCCGCGGTCGGAGCCACAGCCCCTTGTCGATCCAGACGATGTCGAACTCCGATCGCCGGGCTCGCTTCAGCAGTCGCGAGTTGGCGAAGTAGAGGTCGGGATGGTGCTTGATCTTGTGCGCGACGCGGAGGAGCTGGTAGGTGGGGTCTTCGCAGGTCGGGATTCCGGAGCGAACGTGGGTGACTTCGGCACCGAGCGAGCGAAGGTGTTCGGCGCGCTGGAGACTGGTTCCGTCGAGGGGCCCAGAGTACAGGATCCGCACGCCATCGATCGGGAGCCCACCGGCGACGGGCTCTTCCGCGAGCCGCCCATGGGCTTCGACGATCGGCCGTCGACCAGGGGCTCGGGGAATGCGATCTCGCTCGACATCGTGGACTCCTCTTCCGCGTACAGGAAGTGGGGCGGATTCGGGCGATATCGCGGAATTTTTCGAGCGTCGGGTCGATTTCTCACCGCTCGATGCCGCGTTTTCGTCCCGCGGGGCAAAAATCCGGGGAATTCACGATCGATCGACTGCAGATAGGGTCAATAGCCTCCGATGGCATGGGGGACGGCGACCCGTTAGCCTGCGGCGCCTGATTTCCGCCCCCCCCCAAAAGGCGTTCATACTTTGGCGTCTGCACGCGGTTCTCGACGATGAAGATCCTCTATGTGGGGACGCTCGCCCCCTTCGGAACCTGCTTCTCGCGATTCACTTCCCTGCGGGAACTCGAAGCCGACGTCAACGGCTTCGATACCGACCGCTTCCTCGACTGGGGGAAGGTCGGACGCCTCGCGCGAGCCTTCGAGACCTACACCCTCCGCGGGTCCCGTGTCCGGCGCGCGAACGCCGAACTCCTGGCGGAGTGCGAGCGTCTCGATCCGGACCTCGTGTGGATCGACTCGGGGGACTGGGTCTGGCCGTCGACCGTGCGCGCGCTCAAGGCTCGCGGCTGCTTCATGGTCCACCACTACACAGACGCGCTGGCCGCACGCCGTCGCTCGGTGCAATTCAAGCGCCGGCTGCTCCATGAGACCGCGCCGCTCTACGACGTGTTCTTCACCACGAACGTCGACGATCAGGCGCGTATGCCCGCCGCCCTGCTGACGGATCTCGGCTACGACCATCGCCGGTTCCACCCTGAGCCGCTCTCCGCCGAGCACGCCAAGGCCTGGGACAACCCGCTCGTATTCATCGGGCACTACGAGCCCGAGACCGAAGCGGGGATTCTCGCCCTGATCGACGCCGGTCTTCCCGTGACCGTTTACGGGCACGAGCCGTGGTTCAAATCGAAGCATCGCGCGAAGCTCGGCGACCACCTCCAGGCCTCGCTCGGGGTCGAAGACTACGAACGAGCCCTCAAGGGTTCGCGCATCGGGCTCTGTTTCGTCTCGGTGCTGAACTACAACCAGACGGCATCGCGGAGCTTCGAGATCCCGGGCTCCGGCACCTTCCTCCTGGCGATTCGCACGGATCAGCACCTCGAGTGCTACGAGGAAGGCAAGGAAGCCGAATTCTTCACGGGCCACGAAGAGCTCGTTCGCAAGGTCAAGTACTACCTGGAGCACGAAGACGAGCGCGTGGCGATCGCGGCACGCGGTCACGCGCGCTGCGTCGAGTCCGGGTACTCCTGGGACGCGATCATGGCCCGGGACTGGCCGAAGGTGCGCGAACGCTTCGAGAGCCGGAACCCCTCGAACGGGGCCGGAGTGGACACGAAATGATTCGCGAAGCGGATACGACCTACTTCATCACGGGCGGCGCGGGCTTCATCGGGAGCAACCTCGCCGACCGGCTGCTCGCCGAGGGCCATCAGGTCGTCGTGTACGACGACATGTCGACGGGCCAGCGCGAGTTCATCGCGGACGCGCAGCAGCAGGCCGGCTTCCGGCTGGTCGAGGGCGACGTCCTCGATCTGGACGGCATGACGGAAGCGATGCGCGGTGCGGATTTCGTGTTCCACCTGGCCGCGAACGCCGACATCCGATTCGGGCTGCAGCACCCGCGTCGTGACCTCGAGCAGAACACGATCGCGACGTTCAACGTGCTCGAGGCGATGCGCGCGAACGACATCAAGGGGATCGCGTTCGCGTCGAGCGCCGCGGCGCTCGGCGAGCCGACGGTCTTTCCAACGCCGGAAGACTGCGCGGTGCCGATCCAGACTTCGCTCTACGGCGCCTCGAAGATGGCCTGCGAGGGCCTCGTCTCGTCGTATTGCGAGGGGTTCGGCTTCGAGGGCTACGTCTTCCGCTTCGTGTCTCTGTTGGGACCGCGCTACCCCCACGGCCACGTGATCGACTTCTTTCGCTCGCTCCGCGACGACCCGGCGACGCTCCGGGTCCTCGGCGACGGCACGCAGCAGAAGTCGTACCTCCACGTGTCGGACTGCCTCGACGGCATGCTCGGCGTGATCGGACAGAAGACCGCCGTCAATGCGAAGCATCGATTCCAGGTCTACAACCTGGGCTTCCCGGAGTACATCCAGGTCAAGCAATCCGTGCAGTGGATCTGCGAGCACCTCGGCCTCGAACCGACCCTCGACTACACCGGCGGCGAGCGCGGCTGGGTGGGCGACAACCCCTTCGTCTTCCTCGACGTGTCGAAGATGCAGCAGACGGGCTGGCAGCCGAAGTTCACGATCCAGCAGTCGATCCAGGCGACGGTCGACTGGCTGGCCGCGAATCCATGGCTGCTCGACCGGCGGTGAAGCAGCTCATCATCCTCGCGGGCGGGAAGGGCACCCGCCTCGCCAGCAAGATCGGACAGGCGCTCCCGAAGCCGATGGCTCCGGTCGCCGGCCGTCCGCTGCTCGAGCATCAGGTCGAGCTCGCCCGGACCCACGGCTTCGAAGACCTGCGACTGCTGACGAGCCACCGCTCCGAGGTCATCGAGGACCATTTCGGCGACGGCAGTCGCTTCGGCATCTCGATCGGGTACCACCTCGACAGCGTCCCGCGAGGCACCGCGGGCGCAGTCCTCGCCGCGCTTCCCGAGCTCGCCGATCGCTTCGCGCTCCTCTACGGCGACACCCTGCTCGATGTCGATCTCGATCGCTTCTGGCGTCGTCACGAAGAGGTCGGAGCGGACGCGAGCCTCTTCGTCCACCCGAACGACCATCCCCACGACTCGGATCTGGTCGCGGTCGACGACGAGAGCTGGATCCAGGCCTTCCACGCCCATCCCCATCCGGAAGGCGAATATTTCCGGAACCTCGTAAACGCCGCGCTCTACATCATCGACAAGCGCGCCCTCGCGCAATGGGCCGACTCGGAAGAGAAGCTCGACTTCGCCCACGACCTCTTCCCGCGGATGCTCGAAGAGGGCAAGCGTCTGTACGCCTATCACAGCCGCGAGTACATCAAGGACATGGGCACGCCGGATCGCCTCGCTCGCGTCGCGGGCGATCTGGCCTCAGGGAAGGTCGAGCGGTTGGCGATGCGGAACGCATGCCCGGCCGTGTTCCTCGATCGCGACGGCACGCTCAACATCGAGGTGAATCGCGTGAGCGCGGTCGAGCAGCTCGAGATGATCGAGGGTGTCGGGGAAGCCGTTCGTCGCATCAACCGATCGGGGATGCTCTCGGTCGTCGTCACGAACCAGCCCGTGATCGCACGGGGAGACTGCGACGAGACCGAGCTGCGTGCCATCCACGACAAGCTCGAGACGTTGCTGGGTCGAGAGGGTGCGTACGTCGACGCGATCTACCACTGCCCGCATCATCCCGATGGCGGATTCGAGGGCGAGCGCCCCGAGCTGAAGATCGCATGCGACTGTCGCAAGCCGGCGACGGGGATGATCGAACGGGCGACCGCCGATCTCTTCGTCGACCGCGCGGGCTCGTGGATGATCGGTGACACGACCACCGATCTGCAGACGGCGAAAGCGGCCGGCCTCCGATCCGTTCTGCTTCGAACCGGTCACGCCGGTCGCGACCGACGCCATCCCGTCCTGCCGGACTACGAGTTCCACGACCTGATGGACGCGGTCGAGTTCGTGACGAACGAACACGCGAAGCTCGTCGCGGAGGCGCGCACGACGCTGCCCACGTGCGCCCCTGGGAGTCTCGTGGCGATCGGTGGCCTCGCGCGATCGGGCAAGAGCATCCATGCCTCGGTCTTCCGTGAAGTGCTGGCGGAGCGCGGTCAGCGCGCGGTGATCGTGCCGCTCGACGCATGGCTTCGACCGAAGGACGAGCGCGAGCCAGGCCACGTCCTCGGTCGCTTCGACATCGCCGGCGTCGAGGAACTGGTACGAAGCCTCGTCGGAAGAACGAGCGCAACCACGGTGCATCTCCGTCGATACGACAGGGATACGCAGAAATGCGACGAAGACGGTGCCCTCCTTGAGATCGAGCCGGACGACGTCGTGCTCTTCGAGGGCGTTCCGGCCCTCTTGATCGAAACGCTTGTGGCAGCGGCCGGCGTGAGCCTCTACGTTCGCTGCCCCGAAAACGTCCGGAAGGCGCGTTTCGAGCGGGAATACCGATCGCGAGGATCCTCCGACGAAGAGGCCCTCGCGCTCTACCGCGAGCGCGAAGTCGACGAGCATCCATTCGTCAAGGCGTCGGCAGACCTGGCCGATGTTCGAATCGGGAGCGAGACATGATCATCAGCAACACGCCCATGCGCGGGAGCGCGACATGATCATCAGCAAGACGCCGATGCGAATGAGCTTCGTCGGCGGCGGAAGTGACCTCGCCTCGTTCTACCGCGAGTACGGCGGCGCCGTCCTGTCGACGGCGATCGACAAGTACATGTACATCACGGTCAACCGGAAATTCGATTCCGGAATTCGTGCGAGCTACTCGCAGACCGAAGAGGTCGAGGCCGCCCACCAGATCAAGCACCCGCTGATCCGCGCAGGTCTCAACCTGGTCGGCATCGAGGGCGGAATCGAGACCGCATCGATGGCCGACATCCCGTCGAAGGGAACCGGTCTCGGCTCCTCGAGCTCGTTCACGGTCGGTCTCCTCCACGCGCTCCACTGCTTCAAGCAGCAATACGTGTCCGCGGAGCAGCTCGCGGCCGAAGCCTGTCACATCGAGATCGAGATCTGCGGGGACCCGATCGGCAAGCAGGACCAGTACGCGGCGGCCTACGGCGGCCTGAACTTCATCCGCTTCCACCAGGACGACTCGGTGTCGGTCGATCCGGTGATCTGTCGCACGGACACGCTGCAACAGCTCGAGGATCACATCCTGGTCTTCTACACGGGCCGGGTTCGCGAAGCCGGTTCCCTGCTCGCCGAGCAGACCAAGAAGACGAAGGAAGACAAGAAGGTGCAGGAGACCCTCGTCAAGATGGTCGACCTGGCCCACGACCTGAAGCGCGAGCTCGAGCGCAACAATCTCGACGCGTTCGGCGAGATCCTCCACGAGAACTGGGAGCTCAAGAAGACCCTGGTCGGTGGGATCAGCGACGGGGAGCTCGACGACTGGTACGAGACCGCCCGGAACGCCGGCGCCCTCGGCGGCAAGCTGCTCGGCGCGGGCCGCGGCGGCTTCATGATGTTCTTCGCTCCCCCGGAACGGCGCGCCGCGATCGCGCACGCGCTGCCCGGCCTGCGAGAGACGAAGTTCCGCTTCGACAACAACGGAAGTCAGATCATCTTCTACCGGCCCTAGCGATCGGCCGCTCCAGCTCCCTCAGACTCCCCAGAAGGCACACCCATGGATTTCTCCGTTTCCTCCTACTTCGGCCACCTCTCGAAGATGATGGGCGACCTCGACCACGGTTCGGTCGAGAACGCCATCGGCCTCGTCAAGCAGAGCTGGCTCGACGGCAAGAAGATCATCGTCTGCGGCAACGGCGGCAGCGCGCTGACCGCGTCGCACTACATCAACGACTGGAACAAGATGGCGTTCCTGTCGACGGGCCGGCCGTTCCGGGGCACCAGCCTGTCCGACAACATGGGCCTGATGACCGCCTACGCGAACGACATCTCCTACGACGACGTCTACAGCGAGCAGGTCAAGAACCTGATGGACGAGGGCGACCTCGTGATCGCGGTCAGCGGGAGCGGCAACTCCCCGAACGTCGTCAAGGCGATCGAGACCGCCAACGATCGCGGCGGCGTGACCCTGGCGATCTGCGGCTACGACGGCGGCAAGGTGAAGCAGCTCGCCCAGCACGCGCTGCACATCGAGAGCTTCGACATGCAGATCTGCGAAGACCTGCACTTCATCTTCGGCCACATGGTGATGAAGTCGCTCTGTGACGATCACATCCGGGACTGAGGTCCCGGACGAACTCCGACGACCTCGCGCCTAGCGGCTGTGCGGCGTCGACGCGTCGCCCGCGGCGACGACGCTGCCGTCGGCCTGGCGCTTCGTGAGGATCTCGAGGTCGGTGTCGACCATCATCGTCACGAGTTGCCGGAAGTCGACCTCCGGCGTCCAGTCGAGGACTTCGCGCGCCTTCTTCGGGTCCGAGAGCAGCTGGTGGACCTCGGCGGGGCGGACGAAGCGCTCGTCGACGACGACGTGGTCGCGGAAGTCGAGTCCGACGTGCTCGAACGCGATCTGGCAGAATTCCTCGACGGAGTGGGTCTCGCCCGTTCCGATCACGAAGTCCTGCGGCGTGTCCTGCTGGAGCATCAGCCACATGGCGCGGACGTAGTCCCCGGCGAAGCCCCAGTCGCGCTCCGCGTCGAGGTTGCCGAGGCGCAGCTCGCTCTCGAGTCCGAGCTTGATGCGGGCGACGCCGTCCGTGATCTTGCGCGTCACGAACTCGTGGCCGCGTCGAGGCGACTCGTGGTTGAACAGGATGCCGCTCACCGCGTAGAGGTCGTAGGACTCGCGGTAGTTGATCGTGATCCAGTGGCCGTAGACCTTCGCGACGCCGTAGGGTGAGCGCGGATAGAAGGGCGTCTCCTCGGTCTGCGGGACCTCGCGCACCTGGCCGAACATCTCGGACGAGCTTGCCTGGTAGAGGCGGATCCGCTCGTCGCTCGCGCGGACGGCTTCGAGCATGCGCGTGACCGCCAGGCCGGTGAATTCGCCCGTGAGGATCGGCTGGTTCCAGCTCGTCGGTACGAAGGACTGCGCGGCGAGATTGTAGACCTCGGTCGGCTGCGACTGCTTCAGGGCGGAGACGAGGGAGTGGTAGTCGAGCAGGTCGCCCTGGATCAGCTCGACCTGACCGCGGAGGTGGTCGATCCGCTCGCTGTTCTCGCTGGAGCTGCGGCGGACGAGTCCGAAGACCTCGTAGCCCTTCTCGAGGAGGAACTCGGCGAGGTAGCTGCCGTCCTGACCGGTGATGCCGGTGATGAGAGCTCGTCGGGGCTGGGACACGTGCGTCGCTCCTGTAGCGGGGCCTGGGGGTCTGAGGCGCGGAACGATACCACGCGCTCGTGAGGGCTCTAGCCCACAGCTCGGGAAATCGCGGCCTGCGGACGGTACATCGGCCGCTCGCTGGGGCGCCATTAGACCCGCTGTCGAGCCTGCAAGGTCATCGAGACGGTTGGTGGCGTCGGTGTGCTCGGTTCGCGAGGCTCGCCGCGCAACGATCGACTGGCCCTGATCGGGTGCGCGCGGTGCGATCGTCGTGCACCGCGGAGCGCAACGATTCGTCGAACGTCTGCAACGAATTCGAGGAGTCGATCCGAAGGATGTTAGGCCTCCCGATTCTCATCGGTCGAAACAGAGGGCGAACCCAGCGCCGCGACCTTTTCGCGATGCGGGCAAGCGTGGAATCGGGCGTCGGCCGGAGGTCATTCGCTACCTTCCCGCCTCGCTGGTACTCGTCTCGGGAACGAGCATCCTGTGGCCATGTCGACGAGCGAATGAGGAAGCGAGCGCCCAGTGAGCGACGATGATCGAGCTGGCGATGGGCCGTCGACTAACGAGCCGAACCCCGAGGAGGCGTTTCCCCGCCGCGTCCTCGTGAACGCACTGTCGGCCACGATCGGGGGCGGAATCACGGTCGCGACGCGCCTCACGCGACAGATGGCCGAGGATCATTCTCAACTTTCGCTCGTCCTCCTGTGCTCCCACGACCAAGTCGCTGACTACGGTTATCCCGCGAACGTCGAGGTGATGCAGCGCCCGGATCTCCTGCCGCGACTCGCGCGATGGAAATGGGAGCAGCGTGGCCAGCCGAAGCTGATCGATGAACACGGCTTCGACGTGATTCTCCAGCTTGGGGGATACCTCTGTTTCCGGACCGAGGTCCCGCAGGTGGCGGTCTGGCAGAACTCGAACGTATTCACGCCACCGGGGATCCCGCGGCCTTTCTCGGAGAGTCTATTCGTGCTCGCACAGCGATTTGTGCAGGGCCGCTCGATGGTGCGCGCGGCGCAGAACGTCTTTCTCACGCGGAATTCCGTCGAACTGTGCGAACGCTATTGGGACATGTCCCGACTTCGCCATTGCGTCATCCATAGCGGCGTCGAACTCGCGCGGGACGACCCGGAAACGAGCCCGCCGCTGTCCGCGCGCCGACCGCTCGCTCTCTCGGTCGGTAGCGCGTACGTCCACAAGAACTGTGAAGCGATGATCGACGCGATGGCAATCCACGTCGCAGAGCACGATGACGACCTCTGCCTGGAGATCGTCGGCGGCGCGCCGCTTCCGGACTACTTCGCGAGTCTCGAGGCCCGAATCGAGCGGCTGGGCCTCGGCGACCGGGTGCGCATGATCGGTGCGCTGTCGCCGGCCCAGGTACACGCACGGATGGCCGAAGCCCGTGTGTATGTCGTGACCTCACTGCTCGAGACGTTCGGATTGACGCTCCTCGAGGCGATGGGAAACGGCCTACCCGTCGTCGCCTCCGACGCGACGTGCCATCGAGAAGTGGCTGGGGAGGCTGCGATCTATTGCGATCCGCACGACCCGAGCGACGTCGCGAAGCAGCTGGCACGAATGGCCAGCGACGACGAGCTCGCCGAGCAATGCCGCGTGGTGGGATTCGCGCGGGTGCGTGACTTCTCGTGGCGGAACTCGGCGACGCGCTATGTCGGCGAGCTCGATGCGGCGGTGGCGCAGCGCTGATCGCCGAAGCACGTGCGAGCGACGTCGGAAACGCATTCGCTCGTCGGCTACGCTCGTCTCCTCGGTCGCGCGATGCCCGACGATCTCGTAGCGTGCCCAACCAGGAGAACCCGCCTTGGACGATGGCGCAGCGCTACGCAATCTGATCCGCACGATCCCGGACCACCCCAAGCCGGGGATCCAGTTTCGTGACATCACGACCTTGATCCTGGACGGAAACGGGTTGAAGGCGTCCGTGGAGCAGCTCGCGCGACCCTACGACGGGGGCGAGCCTAAGCCCGCGATCGTCGCCGGGATCGAGGCGCGTGGATTCATCTTCGGGGCCGCCCTCGCGATCCGTCTCGGGGTGGGGTTCGTGCCCTTGCGCAAGCCGGGCAAGCTCCCGAGCCGGACGGTCGGCCGCGACTTCGAGCTCGAGTACGGCCAGGACCGCATCGAGATGCACGTCGATGCGATCGAGTCCGGCGCGACGGTGCTCCTCGTCGACGATCTCGTGGCGACCGGCGGGACCGCCGAGGCCGCGGTCGAGCTGATCCGCGACCAGGGCGGGATCATCTCGGAGTGCGCGTTCGTCGTGTCCCTCCCGGACCTCGGTGGCGCCGCGCTGCTCGAGAAGCAGGGTTGTCGCGTGCGGACGCTCTGCGAGTTCGCGGGCGAGTGACGACCGGGCGCGTCGCGGGATGTTGATCGACGGTGTTCACTACCGCTCGATCTGGCGCGAGCCCGGCGACCGCCCGATCGAGATCATCGACCAGACCCGCCTGCCCCATGACTTCGTGGTGCGCGCGCTGTCGGATCTGGACGCGGTCTGCGAAGCCATCGCCGTGATGCGCGTGCGCGGCGCGCCGTTGATCGGCGCGATGGCCGCACACGGACTCGCGCTCGCGCTCGAGAGCGACCCGACCGACGCGGGTCTCGCGCACGCCGGGGAACGGCTCGCGGCGACACGGCCGACGGCGGTGAATCTGCGCTGGGCGATCGAGCGCGTGACCGCGGCAGTGCGTCCGGTCGCTTTCGACGCGCGGGCCGCCCGGGCACGCGAAGAAGCGGAGCGGATCTGCGACGAGGACGTCGCGGCCTGCGAGGCGATCGGCGTGCATGGCCTCGAACGCCTCCGCGAGATCGCGGCGCGCAAGCCGGGCGAGCGCGTGCAGCTGCTCACGCACTGCAACGCCGGCTGGCTCGCGACGGTGGACTGGGGCACGGCCCTCGCCCCCGTCTACAAGGCGCACGCGGAGGGGCTGCCGATCCACGTTTGGGTCGACGAGACGCGCCCGCGCAACCAGGGGGCCAGCCTGACCGCCTTCGAGCTGCGCGAGATGGGCATCCCGCACACCGTCGTCGTCGACAACGCCGGCGGTCACCTCATGCAGCGCGGGCAGGTCGACGCCGTCCTCGTCGGCAGCGACCGGACGACCGCGAGCGGCGACGTGTGCAACAAGATCGGGACCTACCTGAAGGCCCTCGCCGCCCACGATACGGGCGTCCCCTTCTACGTGGCGCTGCCCTTCTCGACGATCGACTGGGAGATCCACGACGGCGTGGCAGACATCCCGATCGAGGAGCGCGATGGCGAAGAGGTGCGGACGATCTCCGGTCACGCGGCCGGGGACGTGCTCACCGTCGAGATCTTCGATCGCGCGAGCCCCGCGGCGAACCCCGCCTTCGACGTGACCCCGGCGCGCTACGTGACGGCGCTGGTCACCGAGCGCGGCGTGTGTGCGGCGAATCGCGCCGCCCTCGCGAAGTTGCGCGACGCCTAGCAAAGCCCGCGGACGGCCGGTTCAGGCGCCGTACTCAGACGCGGTAGTAGTCGCGGTACCACGCGACGAACTTCGCCATGCCTTCTTCGATCGCCACCCGTGGCCGGTAGCCGACCGCCGCAGCGAGAGCGGAAACGTCCGCACACGTCGCCTTCACGTCCCCGGGCTGCATCGGCAGCATGTTCCTGATCGCCTCGCGACCGGTGCACTCCTCGATCACCTCGATGTATCGCAGGAGCTCGACCGGCTGCGCGCATCCGATGTTGTAGATCCGCCAGGGGGCAGCGCTACGGGACGCATCCGGACGCGACGGGTCGTAGTCCGGGTCGGGCGCCGCCGGTTGATCGTGGGTGCGGAGGACGCCTTCGACGACATCGTCGATGTACGTGAAATCGCGCTGGTGATCGCCGTGGTTGAAGACGTCGATCGGCTCGCCGGCGAGGACCTTCTTCACGAAGAGGAAGGGCGCCATGTCGGGCCGGCCCCAGGGCCCGTAGACCGTGAAGAAGCGCAGCCCGGTCGCCGGGAGTCCGTACAGGTGGGAATAGGTATGCGCCATCGACTCGTTCGCGCGCTTGGTGGCCGCGTAGAGGCTGACCGGGTGATCGACCGCGTCGCGTTCCGAGAACGGTGTCCGGGTGTTTCCGCCGTAGACCGAGCTGCTCGAGGCGTAGGTGAGGTGCTCGGCTTCGACGGCGCGGCAGCCCTCGAGGACGTTCAGGAACGCGACGAGGTTCGCCTGGGCGTAGGCCTCGGGGTGATCGATCGAGTATCGGACGCCGGCCTGCGCAGCGAGATGGATCACGCGCTGGGGGCGCTCGGCGGCGAAGAGCGCACGGGTGCGGTCGGCGTCGGCCAGGTCGAACGCGTGTCCGGCGTAACTGCTCTCGCCCTCGATCCGCGCAAGCCGCGCGCGCTTCAGGCTCGGGTCGTAGTAGTCGTTCAGCGAGTCGACGCCGACGACCTCGTCGCCGCGAGCCAGCAGGCGCGCGGCGACCGCGGCGCCGATGAATCCGGCCGTGCCCGTGACCAGGACCTTCATTGGATCGAACGTACCCCCCGATGCGTCGCCGCGATGATACACGCGGCGACGCATCGGGGGTCGGGATCAGATCCGGATTCGCTGCCAGGCGCCCGAGCGGAAGCGGAAGAAGAGCAGCGCGGCGAGGAGCGCCATCGAGACCAGGCCGCCGAGCCACGCCCCGGTCAGACCGCCGTCGAATCGGAACGCGAAGAGCCAGGCCAGGGGCAGCAGCATCCCCCACGCGAGCGCGCTCCGGGCGAAGAAGGGCCACTTCGTGTCGCCCGCGCCACGCAGCGCACCATCCGTCACGATCGCCATCGCGTCGCAGTACTGGTAGAGCGCGCCGACTGCGAGGAGCGGCGCGGCGTAGGCGAGGACCGCCGGATCGTCGGCGAAGAGCCCGACGAGTCGCTCGGGGATCGCGAGGAAGAGCGCGCCGACGCCGACGGTGAGCAGCGTGCCGAGCAGCACCGAGGACCGAAAGCTCCTGCGCACCAGATCGAGCTGCTGCGCGCCGATGTAGCGCCCGACCAGGGTCGACGCCGCCATCGAGATTCCCTCCGCCTGCATGAACGACAGCGAGAGGATCTGCACGAACGCGTGGCTGGCCGCCATCGCCGCGTCGCCCATGCGCGCCACGAAGGTCGTGAAGAGCGCGAGGGCCGCCATCTCCGTGACCCACTGCCCGGCGATCGGGAGGCCGACGCGCCACAGCCGCACGACCGGGTCGAGGTCGGGCCGCGTCCATCCGGTTCGGAACGCGCGACGAATCGGCGCGCGGAAGAACGCGATCGCCATGATCCCCGCATAACACCATTCGGAGGTCGAAGTCGCGATTCCGGCGCCGACCACCCCGAGCTTAGGGAAGCCGTACCAGCCGTAGACGAGGCCGAGGTCCAGGAAGAGGTTGACCAGGTTGGCGATCGCCGTCGCTACGAAGGGCGTACGTGCATCCCCGATCCCCCGGAAGAAGGACGAGAGCGAGACCGCGAACACGAGGCCGACCACGCCGAGGGCCCGGCCTCGCATGTAGCCGCGCGCCAGCGGCGCGACGGTCTCGCTCGGCGCGATCATTTCGAGCATCGCGTTCGCGCCGAGGAAGAGGAGCAACGACGCGGTCGCGGCGATCGGGACGACCGAGGCCATCCCCTGCCAGCACCAGCCGCCCGCTTCTTCCGGCGATCCGGCGCCATGGACCTGGGCCACGAAGGTCTGGATCGCCGTCGCCGCGCCGACGAAGAACGCGGAGAGCGCCCAGACCCACATGCCGGCGAGCCCTACCGCGGCGAGCTCACTCGCGCCGAGGCGACCGACGATCGCGGCGTCCGCGACGCCCATCGCGGTGATCAGCATCTGGCTGAGGACGAGGGGGCCGGCGGGGCGCGCGACTTCGCCCAGCCCTCCGGACGTGCCGTCGATCCGGATCTCCTCGCTTCGTTCGAATCCCATGTTCCGACTCCATACGGAGAGGGCGGTCGATCACCCATCCGTGTCTGGAAAGCCGAGGGGCCGCAGTCGCTCTCGCGTCTGCGGCCCCTCGGTTCGATCGGCGCCACCTGCGTGGGCCGTCGGCTTCGGACTCGTCTCATAGAGATTCAAGTCACGGACAGACGCGATTCCTCCAGTCGGAAATCCAACGCTTCGAGCCGTCGCGAACGGGCACGCCGAGCGACGGGGAAGCGGGATGAATCCGCTCCAGTCGCTTTCGTTGGGCGTGGCCGGTCGAGCGGCTCGGTGTTGGATGGACGAGTTTCATCGGATCTGCCAGTTCCGCTTGGGTACCATGGAGTCCATCCGGGGGCAATCGGGACGCGCCGAAGCGCGCGAGGAGGGCCGGCGATGCAGCGGCTCGGTCGACACCGGAAAGTGACGCAAGACAGACGCGCTGGGACGCGGGTCGTTTCCGCCGTCGCTCTCGCGTGGACGCTGGTCTTCAGCGTCGCCTGCGAGACCGCGCCGGTCCGCGCGTGGCAGGCCGGGCGCCTCTACGTGGACGGAACCGCGGCCCTCGATCGCGGTGAGCATGCGCGGGCGATCGTCGCCCTCGAGGAGGCCGCTCGACTCGTGCCGGAAGCGAGCGCGGTGCGGAACCATCTCGGTCTCGCCTATCAGGGGGCCGGCCAGCCCGATCGGGCCCGCGCCGCGTTCGAAGCCGCGCTCGAGCTCGACTGCGACAACGAGGCCGCCCGAGCGAACCTCGCTCACCTCGACTCACGCACGAACCAGAGCGGAGGCTCGCGCGATGGCGGATGACGAACGCAAGCTCACCTACTCGGAGCGCGACCGCATGCGGCGCGAGGGGGGTCGTCCCGCGAAGGGACGGGCCGCCCGCGACGAAGCGCAGGCATCGAAGGCGGCGCTCGCTGCGGCCGACGCGCTTTTCACCGACGAAGCGGGTGGCGAGGAGGGCAAGGCGTTCGCGGACGCGGTGCGTGAAGCCCATGGCACGCCCGAGCTTCCGGCGGCCTGTCGCGCCTACGTCGAGGCGATCGGCGTGCCCACGAGCCCGGAGCTCGCGTCGATCTTCCTCGATGCCGGGGACAAGGCGCTCTCGATCGAGGTGCTCGATGCGCTGCTGCGGTCGAAGGACGAAGAAGCACTCGTGCTCGAAGGCGGGCTCAAGCGCCAGATCCGGCTGCTCTCCGAGGATTTCGACGATGACCTCGCTTCACGCGCAGAGGACCTGCTCGAGTAGGCCGTGTCGATTCATGCGCGATCGGGAACCTCGTCGGGCGGCGTGATACCCTCCCGCGATGGCCCACGAAGCCGAGTTCCAGGCGCTCGCGACCTACCTCGAGAAGAACCACCTCAAGCAGACGCGTCAGCGTGAGGTGATCCTCATGACGTTTCTCGAGGCGAAGCGCCACGTGACGAGCGAGGACCTCTATCAGGCGGTTCGCAAGGCGCACTCGAACATCGGCTACACGACGGTGTACCGGACGATGAAGCTGCTCGTGGAGGCCGGGCTCGCGACCGAGCGCCACTTCGACGACGGCATCACCCGCTACGAGATCGAACACGAACACCACGATCACCTGGTCTGCATCAAGTGCGGAAAGATCCAGGAGTTCGAGTGCGACGAGATCGAGGAGCGGCAGAACGAGATCGCGACGAGCCACGGCTTCGAGATCCTGCGCCATCGGCACGAGCTCTACGGGCACTGTCAGTCGTGTAGGGGGGCGGAGTAGGCGCCTTCGGGGCAGCGTTGCTGCTCAGCGACTTCTTGTCAGGCGGCGTGGCGTGCGCGCGGAGTCGTCACGACGACGTGGTCCGCGACGCCGACTCGTCCGGAGTCGTCACGACGAGGCGGTCCGCGACGCCGAGTCGTCCGGACGGCGCGACGCTGCAGTCGATCAGGCGGTGAGGGCGGTGAGGGCGGCGGCGTCTTCGTCGTCGGCGAGCTGGATGCGGCCGGAACGGAGCATGTAGGTCACGGTGGCGAGGACTTCCTGCTCGGTCTCGCTCACTTCGCTGACCGCGTCGACCAGCTCCATGAGGGTGAGCGGCGCGAGGGCTTCGTCGGGAGAGGGCTCGATCTCGTGCACGGCGAGCTGGTGCTCGACTGGGACGAGTCGGCTCCCGGGTCGGGCGTCCCGGTAGTTCTGAGAAGAGTCCATGTCGCGTCCTCCGCGTCCGGGCTCCGCTGCCCGGTGATTCATTCATCGGCAGGGGTGCCGATCGTGTGAACGGCAACTCACCGGTCGTTCGGTGAAGTCGCGCTCCGGGCGCCCTCACGGGCCCGTGAGGCTGCCCTCGCGGGGTGGATGCACGTCGCGTGCCGGCGAATTGCCGGTCCTGGGCGACGAGATTTCGCCTGAGCGATCGCCGCCCCGGTCTCGCTCGGTGCCGACTGGCCGACTGCCAGGAATTCGACGCAGGCGTCCGGAATTCGTCGGATCTGCCGGGGAAGCGCGCGTGTCCTCACGGCGACGGGGTCCGCAGCTGGAGTGCTTCGGCGATCGCGCTGCGGGGTGTCCTCGTCGCGCCCGCGAGGTCCGCGATCGTTCGCGCCACCCGAAGCAGTCGGCGGGCGCCCCGGGCCGAGAGACCGAGGTGCTCGACCGCGTTGCCGAGCAGATCGAGGGCCGACGTCTCCGCATCGACCCGCGCATCGAGCACCCGGTCCTCGATCTCGGCATTGCACCGGACGCCGCGCTCCCGCTGTCGCGCGCGCGCCGCGAGGACGCGTTCGCGCACCGTCGCGCTGGTCTCTTCCCCGCTGGCCGCCCGAAGCGCCTCCCATCGCACCTCCCCGACCCGCACGTCGAGGTCGATCCGATCGAGCAGCGGCCCCGAGAGCCTCCGCCGATAGCGGGCGAGCGCAGCGTCGTCGCAACGGCAGTCGCGATCCGGCGTGCCGTGGAAGCCACAGGGGCAGGGGTTCGCGGCCGCAACGAGCTGGAAGCGCGCGGGCAGCTCGCAGCGCACCGTCGCCCGAGCGACGCGCACGACCCCCTGTTCGATGACCTCGCGGAGGGATTCGAGGCAGCGGCGATCGAACTCCGGAAGCTCGTCGAGGAAGAGCACGCCGTGATGGGCGAGGGAGACTTCTCCGGCGCGGATCGGACTCCCGCCGCCGAGCAGCCCCGCCGCGCTCGCCCCGTGATGCGGTGCCCGAAAGGGTGGATGCGCGGCGATGCGCGCGGACTCGGGTGCCAGCCCCGAGGCGTCGAGGATGCAGAACGCTTCGAGTCGCTCCGGCTCGTCGAGGGGCGGGAGGAGGCCCGGGAGGCGGCGGGCCAGCAGGGTCTTGCCGCTGCCCGGCGGGCCGGTGAGCAGGAGCCCGTGTCCGCCGGCGGCCGCGATCTCGAGGGCGCGCCGGGCCGTCTTTTGACCGCGGACGTCCGAGAGGCAGGGCGCCGAGGCGTCGGGTGCGTCGTCCGTCCGATCCGGCTCGGCGGGTGGCAGGATCTCCGTTCCGCTCAGATGGTCGAGAACGGCCGCGAGGTGGCGCGCGCCGATCACACGGATCCCGGGCGCCTCGGCGGCGCGAGCGGCTCGGTCCTCGGGCACGATCACCTCGTCGAGGCCGAGATCGCGGAGCGCCAGGACCGCGGCGAGGATCCCGCGCGTGCCGCGCAGACGCCCGTCGAGGGCGAGCTCTCCGACGAATCCGCGGCCGGCCAGATGGGCGGGCTCGAGGGCGTCCGCGGTCGCGGCGAGGACCGCGATCGCGATGGGCAGATCGAGCCCGGCGCCCTGCTTGCGGAGCTCGGCCGGTGCCAGGTTCACGGTCACCCGGCGATCCGGGAAGGACGTCCCGGTGGAGGCGATCGCGCCGCGGATGCGCGACGTGCTCTCGCGAACGGCGGCCTCGGGCAGGCCGACGACGTCGACCCGCGGCAGCTGGGAGGAGAGGCGGACCTCGACCTCGACGGGCACGCCCTCGAGTCCGTCGAGGGTCGCGCTCCAGACGCGCGGCATGGCTGGGGGCTCCGCCTGGGACCGGCGAGGACGGCGATCATGCCTTCGTCTCGCGGAGCCACAAGCCCCGGCCCCCCGAATTGGTTAGAAATCGGAGAGGTGCGCGCGGCAGCTCGAAAGGGGCCGCGCGCGGCCGGAGCGAAAATCCGGGGCCCCAGCGACCGAGGCCCCAACGAAAGGGAGGCAGAGCTCTCAGGGTAGAGCTCTGCCTCCGACTTTCGAAAAGCCCCGCGAGGAGCGGGCCTACGTCAGGGAAGTGTCCCTGAGTGCTCGGATGTGTCAATCATTCTGCATGCGAAACGCGGATATCCGGGACGAATCAGGGTCGGGGAGCACGTTCGCGTGAATCCGCGAACACGATCGCAAACCCCGATTCACCGAGGTTCCGGGCGCTTGTGCCGCCTGGTTGCCGGTCTGTTGCTGGTCGGGCTCGCGGGGTGTTCGAACCTTCCGCCGCCCCCGGAAATCGACGCTTCGGCCGACCGATTCTCCGCCGAGCGTGTGCGAGCGCACTACGCGGCCCTGGCTCGAATCGGTCCACGACCCCCTGGGAGCGCGGCGACCGACCGCGCGCGAGCCTACCTCGAACGCGAGCTCCGCTGGGCGGGCGCCGAGCTCGACGACACCGGGAACGAAGACGCGGACGGTTCGCTGCTGGCGCGCCTGCCCGGCCCGTCCTCGGATCGCGTCCTCGTGGTCGCGCCGTGGGTCCCGGTCGGTGTACGGACCAGCGTGGACGATGCAGGGGTCGCGATCCTGCTCGAGCTCGCGCGGGCGCTCTCCCGGAATCCGCGCTCGTATACGGTCGTCCTGGTCGCCGCCGGGGTGGTGCCACCGGCGCGGCCCGCTCCGGACCCGCGTCGAGCGAGCGAGGCCCTGCGGGAGGCCGGTGCCGCTCTGATCCGCCGGATCGAAGCCGAGGACGGCTTGCGGGGTCTGCGGGCCGTCCTCGTTCTCGAGCCCCGCGCGGTCGAGGGCACGCAGATCGCCCGGGATCTGCGCTCTCACCCGGTCTTTCGGGATCTCTTCTGGCGGACGGCGGCGCGACTCGGGCACGCCGACGCCTTCCCCTCGGACGCGCCCTGGGCCACGCCAGAGGGGATCCAGGGCGCCTTCCTGTCGGCGGGATACGGCCAGGTGCTCTCCCTCGTGGAGGTCGGTGAGGACCGCGCCGCGGGCCCAGACGGCGGGCGCCCTGCGGGGCCGGGGCCCGGCGCGTTCGAGCCCGTCGGTGCGGTCGCCTACGAAGGCCTCGTCCAGCTGATGCATCGGTTCGAGCGGATCGACGCGTTCTCGAAATAAATCGCGCCTCCTCTCCGGAGGGGGTGTCTCGGGAATGGACCGCGGACCGGCAATCGGTGGGACGGCCGATGGCAATGCTCATGAGGAATCGGTCGGAATTCCCATATCTAGCTGATTTTCCTACGAATTTTAGTTGCACGCCTGATGGATCACTGCTAGGCTGCCCGGTCCTTGGATTCGGGGAGTCCCGCCGCGAATCCGTTCTCTCGGATCGTGACGCTGCCGTCACACCGCCTGCCCTGCGCCGCCCCCGCTTCGCGCGCTCCTCCCCGATCCGGCCCGGAAGGTCGTGCCCGGGGTGTGCCCGCGAAGCCGAACCGGCTCCGGGGTCTGCGGACGACAGGCCACAGCGCACGCGTGAAGCGCGGACCCACCGCTGCGAACGAAGGAGCCGGCACCCGACATGTGCACGCTGATCGTTCTCCACCGCTGCGTCGCGGATCGACCTCTGGTCGTGGCCGCGAATCGGGACGAGTTCCTGGCGCGGCCGGCGGAGGATTTCGCGATCCGGCAGTCGGCGACCGGCCCCATCCTCTCGCCCCTCGACCTCGAAGCCGGCGGCACGTGGGTGGGACTCAGTCAGCGCGGCGTCTTCGCCGGCCTGACGAACCTTGGACCTTTGCTTTCGACGCCTCGCGGCGTCGATGACACGTCGGGCGACGCGAGCGACGGGGGACCGCGTCGCGAGCTTTCGAGTCGTGGTGACGTCGTGATGATGGCGCTCGAGGCGGAGAGCGCCGCCGCCGCCGTGCAGGCGATCGAAGGACTGGAAGAGGCGGCCTACAACCCCTTCCAGCTGCTCGTGGCCGACGGACGCGACGCCTTCCTCGTCGTCTACCGGGATCGGCCGCGCGTCGTCGCGCTCGAACCCGGACCGCACATAGTCGGCAACGTCGAAGACGAACGAATCGCCGCAGCGCTCGGAACGACCGCGCTGCTCGAACACGCAGAAGAGCGCGATCGCGAAGGCGTTCGCATGAGCGAGGCCTACCCGGGCTTCGAGGGACTCGAGGACGTCGTGGACTCTCGTGGGCTGACGGCACCCCAAGAGCCCCGCGCGCTCAAGCTGACGCGCATTCGCGCGCGCGTCGAGAAGATGATCACGGAGTCGACCTTCGACCTGTTCGAAGGCCTGGCCCGGATCTGCCGTGAGCACGTCGGCAGCGAGGGGATCGACAGCCCCTTCGAAGCCACGTGCGTCCACATTTCCGACGGAAAGGCCGACCGATACGGGACCCGGAGCTCGCTCATGTTGGAGCTCTCCGAGGACGAGGGATCGAGTCGGTTGTGGACGACCGATGGGCCGCCGTGTGAGCGGCCCTTCGTGAATCGATCGGTGCTGCTGAAGGACCTGGGCGTTAGGCTCGGGGGCTAGGCAGGGCCCGTAACCATGCGAGGAAGAACCGTTGCGAAGAATCGGTAGCAATATCCGCAAGAAGAGTTCCGAAGAGCGATCCCATCGCCTCACGAAGAACATCATCCAGTACTCGGATTCGGACGCCCCGAAGAACGACTATCCGCGCAAGATCGTCTCGCCGACCCGCCCGTCGAGCTGCTGCACGGACGAGAACAAGATCGACGTGGGCTCCGTCCGCGAGGTCGAGGGCTTCAAGTTCTGTTATCGCGTGTGCCAGGAGTGCGGCCACGCCGTGAAGTACTTCTACCCCTCGGTCGAGTCGACGAGCTCCGCGCTCAAGGCCTACCGCGAGCGCCAGAAGTACATGCTCCAGTAGTCGTCGCTGCGCCTTCGTGGCGCCACGACGATCGGAGTCTTCGAGCTCTGGAAGAGGCGGTCAGTTTGCTGGCCGCCTCTTCGTTTGTCGCGCCCCCCACGGCGCCCCGAATCCCATGAATCCGACCCCCCCGGACGATCGCCCGCTCCCGCTCGAGACCGTCGAGGACGCCGCCGCGTATCTCGAGGGGCTGATCAATCGCGAGCGCGCGACGAACTACGCCTATCGCCGGCTCGACCTGCGACCGATCGAGGCGCTGATGGAGGCGCTCGGTCGTCCTGAATCGACGCTGTCGATCATCCACGTCGCTGGCTCGAAGGGGAAGGGTTCGACCTGCCTCTTCGCGGAGTCGCTGCTCCTCGCGCTCGGCGAGCGCGTCGGGACCTTCACCTCGCCCCATCTCGTGAGCTGGGTCGAGCGCTTCCGGGTCGATGGCCGCGCGATCGACGGCGCGACCCTGGTCGCTGCGGTCGAGCGCATCAGGCCGATCGTCGACGCTCTGCGCGGGGGGCCGGAGGAGACACGGCCGAGCTTCTTCGACGCGACGACCGCGGTCGCGCTCCTGGTCTTCGCGGAGGCCGGCGTCGATCGCGTCCTCCTCGAAGTCGGTCTCGGGGGTCGACTCGACTCGACCAACGTCGTCACCCCCGACGTCACGTGCATCACCAGCATCGAGCTCGAGCACACGGACAAGCTCGGCGAGACCGAGGCGCTGATCGCCGGGGAGAAGGCGGGTATCCTGAAGCCGGGCGTTCCCGGGGTCGTCGGCCCGCTGCGCGACGAGGCGATGAGCGTCGTGCTCACGCGGGCGGCGCAGGTCGGGACGACGCTTCGCACTTTCGAGGGCGACTATCGGATCGCGAGCGGGGCCAGCTCCGACGAGGTCCTGGTGGTCGACTCGCCGGACGGCTTCCGCGCGGCCTGCGGGCTCGCGACGCCCGGAGACGCCGCGCGAACGAACGCCGCTCTCGCGATCGCCTGCGTGCGCGCGCTCGGCGTGTATCGGGACGCCGACATCGCGCGCGCCTGCCGCGCCGGCCTGGCCGGATGCTCGCTGCCGGGCCGTATCGAGCGACTGGCGGCGGATCCGCTCGTGATCGTCGACAGCTCGCATACCGCGAGGTCGATCGCCGGTCTGGTGGACGCGCTCGAGACGCTCGCCCCCGGCGGTTTCGACCTCGTGCTCTCGGTCTCGGCGGACAAGGCCCTCGACGACGTGCTCGCTCCGCTGATCGACGCAGAGGGTCGCGGTCGGATCGTGACGACCCGCGCCGAGCCGGCCCGATCGATGCCCGCGGACATGCTCGCGAAACGGATCGATGAGCTCGCCGAGCGTCGCGGTCTGGGATTCAGTGCCCTCGACGTCCAGGCGATCGGGGATCCGGAGGAGGCGATGCGCGTCGCGCGTGCGGCGCTCGAGCCGGGGCGCATGTTATGCGCGACCGGTTCGGTCTACCTGGCCGGTGTGGCACGGCGAGTGCTAGGGGGCGTTTCGCTGCGATGAGCGGGATCGAGGTCGGTCTCGCGCGACCGGACGAAGCCGAGCGCTGTCCCGAGATCGAGGCGCGCGCCTCCGTGCTCTTCCCAGAGGAGGACGTGCCGAAGGCGTCGGACGACTCGGCGAACGACGTCGAGACCTTTGCCGAGGCGGTCGAAGAAGAGTGCCTGCTCGTGGCGCGGGTAGGCGGCGAGGTCGTGGGCTTCGCCCTCGTCGAGCTCGACGATCCCGAGCCCCACCTCGAGGAGCTCGACGTGTTGCCGGAGTTCGGGCAGCGCGGCATCGGGCGCGCTCTGGTGGACGCCACCTGCGAGCGCGCCGCTGCCGCCGGCTTCGCGTCGATCACGCTCTCGACGTTCCGACACCTCGCCTGGAACGCGCCCTTCTACGCGCGCGCGGGTTTCGTCGTGGTGCCGCCCGAGGACTGGACGCCGGCCCTGGCGCGACGCGCCGAGGAGGAGGCGCAGGCCGGCCTCGATCCCGAGAAGCGGGTGATGATGCGGCGCGCGCTCGGGGGCTGACGGCGCGCAGCGACGCGGGATCGGGCGCCAAATAAAAGAGCGCCCGAACCGGCTCCTCGCACGAATTGTGCGAAGGGAGGGGTAGCCGGCCCGGGCGCGGGAATGGGGGCCCGCTCCTCAGAAGCGCCCCATGATTTACGACCCTCCAGAGAGCAAGGCGTGTGCCAATCCGGGGGTGTAAACCCCACATCGCTCTCAGGCCCACGAGAAATCGAGGGGACTTCCCTTCGAGGAATCCGAGCCGCGCGCGGTCGGCGCCGCACGCGCAGCGCGCGAGGGCGGGTGACGCATTTCGGGGCGGAGCGGTGCCGAAGATCGGCACTCGGGGGCGGGCGACTAGTCGCGGAGCCGCCGAGCGAGGGATGCGACGTGGTCGGGGGTCGTCCCGCAACAGCCGCCCACGATCCGGAGCGACGGCAGGGCGAGCCATGGTTCGAGCTGCGCGACGAAGTCCTCGCCGTCACAGGACTCGCTCCGCGTGAATCCGGTCTCGTCGTTCGGCTCGCCCAGGTTCGGCGATACGAGCAGCGGCAGCCCGGTCTCGGCCAGGCAGTCGAGCGACGCGGCGAGGCTCGACGGCGGCACGCAATTCACGCCGACCGCCCGGGCGCCGTGGTCGACGGCGCGCCGCGCCGCTCCCGTGAGGTCGTCGCCGGACAGCAGGCGGCCGGGACGCCAGGAGACGAAGCTCACGACGAAGGGCAGGCCGCTGGCGGCGGCCGCGTCGACCGCGCTCGCGGCTTCGCGCGCCGTGTTCATCGTCTCGATCAGCACCAGGTCGACGCCGGCCTCGCCTAACACCTCGACCTGCAGCCGGTGCTCCCGGTCGAGCGCCTTCGGATCGGGGACGCGATCGGGCGCATAGCAGTCTTCGAGGGGCGGCATTGATCCCGCGACCCACGGGCCCGCGTCCGTGCTGGACGGTTCCGCCCCTTCGCTCGCGATGGCCTCCCTGGCCAGGTCGACCGCGCGTCGCGTGAGGACGCGGTCCTCGCTCGCGGGGAGACCGGCGCGCTCGAGGATGCGTGCCTGGGTGCGGAACGTGTTGGCGGTGACGATCTCCGCGCCGGCGCGAACGTAGGCGGCGTGGACGTCCCGCACGGCGTCCGGTGCGTCGATCAGCGCGTGTGTCGACCAGAGCGGAAGGCCCGTGTGCACCCCTGCGCGCTCGAGCTCGGTGCCGGTGGCCCCGTCGAGCAGGAGCGGTCCGGCGTCTCCTCCGAGCCGCGATTCCAGGCTGCCGCGCTCGGCCCGGCCCCGACTCGCAACGGACGTCGTAGATGACTGGATCGACTCGCGTCCCATGCCCCGATCCCGATCTCACGCAGCGCGGGCGGCCGTCGCGTTCCCGTGGGAACCGCGCCGAACCTCGGATCGCGTTCCCGCTCGCGCGAGGATGCGCTACCCACCCAGCCGGCGCGAGGGCGTCGAAGAGGCGCGAAAACACGCGACCTCGGCGCCGCGCGTCCGCACGACGGCGCTCTCGGCGCTGCGGCGCTCCTCCCTGTCCATTCCAGGTGAGATCTTGACCCAGCACACACGAACGATTCCCGCGGATCGCCCGCTCGCGATCTTCTGCGACTTCGACGGCACCTTCTCCGTCCAGGACGTGGGATCGACCCTCGCTCAGCAGCTGCTGCCGGAGCGGCGCGCCAAGTTGTGGGAGCGCTTCGCCGAAGGCGAGTTCACGGCGTGGACCTACGCCATGGCGCTCCTCGACGGACTCGAGCTGTCCGAGAAGCAGCTCTACTCGTTTCTCGAGACGATCGATCTCGATCCCGGCGCCGAGGACATGCTCGACTGGTGTCAGGCCGAGGGCGTGCCCTTCCAGATCCTGTCCGACGGCTTCGACTGGAACCTGGAGCGGCTGCAGGAGATCAACGGCGTCTCCTTCACGTTCGACGCGAACCACCTCCGCTACGAAGGCGACACCTGGCGACTTTCCGCCGGGCGTCCGAACGAGGCCTGTGGTTGCGGGACCGGCAGCTGCAAGCGCGGCTTGATCGGCACCTATCGCGCGGCCCACCCGGACGCGTTCTGTGTCCACATCGGAAACGGCCGCGTGTCCGATCTCTGTGGCGCTCTCGAGGCGGACCTCGCCTTCGCGAAGGACACGCTGGCGCCGGCCCTCGACGAGGCCGGTCACGACTACGTTCCCTTCGACACGCTGCACGACGTCCTCGAGGTCTTGCGGGCGGGTCGCGCGGCGTGAGCCACGACGAGACGACGGACGCGGCGACCGCCGACGACACGCCCGGCGCGCGTCGGATCGCGGTCATCGGTGCGGGCTTCGCTGGCCTGCGCGCGGCGACGATGCTCGCCAGTGCCGGCCATCGCGTCGAAGTCTTCGAGGCGCGCACCGCCGTCGGCGGCCGCGCCCGCGGCGAGTGGTGCGCCGGGCATTGGATGGACGCGAGCTGGCCGGTGCTCGGCGGTCGCGACCTCGCGCTCGCCCGCTTCGCGCGCGATCTGTCGGAGCGGGGCGTCGGCGATCTGCTCTCGCCGCTCCGACCAGTGCAGACGGCGCTCCTCCGCGGCGGCGAGACGTATCCCGTCGACGGACTACAGCTCCGGACCGCCGTGCGCATCCCGGGTCCTTCGCTCCGGGAGCGAGCGAAGCTGCTGCGTTGGGGTCGCTTGATGGCGCGTTATGCGCCGCTGCTCGATGCGACGTGTCCCGAACGCGCGGCGGATCTCGACTACCGCAGCCTCGCAGATCACGTCTCTCTCTACTTCGGTCGCGGTCACCTCGAGTTCTGGCTCGCGCCCGAGGTGCAGGGTCTGTACGGCGACGCGGTCGACGAGCTGTCCCGCGTGGCGCTGCTCCAGCACGCGCACGCCCAGGGGCTCGGCGACGCTCGTCCGTCTCCGCCGGGCTTGCCGCGCCGTCCGCTCCTCAAGCTCGCGCAGGCGGCCGCCGAGAGCCTCGACATCCATCGCGCGACTCAGGTCCAGCGGATCGACGAGCTGGCCGCCGGCGGATATCGACTCGAGCTCCTGGACGCCGACGGGCCGAGAGCGGAATCGACCTACGACGCGATCGTGATCGCGGTCGCGCCCTCGGAAGCCGCCAGGCTGGCGCGCTCTCTGCTCACCCCTGCGGAGCGCGACTTCTTCGCGGGCGTCCTGGAGCGGCCGATCGTGACCCTGTCCGTCGCGCTCGAGGGGCTGCACACGGGACTGCCCCAGGAGATCCGCTTGCCACGTCGCGAGGACTCGGCGATCGCGTCGATCGTCGTCGAGCCGGGCCAGAACGGCGGACGTGTGCCGGAAGGCAAGAGCCAGCTCGTGATCCGCGCCCGCGATGCGTTCGCGGCGCGTTGGGGCGAGATGGCGAGCGACGTCGTCGCGAAGAACCTGCTGAGCTCCCTCGAGCTCGCGATGCCGGGCATCGGCGATCGCGTGTTGACGACGCACCTCGGACGGGGCCCGCAGGCGTTCTTCGGCGTCGGGCACTACCGGGCGCTCGCGAACTTCCAGAAGGTGCAGGCCGATCGACGTGCGCTCGGTCGTCGCGTCTATTGGGCGGGCGACTACCTGACCGGCCCGTCCTTCGAGTCCGCGACGCGGTCCGGGAGTCGCGCGGCGAGCGAGCTGATCGCGGATCTCCGGGAAGAGGGCGACGAAGGCGACGTCGCGCTCGGTTAGCCAAGCGCGATCCCCGTCCAGACCGCGACGCCGGCCAGGACGACTGAGGCGGCCCAGACCATCCCGATCAGCAGGGCCAGGTTCCGGTAGCCGGCTTCCTTGCGCGCACGCAGGCTGATGTCGACGGTCATCCCCGCGATCAACACCAGCGCCGCCGCGGCGAAGGGGTTGCGATCGACGGCAGTCAGCACGAGCAGCGCGGCGCCGAACGCGCCCCCGCTCCCGAGCACCACGACGACCACCGGGAGCAGCGCCGTCTCTTCGAAGAACGTGCCGATCAGGTCGTCGAGGGACGGGAACTCGTCGTCGTCCTCCGGCCGTTCGTCGTCTTCCTCATCGCTCATCGCTGCTAGTCCTTGCGCAGCCCATCGCTGCTAGTCCCTGCGCAGCCCATGGCTGCTAGTCCTTGCTCAGGATCGCTCGCGTCGCGCCGGCCCCGCCCTCTTCGCGCGCGGCCTCGACGGTCTCGACCACGTAGTGGGATCGCGGAAGATGCTCGCGCACCGCGCGTCGTAGCGCCCCGGTCCCGATCCCGTGGATCACCCGGATCTCGTCGCGTCCCTCGGCCGCGGCCAGATCGAGCACTACGTCGAGGCGCTCGATCGCTTCCTCTGCGCGCAGGCCGCGGAGATCCGCTTCGACGAGCCCGCCGATCCGAGCGGGCGGCAGTGGCTGGGCATCCCGCTCACGCGGCCGCGAAGGCGCCTGATCAGCCGGTGGTCCGGCGAGGCTCGTCAGCTGGTCACGACCGAGGACGACCTTGCGTCCGGACACCTGGACCGAGACGCGGCCCTTGCGATCCGGCAGCGAGAGCAGCGTTCCCTCGCCGCCCCCCGGCGTTCGCACGGCGTCGCCGACGCGCGCCTTCGGCCAGTCGATCGGCGCGGCCTCGGGGGCCTCAGGGGCATCGGGGGCGTCCTCGGCGGGCGTCGGCACGAAGCCGCGCTCCTCCTGGACGCGCTCGGTCTCGTCGCGCAGCGACTCGAGCTTCGTCTTCGCGTCCGCGGCGCGGCGCGAGGACGGCGCGCGCTGCAGCTCGGCGATGATGCGCGAGACCTCGCCATGCGCTTCGCGGAACGAAGCATCGAGCTCGCCCCGCATCTCGCCGAAGAGCTTGTCCCGGCGCTCCTGCAGCCGCGCCAGCTTGCCGCGGTACTCCTCGCGGACCTGTTCGCTCTCGGCGCGCAGGCTCGCGGCGGCGGCCTTCTCGGATTCGAGGAGGGCGCGGCTCGCCGCGAGCTCGGAGAGCATCTGGTCGAGTCGCCGATCCTCGCGATCGAGCAGCGCCGATGCGCGGTCGAGGACGCCCTGCGGCATGCCCATGCGCGCCGCGACGGTCGTCGCCGACGACGCGCCCGGGGCACCGATCCGCACGCGATAGGTCGGCGCGAGGGTCACTGGATCGAACTCCACGCTCGCGTTCTCGAAGCGAGCGTCGACCTCCGCCATCTCCTTCAACAGGTTGTAGTGCGTGGTCGTGATCACGCGAGCGCCGTCGTCGGCGAGGGCTTCGAGGGTCGACTGCGCGATCGCAGCACCCTCGGAGGGGTCCGTTCCGACGCCGACTTCGTCGAGACACACGAGCGTGTCGGGTCCCGCGGCGCGCAGGATCGCAGCCAGGTTGGCCATCGCGGCGGAGAACGTCGAGAGGCTCTCGTTGATGTCCTGGTGGTCGCCGATGTCGGCGAGGACCCGGTCGACCAGGTCGACCCGCGCGCCCGGGTTCGCGGGCACGTGCATGCCCGCGCGCACGAGGAGCGCCGCGAGCGCGATCGACTTGAGCGCGACGGTCTTGCCCCCCGCGTTCGGCCCCGACAGGATCAGCACCCGGAAGTCGGCGCCCACGCGCAGGTCGTTCGAGACGCACTCGTCGACCGGGATCAGCGGATGCCGCAGGCCGCCCAGCTCGAACACGCCCGCTCGCCCGATCTCGGGAAGGACCGCGTCCATGTCTCGGGAGAGCGTTCCGCGCGCGAAGGCCAGGTCGAGTCGGCCGATCCGGTCGAGGCTGCTGCGGATCGAGTCGGCTTCCCGCGCGACCGCGGCGGACAGCTCGCGCATCACGCGCAGGATCTCGCGTTCGACCGTGAGCTCCGCCTGGCGGTGTTTGTTGTTGAGGTCGACCATCCCGTCGGGTTCGACGAAGAGGGTGGTGCCCGAGCGCGACGCGTCATGCACGATCCCGCGGACGTGCCCCTTCGCGTCGGCCTTCACGGGCAACACGAAGCGCCCGTTGCGCACGGTGTAGTAGGCGTCGGAGAGGTGGGGCTTCACGTCGGCGTGTTGAAGCGCGCGTTCGATCCGGGTCTGGAGCTCGCCGCCGAGGCGATGCGTGTCGCGGCGCGCCCGCGCGAGCGCCGGACTCGCGCTGTCGCGCACCTCGCCGTTCGCGTCCAGGCAGCGCCCGATCTGGGCCTCGAGCCCCGGGGCTTCCTCGATGTACACGGCGATCTCGAAGAGTTCGGGGGAGTCCTCCCGCCGTCGATCGAAGAAGCGCAGGGTCGCGTGCATCGCCTCGAGGGTGCGGCGCACCTCCGAGAGCTCGGCCGCTTCGAGGACGCCTCCCTTCTCGGCGCGCGCGAGCGCATCGCGCACGTCGGCGCAGCCTCCGACCGGCGGGGGCTCGTCGTGGTCGAGGAGCGTCCGCGCCTCGCTCGTCTCGGCCAGGCGCGCGCGGACACCCTCTTCGGTCGCTTCGAAGAGACCGGTCGCGGAAGATTCCGCGAGCATCAGAGCCCCGATCGGCGTGCGGCAGGCGAGGCGCAGCGCGGAGGAGATCCGCGACCACTCGAGGCTCTCGAGCGTCGATTCCGCGACTTCGAAGGGCATGCCGAGGAGTCTACGGTCCCGCGGACCTCGTCGCTCGGAAGCGCGTGTTCAGTTCACGCGCAGAAGGCGATGCGCGCAGGCTTCCTCGTCGACCGACGATCGCGAAGCCGCCTTCAGTTCGTTGCCAGGAAGCCGAAACGAAGATCGATGGCCGACCGACGACCGACCGAGGCTGCACTCGACCGCTCTCTCGCTCTCGACGAGATGCAGACCCTCGACATGCTCCAGCTGATCCACGCCGAGGACGGTGTCGCCCACGCGGCCGTTGCGGCGGTGCTTCCGCGGATCGCCGAGGCGACCGAGGTGCTCGCGACGGCGCTCGGCGGCGGCGGTCGTTGGTTCAACGTCGGCGCCGGCACGAGCGGTCGCATCGGCGTGCTCGACGCCTCGGAGATCCCGCCCACCTACGGTCTCGCGCCGCGGACCGTCCAGGGCATCGTCGCCGGCGGTGATCGCGCGCTGAAGCACGCCGTCGAAGGTGCCGAGGACGATCCCGACGCGGGCGCCCTCGAGCTCGAGGAGCGCGGCGTCACGCTGGGCGACGTCGTCGTCGGTCTCTCCGCGAGCGGCACCACTCCCTTCGTGTTGGGCGCGATCGAGGCCGCCGGCAAGCTCGGCGCGCGGACCGTCGCGATCACCTGTGACGCGGACTCGCCGCTCGCGGAGTCGGTCGAGATCGCCATCACGCCGCAGGTCGGTCCGGAGGTCGTGACCGGCTCGACGCGCATGAAGGGCGGGCTGGCCCAGAAGATGGTGGTGACGGCGCTCTCGACGGCGGTCATGGTTCGGCTGGGTCGCGTGCGGGGCCATCACATGACCCACGTGACCCCCGTCTCGAGCAAGCTGCGCGGTCGCGCTGTCCGGATGGTGATGGAGATCGGTGAGGTCGACCGCGATCGCGCCCGCGACCTCCTGCGCACGACCGAGGGCTCGGTCGAGGCGGCGCTGCAGATGCTCGAGACCGAGCGCCAGGTCGCGTCCGAGAGCTGACCGGATCCTCTCGCGCTCGCACCCGCGCGCCGCATGTGCTTCGCTGGGTCGGGACCGGCCGCGTTCGTGCCGGCCATCGCGGAGGATCACCGTGCCCACTCGTCAGGAAGAGATCGAACGACTCGCGGCGCTCGCGCTCGCGCCCCTCGTCGAGGTGGCCTGGGCGGACGGCGCCGTGACCGAAGGCGAGCGCCAGGGCGTGATCGAAGCCGCTCGCGCGATGGGGATCGAACGCAACAGCGAGTTCGTGCGCACGACGCTGCTCCGATGGCTGCACGAGAGTCCGCCGACCGAGGCGCTCGAGGCCTGGCGTCGCCTGCTCGCGCCGACCCTCGCGGACACGAGCTCTCGCGCCGCGCGCGAGAGCGAGAGCAAGCTGCTCGAGGAAGCGCGGCGGATCGCGAAGATGGACGAGCGGCCCATGGACATCGGCGCGTCGATCGACCCCAGCGCGGGGATCACGGCGGACGAACAGCGCGTCCTCGACGAGCTCGCCGCAGCGCTCGCGACTCTCCCGGGCTCCGAATAGCAGCGCCGATCGATCCGCCGGCGCCGCGACGACCAGCAGCCGCGATGGCTCAGGTCGCGCTGAGCTTCCCGAAATGCTTCAGGTTCGTCGCTTCCGCCGCGAGTACGACCTCTTCCGCGATGTTGGTCGCGTGGTCGCCGATTCGCTCGAGGTGCTGTGCGATGAAGATGAGGTCGATCTGCTGCGGGGTCGTCTCGGGCGCGGCCGCGAGTCGGTCGATCGAGTCGCGGATCAGCTGATCCTCCTTCTCGTCGATCGAGTCGTCTGCGCGCAGGACTTCGCGGGCGAGGTCCGCGTCGAGGTCTGCGAAGGCCTGGATCGAGTTGCGGAGTGCGGCGCGGCTGTCGTCGGCGAGGCTGTGGAACTCGGGCGGCAGGCCGATCTCACGCTCTTTCGTGAGACGGCGCGCGCAGCCGGCGATGTTGCGCGCGATGTCCCCCACGCGCTCGAGGTCCGTCGCGATCGCCTTGATCGCGACGACCAGGCGGAGGTCGCTGGCGACCGGCGCATCGAGGGCCAGGACCCGGAGCACGGCGTCGTCGATCGCCACGTCGAGACGGTCGATCTCGAGGTCGTCGGCCTTGACCTCGTGCGAAAGGCGGTCGTCGCGCTCCCAGACCGCCTGGAGGCTCTTGTCGAGGATCGCCTCCGAGAGTCGCGCCATCCGCAGGATGGTGTCCCGGAGCGTGCCCATGTCTCGGTCCACCTTCAAATTGGGGCGCTGTGCCATGGGTCCTCTGGGATCGACGAAAGGGGGGTGTGAAGGCGTTCAGGCGTCTCCGATGGCGTCGAGCATAGAGTTTCCAGACCGATTTCAGCAACTTGCGCGGTCGTTCATCGTCACGAAACTGTCACCGGACCTTCAAGGTCCGAACACAACGGCGGCGTAGATTTGGCGGCGATCGAGGCGAGGCCCTCGATCCAACCTCCCCTTGGAAGGAACCGACCGATGACGATTAAGCGCATCGCCCTCACGGCCATGCTCGGCCTCTCTCTGGCCCTCGCGTTCACCCAGGGCGCCGCCGCCCGCGACCAGATCCACATCGTGGGCTCGTCGACCGTCTTCCCGTTCTCGACCACCGTCGCGGAACGCTTCGGAAAGCGGACCGCCTTCAAGACGCCGGTCGTCGAGAGCACCGGCTCCGGCGGTGGACTCAAGCTCTTCTGTCAGGGCACGGGCGACCGGACGCCGGACATCACGAACGCCTCCCGACGCATCAAGTCCTCGGAGGTCGATCTCTGCGCGACCAACGGGGTCGCCGAGATCGTCGAGGTCCAGATCGGCTACGACGGGATCGTCCTCGCGAACTCGAAGAAGTCGGCGCGCGTGCAGCTGTCGCTCGAGCAGATCTTCCGCGCCCTCGCGAAGGAAGTGCCGGTCGACGGAAAGCTCGTCGCGAACCCGTACCGGAACTGGAGCGACGTCGATCCGTCGCTTCCGAACCGCCGCATCGAGGTCCTCGGCCCGCCGCCGACCTCCGGCACCCGCGACGCCTTCGTCGAGGTCGCCATGGAGGGCGGCGCCAAGCGCATCCCGATGCTCGCGGCCCTCAAGAAGGAGAACAAGAAGGAGTTCAAGCGGATCGCGCACTCGATCCGCGAGGACGGCGCCTACATCGAGGCCGGCGAGAACGACAACCTGATCATCCAGAAGCTCGAGGCGAACCCGAGCGCGATCGGCATCTTCGGCTTCTCGTTCCTCGACCAGAACGAGGACAAGATCCAGGGCACGATCGTCGACGGCGCCGAGCCGACCTTCGAGAACATCGCCGAAGGCCAGTACGCGATCTCCCGCTCGCTCTACTTCTACCTGAAGAAGGCGCACGTCGGGCGCGTTCCCGGTCTCGAGGAGTTCGTGAGCGAGTTCACGAGCGAAGGCGCCTCGGGCGACGAGGGCTACCTCGCGGACAAGGGACTCATCCCGCTGCCCGACGACGATCGGTCGGACGTGCAGCAGAGCGCCGCCGCGCTCGCGCCGCTCGAGCTCTAGCCGCTCGCGGCAGCCGCGCGCGTTGCGCGCTCTGAAACCAAGAAGGCCCGAGTCGCGGTTGCGACTCGGGCCTCTTGGCTCGCGGCTCCGGAGGAATCACTTCCTTCGACGAAGCCGGAGTGGCGAGAAGGCGCGGCAGGCGTCGCGGAGGGGACGATGTCCGCCCGCTGGGTAGAGGGTCGGACTCGCCGTGCGACGCGCAGGCCCGCTGGGATCAGGCCGCCTGCGCCTTCTCGAGGGTCCGCAGCTTCTTGTTGAGCTGGGCGATCTTGCGCTCGAGCTTCTTCACCTCGTCGAGGCGAGCGAGCTTGAGGCCTTCGTAGACGCGGCCGACGCCGGCATCGATGTTCTTCTCGACGCGCTCGGAGAGCTCCTCGCGGATCTCTTCGGCGCGCTTGATCGCAGGAACCTTGCGCAGCTCCTTCTGGACGCGCTTCACGTTCTTCTCGATCCGCTTCTGGCTCTCGGCGCGGAACTCGTCGCTGCGGGACTGGATCTCGTCGGTCCACTTCTCGAGCTCGGCGCTGATGCGCTCGAGGCCCTCGTTCGCCCACTCGGGGCGGAAGTCTTCCCACGTCCATTCGGACGCGGCGCGGGTCCTGGTGGACTTCTTCGTGGTCTTCTTGGCGGTGGTGCGGGTCGTCTTGGCCATGGCGTGTGCCTCTTTCTGGGTTCCCTGCCTGCCCGGGAGTGCGGGCTCCGGTCCGCGAGCGGGGCCGGGGAGCGACGGGGATCGGGGTTGTGGGGGTGGGGCTGGGGGGCAGCCCCTCTGCCTGACGGATGGGGTGACGCGATGCGTCGTCCCCTGCGACGCGGCGGATCCTAGACACGCTGCGTCATCAGGTCAACGATTTTTCTCGGCGAAACCGAAAAAAACTTGTGTGGCGGGTGGATAGCCGCGACGCAGAGCAGCAATTCGCTGCGGGTCAGCGGCCCTCGGTGGGACATGACGCGCCGAGTCGTAAAGCACGTCGGTGCTGAAACTGCCCTCAGGCGCGTTTCAGCCCCAGCGGACGACCGCGGATGCCCAGGTGAACCCGGATCCGAAGGCGGTCAGGGACACGAGCTGTCCGGGCTGGAGGGTCCCGTCCCGGGACGCTTCGGCGAGCAGGATCGGCAGCGCCGCCGCGGAGCAGTTGCCGAGGCGTTGGATGTTGTTCCGGACCTTCTCCTTGGGGATCTCGAGGCGTCCTGCGACGGCTTCGTTGATCCGGAGGTTGGCCTGGTGGAAGAGGAAGAGGTCCACGTCGTCGAGCTTGAGGCTGGCGGCGTCCAGGGTCTCGAGCAGCACCTCGGGCATCCGGGTCACCGCGTGCTTGAACACGAAGCGGCCCTCCATGATCGGGAAGTGCAGCCCCTGCTCGACGGCCTCGGCGTCGATCCGCGGGAAGCGCGCCGAGCTCGGCGCCTCGGTCCACAGCCGACGCGCGTGCTTGCCCTGCGCGTGGCAGCGCACTTCGAGCACGCCCGGTCCGTCCGTCTCGCTCTCCACCCCCTCGAGCACGACCACCCCGGCGCCGTCGCCGAAGATCACCGTCACGTCGCGACCCTCGGTGCTCACGTCGAGCCCGGTCGAGTGGACTTCGGCGCCGACGACGAGCACCCGGTGGTGGGCGCCGGTCTGGACGAGGGCATCGCCCATCTGAAGGGCGAAGAGGAAGCCGCTGCACTGGGCGCGGAGGTCGATGCAGGGGATGTCGCCGGCGTCGATCGCCTCGTGCAGGAAGAACGCCGTGCCGGGGAAGTCGTGTTCGCCCGAAAGAGTGGCGAGCAGGATGCAGTCGATGTCCGAGACCTCGAGGCCGGCCTGCTCGAGGGCCTGCTGCGTCGCTTCGGCCGCGAGGGTCGACGGACGCTGGGTCTCGTCGATCCAGCGGCGCTCCTTGATCCCGGTGCGTTGCTCGATCCACTCCTCGGTCGTGTCCATCCACTGCGTCATGTCGGCGTTCGTGACGACGCGGTTGCCCACGCTCATTCCGGTGCCCGCGATACGGGAGCGAAGCGACATAACGGAATTCCTCCAGAGGGTCGGCGCTCACGCGCCGGGCTGATCGTGGCGGGGGACTAACGTCCCGTCGCCGCGAGATCGACGAATCGGTCCTCTTCTCCGGGAACGCGTTCCGAGTCGTCCCAGAGGATCTCCTCGGCCTGTTCGAGGAGCTCGCGGAGTCCCTGGCCCTCGAGGGCCGAGATCGGGATCGCCTGATAGCGCTTGGCGATGGCCTTCGCCTCGTCCTCGTCCAGGCGATCGATCTGGTTGAAGACGAGCAGCTCCGGTTTCTGGTCGAAGCCGAGCTCCCCGAGCACGTCCCGGACCGCGCGGATGCGCCGGTCGATGTCCGGGCTCGCGGCGTCGACGACATGCAGCAGCAGGCTCGCGTCGCGCAGCTCTTCGAGGGTGGCGTGGAAGGCGGCCACGAGGTCTTCGGGCAGATCGCGAATGAAGCCGACGGTGTCGGTGATGATCACCTCGCGCTCGCGGGGGAAGCGAAGGCGACGCGAGACCGGATCGAGGGTCGCGAACATCTTGTCTTCGACGTGGACGTCGCTCTGGGTGAGCGAGCGCAGGAGCGTGCTCTTGCCGGCGTTCGTGTACCCCACGATCGAGAGCACCGGCACGCCGCGGCGCCCGCGCTTCCGACGGCGTCCCTCACGCTGCTTCGTGAGGCGCTTCGCTTCGCGCTCGAGGCGCGTGATCCGGTCGCGTACGCGGCGGCGATCGCTCTCGAGCTTGGTCTCGCCGGGTCCGCGGCCGCCGATGCCGCCGGCGAGCCGCGAGAGCGAGAGGTCGGCGCGCTGGGCGAGGCGCGGCATGCGGTAGCGGAGCTGGGCGAGCTCGACCTGCAGCTTGCCGTCTCCCGTCGAGGCACGCTGGGCGAAGATGTCGAGGATCAGCTGCGTGCGGTCGATGACGCGCAGCTCCATCCGCTCCGACAGGTTGCGTGCCTGCCCCGGTGTCATGTCCTGGTCGAAGATGACCAGGTCGATGTCGCTCTGGAAGCAGCGGATCACGAGGTCCGAGAGCTTTCCGGCGCCGATCACGGTGCGCGGGTCGACCTTGGGCCGGGACTGGGTCACGACGTCGACGACGTGCACGCCCGCGGCCCGGGCGAGTTCGCGCAGCTCGTCGAGGTGCATCTCGAGGGTCTCGCGGTCGCGGCCCGCGGTCACCGAGACGAGGATCGCGCGCTCGCCTTCGGCGACCTCCTGGCTTTCGGTCGCCCGGGCGAGCTCGTTCTCGAGGTCGCGGATCCAGGCGCCGAATTCGAAGTCGTACTCGGCCGGATGACACGGGTCGAGCTTCTCGACCGAGCGGCCATCGTCGTTCGCCGGGGCGAGCGAGGCGGCGTGGGCCGTCCCGGGCAGACCGTCTTCGCGCACGGCGATCGAGACGACGGCGTCCAGGCGGAGCAGCGCGAGGTCGGTCTCGTCATCTCGCGTGAGGCCTTCCCCGGCGAGGTGGGTATGGATCAGGCGCAGACCGCGGAGCCGACCGCGTCCGGCGCGCAGGCGTCCCCAATCGGGCAGCTCGATGCCGGAGCCGCTGCCGATCATCACGTGTTGGACGGAGCCGGCGCGGTCGAGCAGCACGCCGACCTGTCGTCGCACGTCGTGCGACAGCTCCGTCAGCTCGCGCGCGAGCTCGTTCGTGACGATCAGGTCGTCGGAGAGCCGGCGGCGTCCGAGGCGTTCGAGGGCCTTGACCTGGCTGGCCTTGAGGCCGGTCGTGTTTCCGTGGACCTGGATGGGTGGGCTCCTGCGACGCGGGTCGATGGGATGGGTCGCTGGCGGTGGACGGCGCCGGGCCGTCTTCGGCACCCGGATTCGGACTCGGGGCGGGCTCGCGTCCGATCGTCCGCGAGCCTCGCGTCCGATCGTCCGCGGGCGCGGCGGATCGCACACGCCGGAGGGTAGGGGAGCGCCGCGGGACGGAACAGAGTCGAGGGGAGGATCGTCGGAATGATGCGGAGCGGCGGGACGTGCCCCGAAGGGAATCCGCCGCCCGGAGCGCGGCTCGGCGTGGGGAGTCGGCGACGTTCCGCGCCCCTCGATCCGCCATACCTTCTCAGGCCTCCCGGTTGCCCCCGGCGACCGGGGATGCACGGGGGCTGCACACGCGATTCCCCAATGTTCCGGGCGACTTGCGTGGTTGAGTCCCAGGCGCGAAACGCCGATTGAGACGACGTCGATTCTCCGCCTCCTTATCGGGCGGGAAGGACACTCACCCGGTCGAGCCGGTGGTGCGCCGCGCACGCCGGAACACGAGGAACGAAGGTTGACCGAGGACCTGATCGATTGGGAGAGCCTGCGTTGAGCGAAACCTCGGTCATCGTGCTGGCTGCGGGGCAGGGCACCCGCATGAAGTCGCGGCGCGCCAAGGTGCTCCACGAGCTGTGTGGCGTGCCGATGCTCGGCCACGTGCTGCGCAACGCGCAGCGCCTCGCTCCCACGCGGCTGATCGTCGTCGTGGGCCGCGACGCCGACGAGGTGAAGGAGCGCTTCGCCGGCGATGCGGAGTTCGTCCTCCAGGCGGAGCAGAACGGGACCGGACATGCGGTGTTGGTCGCGATGCCCGCCCTCGGTGACGTCGGCGGGGACGTGCTGGTCCTCTACGGCGACACGCCGCTGTTGTCGCCCGAGACCCTCGAGCACATGGCGAAGGTGAAGCGTGAGCGCGGCGCCGACCTCGCCGTGCTGACCGCGCGCACGCGCAACATCCCCGGCCGCGTCGCGCGCGATGCCAGCGGGCGCGTGGCGCGCATCATCGAAGCGCAGGACGCGACCCCCGAAGAGCTCGAACTCGAAGAGCGCAACACCGGCGTCTACCTCTTCAGCGCAGACCTCCTCCGCGACGGCCTCGCCTCGCTGCGCCCGAACAACGCCCAGGGCGAGCTCTACATCACCGACATCGTCGGTTATGCGGTCGAGCGCGGCCTGCGCGTCGAAGCCGTCGAGACCGCCGACCCCGACGAGTGCATGGGCATCAACAACCGCGCCGAGCTCGCGGACGCGACCGCCTACCTGCGCCGACGGATCGCGCGCCACCACATGACCGAGGGCGTGAGCTTCGTCGACCCGGAATCCGTCTACATCGACGCTGACGTCACGATCGGCCGCGACACGATCATCGAGCCCGGCGTCGTGATCACCGGGGACTCGCGTCTCGGCGAGGGCGTGCACGTGAAGGCCGGTTGCGTCATCGAAGACAGCCAGGTCGACGACGACGTGATCATGGGCCCCTCCGCGCATCTCCGCCCCGGCAGTCGCCTGGGACGCGGCGTCAAGATCGGGAACTACGTCGAGGTCAAGAACTCGACCCTTGGCGCCGGCACCAAGGCCAACCACCTCGGCTACATCGGCGACGCCGACGTCGGCGAGGGCGTGAACTTCAGCTGCGGTGCGATCGTCGTGAACTACGACGGCTACAAGAAGACCCGGAGCACGATCGGTGATGGCGCGTTCGTCGGCTGCAACGCCAACCTCGTCTCCCCGGTCAACATCGAGCCCCACGCCTTCGTCGCCGCCGGCTCGACCATCACGAAGGACGTCCCTGAGGACGCCCTCGCCGTCGCCCGCGACAAGCAGCGCAACATCGAGGGCTGGGTCGCCCGCAAGGAAGGCCGCGCCCCGGCCCGCCCGGCGAAGTCGAAGCCCGCCGGAACTGACGCTGTCTCAGCGGCGTCTGCCTCCAAGCCCGCGAGGAAGAAGCGCCCGGCCAAGAAGAAGAAGGCGGCACCCAAGAAACGCGCGAGCAAGAAGAAGGCCACGACGAAGGCGACCCGGAAGAAGGCCGCCAGGAAGGCCACGAAGAAACGCGCCGCCAAGAAGAAGGCGGCGAAAAAGAAGAAGGGCGCGAAGCGCCGATAGAAGAAACCGGAGGCTGAAACGCAGGCTGCGATTTTCGGCGCCAATCAAGGCGGAAAGCGGAGGCGTGCTCCCGCACGTCGAGCATTCCCAACGCAGAGTGGCGCCAGAGGGCGCGGCCGGGAACTAGCAAATATGTGTGGAATCGTTGGATATGTCGGCCGCGAACACAAAGCGGTGGATGTTCTCGTGGATGGCCTGCGTCGGTTGGAATACCGCGGCTACGACTCCGCGGGCGTCGCCATCCTCGAGGGTGGCGCGATCGAGGTACGTCGCGCGAAGGGGAAGCTCGTGAACCTGGAGGGCACGCTTCGCGAGAAGCCGCTCCAGGGCCACTGCGGGATCGGTCACACGCGCTGGGCCACCCACGGCAAGCCGTCCGAACGCAACGCCCATCCGCATCGCGCCGGCGGATGCGTGATCGTGCACAACGGGATCATCGAGAACTACCGCGAGCTGCGCGCCGCGCTCGAGGCGCGTGGCGCCGAGATCCAGTCCGACACGGACACGGAGCTGATCGCGCACCTGATCGATGAGCGCGTCCGCGACGGCAAGGACCTGCTGACGGCGGTCCGCGAATCGTGCACCGAGCTCGAGGGCTCCTACGCGCTCGCCGCGGTGTCCGACGCCGCGCGGGACACGGTCGTGACCGCCAAGAACGGCGGCAGCCCGATCATCGTCGGCCAGGCCGACAAACAAGCCTTCCTCGCGAGCGACATCCCCGCGGTGCTGCCCTACACGCGGGACATCCTGTCGCTCCACGACGGCGACTTCGCCGTGCTGACCGAGGACGGCATCCAGGTCTGCGACATCGAAGGTCGTCCGATCGATCGCGAATTCATGGTCGTGCAGTGGGATCCGGTGTCCGCCGAGAAGGGCGGGTACGACCACTTCATGCAGAAGGAGATCTTCGAGCAGCCCCGCGCGATCACCGACACGATCGGAACGCGCGTGAACGAGGCAGAGCAGGGCGTCGACCTCGACGGGATCGAGTTCGACAAGGCGTGGCTCGACGAGTGTCAAGGCGTGACCCTCGTCGCCTGCGGCACGTCGTATTATGCGTCCCTGCTCGGCAAGTACATGATCGAGCAGCTCGCCGGGATCCCCTGCGAGGTCGATCTCGCCAGCGAGTTCCGGTATCGCAAGCCGATCGTCGGCCCGCGACGCCTCGTGATTCCCGTTTCGCAGTCGGGCGAGACCGCCGACACCCTCGCGGCCCTCGAAGAAGCCAAGGGGCAGGGCGCCCGGATCCTCGCGATCTGCAACGTGCGCGAGTCGACGATCGCGCGCGCGAGCGACGACGTGCTCTACACCCAGGCCGGTCCGGAGATCGGCGTCGCCTCGACGAAGGCGTTCGTGACCCAGGCGGTCGCGCTCTACCTGATCGCGCTCAAGCTCGGCATCGTCCGCGAACTGCTGTCCAAGGACGAGATCCGCGGGCGACTCCACGACGCGATGCGCCTGCCGCGCATGGTCGAGGGCGTGCTCGAGCTCGACCAGACGATCCTCGGGGTCGCCCGCAAATACTTCAAGGCTCAGGACTTCCTCTTCCTCGGTCGCGGGATCATGTTCCCGATCGCCATGGAAGGCGCGCTCAAGCTCAAGGAGATCAGCTACATCCACGCCGAGGGCTACGCCGCCGGCGAGATGAAGCACGGCCCGATCGCGCTGATCGACGAGAACATGCCCGTGGTCTGCATCGCCACCAGGGGCGAGCTCCACGACAAGCTCGTCTCGAACCTCGAGCAGGTGCGCGCGCGGGACGGGCAGGTGATCGCCCTCGCCTCGACCGGTGACGACGAGATCGCGGAGAAGGCGAACGAGGTCCTCTACGTCGACGACCTCGGCGACTACCTCACCTCGGTCCTCGCGGTCGTTCCGCTCCAGCTGCTCGCGTACCACATCGCGACGCTCAAGGGCACGGACGTCGACCAGCCCCGCAACCTCGCGAAGAGCGTGACCGTCGAATAGCCCCTCCGGTCGCGAGGAGCGTCACCGTCGAATAGCCCGTCCGGTCGCGAGGAGCGTCACCGTCGAATAACCCCTCTGGTCGCGAAGAGCGTCACGGTCGAATAGTCTCTTCCCCGCACGCGGGATCGCACCGCGCGCCGAGGAGGGGATCGATGCGCGGAGCCCTCGGGCTTCTGTGGACGATGGCGATCGCGAGCGCGCTCGCGTGTGCCGGCGGATCGGATCCGGCGCCCGCGCCGGCCGAGCCCGCGGAAGTCTTCGCCCTCACCTGCGCACACTGTCACACGAGCGGCCTGCCGAGCGTGCCCCGCGCCGGGGTTCCCGAGGACTGGAACGCGCGCGACACGAAGGACTTCGACGTCCTCGTCGCCCGCGCGATCTCGGGCCACCGACACATGCCGCCCCTCGGAAGCTGCAGCTGGTGCAGCGAGGCGCAGATCCGCGGCGTGATCGCGCTGATGGTGACCGGGTCGGAGATCGTGGTGCCGGACCCGGCCGAGGACGTGGCCGAATGATCGCCCGCACGCGCCGCGAACTGCTGCGAGACGGCCTGGCCGCGATGGCGCTCGCGAGCCTGCCGGGATGCGGGGCGTCGGGCGCCGCGCCGGTGCCGACTGCCGCGCGTCTGCCGTGGCGGAACTGGGCAGGCGACTACGCGTGTCGCCCGGAGGCGCGGCTCGCGCCGATCGACGAAGAAGGCGTCCGCGCGATCCTGCGAAGCGCCCGTGGGCCGATCCGTCCGGTCGGTGCTGGACACTCCTTCACGCCGATCGTCCCGACCGATGGGACGCTGATCTCTCTCGACCGGATGCAGGGCGTGATCTCGGTGGACGCGGCTTCTCTCACGGCGGAGGTCCATGCCGGCACACGGCTGCACGCGCTCGGGACCGCGCTCGCTCAGCACGACCAGATGCTCACGATCCAACCGGACATCGACGATCAGGCGCTGGCCGGAGCGCTCGCGACCTCCACGCACGGAACGGGGCCGCGCTATGGCTCGATGTCGTCGTACGTCGAAGGGTTGACGATCGTGACGTCGTCCGGCGACGTGATCTCGTGTGATCGGGAACGCGACGCGGAGGTGTTCCATGCCGCGCGCTGTTCGGTCGGGTCCCTCGGTGTCCTGACACGCGCGCGTCTCGCGAACACGCGACCCGAGAGACTGGAAGAGCGCACGACGATCGCTGCGACCGACGTGGCGCTCGCCGACATCGAACGTCTGCGCGACGCGCACCAACACATGGAGGTGCTCGTCCTGCCGCGCAGCGGCGTCACGCTCGTGGTCACGACGGACCCGACCGACCGCGACGCCGTCTCCCTCGACGAGGACCCGACGAGCGTCGAGCAGCTGCGCACCGCCTGGGCCGCCGTCGGCGGCGATCCCGAGATCTACGCGCAGGTGGTCGCCGAGGCGCTCGGGGGAATCGGGGCGACGGCCCTTCGAAGCGGCCCCGGACATCTGGTGCGGGCGCACGCGCGTTATTCGCGCTTCCGCGAGATGGAGTACACGGTCCCCGCGGAGCGCGGCCCCGACTGCCTGGGCGAGATCCTGGAGGCGATCGAACGCGCCGACCTGCCCTTCGTCTATCCGATCGAGTACCGCTACGTGAAGGCCGACGACATCTGGCTCAGCATGTTCGAAGGGCGAGACGGCTGCACGATCTCGATCCATCAATACGCCGACGAGGACCAGCGCCCGCCCTTCGAGCTGATCGAGCCGATCTTCTGGCGGCACGAAGGCCGGCCGCACTGGGGAAAGATGCACACCCTGACGGCGAGGGAGCTGAGCGCGCTCTATCCGCGATGGGACTCGTTCGCAGATGTGCGTGCGCGCCTCGATCCCGAGGGCCGGATGCTGAACCCCTGGCTTCGGCGGACCCTCGTCGACGAGACGGAGCGTTAGGCGTGCCCCCCGCCGAGCATCCCGGCCAGCTCCTCTTCGTAGGCTTCCCCGGCTACGACGTGCCCGGCGACCTCGCCCAGCTCGTGCGCGAAGGCCGCATCGGTGGCGTGATCCTCTTCAAGCGCAACGTGCGCGATCCCGAGCAGGTGCGCGCGGTCGTCGCCGAGCTGCACGCGCTCGCGCCCGAAGGCGCCCCCCTCGTGGTCGCCCTCGATCAGGAGGGGGGCCGCGTCCAGCGCCTGCGCGCGCCCTGGACCGAGTGGCCGCCGATGCGCGCCCTCGGCCGCGGCACACCCGAGGACACCGCGCGCTTCGCCCGCGCCCTCGCCGTCGAGCTGCGCGACTGCGGATTCGACCTCGACTTCGCGCCGGTCGTCGACGTCGACAGCAATCCCGACAATCCCGTGATCGGCGATCGCAGCTTCGGCGGATCGCCGGGCGTGGTCGCCGACCACGCGACCGCGTTCATCGAGGCCATGCAGGACGAGGGCGTCGCCGCCTGCGCCAAACACTTCCCGGGCCACGGCGACACCGATCTCGACAGCCACCTCGCGCTCCCGAAGCTCGACCTCGATCTCGCTCGGATGCACGAAATCGAGCTCCCGCCCTTCCGAGCCGCGGTCGAGGCCGGGGTCGCGAGCGTGATGACCGCGCACGTGCTCTTCCCGCAACTCGACCGCAAACGCCCGGCGACGCTCTCCCCGGATGTGATGGGCCTCCTGCGCGGCGACCTCGGCTTCGAAGGCCTCGTCTTCAGCGACGACATCGAGATGCGCGCGATGGCCGACCATTGGTCGTCGCACGCGTGCTCGATCGGCGTGCTCGAAGCGGGCGTCGACTCGATCCTGGTGTGCTCGAAGGCGGACCTGCGGGACGAGGTGTTGCGGCATCTCGAGCAGGCGAGCGACCCGCTCCTCGAGGGGCCGATGACGCGGATGTGGGCGTTCAAGGAGCGCTTCGCGGGCGGGAGGCGTGCGCTGCCCGAGCCGATCCCGCCCTACGAGGAGCACCTCGAGCTGGCGGCCGACCTGCGCCGGCAGGGCGACGCAGCCCTCGGCCTGGATCCGACCGAGCGCGCCTGACGGGTGTTCGCTCGCGACGGCCTTCCCCGTCGAGTACGTTCCCTCGACCCGTCCGCGCGATCGCGTTCCCCCCGTCGTCGATCGCCGCCCCCTGGACCTCACGTGAACAGCGACTTCGACGCCGACCTCGACGAACTCTTCGACGGCCCCGCCACGCCCGAGCCGGCACTCGCTCCTGTCTCGGCCGCGGCGCCGACGGATCTGACCGAGGCGATCTTCTCGGGGCTGAACCCCGAGCAGAAGAAGGCGGTCGAGACGACCGAGGGGCCTCTTCTCGTCCTGGCCGGCGCGGGCTCGGGCAAGACGCGGGTGCTCACGAGTCGAATCGCCTACTTGATCGGCGTCTGCGGCATCCCGGCGGATCAGATCCTCGCGGTCACGTTCACGAACAAGGCCGCCGGCGAGATGAAGGAGCGGGTCGAGAAGCTCCTCGGCCCGGCGATGGGCGACATCTCGATCGGGACCTTCCACTCGATCGGTGTACGCATCCTTCGCAGGGACATCGGCCACCTCGCCCGCAGCCGCGGCTTCGTGATCTACGACGACGCGGACACCCTCGGCGTGATCAAGGAAGTGCTCAAGGCGGACAACCTCGACCCGAAGGTCCACGACCCGCGGCGCATCCGTTGGCAGATCGACCAGTGGAAGAACGCCGGTCTGCTCCCGCCCGCGGCAGCGAATCAGGCGAAGGATCTCGACGAGGAGATGATCGCCGGGCTCTACACGAAGTATCAGCGGCGTCTCGCCGACGCCGAGGCCCTCGACTTCGGTGATCTGCTCCTGCTGACCGCGGAGCTCTTCCGAAATCACCCGCGCGTCCTCGATCACTACCGCAAGAAGTACAGCTACATCCTGGTCGACGAGTACCAGGACACGAACGGCGTGCAGTACGGCTTGATCGGGCAGCTCGCCGCGGAGCACAAGAACCTCTGCGTCGTCGGCGACCCGGATCAGTCGATCTACGCCTGGAGAGGCGCCGACATCCGGAACATCCTCGACTTCGAACAGGACTACGCCGACGCGACGGTGATCAAGCTCGAGCAGAACTATCGCTCTACCCAGCCGATCCTGTCCGGCGCCTCCGCGGTCATCCAGAACAACTACGACCGCAAGGACAAGGATCTCTTCACCGAGCAGGAGGGTGGCTCGCCGATCCGCTTCTACGAAGCGGAGGACGATCGCGAAGAGTCGCAGTTCGTGATCAAGAACATCCTCGCCGCGAACCGGAGCGAGGACGTCCCCTTCGGACACATCGCGGTCCTCTACCGCACGAACGCCCAGTCCCGGTCGTTCGAAGAAGAGCTCCTCAAGTACGACATCCCGTACACGATCGTCGGCGGTCAGCGCTTCTACGACCGCGCCGAGATCAAGGACATCCTTTCGTATCTGCGACTGCTCGTGAATCCGAAGGACGACCAGGCGCTGCGGCGGATCGTGAACAAGCCGGCACGTGGGATCGGCAAGGCGAGCTGGGAGAAGGTCGAGTCGCTCGCGGTCCAGCGCGGGTTGCCGCTCCTCGAAGCCATGCGCGAGGCGGTCGACACGCAGCTCGCGGGTCGCACGACCGGAAAGATGGCCGCGTTCCTCGAGATGATGGACAACTTCAGGTCATCGCCCGACGGCGGACTCGCGATCGGCGGCACCCTCGACGGACTCCCGCTCGAGGACATGATCGCTCGGGTGATGGATGGTACGGGTTACATCCGCTCTCTCGAGAAGGAAGACACGCCTGAGGCGGAAGCGCGCCTCGACAACCTCCGCGAGCTCCTGTCCTCCGCGCGGGACTTCCACGTCGTGAACGAGGACGAGCTAGCCGACGAGGAGCGCAGCGAGCTCGAACTCTACCTCGACCAGGTGGCGCTGATCTCGGACCTCGACTCGTACGAGGATCGCGAGGACCGCGTATCCTTGATGACGGTCCACTCGGCGAAGGGGCTCGAGTTTCCGATCGTGTTCCTGGTCGGCATGGAGGAGCGGATCTTCCCCCACGCGTCCTCGAGTCGCGACGAGGCCGGTCTCGAGGAGGAGCGCCGGCTCTGTTATGTCGCGATGACCCGGGCGATGGACCATCTCTTCCTGACCTGCGCGGCCGAGCGCTTCCGGTACGGCGATCGGTCCTACCAGTCTCCGAGCCGGTTCCTCCAGGAGATCCCGGCGGAGCTGATCGAGACGCTCGGGACCGCGAGTCGCGGCGCGCGTTCGCGCTACACCGATTCGAGCGCGCGCACGAGCGGCGGTCGCTTCGACTACTCCTACGCGCAGGACGAGCCCGGCGACGGCGAGGGCGTCGCGATCGGGACGATGGTGCGCCATCCGGTCTTCGGGCGCGGCGAGGTGCTGGCGGTGCTCGGCAGCGACCTGAACCAGAAGCTACGCATCAAGTTCGAGCGCGCCGGCGTCAAGACCGTGATGGTCAAGTACGCGAATCTGGAGCTCGCCTGACGTACGCGTCGCGGGTTCGGCTCCCCCATCGAGGTTTTCCATGAAGATGAAGGTCTTGACCCACGTCGAAGACGAGGTCTTCATCGTCACGATCGCCCGTTCGGCGGTCCGCAACTGCGTCGATCGCGAGACCGCGAGCGGACTGGCGGAGGCCTTCCGCCGCTTCGACGAGGACGATGCGCTCCGCGTCGCGATCCTGCAGGGCGAGGAGGGCTGCTTCTGCGCCGGCGCCGACCTGAAGGAAGCCAGTGGCGGCGGGAGCAACGCCAACAAGGTCGTACTCGAGGGCGACGGTCCGATGGGGCCGACGCGCATGCTGCTGGGCAAGCCGGTGATCGCGGCGGTCGAGGGCTTCGCGGTCGCGGGTGGGCTCGAGCTGGCGGTGTGGTGCGACCTCCGGGTGGCTGCGCGGGACGCGGTGTTCGGCGTGTACTGCCGCCGTTGGGGCGTGCCCCTCGTCGACGGGGGAACGATCCGCCTGCCCCGACTGATCGGGCAGAGTCACGCGATGGACATGATCCTGACCGGGCGGGGCGTCTCTGGAGAGGAGGCGGTCGCGATGGGGCTCGTCAATCGACTCGTCGAGCCCGGACAGGCGCTCGACGCAGCGCGGGAGCTCGCGCGGGAGATCGCGGAGTTCCCCCAGCGCTGCATGCGAAACGATCGTTTGTCGGCGATCGCGCAGTGGAGCCTCGGCCTCGACGATGCGCTCGTCGAGGAGACACGCCTCGGGCTCGAGGTGATCCATTCCGGTGAGACGCGACAAGGTGCAACGCGCTTCGCGAAGGGCGCCGGGCGACACGGCGCGTTCGGCAAATAGCGAGGCATTCTCTCGATGGATCGCGACCCGGAGAAGGGGGACGTCGTGAGCGAATCGGTCGCGCAACAGAAAGTCGGTGGCGCGCTCGTGACCGGTGCGACTGGACTGGTCGGCGGACGCGTGCTGCCCGCCCTGCGTGATCGCTTCGCCTGGGTGCGCACTCTCTCGCGATCGGGTCGTGCGGCGACATCGGCTCTGGACGCGCGCACCTGGGACGGTCTCGACCCTGGCCCCACTGCCCTCGACGGTGTCGACACCGTGGTGCACCTCGCGGGCGAGCCGATCTTCGGCGGCCTGCCGAGCGGAGCACGCCTCGCGCGGATCCGCGCGAGTCGAATCGAGTCGACGCGACGCCTGGTGGAGCGGATCTCCGAACGGGCGCCCGAAGATCGGCCGGCGACGATCGTATGCGCGTCTGCGGTCGGCTACTACGCCGACGCCGGTGATCGCGAACTCGACGAAGACGCGCCGGCCGGGGCGGCTTTCCTCTCGCAGGTCTGCCACGACTGGGAAGAGGCGGCCGCAAACGCCAGCGACCTCGGCGTCAGGGTCGTCCGCGTTCGCATCGGCGTCGTACTCGCCCGGGAAGGCGGCGCGTTGGCCCTGATGCGCATCCCCTTCTCGCTCGGAGTCGGTGGCCGTCTCGGCTCGGGCCGCCAGTATTTCCCCTGGATCCACGTCGACGACCTCGTCCGCGTCGTGCTCCACTGCATCGACGAGCCGATCGAAGGCGCCGTCAACGCCGTCGCGCCCGAGGCGGTCACGAACGCCGAGCTCACCCACGCCCTTGGCGACGTCCTCGGGCGGCCGACGGTCCTTCCCGTTCCGGCCTTTGCAATCCGGTTCGCGATGGGAGAGGTCGCGAGCGAGCTGCTCGACAGTAAGAGGGTGGTGCCGGCGCGGTTGCTGGATGGTGGGTTCGAGTTCGGGTATCCGACACTGGCTGGGGCGCTGGGGGCGGAGGTGGGTTAGGGGCGGGCGCTCTGCATTCGGTTTTGATGGGACGGGTAGATGTTAGGCGGTCGCTCTGCCTTGGGGCCCGGTCGGGGATCAGATTCGGCGTGAACGCGAGTTCCATGGTCGATTCGTTGGACCATCGCCCCTATCCTTGTTAGGTGATGACGGACCCCCAACAGCTCTCGATCGATCAGTGCTTCGTGCATCGCCGTGCGTCTTCGCAGCGGAAGAAGAAGCCCGGGCGGAAGCCTGCTCCGCGCGCGCGGGTTCGACATCGAGAGCGCGTGTCGGTCCGAAAGGAGCATCCCGTCCATGTGACGCTGCGGATGCGCCGCGATGTCCCGTCACTTCGGAACGGGCGCTGGCTTCGCGCGTTCCGCGAAACGCTCGCGCGCGGATGCGAGCGCGGGGACTTCCGTGTGGCTCACTACTCGGTCCAGCGAGATCACGTGCACATGATCGTGGAGGCGACGGACAAGCAGGCGCTTGCGTCCGGAATGAAGAGCATCGGCTCTCGCATCGCCCTGGCAGTGAACCGCGTGTTCCGCCGAAAGGGGCCCGTCCTGGACGGACGTTTCCACTCGGTGGTGCTCGCGTCGCCGCGCCAGGTCCGGAACGCGCTGCGCTACGTGCTCCTCAACGATCGGAAGCACCGTCGCCAGCGAGGCTTACGACTTGAGCGGAGCAGCGCGCCGGATTCCCACTCTTCCGGTCGCTTCTTCGAAGGCTGGAAGGAGCGGATCAAAGCGATCCCGAAGATCGAAGTCGCACGACCGAGATCCTGGCTACTCGCCAAAGGCTGGCAAAGAGGCGGCGGCCCGATCTCCCTCTCGGATGTCCCGGGCTAGCCCGGCCCCACGGCACGGCAGACGCCCGACCGAAGCGCCGCCCACAAGCGAGGGCGCGGGAACCACCTCCCCCATCAAAACCGAGTGCACGGCGCTCAAATCCTGCTCACCCCACCGCCGTCCGCCGCCGCTCCAGATACTCCGCCGAAAACTCCGCCCGAATCTCTTCAGGTAGCGGCACCGCCTCGCCCAGCACACGCGCCCCCTGGATGATCCGGGCCGCTCGCTCGACGAGCCTGGTCAGCTGGAGCGCTTCCGCGGCGTTCGCGCCGACCACGACGAGTCCGTGGTTCGCGAGCAGGACCGCGGCGCGGTCGGTGAGGCGATCGGCCGCTGCGTCGCCGAGGGCGGCGGTGCCGGTCCGGTGGTAGGGGGCGACGAGGACGTCGCCGCCGACGTAGTACTCGAACTCCTCGAGCACACACGGAATCGGGTGGCCGGCGATCGCGAACATCGAGGCGTGGACGGCGTGGCTGTGCACGACGGCGCGGATGTCGGCGTGGCGGCGGAGGCAGGCGAGGTGGAGATCGATCTCGGTCGTCGGTGCGCGGTTGCCGTCGAGGCGTTTTCCGTCGAGATCGGTCACGACCAGGTCGGCCTCGGTCATTCCGGCGTAGGGTAGGGCGGTCGGAGACAGGACGACGCGACCGTCGCTCGTTCGAGCGGAGACGTTGCCGGCGGTGCCCTCGGTCAGGCCCGAGCGGTCCATCTCCTGGAGGGTCGCGAGCACGTCGCGGCGGACGGCGTCGAGCTCCGAATCACCCATCCTGGTCCCCGTCCGGTGGTCCCTTCAGCTCGACGACGTTCCCGTCCGGGTCCGTTAGGTAGAGGGAGGGTCCGAAGCCGCCGGCCCCGTAGCGCCGACCTGTGTCGCCGGCTTCCACGTCGTGCGCCGAGAGATGCGCGCGGATCGCTGCGTCGTCGAAGGCGGCGAGCTCGAGTGCGAAGTGATCGACGTTACGCCCCATCTCGGCGACGGCACCCCCGCCCGCCCGCCCGAGGGGCGAGTCGACGGGGACCAGGTCGATCAGGGCCGATCCCGCGCGCAGCTGCACGAGGCCGAGCTCGTCGATCCGGCGCTCGACCTCGCATCCGAGGACCTCGCCGTAGAAGGCGATCGAACGCTCGACGTCCGCGACCCGGAGGACGACGTGGTCGAGCCCGCGGATCGGGATCGCGGCGGCCGCGTCCGGCATCGTTAGTTGGAGCCCTCGCTCAACGAGAGCGGCGGGCGGGTCTCGAGCTTGGAGCGTCGATCGTGGCGCTCGAGGGCGAGCTCGATCAGCCGGTCGAGGAGTCGCGAATAGGGCAGGCCGGTCGCCTCCCAGAGCTTCGGGTACATCGAGACGTTCGTAAAACCCGGAAGGCTGTTCAGCTCGTTCACGTAGATGCGATGGGTCTCGCGGTCGACGAGGAAGTCGACCCGGGCCATGCCCTCGGCGTCGAGCGCCTGATAGGCGAGGACCGCGGTCTCGCGGATCGATTCGGAAAGATCGGGCTCGAGATCGGCGGGGATCACGAGCTCCGTCGCGTCGTCGCGGTATTTCGAGTCGTAGTCGTAGAAGGCCTGGGCCGAGCGGATCTCGCCGACGACCGAGGCTTCCGGGTGGTCGTTGCCGAGAACCGCGACTTCGACCTCGCGGGCGTCGATGCTGGATTCCACGACGACTTTCCGGTCGTAGCGACGCGCGAGGTCGATCGCGGCCACGAGACTTGCGGTGTCGTCCGCGCGAGAGATGCCGATCGACGAGCCCGAGTTCGCCGGCTTCACATAGACGGGCAGGCCGAGCTCGGTCTCGACGCGCTCCGCGGCCGCCGGCAGCCCTCGGTCTTCGAGCTCCGCCGGCGAGAACGTGATCCAGGGCGTCACCGGAATCCCGGCATGCGCGAGCAGCCGCTTCGCCACGTCCTTGTCCATCTGCGCGGCCGAGCTCAGCACGCCGGAACCGACGTAGGGAAGGTCGGCGGACTCGAGCAGGCCCTGCAGCGCACCGTCCTCGCCGCCGCGGCCATGAATGATCGGGAAGACGACGTCGAGTCGACCGGCGGGGCCCGGCGCCGGGCCGGCGTCGGCGGCGGCGCGCAGCTCGCTGGCTCCCGCGGTCGCCGGCAGGAAGACGTCGGGCTGGGCGAGTGCGTCGCCGAGGCTCGCCTCCGGGAGGGCATCGAGGGCATCGGCGTCGATCAGATGCCATCCGCCGTCGGCATCGACCCCGATCAGCGACACGTCGTAGCGGTCGCGATCGAAGGCGCCGAGGATGGAGGTCGCCGACACGATCGAAACGTCGTGCTCGACCGATCGTCCTCCGAAGAGGAGACCCACCCTGAGCTTCTCCATGATCCCCCCGTCCATGTCTCCGTCCACGTCCCTCGGGCACCGCCGGGGGCCCGGGAGTTCGATGGCCCGATGATACGATGCCGCCGCCTGGGACGCCCGGAGCGGCAGCGAGACGCTCCGGAGTTGCGTGTGTTGAAATGCCGCAGCCCCCCTCGTAAGCTGCCCGCGTGACCACCCCCACCGCCGTAAGCCCCGCGCCCGAATTGCGCGCGAAAGAGGACGCGCTCCTCGCGCGATTGCGAGAGGCCGGCCGCGTGATGGTCGCGTTCTCCGGCGGCGTCGACTCGAGCTACCTCGCCTGGGCGGCGCATCGAGCGCTCGGCGACGACGCGCTCGCCGTGACCGCCGTGTCGCCCTCCTATCCCGCGAGCCATCGGGACATGGCGGAGGAGATCGTCGAGCGCTTCGACCTGCCCCACCGCTTCATCGAGACGAACGAGATGGCGCGCGACGCCTATCGCGCGAACGCTTCCGACCGCTGCTATCACTGCAAGTCCGAGCTCTTCGAGACGATGGACCGGCTCGTCGACGAGCTCGGCTTCGACCATGTCTCATATGGCGTGAACACCGACGACACCGGGGACTTTCGACCTGGCCATCGGGCGGCGGACGAACATGCGGTCCTGTCCCCCTTCCTCGACGTCTCGCTCTCGAAGCAGGAGATTCGCGACCTGTCCCGGGCGGCCGGTCTGCCGACCGCGGACCTGCCCGCCTCCGCGTGCCTCTCGTCGCGCCTGCCCTACGGCACAGAAGTGACGGTAGAGCGACTGGGGCAGGTGGAGCAGGGCGAAGAAGCGCTTCGCGGACTCGGCTTCGAGCAGGTCCGGCTCCGACACCATGGCGAGCTCGCCCGGGTCGAGATCGACCCCGTCGAGCTTCCGCGCGCCCTCGATCCCGACATGACGGCCCGGATCGTCGCGGTCATCAAGCCGCTCGGCTTTCGTTATGTCTCCCTCGATCTCGAGGGCTACCGCACGGGATCGTTGAACGAAGTCCTGCAGATCGCGCGTGATCCCATTCGCTGAGACGCCGCGCGTCTCGCGGTCGCTCCAGCTTCGACTCGCCTGACACCCCGAACACCCCGAACACCCCGACGACCCGGACGATTCCGGACGGAACCCCCCTGAACATGCTGACGACGCTCGACTGCCCGGGTCATCCCCGCGACATGGGCCTGGCCCAGGGGACGGCTGCACGCGCCGCGATTCGCGCCGAGTCCGCGCGTCTCGGCTTGTCGACACGTCGATCGCGCCTGCCCCATCTGCGCCCTCTCGCGGTCGGTGCCGTTCGCGGCGAGGGTGCAGGGCGGGAGCTCTTCCGCCACTTCGCGCATCTCGCTGAGCGGATCGAGGGCGTCGCCAAGGCGTCGGATCTGCCGCTCGATTCTGTCGTCGAGATGCATCTGCGAGTGCGCGCCGGCGGCGAGTCGGGGGGGCTGCTCGCGCGTCGTGCGACCGTCTCCGCGCGGACCCTCGAGGCGAGCTCCGCGGAGAAGCGCTGGACGCTCGAGCGCAGCCTGCCGGGCGCGCTCGAAGGCGAGGCGGATTGGATCGTCCGCTCGAGTCGGCCGGCGGTGGGCTTCGCCTCCGTCGAGATCGGCCTGCCCTGGCTGGTGTCTTCGGTCGCGGGCGTGAACGAGGCGGGCCTCGCGGTCGTCGGCGGACCGTTGCTCTGGAGCAGCGGTGGACGCGACGGGGACCCGACGTCACTCCTCCTGGTCCAGGAATGTCTGCAGCGCTTCCCGGATCTCGACGGTGCGCTCGACTGGTGCTCGAAGCGGCCGGTCGCGGGCGAGCAGTCCCTCGTGCTCTCGGATGCCGCGGGTCATCTCGCGACGGTGCTCGTGAGCGGCGGCGAGCGACGGATCCAGTACGGAGAGAGCGAGCTCCAGCTCGAGGCGGGAGAGCCCGACAGCGGGGGCGCGACCCGCTCCGCTGGAATCGTGTCGATCGATCCCGTCGGTCGCCGGCTCTCGCTACGACGAGGCGATGCCGCCCTCGACCTCACGCCCGGCCAGCCGGACTGAACGTCTCGCGCCTCGAGCGCGGGCGCGTCGCTGGCTCAGAAGCGGAACGTCGTCTGCAGGATGCTGCGCGTGCGCTTGGACGTAGTCGGCTTCTTGCCGCCGTCGAAGTAGGCGAACTTCCAGAGGAAGCCGACGTGGTCGTTCAGCTTCCAGGTCGCGAGCACGTCGTACTCCTGCCCGAGGTCGTCGCCTCCCTGGTCGTCCCAGAACTGGTGGAACGCGAAGGAGAGCTTCACGCCGTCGATCGGAATCGCGGGGGCGATTCTGGCGTAGAGGTCGCGTAGACCGCGCGTGCCACCGTTGGTGAGGAACGCGTCCGCGAAGCCGTTGAACTTGTGCGCCGTGGAGAAGGGCGTGACGATTCGCGCGTCGGTGTCCGAGCCGAGGTGCTCGTAGCCGACGAAGAACTTCACGCAGTCCTTCAGAGCGAGGCCCGTCTCCGCGAGCGCGTAGTGCGCGTCGTAGGAGACCTGGTTGTTGCCCCAGTCCTCCTGAAACGCGTAGGACGCCTGGTAGGGCATCGAGACGGCGTCGCTCAGGGCGATGGAGCCCGTGAAGCGTGCTCCGTAGGTGGCCGAGCCGAAGGCGCGGAAATTCGCCTGATTGGGATCGACCAGATACGCGAAGAAGACGGCCTTCATGGCCGGGCCGGCGTCGTACGCGACGTTCACGAAGTGCGCGCGCGGTCCGAAGTCCCGGGTACCGGCGGGACCCTGGTCTCCGAAGATGCGATTGACCTGCCAGACGTAGACGTACTGCAGGCGTAGATCCGGCATGCCGAGATTCGTCGTGGCCCGCACGGAGTCGAAGGTCTGCTCGTTCTGTCGCCAGCCGACGTTGCCGATCCAGCGATCGTCGTCGAGCTTGATGCGCTGGCGACCGGCCTTGATCTCGAGCCCGCCGAGATCGGCGTTTCGATACGCGAGCCAGACCCGGTTGACGTCGGTGCGCTCCGGATCCGCCACGATCGTCTGCGGACCGTCGTTCGTCTCGACGCCGTCGAAGTAGGCGCTCGGCTTCGGCGAGGCGGTGTTCACGCCCTCGATCAATCCGGAGAAACCGAAGGCGCTTCCGCTCTTCACGCCGAATCGCGTTCGCGCCGTCGCACCATGGGAGTGCTGGAAGGCGTCGATCTTGCCGTACTCCCAACGGAGATTGACGTCTAGGATCGGCTTGCTCTCCTTCAGAGCGCCGAGGATTTCACCGGCAACGCCCGAGTCGCGCGCGCCCTCGTCCTCGTGCCCGGCCGCGCCGGCGACCGCCACGAACGCACAGGTCGAGAGGGTGACCAGAATACCGAGCCCGAAGTGGCGCCAGGTGAGCGAATTCGTTCGGGGTCGCGTTTGAAAGGTGCGCATGGAGTGTCCATTCGAAGCGGTTCGGTCGCCTGCGGCGATCAGGGGATAAACGCCGACGATCGGATTGCAGACCGGTCGACTTGATTTTCGAGTCGGCGGTCGACTCGAAATCCGATCAACCCCGGATCGGGTCTGCGGTGATCGCCCCCGCGCCGGGCCATGCTTCACAGGATGCGCCTGGTCGGATCGTATGTGCATCGCACCCTGGGATTCCCGGATCAAGCCTGCTCGACGTATTGACGACCCGCGTGCGAAGACAATGGAGATTCGTGCATGACGGGGATGTCGATCGGAATTCGCACGCGGATCGGTTTGACCGTAATCGTGATCATCGCAGCGACGAGTCTCTGGACTTCGCAGCGGCTGGTGACGTCGGCCTACGAGCACACGATCGATCAGGCCGTCGCGAACGCCACGGGACAGATCGGACAGTTCAAGGCGCTGCGCGGCTACTACACGAAGAACGTCGTGGCCCCGCTCAAGCGAGCCGACCTCGGTGTGAAGATCCACTTCACGCACGAGAAGCAGGACGATGTCATCCCGCTTCCGGCCACGATGATCCACGACTTGAGCGGTCTCTTCGCGAAGAACGACGGCGGGAGCCGGCTGCGTCTCTACAGCGGCGATCCGTTCCCGAATCGGGCGACCCGGCAGCTCGATGCCTTCGCGAACGACGCGATCGCGCACTTCGGTCGAACGAACTCGGACGAGCCCTTCGTTCGGATCGAGGAACTCGATTCGATGGACATGGTGCGCGTCGCGATTCCGGATCGACTCGTCGCGGAGGGCTGCGTCTCGTGCCACAATGGTCATCCGGATACGCCTCGCAGCGATTGGAAGCTCGGCGACATGCGCGGCGTGCTCGAGGTCTCTCTCCCGATCGACCAGGCGCTCGCGGGGAACGCGGCGCTCGCGGCGGATGTGCGGAGCTATCTCGCGGTCGGCGGCGTCCTGATCGGCGCAGTGCTGTTCATCATGCTGAGTCGCATGCGGTCGCGCCTGCTGAAGGCTGGGAACGCGGCGGACCGGGTGGCGGCGGGCGATCTCACGGCGGAGCTCGACGCGGGGAGCTCGGACGAACTCGGCACCCTCGGCCGTTCGATCAACGCCGCCGTGAATCGCATGTCCACGGCGACCGGTCGCGACCATGTGGACTGGGACGGATTCGAGCGTCTGCTAGCGGATGTGCGCGAGACGGCGAACGTGATCTCCGCGAACAGCGATCAGACGCTGACTGCGAGCAAGGGTTTCGTTGATTCGACGTCTTCGGTCACGGCCTCTGTCGAAGAGGCGACTGCCGCCCTGGAGGAACTCGCGGCGCAGACCAAGATCAACTCCGACGCCGCCCTGGAAGCCACGACTGAGTCGTCGTCGGTCGAGAGACTGGCGTCGCAGGGGAATGAGCAGGTCAATGATCTTCTGGACGCGATGACCGCGATCTCGACCTCGAGCGAGAGCATCGAGCGAACCATCAAGGTCATCGACGAGATCGCCTTCCAGACCAACCTGCTCGCGCTCAATGCCGCCGTCGAAGCCGCGCGAGCGGGGTCCCAAGGCAAGGGCTTCGCGGTCGTCGCCGAGGAAGTGCGAGGCCTCGCCGAGCGCAGCTCCACCGCCGCGCGTGAGACCTCGGGGCTGATCGACGAGTCGAGGCAGGCGGTCGAGCGCGGGCGAAGCGCCTCCACGGTGACCGCCGAATCCCTGCGGTCGATCGCCGCCGCGATTTCGAAAGCGAACGCGCGGAGCGCCGAGATTTCGAGCGCTTCCCAGGAACAGGTGATCGGGATCGAGCAGGCGAATGCGGCGCTCGGACACATCGAGACGCTCGCGGTCGACAACACTGCTCGTGCCGACGAACTCGACAAGGCCTCGAATCATCTCGCGGAGAGCGCGCGTGCGCTCGACGGAAGCCTTCGGACCTTCGGCGAGGTCTGACTTCCGCGGAGAGCTCAGTCGAGGCGAGCGGAGAGGATCGACAGTCTTCCGCAGCCGAAGGCCTCGATCTCGACTTCGACGTCGATCCGTTCGCACGGATCCTCGATCAGGGTCTTGTCGCCCTCGGAGAGCCCGGCGACATCGGTCTCGAGCTCGGTCCAGCGCACGTGGGGTGCGTCGTCGGCGCAGAGCAGGGACGCGAGGATGTTCGCGATCTCCGAGTAGGCGTCCGTCAGGTCCTCGTCGAGGGTCCCGTCCGTGATCGCGTGCTCGGCGTCGTCGGCCGTCATCATTGCGAGCGCCGCGCCCAGGTGCGCAGCCAGGCGCAGGTCCGCCCTGATCAAGGCCGCCAGCCGATCGTCGCGGGTGATGTACCGCGCCGTGCAACAGGCGTCGTCGAACGAGTTCGGCCTCGCGGACTCCGAGATGCGAGTCGGCTGACCGACCAGCGGGGTGAGCTTCTCACCGAGCTCGCTGATCGCGGGCATGTGGATCTTGGCCATCGGCGTCTGTGTTTGCGCCGCGCAGAGCGGGCGAGCGACGGGGTCGGCGCTAGCCGAGCACCTTCTTGAACGCCTCTTCCATCGTCTCCGCCGTGAACGGCTTCGTGAGGAACGCGATCGCGCCGGCCTCGTTCGCCATGTCCTTCATCTCGGTCGTGCACTCCGAGGTGATGAACGCGAAGGGCACGCCGAGATCCTTCTCGTTGATCGCCTGCGCGAGCTCGATGCCGGTCATCTCGGGCATGTTCCAGTCGGTGAGGACGAGGTCGGGCTTGTCGGCGTCGATTCGCGCCAATGCGTCGACGCCGTTCTCCGCCTCCTCGATGTCGTGTCCACCGAAGCCTGCCTGTCGGAGCGTACGGGTCACGATCTTGCGCATGATGCTGCTGTCATCGACGACGAGAATCTTCATGTTGTCTCCCTCCGCTTCTGCGCGAGGTGCCCGCCGTCCCCATGGACGAGGGGTCACCGACCCGAAGCGGTGATTCAAGTAGAGCTGTCATCGGTCCATTGACATGGAAGCTGGAGCGCGATCTCCATCCGGTCGAGTCCGCAGGAATTGCTCGATGGTTTTCCCCGTTCCCGTCGCGCGCAGTGCAGCGGGCCGGCAGAAGGACGCGCCCAGGCGAACTCCCCGGAATCGGGACCTAAAGACACGGTTCGCCCCCGACGATGCGTGCGAAGTCAGGGTTCCGTTCCGGACGGAAAATTCACCGGGTCGCCGAACTCGAGCTGGAAGCTCGGTTGTCCGGTGATTCGACGGGAGAACGCCCCCCATGTCCGATCTCGACGAAGAGCTCGTTCTCGAGTTCAAGATCGAATCGAACGAACATCTCGCCGCGGTCGAGCCCGCGCTGCTCGAGATCGAGACCGCCGACGCCGAGCGCCGGTCGGAGCTCTACCACTCGATCTTCCGAGCCGTCCACAGCGTGAAGGGCGCGTCCGGATTCTTCGGACTCGACACCATCCCAGGCGCTCTCCCACACGATGGAGACGCTCCTCATGCGAGTGAGGGACGGAGAGATCGAGTTCCGACCCGAGATGACCGACGCCCTGCTGTCGTCGCTGGATACCTTGGGGCAGTTGCTCGAGGCGCTGCCGGAAGTGACCGAGACCGACATCTCGCATCACATCCAGGAGCTGACGGAACTCACGACCGCCGCGCCGCCTGCAGTAAGCGATGCACCCGGCGAAGACGGCGCTGCCGTGGCCCCCGTCGAGGATGATGCCGCTCCGTCGGCCGAGCTCGAGTTTCGCGCGCCCGTTCTCGACCACGCGCGACGCCACGGCCGAAACGTGTTCCGGATCGACGTCCCGGCCGACAAGGCACAGGGTGAAGCCGGGGAGGCCCTCGTCGCCTCCCTCGGCGGAATCGCGGACATCCACTTCGACGGAGTCGAAGGCGACACCCGCGTGATCGGCGTGTCGTCGCCGCTCGATGCCGGCATCCTCGCCGCCGAGCTAGGCGTCCCGGCCGACCACGTGAAGCCGGTCGACCTCCCGGATCGCTCCGGGAACGCGACCGCGGATGCGACACCCGAAGCGCCCGCGGCGGCGCCGGAAGCGAAAGACGCGGCGCCGGAAGCGAGAGACGCGGCGCCGGAAGCGAATGCCGCGCCCGGTGGCGATTCGCCCGGTGGCGCAGAGGCGAAGCCGGCGGCCAAGGAGTCGACGACGGTCCGGCGCAGCGACCCCGCGGCGGAGACCGTGCGCGTTCCGGTCCACCTCCTCGACCGGCTGATGGACCAGGCCGGCGAGCTCGTCCTCTCGCGGAACCAGCTGCTTCGCGCGTTCTCGCAGACCACCGACTCGGGGGTCAAGTCGATCCTCCAGGACCTCGACCTCATCACGAGCGAGATCCAGGGCGACATCATGAACACCCGCATGCAGCCGGTCGGCGTGGTCTTCACGAAGTTCAATCGGATCGTGCGCGACCTCTCCCGGAGCCTCGACAAGGAGGTTCGCCTCGACATCGAGGGATCGGACGTCGAGCTCGACAAGTCGATCATCGAGCTGCTCTCGGATCCGCTCACGCACTTGATCCGGAACTCGCTCGATCACGGGATCGAAGGGCCGTCGGATCGCCTCGCAGCGGACAAGGATCGCAAGGGCACGGTCAACCTCCGCGCCTTCCACGAGGGCGGTCAGGTCCACATCGAGATCGAAGACGACGGCGCGGGCATCGACCCGGCCAGGATGCGCGAGGTCGCGATCTCCAAGGGCGTGATCACGCGGGAAGAAGCGTTCGCGATGCCCGATGCGGACGCTCGAATGCTGATCTTCGCGCCGGGCTTCTCGACGGCGGGTTCGGTCTCGAACGTCTCGGGCCGCGGCGTCGGCATGGACGTCGTGAAGACGAACATCGGCAAGCTCGGTGGCAAGATCGACGTCGAGAGTCAGATCGGCGCGGGGACCAAGATCACCATCGCTCTGCCCCTCACCCTCGCGATCATCCCGTCGCTGATCGTCGAGGCTGCGAACGAACGGCTCGCGATCCCGCAGGTGAACCTCGTCGAGCTCGTGCGGGTGAAGGCGGCCGATCTCGATCGGATCGTCTCGAAGGTGAACGGCGCGCCGGTCCTGCGCTTGCGCGGAAATCTCCTGCCCCTCGTTCCGCTCCGTGAGGTGTTGGGCGTGCAGGACGACGAGCTGCCCGATTGCGTGACCGACGCGGACGATCACGAGCCGAGCGATGCCTCCGGCAGGGTCGCGATGAACGTCGTGGTTCTCCAGGTCGGCGGGACGCATTTCGGGCTGACGGTGGATTCGATCCTCGACAGCGAGGAGATCGTGGTCAAGCCATTGTCGCATCTCCTCGACGGCAGCGAGATCTACTCCGGCGCGACGATCATGGGCGACGGGCAGGTGGCGATGATCCTCGACGCGGCCGGGATCGCGAACCACGCGACGCTCCGGCTCGAGGAGAAGAAGGTCGCCTCTCGCGCCGACGACGAAGACGCGACGGCCGGTCGCATCGCGCGCCGGCGGCTGGTGCTCTTCACGAACGCGTCCGACGAGCAGTTCGGCATCGACCTGGAGCGGCTCGTCCGACTCGAGCGGATCTCGGTCTCCGAGATCGAAGAGGTCGGCGATCAGCTCTGCATCCAGTATCTGGGTCAGGGGCTGCCGCTCGTCCGACTGCACGAAGAGCTCCCGGTCCGTCCGATCGTCGACGACTCCGAGGAGTATTTCGTGCTCATCCCCAAGGTCGAAGGACGACCGCGCGGCATCCTCGCGGGCGGCATCGTCGACGCGGTCGAAGCGGAGTTCGAGCTCGACGACGACTCCGCGCAGCACAGCGCGATCGAAGGCCGCGCCGCGATCAACGGGCAGCTCACCCTGCTGATCGATCCGGAGCATCTCGGTACCGGAAACTCTGAGGTGGCAGCGTGAGTCTCGACACCGGCGTCACTCGCCTGGCCCAGGAGGGGCTCGTCACGTTCATGATCGCGGAGCGGCCCTTCGCGATTCCGATCGGGCTGGTGCGCGAGATCAATCGCCATCTCGACCTGACGAAGGTTCACAAGGCGCCGCGCTGCGTCCGCGGTCTCGTGAACCTTCGCGGCCAGATAGTGACCGTCGTCGATCTCTCCGAGCGGATCGGCCTCGGCATGAGCGACGTGAACGAAGAGAGCCGACTCGTCGTGCTCAAGGAGAACGCGGACCTGAAGGGCGAACAGGTCCCGGGCGTCGCCGCCGCCGACGATCCCGTCGGCTTCCTCGTCGACAGCATCTCCGACGTCCTCTCACCAGATCGCGAGGACCTCGAGTCTCCGCCGCCGAACCTCGACCAGTCCGAGGGGCGCCACCTGATCGCCGTCTGCAAGACGGAAGCGATGACGGTCGGCGTGCTCAATCCGGCCTCGCTCATCAAGTCCGTGACGGGTGGCGTCGACGCCCCCGAAGCCATTTCCAACTCGATCGAATCAACCGTCGGAATCTGACTCCGTCGGATTCGAACACAGGATCACCGCATGTCCCGTATCAAGGATTTCTTCAGTAGCCATCTGATCGGCCCGTTCCTGATCGCCGGTACCGCACCGATGATCTTGATGGCGGTCGTACTCACCTCGCTCAGCTCGAGCGAGCTCGCTTCCCAGGGTGGCGTCGCGACGTCGGCCCTCAAGAGCGAGGTCGAGAAGACCCTCGTCGCGCACAACGTCGCGAAGCGCGACCAGATCGACGCCTACTTCGGCACGATCGAGAACCAGATCCTGACCTTCAGCGAGATGCCGATGATCGTCGACGCGATGAACGAATTTCGCGTCGCGGCCGCACGCTACCAGGGCGAGGCCTCGATCAGCAGCGAGGCGATCGACCGCATGCGGCCGGAGCTGCGCTCGTACTACATGAACGAGTTCGATCGTGTCTACCGCGATTCGAACGGACGGCCCTCCGACGCGCCCTCGTTCTTCGCGCAGCTGGACGATCGCGCCGTGCTCATGCAGTACGAGTACATCCAGGCGAACGTGCATCCGCTCGGGTCGAAGGACGCGCTGGACCGCGCGGATCGAAAGACGACGTACAACGAGCTCCACGCGAAGTACCACCCGAGTATTCGAAGCTTCCTCCAGAAGTTCGGGTACTACGACATCTTCCTGATCGATCACGAGTCGGGCGAGATCGTCTACTCCGTCTTCAAGGAGCTGGACTACATGACGTCCCTCGTGGACGGCCCCTACGCGGGCACGAACTTCGCCGACGCGTTCCGTCGCGCGGCCCGGTCCGGCGACCGGGACGCGGCTCTCTTCGAGGACTACGCGCTCTACGAGCCCTCCTACGCGGCCCCCGCCGGCTTCATCGCCTCGCCGATCTTCGATGGCTCGAAGAAGGTGGGCGTGGCGATCTTCCAGCTGCCCCTCGACCGGATCAGCGAGGTCATGAAGCCCACCGGCGGCCTCGGCGCGAACGGCGACGCCTATCTCGTCGGCGCGGACAATCTGATGCGCTCCAACTCCTATCTCGACGAGGAGTTCCGCACCGTCCAGGCCTCGATCAAGAACCCGGCGACGGGCACCGTCGAGACCGAGGCGGTGAGACTCGCCCTCGCAGGCAAGGAGGGCACCGTCACGGCGCCCGGCTTCCACGAGCGCGAGGCGCTGTCGGCGTACGCGCCGCTCACGGTCGGAGGCAACACCTGGGCGGTCGTGTCCGAGGTCGATCCGGAGGAGGCGTTCGCGCTCGTCCACGAGCTCGAAGAACGAACCGCGACCGCACGCACGATGCTCGTGTTCGCCAGCGTCGGGCTTCTCGCACTTGCGATCGGCGTCTGCGTCGTGTTCGTGCGCCGCATCCTGAAGCCGGTCAAGGACGTCCTCGAGTCGATCCAGGTCGCCGCGGCGGGGGATCTCACCCAGCCTCCGGACGTCGACCGCGCGGACGAGATCGGTCAGATGGCGAAGTCGTTCGCGACCTTCCTGTCGTCGCTGCGTGAGAGCATCCGTTCGATCCGCGACCAGGGAGAAGAGCTGAACACGTCCTCCGACGAGCTGGCGCGGACCGCCGGCGCGATCTCCCAGGAGATCACGGAGATCAACAACCAGTCGAACTCGGTCGCCGCCACGACCGAGGAGATGACCGGCAACATTTCGACGGTCGCCGCCGCGATCGAGGAGTCGTCGACGAACGTGCAGAACGTCGCCGCAGCGGTCGAGGAGATGTCGACGAACCTGTCGAGCGTCACCACGAACGTCGAAGGCATGGCGGGCAACGTGAACACGGTCGCCAGTGCGGTCGAAGGCATGAGCGCCTCCCTCGGCGAGGTCGCCGAGAGCTCGAGTCAGGCCTCGGAGATCGCCACCCGCGCGGCGGACTCCGCCAAGCACACCAACGACACGGTCAGTCGCCTCGGCGAATCCGCCCAGGAGATCGGCAAGGTGGTCGGGGTGATCAACGACATCGCCGAGCAGACGAACCTCCTCGCGCTGAACGCGACGATCGAAGCCGCTTCGGCGGGCGAGGCGGGTCGCGGCTTCGCGGTCGTGGCGAACGAGGTCAAGGAGCTCGCGAAGCAGACCGCGTCCGCGACGGACGAGATCCGCGAGCGGATCTCCGACATGCAGGACACCACGCGATCGTCGGTCAGCGCGATTCAGGAGATCGTCGGCATCATCGACGAGATCAACTCGATCTCGGGCGAGATCGCCGCCTCCGTGGCCGACCAGCGCAGCAGCGCCGCGTCGATCGCCGAAGAGGTCTCGGCCGCCGCGCAGTCCGCGATGGTCGTGACGACGAGCGTCCGGGAATGCTCGGACGGTGCCTCGGAGATCGCGAAGAACGCCGAGGAGCTGTCGAGCGGTGCGAACGAGATTTCGCGTAGCGCGGCGGAGGCCTCCAACGGTGCGACCCAGACCTCCGGCAGCATCCAGCAGGTGACCGAGAGCGTTCGCGGCTGCGCTCAGGGCGCGACCAACGCCGACGATGCGGCCCGACGCATGTCAGAGCTGGCGGAGAAGCTGCAGGAGCGCGTGTCCGCCTTCCAGGTCTGATCGAGTCGAAAACGCGGAAACGAGAAGGCGGGGCGTAGATAGCCGGTGGACGAGAGACTTCGAGTAGTACTGGCCGGACGGGATCCGGACGTCGTGGAGCAGACGAATCGATTCGTCGAGTCGAGCGCCCAGGCGCGCGTCGTGGGTGAGACGGGCTGCGCGGCGGACGTCGTCGAGCTCGCCGCTTCCAGCGATGCGGAGCTCGTGTTCCTCGACATGGACTTCGACGCGCCGAGCGGCACGACGATCCTGAAGGCGCTTCGCGATCGCCTCCCCGAGACGACGGTGATCGTGATGTCGGCGCTCTCATCGGCCCGCGCGACGATGGAGGCGCTGTCCCTGGGAGCCCTCGAATACGTGTGCACGGAGCCGGGCAAGCTGCAGTCGACGCCGCTCGCGCCGCAGATCGAGCGCGCCGTCCACAACGCGTGGGTCGTGAACCGGAAGCCGACGGCCAAGCGGAAGTCGAAGGCGGCGCCTGCGAGCGACCTGCCCGAGAGTCTTCGCCGGTCCTATGACATGGTCCTGATCGGCATCTCGACCGGTGGTCCGGCGGCGCTCGAGGTCGTCGTCGAGCAGCTCGCCGGCGCGGATCTCCCGCCGGTGCTGATCGTTCAGCACATGGGCCGCTTCTTCACGGCGCAGCTCGCCGAGACCCTGACGCGCGCCGCGGGGCGCCCCGTCAAGGAAGGGCGCGAGGGAATGATGCTCGAGCCCGGAAGCATCGTGGTCGCGCCGGGCGGCATGCACTGCGAGATCGGAATGGTGGCGCCGCAAGAGGATTTCCATCGACTGCGCATTCGCGACTCCGCGCCGGTCAATGGCTGTCGCCCGTCGGTCGACGTGACCTGGCGCTCCTTCGCGCGCTTCTTCGGCGGCGACGTGCTCTCGATCCTGATGACCGGGATGGGTGAGGACGGCGCGGAAGGGCTCGCCGTGCTCAAGGGCAAGGGCGCCGTCTGTGTTGCCCAGGACGAGGCGTCGAGCGTCGTCTGGGGCATGCCGGGCGCTGCGGTCGCCGCCGGTACGCCGCACGAAGTCCTCTCCCTCGAGCAAATCGCAGAGCTGCTCGCGACGGGGGTCGAACGAAAGTGAGCGAGACGCCTACGCTCTCTCCGGAGACCTTCGAAAAGTTGCGCGAAGTCGTCGAAGCCAAGACCGGTATCGCCGTCCGCCCGACGAAGTCGTACTTGATCGAGTCCCGCTTCGGGCGCGTCCTCGAGGCGCGTTCGATCCCGACCTTCGAGGCGCTCTACGACGAGCTCGCGCAGGCCCTGCCGCCCAAGGACCTCCTCCAGGACGCCGTCGACGCGATCACCACGAACGAGACACTCTGGTTCAGGGACGACGGCCCTTGGGAGATCCTGCGCAAGCAGTTGATCCCGGCGTGGGTCGATGAGCTGCGCGCGGGAAGTCGCAGCCGCGTTCGCATCTGGAGCGCGGCCTGCTCGACGGGTCAGGAGCCCTACAGCGTCTCCATGATGATCCACGAGCATCTCGAGGACGACGGCGTCGTGGACGTGAAGCCCGAAGCTTTCGAGATCGTCGCCACGGACATCTCGCCGGCCGCGGTCGAGACCGCGAAGTCGGCCGCCTACGACCAGTTGGCCGCATCGCGTGGTCTGCCGCCGCAGTATCTCGATCGCTTCTTCGAGGACGCGGAGAACGGCATCCGGGTCTCGGAGGGCGTCCGCTCGCGCGTTCGAATCGACGAATTCAACCTGCAGGCCAGCTTCGCGAATCTCGGTCGCTTCGACCTCGTGCTCTGCCGGAACGTCCTCATCTACTTCTCGAACGCGCTCAAGCTCGAGATCTTCGAAAAGCTCCAGCGGACGATTGCGCCGGGGGGCGCGCTCGTCCTCGGCGGCAGCGAGTCGGCGAACGGAGCCATGAAGCTCTTCGACATGAAGCGGTGCGGGAAGCACCTGTACTACGTACCCAAAGAGAAGGGCTGAGATGAAGATCTTGACCGTCGATGACTCCAAACTGATTCGTCGCCTCGTGAAGTCGATCGCGGATTCGCTGGATTGCGAATGCCTCGAGGCGGAGAACGGGCAGGAAGCGCTCGAAGTGCTCGAGAAGGAAGCCGCTTCGGTCGACCTGGTCCTCCTCGACTGGAACATGCCGGTGATGGATGGGATGTCCTGTCTGAAGGCGATCAAGGCAGACGATCGCTTCAGCGAGATCCCCGTGATGATGGTCTCCACGGAGAGCCAGGCGGGACGCATGGTCCAGGCCGTTCGCGAGGGCGCGGCGAGCTACGTGACGAAGCCGTTCACGCGAGAAGACCTGGCCCAGAAGATCATCGAGGCGCTCGGCCTCGCCTGAGAGGGCCGGGCCGAACGAAGCAGAGGAAGAAGATTCGATGTCATTTGCCGGAGATCTCTGGAAGGCCAGCGCAATAGAGGCGATGCGAGACGTATTCGATCGACTCGTCTTCCGGGACTACGAAGAAGTCGCCGCAGGGTGGACCGAGAGCGACGCTTCGAAAGCCTCGGTCGTGAGGATGCAGCTCCGGGTCGACCCGGTCGTGACGCTGGTCTTCGCGATCGGCGACGAGCTCGCCCGCGACCTCAGCGCGGCGATTCTCGGCATGGACGATTCCGAAGTCCAGCCCGAGGATCTGCAGGACACCGCGAGCGAGCTGCTCAACATGATCGGTGGAGAGATGAAGACGGCGCTCTTCGAGAAGGGGATCGAATTCGATCTCGGCATTCCCGACATGCTCGGAGTGTGGCCGTTTGCCGCAGGGGACGGCGAATCGAGCCAGGACGTCGTCGATGGGCAGGTTCGGATTTCCGGCCGACTAGGGGAAGAACCGGTCGAGCTGAGGATCCTGGTCGCCTAGTCTAGGCGCGTCACGAACCGCAAGATCCCCTACGGAGATTCGGGAAGGGCAGTCGATTGATCGGCGTGTACCTCGTCCATGCAGGATTGATCACGCGGGACCAGTTCTTCGAAGTCTTCTGCGAGCAGGATCGCAGGACGCCTTCGATCGGCGAGGTCGCGACGCGCGAACGTGCGCTCTCGGTCTCGGAAGTCATGAACGTGCTCGCGGAGCAGGCGGGTCGCGATGAACGCTTCGGCGAGATCGCGATCCGCCTGGGCTACCTGTCGAAGCACGGCATCAACGACCTGCTGAGCGCGCAGGCCGCCGCACGGCCGCACTTCGCGGACATCGCCCTCGAACTCGGCTTCATCGATCAGCCGGCCCTCGACGATGCGCTTCAGGCGTACCGCGAGGCCCGGCGCTAGGCCGGCCCGACGCGTTCCGAGAAGTTTGCGCGCCGCCCGCCGGGATCAGGCCTGCGGGCTGGTCGGCGCGGCCGCGAGCAAGCGGTCGATGTCGAGGATCTGGACGACGCGCGGGTCATTCGGGGTCTTGACGACCTCTCGCACCAGCTCACAGCCGTCGGGCGTGACCAGGGTGCCGAGCGGCGCGGCTTCGACCTGCTCCGGGGAGAAGGTCACGACCGAGTGCACTCGATCCACCTGGATCGAAGAGCTTCCGTCGTCGATCGTCACGACGATGACCATCGGGCGGGTGCCTTCCTCGAGCTGTCGCTTCAGCTCGTCGATCTGAGCACTGAAAGCCCGCTGGGGTCCGGTCCGAATCGCCTGCAGGCGTTCCGAGACGTCGTCCTGGGTCGGATCGACGTTTCCGAGGTCTTCATGGACGGCCGTGTGGAAGGCGTCGTGCGCCGCACGCATCCGCTCGGAGAGCTGACGCAGCCGCGGGATCTCGTCGAAGACCCGATGATCCCCGAGCATCTCGCCGCAGGCATCCTTGTCGGTGGTCGTCGAGATCGAGCGGCCGCGCGCGAGGTCGTGCTCGCATTTGCGCATCCAGTCGGCGTGCCATTCCTCGATCCGGGAGAGCGACTCCGTGAGGTCGGCGCGCTCGGCGGCGAAGGTCGGCATCCCCAGCCGCATACGCAGGTCGACGACCGGCAGGATCTCCTCGCGGATCCGGATCACTCCGGCCACCCACTCGGGAGCACCCGCGATCTCGTCGAGATGGCCGAGCGACGTCATCTCTCGCACGCGATCGACCTCGATGCCGAAGCGACCGGACCCGACGCCGAACACGACGATCTGACGGGCGTCCTGGGCCTCTTCGGGGAGATGCTCTTTCGCGGAATCGTCGTACATCCGGTTCTCCGTCCTGCGACGCGGACGCCGCTCGTTCGTCGGGTGCATCGACGCCACGATCGGGTCACTCCATAGGGAGATGGCCCGAGCAAGTTCGGGGGGTCTTCTCCGGAACGCCGGATCAGGCCTAACAACCGAGCGTCGGGGTTCCGTTCACACAGTTTTTTGTCAAGCGTATTGGATCGGAATCCGAACAGCGGAGGAACGCTCATTCGATCGATTCGTGAGGCCCCCTACATGAGTGATTCCTGGGACGACAACGAAGAGCTCTGCGGCGAGTTCTGCTCGGAGAGCCGCGACATGCTCGCGGAGGTCGAGCCCGTCCTCGTCGAGCTCGAGTCGAGCGCAGAGGCCGCCGGCGAGGTCGACCCGGCCGAGATCGACAGCATCTTCCGCGCCTTCCATTCGATGAAGGGGAGCGCCGGATTCCTCGGACTCGACACGATCGTGTCGGTCACGCACTACGCGGAGTCCCTGCTCGATCTCTTCCGGCAGGACCCGAGTCTGCTCCGTCCGCAGCACGTCACCGTGCTGTGTCGAACGATGGACTTCGTGAACCTCCTGCTCGACCAGGTCGAGTCGGATTATCACGATCGCGGTCACGAAGAGCCCGCGACCGAGATCGAAGGCCAGCTCACGGGGCTGATCGAAACCACGCGCGCCGGTGAGGAGCCTTCTGCGGCGAGCGCGAGCACGGACGCAGCCGAGGCGACGACGGAGCCCGTAGCCGAGGTCGTCGACGCGGCGGAAGAGACCGACGAGCCGACGGTCGAAGCGACCCCGGACCCGACCCCCTCGGCGACCGACGAGCCAGGACCGTCGTCGGACGCGACTGCGAGCGCCGAAGACACGCCGCCGTCGGGAGGCCGCGAGGGCAAGGCGGCCGGCGGAGCAGCAGCCGCCAAGAGCAGCAAGGGAACCGTGCGCGTCGACCTCGAGCGCCTCGACACCCTGATGGACCTGGTCGGCGAGCTGATCCTGGCCGAGACGATGGTCACGCACAATCCGGACGTCGCGGAGCTGAGCCTGCCGCGCTTCGACAAGGCGGCCGTCCATCTCAATCGCATCACCCGGAGTCTCCAGGACGTCGCGATGTCGACGCGGATGATTCCGATCGGAGCGACGTTCCGGAAGATGCTGCGGGTCGTTCGAGACCTCGCGCGTAAGCAGTCCAAGGAAGTCGAGCTCGAGCTCGTCGGCGAGGACACCGAGATCGACAAGACGGTCGTCGAGGCGATCGGCGACCCGCTCGTCCACATCGTCCGGAACTCCGTCGACCACGGCATCGAGGCGCCCCGCGATCGCCGCGAGGCCGGCAAGGCCCCGACGGGCCATGTTCGCCTCGAGGCGCGTCACCAGGGTGGCGAGATCTGGATCCTGATCGAGGACGATGGCAAGGGACTCGATCGCGAAGTGATCCTCGAGAAGGCGATCTCCCGCGGATTGATCGACCCGGAAATGGCGGGCGAGCTGCGGGACTCGGAGATCTTCCGCTGCATTTTCGAAGCGGGCTTCTCGACCGCCGAGCAAGTCACCGACGTCTCGGGTCGCGGGGTCGGAATGGACGTCGTTCGACGGAACATCGAGAGCCTCGGTGGTCGCGTCGAGATCCAGAGCCAGCTCGGTCGAGGCACCTCGATCACGATCCGCCTCCCACTCACCCTCGCGATCATCGAGGGCATGCTCGTCCGGGTGGGCAACCTGACCTACACGCTCCCGCTCCTCTCCATTCGGGAGTCGATCCCGATCAAGGAAGGCGACGTCACGACCGTGACCGACGGCGGAGAGATGGTGCGGGTTCGCGGTGGGTTGATCCCGATGGTGCGCTTGCACGAGTACCACGACATCGAGCCGGGCGCGCGCAACCTCGAAGACGGGATCGCAGTCGTCGTCGAAGACGTCGAACGCTTCTGTCTCTTCGTGGACGAGGTGATCGGTCAGCGACAGACCGTGATCAAGGGGCTCCCCGAGTTCCTCGGAAGCGTCAAGGGAGTCTCGGGCTGCTCGATTCTCTCCGACGGCGACATCAGCCTGATTCTGGACGTGAGCAGCATCGAGAGTGATCGCTTCACGCGCGGCGCGCGGGTGGCCTCCGATGAAAAGGGACCGAGCGCATGAGCGACACGGATTCGACCGGCGAAGAACTGAACCACGACGAGACGGGCTCGGACGCGACCGCAGCGACCGCGGAGATCTCCGGCGAGCGGCATCTCACCTTCGAGCTGGCCGAGCAGGTCTACGGGATCGAGCTCGCTCGGGTCCAGGAGATCGTTCGCGTCCAGCCGCCGACGCCCGTTCCGGACCTGCCGGACTACGTGCGAGGCGTGATCAACCTCCGCGGCACGGTGGTGCCGGTAGTCGACGTTCGGACGCGCCTCGGGCTCGAACAGCGCGACCAGGACGAGCGTACGTGCGTCGTCGTCTGCTCGTTTCGCGGCGAGGGGATCGGCCTGATCGTCGACACGGTGTGTGACGTCGTCGAGATCCAGGAATCGAAGGTCGTCGCGACGAACGCCGGGCACACCGAGTCCAACGACCAGATGTTGCGCGGTCTCCATCGATCCGACGAGATCGTCACGATCCTGATCTGCCTCGACCGGATGCTCGCGGACGACCGCGACGCCGATGCCGTCGCCGCCGCGTGAAGCGTCTCCCAGACCCGCGCTCGCACCACCTCACGACTCATTCCGAGGACAGCGAATGACGACTCGACTCTGGAACAACAGCCTCAATCGCCGAATCATCCTCCTCATCGCAGCGGTGGCGATGGTGGGGTCCGGCGTCAATACCTGGCATGGGAGCGAGGCGCTCTCCTCGGTGATCGAGGATCAGGCCCGCGCGGAGCTTCTGGCTTCCGCCTCCGGCGACGCACAGAGCCTGTCCGTGCTGCTCGGAGACGCGATCACCGATCTGGAGCTGGTCGCCGAAGTGCCTGCGGTGCACGCGAGCGTGGTCACCGGGGACGACGGCGCGAGAGACGAGGCTTCGAACCTCCTCGTCGGTGTGATGTCGGCGAAGAAGATCCACTCGGCCATCGGTGTCCTCGACGCCCGCGGCCGCGCCGCGGCGGGCGCCGAGCGCGAGGGAAGCGTCGCGCGAGCGATCGGCGCCGATCGACTCGACGGTTGGCGTCCGGCTTCCGGCATTTCCGGCGCGGCCGGGAACGCCACGATCGTCGACGGCTCGAGCGGACGCCGCCTCGTTCTACAGGTGCCGATCCGGAGTGGGGGCCTCGCGGCGTCCGTCGTCGGGAACGTCTCCCTCGATGCCGTCAGTTCGGCCATCACGAGCGACTCGAACTCCGCGGTGGGTTTCGTCGTGGACACGACCGGCCGTTGGGTGATCCCGCCCGCCGGCGCCGATTCGTCCTTCGACACTCAGATGCTCGACCGCCTGCGCTCGAGTGTCGCGGTCGCCGCGGCCAGCGGAGGGCGCGGGTTCGTGAACGAAGAAGGCTGGGTCGCTGCGTACGCGACCGTCGTCCCGCATGGCGGCGCGTCGAACGTGCGCTGGGTCGTCGCCGATGTTGAGTCGGAGGACGTGATGTTCGCTCCGGCTGCCGACTATCGGGCCGGGGCGGTGGCATGGATGGTCATGCTCGTCGTCGTGATGAGCGTTGGCGCGACCTGGTGCCTGCGTCGCATCGTCGTCGTGCCCTTCGAACGTCTCATCGCGAGCATCGACCGCATCGGACGTGGCGATCTCACCAAGGTCGCGACGGCGCACGTGGACGTCGACTCGGGCGACGAGTTCGCGCGGCTCTCGGGTGGCGTCTCACGATTGGTGGATCATTTCTCGTCGGTGCTGGGCGGCGTGTCGAGCACGTCCTCGGAAGTCGCGAGCGGCTCCGCCGACGTCGCGCGTTCGAGTCGGGACCTGTCGGACAACGCGAGTCAGTCCGCGGCTTCCATCGAGCAGATGAGCGCCACGATGGAAGAGATGGCGAACAAGACGCGCCAGAACGCGGCGAACGCACGCGAGGCGATGGAGCTCGGACGCCAGGCGCGAGACAACGCCGAGGCGGGCGACGAGCAGATGAAGTCGATGGTCGAGTCCATGCGCGACATCGACGAGTCCGCGCGCAACATCTCGCGCATCATCAAGGTGATCGACGAGATCGCGTTCCAGACGAACCTGCTCGCGCTCAACGCCGCCGTCGAAGCGGCTCGCGCCGGAGCACACGGAAAGGGTTTCGCGGTCGTCGCGGAAGAGGTCCGGAATCTCGCCGAGCGGAGCGCCGAGGCCGCGCGCGAGACCACCGAGTTGATCGAGGGGTCGACCGCGCGGGTGGACCTCGGTCGTCGGACCGCGGAGCAGATGGCCGATTCGCTGACCGCGATCGTCGAGTCGATCTCTCGTTCGGCAGATCTCGTCGCGGAGATCACCGTCGCGAGCGAGGAGCAGGCCGAGGGCATCTCGCAGGTGAATGCGGGCCTCACGCAGGTCGATCGCGTCACCCAGGAGAACACCAGCGCGGCCGACCAGATGTCGCGCGCGGCTGCGGACCTCGAAGGACTCGCCGACAACGTCCGCCAATCCCTTTCGGGATTCGTGCTCGAAGGAGGGTCGCGGGACGCCGAAGACTGGGCGCCGACCCCTGAGCCGGCTCCGTTGCGCAAGCCCGAGGCGTCGACGCCCCCGATGCCTCTCCCAGAAGAATCTTCGGAGTTCGACAGCCAGGGCAACTTCGACGGCTGGGGAGCGCGACCCGCCGGCGTCGACACGCCGAGTCTGGACGATCTGCTCGGATCCGATGGAGAGAGCGTCGACGCGACCGACGGCTGGGGTCATGAGCCGGCGGTCGTCGACTCTCCCGACGCACCGGTTTGGGACGATCGCCCTTCGGATGTGGACACGCCGGATGTGTCGGGCTGGGGCGACCGGCCGACGGACGTGGACACGCCCGACCTGTCGGGTTGGGGCGAGGACGCTGGCGACGCCGCCGACGCGGGCGGCTGGAGCGCTCCGGAGGAGGCGGCGGCCGATGGCCGGGCCCGGAACGATGCGACCGCATCTTCGCTCGATGACGAGGAGTTCGGCCGCTACTAGGCGGGCGTACGCGGAGCGAACGGAACCGACGATGTCAGAACGCGACCTCGCACGTATTCGCGACTTCATCCGATCCGAGCTGGGTATCAGCCTCGGCGAGGAGAAGGCCGCGTTGTTGCGAGCTCGTCTTCGCGACATATTCGCGAAGCGCGGGTTCTCTTCGATGGGCGAGTACGCGGATTGGCTCATCGACGTCCGCGAGCGGGCGGGACTGAGCGAGCTCGCGGACGCGATCTCCACGAACCACACCTTCTTCTACCGGGAGTCCGAGCATTTCGAACATCTCGAGAACGTCTCGCTGCCCGAGTGGATCGAGCGCCAGCGCGTGAAGAACGACTTCGACCTGCGCGTCTGGTGTGCGGCGGCCTCCACGGGTGAGGAGCCGTACACGCTCGGCATGATCCTCGAGGAGCTCGTCGGCGATGCGGTCGCACCGTGGAAGGCCGGGGTACTCGGGACCGACGTCTGCCAGGACGTGCTCGAGCGGGCGCGGCGGGGTGTCTACGCCGAAGAAGCGGTCCAGAAGCTGCCGCAGCGCTGGGTCACGCGATTCTTCGAGAAGGGCGACCCCTGCGAGCTCGTCGTGCGACCGGATCTGCGGCGCGCGATGACGTTCCGTCGACTGAACCTGCTCCGCCATCCATTTCCGTTCCGCACGAAGTTCCACGTCGTCTTCTGCCGGAACGTCATGATCTATTTCGATTCCGACCTTCGTCATCGCATCGCCGATCGGATCTACGACTCGATGGAACACGGCGGATACCTCTACCTGGGTCTCTCGGAGACCCTCAATCGCGGCGAGAGCCGATTCGAATTCGTCGCACCGGGCATCTTCCGCAAGCCCGAGACCGATTCAGTGAAAGGCACCTGAAGCATGGGCTCCCCCATCCGCGTACTCGTCGTGGACGATTCGAACTTCGTACGGAAGCGTCTGGCCCGAGGGCTGAGCGCCGATCCGGACATCGAGGTCGTCGGTCTCGCCGAGGACGCGTTCGCTGCGCGTCGCCTTCTCGAAGAGGTCGAGGTCGACGTGATGACCCTCGACGTCGAGATGCCGAAGCTGAACGGACTCGACTTCCTGCGTCAGTTGATGCCGGTTCGTCCCATGCCGGTCGTGATGGTCAGCTCGCTCACGCGAGAAGGTGCGAGCGTGACACTCGCCTCGCTCGCCGCCGGCGCGGTCGACTTCGTCGGCAAGCCCACGGACGCGAGCGACGACGAAGCCGGCTTCATGGCCGTGCTCTGCGACAAGGTGAAGTGCGCCTCACGGGCGAACCTGAAGGGCAGCCGCGATCTGGCGCCCCAGAAGGCGACCGCGCGACAGAGCGCGTCCGGGCAGGTGATCCTGATCGGCGCTTCGACCGGGGGGCCGGATGCGCTCACCCACGTGATGGAGGCGATGCCCGCGGACGGACCGCCGGTCCTGATCGTGCAGCACATGCCCGCGCGCTACACGCCGCGCCTCGCAGAGCAGCTCGACCGCGCTTCGGACATGAACGTCGTCCACGCGACGGACGGCGATCCGCTCGAGCCGGGCAAGGCCCTCCTCGCACCGGGCGGCATGCACATGACGCTTCGTTCGGTCGCTGGCGGTCTGTGCATCGGCTGCCGCGTGTCCGACAAGGTGAACGGCCACATTCCGAGCGTCGACGTGCTCTTCCACAGCGCCGTCGAGGTCCTCGGGCGCAAGGCGATCGGGGTGGTGCTCACGGGGATGGGGGACGACGGCGCACGTGGGCTGCTGGCGCTGCGCGAAGCAGGCGCCCGGACCCTCGCTCAGGACGAAGCGACGAGCATCGTCTTCGGCATGCCCAAGGCCGCGGAAGCGCTGGGCGCCGCGGAACGCATGGTCCCGCTCGATGGCGTCGCACGCGCGATCTTCGAGCTGGTGGAATAGAGGCGGGGATGGAGACAACCGTCATCGGAGTCGGCGAATTCGGCACGGTCGGGAATCCGGGCGACGTCATCAAGACGTTCGCGCTCGGCTCCTGCGTCGCCGTCGTCGTGATGGACAAGCGCACTCGCGTCGTCGGGTTGCTGCACGTCGCGCTCCCGAGCTCGAAGACGAATCCCGAACGCGCGAAGTCCGACCCGGGCTATTTCGCGGACACGGGGATCCCCGAGCTGCTCGAGCAAATGGTCGCGGCGGGGACGCGGCGGGGTGATACGGACTTGATCGTGAAGTTGGCGGGAGGCGCGAAAGTGCTCGACGTAGGAAACGCCTTCGACGTAGGCAAGAAGAACCAATTGGCCGTGAAGAAGACGCTCTGGGCGCACGGCCTGGCCCCCCGCGCCGAGGATCTCGGCGGCGCAATCAGTCGAACCGTCGAAGTCGACGTCGACCGCGGACGCATGGCGGTCACCACGACCAACCGTGATCCGTGGGAAATCTAGGAGGAGCGAACGTGAACACGATACTCGTCGTCGACGACTCGGCCGTCGCTCGCAAGATCGCCATCAAGTGCCTCGGAAGCATCGGGGTCGGCGAGAAGATCGTGCAGGCCGCGGATGGTCAGCAGGCTCTCGACGTGATCAAGACCGATCCGCCGGACCTCATCCTGGCGGACCTCAACATGCCCGTCATGGACGGCGTGTCGATGCTGCGACGCATCAAGGCCAACCCGAAGCTGGCGACGATCCCCGTGATCGTGATCAGCAGCATCCTGAACGACGAGCGCCGGCAGGAGCTGATCGACCGCGGCGTGGAACATCTGGTCGAGAAGCCCGTGTCGCCCCCGCTGCTGGCGGACGCGATCGAGCAGATTCGCATGAAGCAGGAGGAGCTCGGATGAGCCCGGCGATCGACGACGTATTCGAAGAGGTGCTCGTGGAGACGTTCGAAGGCATGGCCTTCGCGAGCGTTTGCGAGAGCGAGGACCAGGACTGGGACGATGCCCTCCAGGACGCGTTCTGGTCCACGATCGAGCTGGTCAAGCCCGGTCCGGCGCGTGTGACCTTCGTCGTGTCGTCCGACACCGCGATCAGCGTCGCCGAGGCGGTGGGTGGCGACGACGATCCGACACCGATGGAGGTCTCAGAGATCTTCGGCGAGATCGCGAACACGATCGGTGGCCGCTGGCTCACGCTGCTCGACGACGGGTCGGGAACCGAGCTCGGGTTGCCGAAGGTCGGGCGCGGGACACCCTCGCTCTCCGGGGGCGCCGAGTCCCGCACCTACGACCTCGACGACGGTCGCTTGCTCGTTCTTCTGGAGCGGGGAGACGGACGGGAAGCGTAATGGCGAATCGGGAACGAGCGATCAAGCGCGCGATCGAGACCCTGCCGCCGATGTCGACGGCAGCGGCGACCGTGCTCTCCATGGTGGGAGAGCCGAGCTTCGCACTCGCGGATCTCCGTCCCTACATCGAGGTCGATGCCACGCTGACGCTGCGCCTCCTCAAAGTCGCCAACAGCCCGCTCGTCGGCGCGCGCGAGAAGATCGAGTCGGTGGAGCACGCGGTCGCGATTCTCGGCGAGCAGCAGGTCGTCGCGACGGCACTGGCGGCCGGCGCGAGCGACCTCCTCTCGACCGACCTCGCCGGCTACGACATCGACAGCGAGCAGCTCCTGGCCTCGAGCGTATGCGGTGGCGTCGCAGCCCGCGTCGTCGCCGCCCGCGTCGCCGACGAGAACGCGACACCGACGGCGGCGTTCACCGCGGCTCTGCTCCGCGACATCGGAAAGGTCGCGATCTCCCACGCGCTCGAGCCCGGGGAGAAGGTGGTGGAGACGACCGGAGACGACGGCGATTCCGGCGCCGAGGACTTCCTCGTCCGCGAGCGCGAGCTCTTCGGGCTCGACCATTGCCAGGTCGGGGCGATGGTCGCCGAGCACTACGGCCTCTCGGAGGCCCAGGCGGCCGCTGTCCGCTTCCACCACACGCCCTCCGACGGACCGGAGGAGCATCGAACGCTCCTCGACGTCGTGCACATGGCAGACACGGTCTCGCTCATGATCGGCGGCTCACAGGGCGCGGGCGGCTTGACCTATCGCATGGACGAGGACGCGGCGAAGCGGCTCGGGTTGTCGGGCGGAGATCTGCAGGAAGTGATGCTCGAATGTCTGGTCGAGGCGGAAGACGCCATTGGCATGCTGGTGGACCAGTCAGAGTAGGACGTGTCTCAGAGCCTCTCAGGGATACACACTAGAGTGTAAAACATGAGACACCCGTCTAAATACAACCGGGTGATCTCCGATACGAACCAGCACCGGGGCGTTGAGTCACCCCACAGACAAAGAATCGAGGACGGTCGCAATCATGAATAGATTCTCCGACATGGGAATTCGGGGTCGCCTGCTCGCAGCGATCATCGCGGTCGGCACGATCCCGGCCGTTGCGGTCAGCATGATTGCCTGGCGGCAGGCAGAGCAGTCGCTGGTCTCCGCCGAGAGCACCGCTGACGAGGCACTCCGCGGCCAGGTCCAGTCCGGCCTGGAAGCGACGGTGTTCTCGAAGGCGAGCGAGGTCGAGCGCTACTTCACGACCATCAACGACCAGATCCTCACGTTCTCCGAGAACAAGATGATCGTCGACGCGATGCGCGACCTCCCGGCCGCCCAGCGCGCGTTCCGCCGCGAGGCCGCCGGCTCGCTGCCTCCGGTCCCGGAGATGCGCGACTCCCTGCGTCGCTACTACGAGAGCGAGTTCGGTGCCGAGTACGAGTCCCAGAACGGCTCGCGCGCGGACACCGGTTCGATGCTCGCGCCCCTGGACGACGACTCGATCGCGCTCCAGTACAGCTACATCTCGAACAACCCGCATCCGCTGGGCAGCAAGGACACCCTCGACACCGCGGCGGAGGACACGTCCTACAACCAGCTGCACGAGAAGCTCCACCCGGTCGTTCGCAGCTACCTCAAGAAGTTCGGCTACTACGACATCTTCCTGGTCGACCCCGCGACCGGCGACATCGTCTACTCCGTCTTCAAGGAGCTCGACTACACGACCTCCCTCACGAACGGTCCCTACGCGGGCACGAACTTCGGAGAGGCCTTCCGCGGCGCCGCCCGGGCCTCGAGCCGGGACGACGTCATCCTCGTCGACTTCGAGCAGTACCTGCCCTCGTACGAGGCGCCGGCGAGCTTCATCTCGAGCCCGATCTTCGACGGCAACGAGCTGATCGGCGTCGCCATCTTCCAGATGCCGCTCGACCGGATCACCCAGATCATGAGTGGTCGCGCTGGCCTCGGCGATACGGGCGAGACCTATCTGGTCGGCCCCGAAGGCCTGATGCGGTCGGACTCCTACCTGGACCCCGAGAACCACAGCGTAGTGACTTCGTTCCGCCATCCGGAGATCGCACGCGTCAAGTCCGAGTCGCTCTCCCGTGCTCTCCGCGGTGAGACCGGCTCGATGCTCGGACAGAACTACGCCGGCACCGACGTCGTCAGCGCGTTTGCGCCGGTGGACCTCGGTCCCTTCTCGTGGGCGGCGGTCGCGGAAATCTCGAGCGAAGAGGCGTTCTCGGCGCTCGAAAAGCTGCGCGACGACTCGGTGTCCGCGCAGCAGGCGCTGATCACGAGCATTGTCGCGCTCGTCATCGTCGCGATGGTGATCGTCGGCTGTCTGGCCTTCGTCCTCGCACGACAGATCGCCGGTCCGATCATCGAGACGGTCCACGCCCTCGACCTGGTTGCGGACGGCGACCTCCGGCCGCGCCTCGATCCCGACGGGATGGGCGAGATCGGCCAGATGGCGAAGGCGATGAACAAGATGGTGGAGCGCCTCGCGTCGGTCCTGTCCAACGTGCGGTCCTCCGCGCAGGAGGTCTCCGGCAGCAGCGAGCAGTTCGCGAGCGCGAGCCGCGACCTCTCGCAGAACGCGGAGCGCTCTTCGAGCTCGGTCCAGAGCATCTCCTCCTCGATGGAAGAGATCTCGAGCCAGACCCGCCGCAACGCGGACCACGCGGCAGAGGCCGTGCGACTCGCGAGCGAGGCGCGGGACCTGGGCGAGACCGGTGATGGCCAGATGAAGGAGATGGTCGTCGCGATGCGTGACATCGACGACGCATCGAAGAACATCTCGAACATCATTCGCGTGATCGACGAGATCGCCTTCCAGACGAACCTGCTGGCCCTGAACGCGGCGGTCGAGGCGGCGCGAGCGGGCGTCCACGGCAAGGGCTTCGCGGTCGTCGCCGAGGAGGTCCGCAGCCTGGCCGAGCGCAGCGCCGAGGCCGCGCGAGAAACGACGGAGCTGATCGAAGGCTCGAGCCGAAAGGTCGAGCACGGCAAGACGATCGCCGAGACGACCGCGGACTCGCTGTCCCAGATCGTCGTGTCGATCTCCCAGGCGAACGATCTCGTCTCGCAGATCGCCGCGGCCAGCGGCGAGCAGGCCGACGCGATCTCGCAGGTGAACGAGAGCCTGACCCGGGTCGATGACGCCACGCGCGGCAACGCTTCGGCGTCGACCGAGATGGCGACTTCGGCGAACCAGCTCTCGCAGCAGTCGGTGCAGCTCGAAGGGTCGCTCCGACAGTTCACGATGCCCGATCGCTCCAGCTGATCGACATCCTGTACGGGCGGCAGCCCGTACAGGCCGGAACGATCCACTCGTGCGGAGGCCCTTCGGGTCTCCGCACGAGTGCGTTCTGGGGTGAACCTCCGAGTGTCAGGCGTTTCGAGGGAGGGTCTCCCTGCCGGCAGTCGGTGCGCACTTCCGTCGCAAGTCGAATGTCCGCCACGCCGATGAGACCGAGGTGATTCCATTCCCGGAATCCACCTCGGAGGGACCATGTCCACCATCGTGACCTTCGCCTCGGGCAAGGGCGGCGTCGGCAAGAGCGTCGTGCTCTCCAACGCGGGCCTCGCTCTCGCGAATCGCGGCCGACGCGTCGTCCTCGCGGACCTGGACGTCGGTGGCAGCAACCTCGCGACGCTCTTCGGCGCCTTCGAGGACGGCCCGACCCTCGACGACTTCTTCCGGCGCGACGTCGAGACCCTCGATGAAGCGGCGCGTCCGCTGCGCCGGGACCTTCGACTCGTCGTGGGGGCCGGTGAGTCCCTTGCGACCGCGAATCCGACCTGGGCGATGAAGCAGCGACTGCTGCGCCACCTGCGCCGGGTCGACGCGGACGTCGTGTTGGTCGACATCGGCGCAGGCGCCGGGACCCACGCCCTCGACTTCTTCAACGCCGGGGACCTCCGGGTGATCGTGACGCTCCCCGAGCCGACCGCTTCGGTCGACGCCTATCGCTTCCTCAAGCTCGCGGCGATCCGCGACGCGGCGACGCGCGTGTCGAGCCGCAACCCGAATCGCCGCTCCCTCGAACGGAGCGAATTCAGCCGAGCCTCGGACGTCTGGAACACCGTCGCGCTCTCCCAGGGCGAAGTGGCGCGAGACGACTCGTCGCCGCCGATGGTGATCGTCAATCAATCGAGCGAAGCGCGTCGACACTTCCACCGCCTGCAGACCGTCGCCCGCCGATTCCTCGAGAACGATCTCGAGCTGCTCGGCGACGTGCCCCGGGACGGAGCCATCACCGAGTCCGTCTCGCGCTACCTGCCGGTCGTCGAGGCCGACCGGGGAAGCGCCGCCGCTGCAGCGCTCGAGGCCATCGCGGATCGCCTGGTCGAGCGAATCGACGAAGCGGCGGCCGCGCGCATCCAGCGCGATCGGGTCGCCGCCCGCTCGGGAGCCCGCGATCAGCTGCCGGACGTCGGACAGCTCGACGCATCGGACGCTCGCTTCACGACGCGCTGAGACGGGCCCTCGAGAGCCCGCCCGCGTCCGCTAGGCGACCGAGTGGAGGCGCGATTCGCGCTTCTCGACCCGCGCGCCCTCGAGGAGCGAGTCCAGCTCGAGGAGCGACGCGCCGTCCGGGAACTTCGACAGCCAGCCGGCGAGGTCGCGTCGGCGTCCGTCGTCAGCGAGGCACGGCGCCATCGCCTCGGCGATCCGTGAGAGCATCCACATCTGGTAGGGCACGACCATTCGGCGACTCTCGACGCCGCCGATCTCGAACGCGTGGGTGAGCGCTCCCTCCCCGGTCTGGAGCTCGAAGAAGCCCGGGGTCGCCGTGAACGTCTTGCCCGGGAGCTCCTGTCCGAGCTCGTGCTCGGCGCTCGCTACGAACGTGCGGAGCGTGTCGGTCGCGCTCCGCAACACGGGCCACATCTCGCGGAAGAACACGTCGACGAGGGCATCGAGGGTGTCCGGGATCGCGTCGCCTTCGAGCCAGTCTCCGTCGTCCGAGGTGGCGGGCCTGCCTACGAGCTCGCCTCGCTCGTCGAGGGAGTAGAGCTGGCTGCCGAAGACGCGCGCGTTCACCGCGCCTTCCCCGTTTGCGCGTTCGACCCATTCGGTCACGAGCGGAAAGAAGGTCCGCAGGGCGAAGCCGGGCACGGCGTCGCGATAGAGATGGGCGTAGAGCGGACCGAGCAGACCGAAGTCACCGAGGCTCGGCCGACCGCCGAGCGCGTAGTCGTGCGCACCGAAGTGATTCTCGAGGGCCGCGAGTACAAAGTGCTGACTCGCCTGCCACGCGCGCTCGGTCCGCTCGTCGCACCCGAGATGCACGAGCCCGGCGTAGACGCCCTGGGGATCCTTCCGGGAGTGCGAGATGCCGAAGGCGGCCTCGAAGAATCCGGCGCCCGCCTGGCGCCGCTCGGGTCCGGTTCCGCCGGCCGCGAGGACCGCCCCCCATTGCTGTTCGTTGAACGCGCGGTGGTTGGGTTCCCGGCCGTCCTCGCTGAAGAACCAGCGCTGCCAGAACGCGGGCACGACGATCCATTCGTCCGCGAGGAGCTCGATCAGGTAGCTCGCGAGGCGCTGCTTGGGTCGATCGGGACCGGGGACGACCGCAGCTTCCGGGTGAGTGCGCTCGCAGAAATCGATGATCTCGCTGGTGTCCTGGACCCAGGTCCCGTCGGGCGCCTGCATCTGCGGAACGGCGCCGCTCCCCGAGCGGGGAGTCAGCAGCCCAGCGATCAGCTCGGGCGTCGCGAGGACGTCCTCGAAGCCGGGGCCGAGGGCGCCCATCCGCTCCTTGAAGCGGAGGTAGGCGCGGGCCTTCCCAGAGAAGTAGCTGTGCTCCCAGGAGAAGAGTCGGTACACGGCGTGGGCTCGTCCGGATTCGACCTGCGCGGGCCGACCTAACGTCGGCGGCGCTCGCCGCCGCGGGAGCCCCCACCACCACTGCCGCCCCCGCCACCGTTGCCACCGCGCCGTCCACGCCCGCGTCCGCTGCGCGAGCGTCGCCCGCCATCGCCGCCGCCATCGCCGCGCTCGGCGTCTTCGCGCGCGCGCTCGGTCTCGCGATCCTCGACGGCCGGCACGTCGTCATCGTCGTCCGCCGCCTCGACCGGCTCGGGCTCTGCCTTCGCCGGCCGCGCGACCAGGTAGGCGGCCGCGAAGCGAGCGAGCTCCGTCCGACCCTCTTCGTTCGCGGCGAGCTGCTCGACGAAGCCCTTCATTCGTCCGATCCGCGCTTCCGCATCCTCACTGGGGAGCGCCGCGAGATCCTCGTCCGCGCGTTCCCGCAGCGTGTCGAGCTCGGCCTCCTGCTCCTTGCGCTCGTTCTCGGCGGCGTCTTCCTTTTGCCGCTTCTCCGCGCGGCGGGCGACGGCGCGCTCGGTCGGGACCTTCTTCTCCTTGATCGCGATCCCGTTCACGGTCTGCATGAACTTGAAGTTGCCGATGTCGAGGCCGGAGATGAGGGAGATCGCGACGCCGCTCTTGCCCGCGCGGCCGGTTCGGCCGGTGCGGTGGACGTAGACCTCCGGCGAATCGGAGGTCGTGTAGTTGACGACGTAGGCGAGGTCGCTGATGTCGATGCCACGGGCCGCGACGTCGGTCGCGGCGAGGAAGCGGAGCTTGCCCTTCTTGATCTTCGCGATCGCTTTCTCGCGGGCCGACTGCGGAAGGTCACCGGAGATCTGGTCGATGTTGAACCCGCGCTTCTGGAGGTAGGCGGTGATGAAGCGGACGTCGGCCTTGGTGTTGCAGAAGATGATCGCGCTGTCGGGATCCTCGTACTGCAGGATCCGTGTCAGCGTGGCTTCCTTTTCGGAGGCCGCGCACATGTAGTAGTAGTGCTCGATCTTCTGGGGCGAGCCGCCGTCGACCTCGATCGTCACGTCTTCCGGTTCGTTCAGGAAGAACCGCGAGAGCGAGCGCACCTTCTCGGGCATCGTCGCCGAGAAGAGATGCGACTGACGCTTGCGCGGCAGGAAGCTCGCGATCTCCTTCATGTCGGGCCAGAATCCGAGGGAGAGCATCTCGTCGGCCTCGTCGAGGACGAAGACCTTCGTCTTCGAGAGATCCATGCGATCGTTCTTCAGGTGATCGAGGATCCGCCCCGGCGTGCCCACGATGATGTGGGCACCCTTCTCGAGACCGTCGAGCTGGGGGCCATACGCGACACCCCCGTAGATCGGGAGCGTCCGCACGCCCCGGTACTGACCGAGCTGGTCGAGCTCGACGGCGACCTGGTTCGCCAACTCGCGGGTCGGCAGCAGGACGATCGCCTGGGTGTCGGTGCTCTCGGTGTCGATCGCCTCGACGAGCGGGATTCCGAAGGCGCCGGTCTTGCCCGAGCCGGTCATGGCCTGGACGATCAGGTCGCCTCCGTCTCTCATCTTGGGGATGGCGGCAGCCTGGACCGGTGTCGGGGTGTGCCAGCCGAGATCGATGATGGAGCGTTGGATGTCCTCGGCGACATCGGCGAAGAGGGCGGAAAGTTCTTGTGTTTCAGTCATATGCGGGCCGCACCGTACCCCTCGCCGGGGGGCGGCGCAATCCGGAGGGCCCCGGGGTCCCCGCAGGCCGTGCTAACGTCGGCTGGATGTCGACCATCGGCCCCGAAGATGTCGCCCACGTTGCCACCCTGGCCCGTCTCGCCCTGGAAAAGGACGAGGTGGACGCCATGGCGCGAGATCTCGAGCAGATCCTGGGCCACGTTCGCTCCCTCGACGCCCTCGACACCGAGGGAGTGGAGCCGACGGCCCACGGTTTCGAGCTGGCGACGCCTCTGAGGCCAGATCACCCCGTCGAGCCCCTCGACCCGGAGCTGGTCGTCTCGAACGCCCCCGCGGCCCAGGGCACTGCCTTCCTCGTCCCGAAGGTTCTCGAGGAGGAGGGCTAGGCAGATGGGCCGGGCAGAGGATCTCCTGGCGACGGGCCTCGCGGACCAGCGCGCAGGCCTCGATCGCGGCGACGTCGTGTCGACCGAGCTGGTCGAGGCGAGCCTCGCGCGGATCGAGGCCTTCGCCGATCTGTCGGCGGTCGTTTCGACCCGTGCCGACGGCGCGCGCGCGGAGGCGGAGGCCGCCGCGGAGCGGATCGCCGCCGGTCAGGCGCGCTCCGCCCTCGACGGCGTCCCGATCCTCCTGAAGGACAACATCGTGCAGCGCGGCGAGCCGGCGACCTGCGCGTCCCGCATCCTCGAGAACTTCGTCTCGCCCTACGACGCGACCGTGACCGAGAAGCTCCGGGCGGCGGGCGCGATCGTCGTCGGGCGGACCAACATGGACGAGTTCGCGATGGGCTCGTCGACCGAGCATTCGGTCTACGGCGCGGCGCGGAATCCCTGGGATCGCGATCGCATCTGCGGGGGAAGCTCCGGCGGATCCGCCGCCGCGGTCGCGGCCGGTCTCGTGTCCGTGGCGCTCGGCTCGGACACCGGTGGATCGATCCGGCAGCCCGCGAGCCACTGCGGTGTCGTCGGCTTGAAGCCGACCTACGGACGCGTGTCGCGTTGGGGGCTCGTCGCGTTCGCGTCGTCCCTCGATCAGATCGGCCCCTTCGGCCGCAGCGTCGCGGATTGCGCGGCGATGCTCGAAGTGATCGCGGGGCACGACGCGCGGGATTCGACCTCGATCCCGGAAGAGGTGCCGCGCTGGACCGAAGCGCTCGACGGTGACATCGGGGGCCTCACGATCGGACTCCCCGAGGAGTATTTCGTGGAGGAGGGCGTCGAGCCCGGCGTGCTCGCGCGGGTGCGCGAGGCGATCGGCGAGATCGAGAGCGCCGGCGCGAAGACGGTCCCGGTCTCGCTCCCGCATACCGAGCACGCGATCGCCACCTACTACCTGATCGCGACCGCCGAGGCTTCGAGCAACCTCGCTCGCTTCGACGGCGTCCGGTACGGCCATCGCGCCGATCGCCCCGACGACCTGCAGGATCTCTACACGCGGTCGCGCTCCGAGGGCTTTGGCGCCGAGGTGAAGCGACGCATCCTGCTCGGGACCTACGTGCTCTCCGCGGGCTACTACGACGCCTACTACGGAAAGGCCCAGCGCGTACGCACGCTGATCCGGCGCGACTTCGAGCGCGCTTTCGAGGCGTGCGACCTGATCGTGACCCCGACGGCACCGGAGACGGCCTTCGCGCGGGGTGCGAAGAGCGACGACCCGCTCTCGATGTACTTGTCCGACATCTATACGACGTCGGTGAACCTGGCGGGGCTGCCCGGGCTGTCGATGCCCTGTGGCCTCTCGGAGGGCCTCTCGGAGGGCATGCCCGTCGGTCTCCAGCTGATCGGAAAGCCCCTCGACGAAGCCACGATCCTGCGCGTCGGCGACGCGTTCGAGCGCCGCACCGACCATCATTCCCTGCGCCCGCCGGAGGCAGGCTGATGTCCGTTCTCCCCGACGGTTACGAAATGGTGATCGGCCTCGAGGTCCACACCCACCTCAAGACCGACTCGAAGCTCTTCAGCCCGGCGCCCGTGCGCTACGGCGAAGAGCCGAACCACTCGGTCCATCCGATCGACCTGGCGCTGCCCGGCGTCCTGCCGGTCCTGAACGAGCGCGTCGTGGAGCTCGCGATCCGGCTCGGACTCGCGATTCATGCGACGGTGAACACCACCTCGATCTTCGCGCGCAAGAACTACTTCTATCCCGACCTGCCGAAGGGCTACCAGATCTCCCAGTTCGAGGAGCCGGTCGTCTCCGAGGGCTGGCTCGACATCGAGGTCGAGCCCGAGAACGGCGCCGTCGCGTCAGGTAAAGGAAAGAAGAAAAAGAAGAAGGGCGCGGCCCCCGAGCTCGAACGCAAGCGGATCGGCATCACCCGCGCGCATATCGAAGAGGACGCGGGCAAATCGATCCACGACGCCGCGATTGCCGGCTCGGATGACTCGTGCATCGACCTGAACCGTGCCGGCGTGCCGCTCCTCGAGATCGTCTCCGAGCCGGACCTCCGTTCGGCCCAGGAAGCGACCGCCTATCTCCGGTCCCTGCGCTCCATTCTCCGATACATCGGGGTCTCCGATGCGGACATGGAGAAGGGGCAGTTCCGCTGCGATGCCAACGTTTCGATTCGCGAGACGGGCGCCGAGTTCGGGACGCGGACCGAGATCAAGAACCTGAACTCCTTCACCCACGTCGAGGACGCGATCGAAGTCGAGGCCGTGCGTCAACTCGATCTGATCGAAGACGGCGGCGATGTCGTGCAGGCGACGATGGGCTACGACCCGGAGCGCCGCAGGACGAGCGTGCAGCGTCTGAAGGAGAATTCCGACGACTACCGCTACTTCCCCGACCCGGACCTGATTCCGTTGCGGATCGACCCGGCGACGATCGAGGCGGTGCGTGAAGCCCTCCCGGAGCTGCCGGAGGAGAAGCGCACGCGCTTCGAGTCCGAGTACGCGCTCTCCGCCTACGACGCCGGCGTCCTCACCGCGAGCCGGGCGACCGCGGACTTCTTCGAGGAGACCGCGCGGATCTGCGGGGCACCGAAGTCTGCCGCGAACTGGATCACCCGGGACGTGCTGCGGGAGCTCAAGGAGCGCGAGTGCGAGCTCGAGGAGCTCGCACTGACGCCGGAGGCGCTGGGCGGCATGATCTCGCTGATCGAGGAAGGGCGTCTGACGGCCAACAGCGCGGCGCAGATCTTTCCGGACCTCGTGAGCGACGGCGGCGACCCCGAAGCCATGATGGTCGAGCGCGGGCTCGAAGCGGTTTCCGACGCAGGCGCGATCGACGTCTTCGTCGACGAGGTGATCGCGGCGAACCCCGACGTCGTCCAGCAGGTGCGCGACGGCGACAACAAGCCGCTCAACTTTCTGATGGGGCAGGTCATGAAGGCCAGCCAGGGCAAGGCGGAACCCGGACAGGTGCGGAAGGCACTGGCCGAGAAGATCCGCGGCTAGAGCGCCGCTTCCTCTTTCGTACTTCGTCCTCGGCCGAACCGGCCCGCCCCTCCTCGTGTCGAACGGTCGCGCGTTCGGTTCGGAGGTGCGGTGATCAGACTGATTCCCAAGATCCTGACGGCGATGGTCGCGGTCGTGCTCCTCGTCGTGGGCGGCCTCTCGGTCGCGCTGCCGCGGCTGGTGAACAGCGACGAGTTTCGCGCCGAGCTCCAATCGAACGCCGCCACCGCCCTCGGGACCCCGGTCGCGTGGTCGCGAGTCGAGGTCGGGCTCGTTCCGCTCCGCCTCACGATCGAGGCGCCGATCCTCGAAGCGCCGATCGCCGATCCGGAAGACGCGCGCGTGACGGCGCGATCGATCGACCTGCGACTCTCTGCGACGGCTCTCCTCGAGCGCAGGATCGAGGTCGAGTCCCTGGTCTTCCGCGGTCTCGAGCTCGTGTTGACGCGGACGCCGGAGGGGCTGGTGCTGCCGGTGCCGACGCGGGAGCCGGTGCCCGAAGCGTCGCCTGCGCCAGATGCGCCGCCCTCGTCGGGCTCGCCTAACACGCCGCCGCCTCCGCGGGACCCCGTCGAAGAGCTCGAGCTTGCGTTGCACCGCCTGGTGATCGAAGACGGACGTCTCGTCGTGCGCGACCGCACGCTCCCGCGGCCGGTCGACTGGACCTTCGACGCGTTCGAGCTCGAAGCGACCGGGGATGATCTCGAGCGACCCCTCGCCCTCGAGGTCGCGGCGCGGGTCTCCGCGAACGGTCGGGAAGCGGGCGCGATCGGGTTGTCGGGCGAGGCGTCCCTGGCTGGTCTCTACGACCTCGAGCTGAGTCTCGACGCGCTGCGACTCGACGAACTCCAGCCCTACCTGGCCGATGCGGTGGTCGCGGGGGTCGCGAGCGGTAGCGTGTCGCTCGCCGGGGGCACGGGTGTCGTCGCGCGCTCCGCGACCGACCTCCGAATCGAGGAGATGCGCGTCTCGACCTTCGGCCTCGACCTCGATGGACGCGTCGAGCTCGTCTCGTCGCAGGAGCGCGACGAGTCCGCCGAATTCGACGCAAAGCTCGACCTCGGACCCGATGGCCGCGCGCATTTCCAGGGGAAGCTCGGTCTGGGCGGCGCGATCGACGCCGTGATCGCGCTCGATGCCCTCGATCTCGTGCCCTTTGCGGCGCTCGCCGGTCCCGAGATCGGTGTCGAGGGCCACGCGACCGGGCAGGTCGAGATCGCCACGACCGAAAACGGGGAGGTCGAGCGGCTCGAGACCGACCTCCGGATTCCCGATGCACGTTATGCGGACGCAGCGGTCGACCTGCGCGGACGCCTCGACCTCGGCCTCGCTTTCCAGGGCTTCGGGCCTACGGATCCCTTCCGATTCGACGTTGGACTCGCGCTCGACGACGAAGCGGGCCACATCGACGCCGAGGGCACGGCGAACCTCGCCGGTGCCGTCGACGCGAAGCTCGTCCTCGGCAACGTCGATCTCGCGCCGATTGCGCCCTGGGTGCCGTCGGGGACGATGATCGAGGGTCGCCTGACCGGCGACGCGGACCTGGGGATCACCGCAGACCGCAGCATCGAACGGATCAGCGTGAAGCTCGCGCTGGCGGAGGCCCGCGTCGCGCGCGACCCGATCGACGTCGCGGGTCGCTTCGATCTGACCGCGGCCCTCGCCGGAGAGGGGCCGATCGACCTCGACGCGGCCCTCGTCCTCGAAGACGGCTCCGCGCTGCGGGTCGAAGGCACGTCGACGACGGAGGGGAGCGTCGACGTCCGTGCGCGCCTCGAGTCCTTCGACCTCGCGAACGCGCGCCCCTTCGTCGCGAATCCCGAGATGCGCCTCGAGGGGCTCGCGACCGGCAAGGCACGCCTCGTGGGAGACGTGGCCGCCCCCGAGTTCGTGTCCTTCGAGCTCGGCGTCGATCGCGGCGTCCTCGTCTCGCAGGAGGCCTCCCTCGAGGGCCCCTTCCTGGCCGGCCTCAAGATCAAGGAGCCCTTCACGCGTCCGCGCGGCAAGGCCGACCTCGACCTCACGGCCGCGCGACTCCGCTACGGCGAGTCCTTCGCGAAGCCGGCGGGGGTGCGCGCCGAGGCGAACGCGCGCTTCGTGCCGGAGGAGAGCGGCGAGGTCGTGTTCGAGAGCCAGCTGGCTCTGCGCGACATCGACACGATCCTCGTTCAAGGCGCGATTGGCGAGACCACGAGCGTCGCCATCACGACGACGGACTTCGACCTCGCAGGCTGGGACGAGATCCTCCCCGTCCTCGCGCCCTACTCGGTGCGCGGGATCGTCTCCCTCGACGGGATCGGCGTCGAGCTGGCGGAAGGGGAGCCGCAGCGTTTCGGGGGCCGGCTCGCGTTGCGCGGGGTGGCGCTGACGTTGCCGGACGCCGGACGCGTGCAGCTCCGTGGCACGATCCTCGGAGAGGAGAGCCGCATCCGGACGAAGGGATTGAAGGCGAAGCTCGGTCCCGCCGTCGTCGCGATCCGCGGCGCGATCGAGGATCCCGCCGGTGTGGGCAGCTTCGACCTCGCGATCGAGACCGACGGGCCGGTCGAGGCGAACGACGTGCTCTCGAACCTCACTTCGGTGCGGGACCGAATCTACGGACCGCTGCTCTTCGACGGTCGCGTCGCAGGCCGGCTCGACGACCCGAACGGCGTGACGTCGACCCTCGCGGGAAAGGTGCGCTTCACGATCGGTGAAGACGGGGGTGGCCGGCTGCGCGGGGTGTCGCTCCTGCGAACGATCCTCGACCAGATCCCCCTCGTCGGTCAAGCGGCGAGCGTGTCACGCGCGATTCGCGGGGGTCGCTCCGTCGACGACTACTTCGCGGAACGCTTCGATGTCATCGAAGGCGACTTCGTGATCGGCGACGGCCGCGTCGACGCCGAGACTCTGCGCCTCGCGTACCCCGGCTACGAAGCGTGGCTCACGGGTCCCGTGCGTCTCCAGGATCTCGCGATCGACATGAGCGGGTACGTGCTGCTCAAGGACGATCTCGTCGGCGCGATCAGTGGACTCGCCGGCGCCGACGTGCCGGATCGCGAGCCGATCCGGATCGAGCTCGCGAAGGTGACGAACACGATGACCGAGCCGAAGGTCGAGATGACGGCGGAGACGTTGGCGGCGGTGCCGAAGCTCCTCATCCAGGGAACGGGCCTCGACACGATCACGCTCGGGATCGGCAAGGGGGTCGGTCGCGCGCTCGACCGCGCCCTCGGCGGGAAATAGCGGCGGGGCGCGATCGGCAATGCCAGCGCAACGACCGCGCAGGCACGTGTCGCGTGCCGCCTCAGCGCGCGTGCTCCGCGCGCGGCACCCCGTGACAGGAATCACGAGTCGCTTCGCGCGCTTCAAGACGGCGCACGCGCACTCATTTGCTGAGCGGAAATGCCGATAGGACAGGGAGGAGATCCCCCCATGTCCGCCACCGTTCTGTGTATCCACGAGGATCGTGCGGTCGCGCGCGTCCACGCCGAGACCCTCGAAGCCGAGGGCTACGAAGTGGTCTGTGCGTTCGACGGGCGCCAGAGCCTCGAGATCCTACGCAGTCGGACCCCGGACTTCACGGTCATCGACGCGTATCTCCCGCGTCAGGATGGGTTCGAGATCCTCGCGGAGATGCGGTCCCTCGAATCCTGTCGAGCCACGCCCGTGTTGATCCTCTCGGAAGGGGACGTGACCGCGGACGTGACCGCGCGCGCGGACGCGCTCGGCGCGATCGGCGTCGAGCCCGCGCCGGTCGCCGGGGCGCGCCTCGTCGCCCGGGTCGCGGAGTACCTCAAGCCCTCGCCGGCGCCGCGCCCCGAGGTTCCACTCGTTGCAGAGAAGGGCTGCCTTCGGGAGGTCCCGATCCCCGAGCTGATCCATGGTCTGCGTAAGGATCGCCACGACGGCGTGCTCCTTCTGGAGCACGGCAAGAAGAAGAAGGCGGTCGAGTTCAAGGACGGCTGGCCGGTCTCGGTCAAGTCGAACCTCCTGTCCGAGTGTTTCGGCAACCATCTCGTGCGCGAGGGCATCGTCGACGAGATCCTGCACGACGAATCGGTGAAGCGGATGCGTGCGGGCGAAGGACTTCAGGGCGAGATCCTCGTTGCGATGGACGTGCTCGACGAGGACGCCCTCGTCGAAGCGCTCCGCTCGCACGCCCTCGAGAAGTTCTTCGAGCTCTTCACCTGGCGCGACGGTCGCTATGCGGTGCGCCCGCGCGCCCACGTCCAGCGCGGATCCAGCCTCGGCATCGAGGGGCACCCGGCGCATCTCGTCGTCGAAGGCGTCCGCCGCGCCTTCCCGCTCAAACAGATCGATCGATTCATCGCCGCGCACCAGAACGCCTACCTCGTTCCGCTCGAGGGCGGCGAAGCGGGCGTCGAGGATGCGCACCCGACGCCGCAGGAGCGTGAGTGGATCGCCAGCCTCGAGGCATCGACGATCCTCGGCTCCCTGGCGGATGCGCCCGAGTGGCTGAGACGCTTCGTGTTCGGTCTGGTCTCGATCGAGGTGCTGGGCCTCGACGAGCACGAGGGAGACGCTTCGGACGCGCGGATCTTCGCGGAGCGCGCGGCGCGGGTCGAGACGAGCGCGCCGTCCCAGGCGGACGAAGAGGCGCGGGGCGAGCTCGCGCGTCTCGCGAATCGAATGCGCGGCAAGGACCACTACGGCGTGCTCGACGTGCCCTCGACCGCCGACGACGAAGAGATCCGCATCGCATTCGCGAGTCTCTCCCGCAAGACGCATCCCGACCGCTACCACGGCGCCAGCAGCAGCGTGCGGCAGCTCGCCGCGCAGGTCTTCGACCGCGTCGTCGAGGCCCACGAAGGGGTCGCGACCGCGGAGTCCCGCGCACGCTACGCCGAAGAGCTGTCCCGGGGCGCGCGCGAGGAGGCCGTGGAGGACGAGGGGCGCCGCGCGTTGCAGGCGGAGACCGAGTTCCAGAAAGGCGAAGCGCTGCTGGCCGATCGCGACTACGAAGGGGCGCTGCTCTGCTTCGGGCGCGCGATGCAGAACTTCCCGAGCGAGGGGGAGTACCGCTCACACTACGGTTGGACGCTCTACCTCTGTCACCCGGACAACGACGTGATGCTCGGCGAAGCCCTGGAGCACTGCCGCGAAGGGGTGAAGCTGGCGAAGGATCGGGAGAAGCCCTACCTCTTGCTCGGCCGGCTCTACAGGGCCATGGGCAAGGTCGGCGCTGCAAAGAAGATGTTCTCTCGCGCCGTGCAGATCAAACCGCAGTGTGTCGAAGCGATGCGCGAGCTGCGGATCATGAACATGCGTCGCGGCAAGGACGCCGTCCTCGGCACGGGCGTGCTCAAGAAGCTCTTCCGACGCTGAAGCGTCGGACGCGCGGGAGCCCGGGGCGCGTCGAGTCCGCGACTTCGAATCAATACGCGACTTCCGCGAGGATGTCGCGGCGAGAGGGGTAGGCTGCGATGGCGAAGAACGCAGCGGCAGGCGTGACCGGCAAGGAGATCTGGCTCGACGGCGAGTGGGTCGCCTGGGACGAAGCGAACGTCCACATCCTGACCCACACGCTCCACTACGGGCTGGGCGTCTTCGAGGGGATTCGGTGTTATGCCGGGGCGGACGGACGTTCGTCCGTCTTCCGACTCCCGGAACACGTCAAGCGGCTCTTCGACTCCGCGAAGATCAACCTGATGGAGATTCCTTTCTCCCCGGCCGAGCTCGAATCCATCACCCTCGACTCGCTTCGCCGGAACGACCTCGCCGAAGGCTACATCCGCCCGATCGCGTTCATCGGCGACGGCGCGATGGGCCTGCATCCCGGCGACAACCCGGTTCGCGTCGCGGTGATCGCCTGGGAGTGGGGTAAGTACCTGGGCGACGACGGCGTCGTGAACGGCATCCGCGCCAAAGTGTCGACCTTTTCCCGCCATCACGTGAATGCGAAGATGACGAACGGCAAGACGTGTGGGGATTACGTGAACTCGATCCTCGCGAAGCGCGAGGCGCTCCTCGACGGCTTCGACGAAGCGATCATGCTCGACACCCAGGGCCTCGTCTCCGAGTGCACCGGCGAGAACATCTTCCTCGTGCGGAACGGAAAGATCCGCACGCCCCCGCTCTACAGCGTGCTCGACGGGATCACCCGCGATTCGATGATCGAGGTCGCGAAGCGCTGTGGCTACACCGTCGAGGAGTCGCCTATCACCCGCGACGACCTCTACGTCGCCGACGAGATCTTCCTGACGGGAACCGCCGCCGAGGTCACGCCGATCCGCGAGATCGACCACCGAACGATCGGCGAGGGCAAACGCGGCCCGATCACCGAAGAGCTGCAGACCGCCTTCTTCGACATCGTTACGGGCAAGGACGCCCGCTACGACCACTGGCGGTCGTTCCTCTAGGCGAGTTCGCGACGGACCCGCCGGCTACAGCCGGTTCATCCCGTCGAGCGCAGCGATCCGGTAGCACTCGGACAGCGTCGGGTAGTTGAAGACCGCGCTCAGGATCTGGTCCACCGTCGTGCCGGTGTGAACGAGCATCATGCCGATGTGGATCAGCTCGCTCGCCGCGACGCCGATCATGTGCACGCCGAGGACGACCCGGGTGTCGCGTCGGAAGATCAGCTTGAGCATGCCCTCGTCTCGGACGATCTGGCCTCGCGGCGTCTCCTTCGTTCGCGCGATGCCGACCTCATAGGGGAGCCCCTGCTCGCGGCACTGATCTTCCGTCAGTCCGACCGAAGAGATCTCCGGGATCGTGAAGATCGCCATCGGCAGCTCCGCCGTCGGCGGAAGTGGCTGTCCCGCCGCGTGCAGCACGGAGAGTCGTCCCTGGTGCATGCTCGTCGAAGCGAGCGCGGGGAAGCCGATCACGTCACCGACCGCGTACACCTTCTCGCAGGTCGTCTGGTAAGAATCGGCGACCTTGATCAGGCCGCCCGGATCGACCTGGATACCGACCTTCTCGAGATCGAGCGCCTCGGTGTTCGTCTCGCGTCCCGCGGCGACGAGCACGCGCTCGGCGCGAACCGTGCGGCCGCTCTCGAGGTAGACCACACCCTCGTGCTCGTGCTTCTGGGTCTCGACACGTACGCCGCTGATCTGCTCGGAGTGCATCAGCGAGATCCCGCTGCTGCGCATCGCGTGGCAGAGGGTGTCGAGGATGTCCGTGTCGAGGAAGCGGAGGATCTTCTCGCGTCGATCGATGACGGTGACCTTGGTGCCGAGGGCCGCGAAGATCGTCGCGTACTCGCAGCCGATCACGCCGCTGCCGAGGACCGCGAGGCTCTTCGGGATCCGGTCGAGCTCGAGGAGCGAATCGCTGTCCACGATCACGTGGTCGTCGATCGGAATCGAATCCGGGCGTCGCGGCCGGCTGCCCGTCGCGATGATCACCGTGCTCGCCTCGATGATCTCCTCGCCGTGGCGGTCGGCGACGCGCACGCGATCCGGTGCCACGAACGAGGCCGAGCCGGTGAACACGCGGATCTTGTTGCGCTCGAAGAAGGAGCGGATCGTCTGCTGGTGATTGGCGACGAGATGGTCGCGCGGCCCGCGCAGATCCTGGATCGCGAGCGGCCGGAGGTGCGTCGCGTGCACGCCGAGGGTGGCGGCGCGGCGACTGTTCACGAGCTCGAGGACCGTGTGCCGGAGCGCCTTCGAAGGCAGCGTGCCCGTTCGCACGCAGGCTCCCCCCAGCATGAGGCCCTTCTCGACGACGCCGACGGTCAGGCCGAGCTTCGAACCCTGGAGGGCAGCTGACCAACCGGCGGGTCCCGCTCCGATGACGAGCAGGTCGTAACGCATCCACATTCTCCCGAACAGACGGCGGCCCGGGGCCGCGATTCGAACCTTCCGCCTTTATCGGAACGATTCGGGTGGGGCTTGACGCACTCGGGAGAGATAGGGGAATCGACCTGAAACGACGGGGGCGCGGACCCTAGTTGAGACTCCGGTCCGTGCCGTAGCAACCGTCTCGGAAGTGGTCGAAGAAGTGCTCGAGCATCGGATGGGAGACCGGACCCGGCTCGGCTTCGAGCTCCAGATGCCGCTCGGCGACGTACGTCGAGTGCTCGGCGCCGTCGACCAGCACGTGGTACCAGGGCTTGTCCCGGCGGGGTCGCGAACGGGCGACCTGCTCATACCATTCGTCGCTGCCCGAGAAGATCGGGTCGACGTCGACGATCACACCGCGGTAGTCGAAGCGGTTGTGCCGCACGACCTGGCCCGGTCCGAACTGCGCTTCGAAGTCGTGATCGGGCATTTGACTCCCCTCGGGAAGCGCTCTCGCGCAAGATAGCTGGGTTTCACGGTGCCAGAAAAGATTGGCACTGGACGATGAATCACGATGGATCACGTTGTGATCCATGTCGAACGACACCGACGACCGACGAGACGAAAACGAGAGCCGCCGCCGCAGCCGATCCGACTGCGGTTCGAGCGGCCGCCGAAACCGGGACGGACGCCGCCGCCGGAGAAAGCGCCACGACGGCGAGCGCAGCCGCGAAGACCGCCACGCCCGCAAGGAGAAGGTGCTCCACACCCGCATCTCCGAGCAACTCGCCGAGGACATCCGGAAGTTCGCGGACGACGTGCGCGTCCCCGCCTCGAACCTCGTCCGCAACGTCCTCGAGGAAGTCTTCACCGTCGTCGACTCCGTCTCCGACGACGTCGGCGACATCATGGACGACCTCGCCTCGGAAGCCGAGGGCGTCCGCGACCGCGTCTGGCGCCAGGCCCGAGGCCGATCCCGCCGTCGCTACGCCCAGGATTCCGACGCAGACGTCGAAGCGGAGTTCCGCCGGGATGAAGACGCCGAAGCCACGACCGACGAGCCGGCCGAAGAGGCCGCCTCGAGCGAGCCGCCGCGTCCGCCTGCCTCGGAGCTGTTTCCCGACGTGCTCGGCTGGCAGCCGCTCGTGCTGAACCGCGACATGCAATGCGGGCGCTGCGAGTTGACGCTGAGCGCGGGGGAGAGCGCGTTCCTCGGGATGGGGGGCGGAGGGTTGACCGAGACGGCGTTGTGCGGGCCGTGTGCTTCGGGGTCGGCGGGGCGCGGGCGTTAGGCGCGGGCGTCTTGCCATCGGTATTGATGGGGGTGGGTGGGTGTTAGGCGGACGCTCTGCCTTGGGGCCGGTCTAGGATCAGATATCGCGTGAACGCGAGTTCCGTGCTCGATTCGGTGGACCATCGCCCTAATCTTTGTTAGGCGATGGCAGATCCTCAGCAACTCTCGCTTGACCAGCGCTTCGTGCATCGCCGTGCGCCGTCCCGCCGGAGGAAGAAGAAGCCCGGGCGGAAGCCTGCTCCGAGAGCACGGGTTCTTCATCGTGAGCGCGTGGCGGTCCGGAAGGAACATCCCGTTCACGCGACGCTTCGCATGAGACGGGACGTTCCGTCGCTTCGGAATCGGAAGTGGATTCGCGCGTTTCGAGAGACGCTGGAGCGAGGATGCGAGCGGGGCGACTTCCGAGTGGCCCACTATTCGGTTCAGCGCGATCACGTGCACATGATCGTGGAGGCGACGAAAAAGAAGGCGCTCGCGTCCGGGATGAAGAACATCGGCGCTCGTATCGCTCTGGCGTTGAACCGCGTGTTCCGGCGGAGGGGACGCGTTCTGGACGGGCGTTTTCATTCGGTCGTGCTCGGGACGCCTCGCCAGGCCCGCAACGCGCTCCGCTACGTGCTGCTCAACGACCGGAAGCATCGCCGTCAGCGCGGCGAACGTCTCGCGCGGAGCAGCGCGCCGGATTCCCACTCTTCCGGCCGCTTCTTCGAAAGCTGCAACGAGCGAATGAAAGCAATCCCGAGGATCGAGGTCGCAAGACCGCGGTCCTGGCTCCTAGCCAAAGGCTGGCAACGAGGCGGAGGCCCGATTTCCCTCTCGGAAGTCCCGGGCTAACCCGGCCCCACGGCACGGCCCCCGATCACCCGAAGCGCCACCCACGAGCGAAGGCCAAGGGAATGACCTCCCCCATCAAAACCGAGTGCACGGCGCGCGATCACCTGAAGCGCAACTAACGAGCGGAAGCGCCCGAACAGCCCGCCCCATCAGAACCCCCGCCTAGCCCAACACGAACCCACAGACCGCCCGCTCGAACCCTTCCGGATTGTCGGTCGCGACCGAGTGCGCCGCCTGCGGCACCACCTCGAGATGTCCGTTCTGGAGCACCTCGTCGACCATCTTGTCCGCGGTATCCGGGGCGAGGATGTCCGAAGCCGCTCCGCGCACCACGAGCGTGGGGCACGGGAGCTTCGCGAGCGCGTCCCACTGCTGCTGCTTGAACGCTTCTTCCGCCTGCTTCGCGGTCTCGTCGTCGGGCCGATCCCCGCGGAGCTTCGGGTCCATCTTCAGCTCGAAGAGGGCGTCGTCGCGCTGCTTCAGCGCGTATTTCGCCATGCGCTGGAGTGCGGCGGGCTGGCCGGCGGGATAGTTGAGCGAGAGCATGCGCGCGTATTCTTCGATGCTCGCGAAGACCGGCGCGCGCTGTTCGGACATCTCCTGGCCGATCCGCGATGTGCCGCGGGCGTCGAGCTCGGGGGCGATGTCGACGAGGACGAGACCAGCGAGGCGTTCCGGGTGCCGACCGGCGAAGACCATCGAGACGCGGCCGCCCATCGAGAATCCGATCAGGACGAAGCGGTCGATCTCGAAGTGCTCGAGAATGCGCTCGAGATCGTCGGCCATGTCTTCCGGGTGGTAGCGGCCTTCGGCGTCCCAGTCGGAGTCGCCGTGGCCGCGCTGGTCGACGGCGACCACGCGGTAGTGGTCCGCGACTGCTGGCACGAAGTCGTCCCAGAGATGGGCTTCGTTGCCGTGACCATGGAGGAGGACCATGGGCACGCCCTCGCTGCTCCATTCGAGCACGTGGAGGGCATTGTCGTGGCTTCCGGTGACGCGATGGGAGGTCGGCTCCATCCGATCAGCCTACCACGCCGAGCGCCGCGGACTAGCCGGTCGAGGGGACCCTGGTGGCGCCGCCCGGGGTCCGGAGACGGAGCTAGAACCGCGCGCGTAGGCCGAAGCGCACGTTCCGGCCGGGCAGGAACACCTCGCTCTTGTTGAACGCGACGTGGTTGCGACCGCGTACGTCGGTCAGGTTGCGGCCGCTGACCGAGATTTCGAGGGGCAGGTCCTCGTCGATCTCCCAGACGTAGGAGAGCGACGCATTCAGGCGGGTGAAGTTCTTGGTGTTCGTCTCGAAGTCACCGATCTGATCCTGTCCTTCCGTCCGGATGAATCCGATGCGCGCGTTCGCCGCCTCTCCCGCGAAGAAGAGTCCGCCACCCCAGCGGATCGGCGTGATGCGGGGCGCGTTGTTGCTGCCGCCGCCTCCGTTCCCCAGGAGGCGTGCGCGCACGTAGTCGAAGCGGCCGTCGACGCCGAAGCTGCCGCAGTCCATCACGAAGAGGTCGAACTCGCCTGCGATCTCGAAGCCGTAGAAGAGCGCGTCGCGGTCCGTGTAACGAAGCTCGGCGAGCGCATCCGGATCGGTCGGGAGCACGACCGCCCCCATCTCGTCGCGAAACACGCCGGTCCGCGCACCGAACACGTAGTTCTCGTAGCGCGTGACGAAGCTCGCCCATTCGATTCGACCGCGATCGTGGGTCGCTTCGATCCGGAAGTCTCCGGTGAACGAGGTCTCGACCTCGAGGTTCTCGTCGCCGACCTCGAAGGTCTGGGTCGCCTCGTGCGGTCCGCGAGCGAAGAGCTCCACGATTGCGGGGGCGCGCTGGCTGACGGAGCCGTTGATCCCGATCGTCAGCCAGTCGTGCGGGGTGTGCACGAGGCCGACCGATCCGGAGAACGCCATGAAGTCGAGCTCTCGATTCGTGTCGGCGGATCCGAGCCCCTGCACGAGGGTGTGTTCCACGCGGGCGCCGATCTCGGCGTCGAGCGCGTCGACGACCTCACGCTCTTCGAAGAGGTAGAGCGCGAGCGCGCGACGCTCGGCGACCGGCAGGAACTCCGCTGCTGCGCCGCGGCCCCGGAATTCGCGATGTTGCCCGTGGAAGCCGAGCGCGCCGTGAAAACCGGCGACTTCCTCGTGGACGACTTCGACCCGGCCGTCGAATTCCTCGTTCTGGTAGGTCTGCCCGACCGCGCCATCGGCGATCTCGTCGTGTTCGTAGTCGGTGTACACGCCGCGGACGCGCACTTCCTTCACGCCATCGATCGGTTCGAAGAGATCGCCCTCGAATCGGAAGCGATCGGCATGCATGTCGATCTCGACCGACTCGGCGTCCTCGGGAACACCGTACTCGTTCTGGATGCGCGTGTACGACGCGCCCAGCCGGCCCTTCTCGCCGACCCACGCGCCGCCACCGGAGACCATCCAGGCTTCTGAATGCGTACCCGACTGGAGGCGCGGTCGATCGTCGTTGGGGAACGCGTAGTCGTTCGCCGTCCGGTACACACCATCGAGGTGGAACGCGAAATCACCGTGACTTCCGTCGAGGTTGCCCGCGACGTCCCGTTGGTTCGCGAGCAACCCGAGGCCGCCGAAGATCTCCCCGTCGATGCCGTCCGCGCCGACGCGGTCGGGGACGCGATCAGTGATGACGTTCACGACGCCGGCGCTCGCGCTGCCGCCGTAGCGGAGCGTGGCCGGCCCACGGACGATCTCGACGCGCTTCGCGACGAGCGGATTGACCGGCACGGCGTGGTCAGGGCTCTCCCGGGAGACGTCCTGGGTTCGCAGGCCGTCTTCGAGCACCTCGGTCCGGAACGCGGCCTGGCCGCGGATGACCGGACGGCTCGCACCGGCGGCGAAGCCGGTCGTCGCGATGCCGGGGATGTGGTCGAGGGTGTCGCCGAGGGTCGAGCCGAGATTCAGCAGCAGCTCGTCGCGCTCGACGCGATCGACGGGCACCGAGAGCTCGTCGCGGTCGTGTACGAGCGGTGAGGCGGTGACCACGATCGTCTCGGTCACGCCGTGGTCCTCGTGTTGGTGTTCGTGGGCGTGGCCGTCTTCTTCCTCGGCGGCGCCGGCGGCGTCGGCGGCGACCGGGAGGATGAGCAGGCCTGAGAGGACGAGGCAGAGTCGGCAGTGCCGATTGGATCGATGGGACATGATTCCCTCCAGAGTGGCGCCGATGCACGGCGCCTGGACGCCGACACCGTGCGGTGTCGCTCGCCACGAGTGCGAGCAGGACGACGTGGACCCGAGGGCCGACGACGTCGACGATGCGATCAGCCGAGGAGGGCGATCGGCGGTGCTCGCGTGGTGGTAAGGCCGGTGAAGGGCGCGCGGGCGACGGGATCCGTGCGTTGGTGCAGCGCCGGGTCGCGTGTGTCGGCAAGGGTGACGTGCGTGCCCGAGGTCGCAGCGACGGGGTCGTCGCCGTGGGATCGGCACGTGAAGCAGGGCGCGCTCTCGAGCGTCGCGTGCGGGGAGTGCTCGTGGTGGGCCGAGTCGTCGGAGACGACGGGACCGTTCGCGTCGCCGGACCTGGCGTGCGCGGCATCGTGGCTCGGATGAACGTGACCGAGCAGGAGCACCAGCGCGAAGAGGCCGAGCAGAGCCGCGACCCTTTGACAGGGCGACGAGATCGCGCAGGCGTGGTTCGGCCGGGAGTTGCCCATGGCGGCGAGGTGGTAGCAGATGCGTCTCGCGGCCGGCCAGCGGGCGGGTCAGCCCTTCGAGGGCAGCTCGACCTTCGGCGTCTCCGGATGCGGCCGGTAGAGCACCACCGTGTGCCCGACGACGCCGCAGAGCGCCGCCCGACCGCGCTCGGCGAGCTCGTTCGCCGCCGCCTTCTTGTCAGGCGGCTGGCGCAGCCGAACCTTGACGAGCTCGTGCTGCTCGAGCGCCTCGTCGAGGGCGCTCACGACGGCATCGGACAGGCCGCCTTCCCCGACGAACACGATCGGCTTGAGCGGATGGGCGAGCCCGCGCAGGTGGCGTCGCTGTGCGCCGGTCAATGTGAGGGGTGTCTGGGGGGCGGACACGGCTGGCTCCTGTGGCGCGGGCCGCGTCGGGCGGACTCCGGGGCTGCGCAGAGCGAGCACGGTAGCTTAATCCCGCGGGGGGAGCGGCCGAAAGGCCGCGAGTGGCGCCGCAGGCGCCGAGCGGCCGATCCCCCCCGAACCCT